>Ga0209489_102128_pt1 | contig 40555 bp, 22 predicted proteins | sample SiratrowhiteBW_FD_187527 | JGI IMG/M metagenome (GOLD analysis project Ga0209489, IMG submission 187527) | Root nodule microbial communities of legume samples collected from California, USA - Siratro white BW (SPAdes) (version 2) | ecosystem: Host-associated > Plants > Roots > Nodule | place...
ATATCTCTATATTTTTTTTTTTATTTATTATATATATATATATATATATATATATATATAAGTCATATTTTTTTATAGCTTTGTCAAGCTTTTAGTTCAGCTCATATCATTTCTTGAACTATTAAAGGTAGATGACATAAATGTCTCCCGTTTTTTTTCTTTTTTTTTTCTTTAATAATATTTTCATGTGTTGTTGGGGTATCGACCTAGTTGAGATGTCAAAATTCATAATAATGTCTCATATATACACACACATGCGCAAGAGCATAATTGGTTCATCACCAACTCAATAAGACTTTTTGGTTTAATGATTTTGTATATACATGCATGTGACTTATGATTACTTTCACAGCTTTGAAGCATTTCAACAACTTGACACATGGTGGGTCTCTAATATTTACTTTCTTCAATAGAAGCCAAAGCCATTATAACCAAAAGGTCCATCTTAAATTCATTATAGTTTGTTTGAATTTTTGGATCAATGATTTGTTCTAACTATGGGGTCACTACTTTTCTCTTTCACCTATGTTAACAGTCTTGCAAACAATATTGGATTTTTTATTTTTGCACTTTTTAGTTTGCATTAGAATATAAGATAGTGCGAACGATTACTCATAATACTCTTAACAAGTCATAGTCATATAGTTATCAAAGATAGTGTAATTATGCACCAATACTCTTGAATCTTTGCATGAATTTTATTTTGGAGAAAAACATGTTTTTAATTATTCGGAAAAGGTATTGAGTAAAAGATGATTCAAGCAAATACCGAAACATTATTTTTCAAAGACTCATATTTAATTACTTTTAAAAAAATAAATATGAAATCATGTCTGCAAAAATAAATACGAAACGATGTGTGTCACACAAGTATCTAAAATTTATTTAAAAAAATTATAATGTGAAAAACTTATTATTATATATAAAAGAAACCAAATGATTATGGTTTTGTATTTATAAAAAAACATGGGGCAAAAGCAAAAGTGTTAGGCCAACCAAAATTTTAAAGAACATTGGGGTGTGTATATGAAATATGAGTGGCAAATAACAAAAGTACTGGGTTACCTGAATGGGCCTAGTCCTTCTAAAATGTAATTGAACACCGAGCCAACATATAAGGCCATATTTTTATACAAACACATCCTAAACAATTGTTTCCTGCACCTCCTTATTTGCTTCCTTCACCCCATAATATCTATAAAATATCAAAATTATCCTTGGCTGTGTAAAATTGACTTCCAGAATTGATATTCCAAAATGAATATTAGGGGATGTAAAAATGATTTTCGGAAAACGTTTTTGAAATAAATTTTGGGAGTGCAAAATGTTTTTCGAAATTTAAAATTGACTTTCGAAAAACATTTTTTGGAATGAAAAATTAACATCCGAAAAATCTTTTCTAAAAACATATTCCAGAAAATGTTTCCAAAAATCAAATTTGTATTTCATAAAATGTTTTTCAAAAATGCATCTCGAAAAATATTTTCCAAAAAAAAACTAAAATTTTGAAAAAAAAAAATTATACTTCCAAAAAACGTTTTCCGAATTTCTTCCAAAAAATGATTTTCGAAATTGAAAAAAAAAACATGGCACCCCAACATCACACCTCTGCTTAACCACCACAAATATGCAACAAGGAAAAATTTACGTTGACAACCACACGTGGATTACACCCCTATGCCAACCGCTGAGATGGAACCCAGAGGTGACATGGACAAGGGCAGAGAATTGGTGGCTATGTTGGTGGTTAGAAAGTTGAGCTGAGTTAAACACTTATATAGACAAGGATAAACAGTACTAGCCATAGTGCATGACCACTGTCCCATTGGTTGATGTCATTCGTAGGTGGTCTCTATTCATGCAAGGCACACTTGTATTGAATGCCAATGTGCAAAACATGTAAGAAATTCAAGTATGGAGGTCAGGGAGTAGAGAATTGGTGGTTGTGTTGGGTGGTCAAAAAGTTGAGCTGAGTTAAACACTTATATGGACAAGGTTAAACACTTTGTATGCGTAGTGGTGGTCATGGCGCAACACCCATGTCTCTTGGTTGATGTCGTTGGTAGGTGGTCCCTTGTGAAGCAAGCACACTTGTATTGAATGTCAGGGTGCAAAACATGCAAGGGATTCAACTATTGAGGTCAGGGGGCCACGAATTTGGTGGTTATGCTGTGTGGTCAGAAAATTGTGTTGGGTTAAACACTTAATTGCACAGGGTTAAACACTTTGTATGTGCAATGGTGGTCATGACATAGCCCCCGTGTCCTTGGAATCCCAAAACTCTGTCATAGAAACGGAGTCCAACCGCGGTTGCTCTGTCAGAAACGGAGTGGTGGTGCGCTTGCTATGTCTAGTCGCGGTTCCTCTGTCACACAAATGGACCCAAGGTGTACTTGTGGCTTTGCGCGTTGAAGAACGAAGGAAAGGTTCTTCCTCTGTGATTGCAAAACGAAGGGGTAGTGGTTTCTCTTGTCAACGAAGATGTTGCATGCGTTGAAGAACCAAGGAAAGCTTCTTCTTCTGTGATTGTAAAACGAAGAGGCAGTGGTCTTATGAGCGAAGCTACTGCGACTGCGGCTATGATGAAATCAGCTGCTTCCAACCCTAATTTTTACCTCCGTGCCACGCTGGAACTCACTTACCACACTAGAATCCACTTGCCATGTAACCACCACATGAAGTTGTAAGGTGGTTGTGTTGACACGTAAGATTGTCAACATATAAGAACTCATACAACAAACCCTCACAACAACCATACATTCAAATCAAAACCACCTTAACAAACCCGTCAAACCATCCACACATTCAAATCAAAACAATGTTTCACTAAAATTTCCAATCACAGATCAAAAAGCTTACCTCTACAAACCCAAAATAATACACACAGCTGTAAACCGCTATGCTCGTCCGCAACTTGTTTGTTGTCATCGTTTCTCGCAGCTCCACACCACACGGTGGGTCCCTCCTTACTTGCAGAATTTTCATGCAAAATTGGCAAGTGAATAGGACAGTGAAGAAGAAACAAAATGGCATATGATGGCCCCACCTGTGTCACACACCATGCACAAAGAATGGAATTCCAAATAAGAAACCCAACTCACATGCCACAAAAATGACACAAACGTTTGATAACTACAAGAACCCCAAACACACGTTAAGATGAATGAAAAGAAATTAGCAAAACTTAAGCATAAAGCTGTAGAAAACGATAGGACTCACTAGCTACCAAGTCTTACGATGGTATCAAGGGTTAGGAAATGTTAGATAAGGATATGATAACTATAATAAAAAATGAACAATGAATATGATAACATGGAGGAAGGTTTTTCTTGAATGTTTCTTTTTTGTTTACAATAGCTCACTTAATATAGAATTCTAAGGAACTAAATATAGAAATTATTCTAAATAAATACATTTGATATTCTCTAATACTCTACTAATATTCTCTTGTATTTCCTTGATTATCTCTGATATTCTACTGATTTGTTTCTCTGATACTCCATTGATTATCTTTGATATTCCCTTGATTATCTCTGATATTCCCTTGATTATCTCTGATATTCTACTGGTTTTTTTTATCTAATTATAATATTCTAACACTCCCCCTCAATGTGAGCAGTGGGATCACCAATGCTTATCTTGCTGAGGACACGGGTAAATGTTGTGCCTGTAACAACTTTGGTGAGAATGTCTGCCAACTGGTCTTCTGACTTCACAAACAGAAGTTCAATACTGCTATCCTCAATCTTCTCCTTGATGAAGTATTTGTCCACTTCAACTTGCTTGGTTCTGACATGTTGTATAAGATTCTCTGAGATAGTGATTGCTGCCTTGTTATCACACTTATCTTCAGCTAAAAGGGAGGTAAGAAAAACTCTTGCAATGTTTGTCACTCATTCTCTGGTTATCTTCATAGGATATCTATAATTCCGTGGAACATATTCTAGAGAATATCGGTTAGGTGGTACTCCTTTGTTTCTTCTTCGTAGAAGTGTGAATGGCTTTGGTTCTGGTGCTAACCTGTCCTTGTTAGTGACTTCATTCATAACAGGAGACAACTCAGTGGAGTGAAGATCACTTACCTCTTGTTGGACATTCTCAGAAGGATCCTCATTGGTTGTGTTGGTCCCTCCTACGTTGACAGAGACATGCTCGTTGGCTCCATCTACTTGCTCTTTTGGAACAGTTTCTTGGCAACTAAGGCTACCTAACCAACTTGGTGGTTCACTAGTTTTCTACCCCTGAACATCAAGTTGGCTACTAAAGAAATATTTTGATTCTAAAAAATCACAATCCATAGTCACATATACAGGAGAGTGATTGGGTTGTAACATCGATACCCCTTTTGATGTGTAGCATATCCAACGAAGACACGTTTCTCAACACATGGATCAAATTTGGTTCTGTTGGCTTTGGGAATATGAACGAACACAAAGCACCTAAAAACTTGTGGTGGTAACATTTGGACAGGAGGGATATTAGTCTGAGTAGCTAGGATCTGTAGGGTGTTCAGTGGTTAAGGATCTGGGAGGGTAGCCTATTCAAAAGATAGGCCGAGGCAGCGACAGCTTCGGGCCAAAAACTTGTTGGAACCTATGCATCAAAAATCATGACCTGAGTCATTTCTAGTAGCTTACGATTTTTCTGTTATGCTACACCATTCTGTTGGGGTGTGTTTGGACAAGAAGTTTGATGGATTAAGCCATTTTCTCCAAAAAAAAACTCTTGCATTAATTTGTTAACAAATTCTCCACCATAATCTAATCTAAGTACTTGGATTTTCTTGTTAAACTGAGTGTGAGTCATTTGATAGAATGCATAGAACTTATCGGGTACTTCAGATTTCTGTTTTAGAAAATATACCCACGTCATGCGAGAGAAATCGTCCACAAATGACACAAAATACTGAAATTGATTATTACGGGAATTAGGAGTTAGGCCCCGCACATAAGAGTGTACTAATGAAAAAACATAATTGACTTTATGGTTGTTAGGAGAAAAAGTAACTCTATGATTCTTTGCCCGTATACAAGTTTCACATTTGATGGGTTCAGTGTTACTAGTAAATAAAATAGGAAATAAAATCTTAAGGTACCCAAATGAAAGATGTCTCAAATGTCTATGTTATAACCAGGGTTTCCTTGTAACCGTTTCGTGAGCAAGCATGGCATGTCCCTTGTGAATAACCTCATCAACATAGTAAAAACCTCCACATTTAGTACCACACCCAATGATCTCCTTCGTAAGAATGTCTTGTAAAAGGCAAAAATTAGAAAACATGAAAACCATACAATTCAACTCCTTTGTAACATGGCTTATAGAAAGTAATTTTGATGATAGTGCAGGAACATAGAGACAATTTTTTAATTTTAATTTTTTTGAAAAAACAATTGAGCCCTCTTCTTGGACCGCAACTAATTCTCTACTAGCTGTTTCAGTATGGGTTTTAACAGGTGTGGAGAGAATGTTAAAATCATAAGGGTCATGGGTCATGGTGTCGGTTGCCACACAATCAAAAATCCACTGATCAGATTTTCCTGGAATGGTATCCTCCTCTATTTTTTTACCTCCATGAGTGACCACGGATCTTCCATGAACGTTTTGCGATTTTGCTTCTTCCTCTCTTCCGGTGTCACCACTGCTGCTACTGGTGGTCTGCGGGATGCCCACGACAACGACAACCTTACGATTTTTTGCTTTAGAATATTGTCACCATTCGGGATAACCCATGATTTTGAAGCAAGTCTCCTTGGTGTGTTTCTTCATTTCGCAATGAGTATAGTAGTGGTGGCTTTTGTCTTCCTTGTCACGATGTGATGGACGTCGTCCAGTGGTTTCTGAGCGACTTCATCCCTGTCCCTGTCCCGGTGGTCTATGTCTTGCGGTTAAGCCGATTCTGACCTCCCCTAATCATGTGTTCCCTTCACTACTGGTGGTAGGCTTTAGAATTTGGAGTCAGCTCACCTCCCTTGGGACAGCAGCATAAGCAGACTCTACTGAAAGGGTCTTCTCTTGCATCATAAGATCTCTTCTAATGACTTCAAATTTTTCATCTATCCCGGTTAGGAACTGATATATTCTTTGTTCTTGTTTATTTTTGTTGAAAGTTGCAATATCATCTAAGCATTTCATAGGGTTCGGTTGCTTTCTGTCAATCACTATCCATATAGCTTGTAATTTGTTCTAGAAATCCTCTAGGGTATCCTGTCCTTATTTCTGTGTGTTTGCGTTTTGGTGTACATTATAGATTTGCACCGGGTCTATGTCTCTTCCATAGGTAGTAGCCAATCCCTCCCATAAAGCCTTGGCGGTTAGGAACTAGGAAACATTGTTTATCAAACTAGTCTCAATATTCTGAATTATCCAGGTGAAGATAGTTTGGTCTACCTGTTCCCATTTTTATATGCTGGTTCTATCTCTTCTGGTGCCAGAGGTATACCTATCAGACGACTGTTCTTTCCTCTGCCACCGATAGCTTTCTTCATGAGTGTTGCCTACAATGGATAATTGTCTCCATTTAATTTGAAACCAATTGACAAATTATCAAGATTAACTTGTCTTTGCTAAATCCCTAGGCCATTACGAAGCATATTTGCAATTTGCAAGGTTAGTTCATTAGAAATGATTGACGAGTAATTCTGGTTTTCATTATGTTGTAGCCAATTTCATTATCTCAAAATAACATTTTTGGTTTTTTTGGTGATTTTCGGTTGTGGGGGTAATGGAACAATGATGTTGGTTTCTGCCAGTTATATAGGCATAATTTCAAACTAGTCCAAATAGAGGTGACATACTGGCGATTTCAATTAATGACATTAATTAAAATTGTTTCTCTCTCTCTTCAATCATTTTTTAATTATTTGATACTATGATCCTTAAGTTTAACAATTAACAAAATAAATAATAATAATAATAATAGTTATATAATAATAATTAACAAAGCTATAACATGAATATTAAGAGATACAAATTTATTTTAAATTAAAATAAAATAGCATAATGATAATAATAATAATAATAACAATAATTTCATACAAATTTAATTTAAAAAATAATTATTATTATTGAATTCACTTATTATTAATTATTATTAGTATGTTATTTTATTTTAATTTAAAAATAATAATTATTATTATTAAATTCATATGAATTATTATTATTATTATTATCATTATGTTATTTTGTTTTAATTTAAAATAAATTGGTATGTCTTAATTTTTTTATTACAGTTTTATTAATTACTATTATTAATTTTTTTGTTAATTGTTAAAGTAATAAACATAGTGCTAAATAAATTAAAAAATTATTTGTTAATTATTATTATATAATGATTATTATTTTTTTATTAATTGTTAAACCTAAAACTCATAATATCAAATAAAAAAATATTGCAGAGAGAAAAATGATTTTAATTAATATCATTAATTGAAATCGTCGCATGTGACTTTTTTTGACCAGTTTGAAATTATGTCTATTTAGCTGGCAGAATTTGCCCATTTTGGTAAATAAATTTTTTCCTACCCATTTTGTAAATTAAAATTGAAAAGTACAATGCGAAAAAAACCCCTTTGTGGCCTTCTTCAACTCAGAATAACTATATTTTCTGATTCCCACTACAGCAAGATGGTAGCCTTGTTGATCTGCATTAGACTTTTGGCGGGTCCAAATCAAGAAACCCCAAACATCTAAAAGCAAGTCAATTCTAAAGCTCCAACTCCAATAGCAAACCGCACAAAAAATCTCTCATAACGATTGGCTAGCTTTGTAACATTGTCTCTTTGAAGTTGCACCAAACAAACATTATCTCAGGGAAATTGTTCCTTTAAATCGTGGTGAACGCCTTCCATTCCACAACTGTAACTTTGTATAGCAGAATGTTTTCCACGCACTATATCTATACTGAAACCCTTTGCAGCTACAATCTTGCAAGCATAAATTTAAACACTTCATGCGTGTAATGTTTACATGAAAATCATTATCATAGCCATAAAACTCAACGCCCTGTATCTCTAAAATGGTGGACTCATTTCCAATGCAAGTAAGATCAAACAAGGGTTCACACCCGTAAGACCAATCGCTATGGTTCTTCACTCTGTAACCCGGTAAACATGAGCATCTCCTTCCCTGTTTAGGATCAAAGCTGCAAGTGCTGTTAACTCCACAAATCCCATGAATGGTGCAAGTATCAAATATGAATTACCAGGAAACGTACCATTTCCTTAAATCCTCATTTCTAGTGTACATACGAACATTACCGTCAGACTCCAGTACTAATCTTCTGGGCATCACCGTGCCATGATCATATGTGGAAAAATAATAATGATCTGATGAAGTGAAATTTCCATGAGAATTGAACACTGCAACTCACTGCTATTGTAATTAAATCTTCCAGCTTCCTAACTATGTACCGAAGGTAGAGGCCAATATATGCTTGAAACATCAGGGCCGTCATAAATGAGACTAAGAATATTGTTATTGTCAAATAGCAGCTTATAGAAGCCAGAGGAATGATTAGTGAGGCTTCTTGAAGACACAAGTTGTGTGTGTCTAGTAAGAGGTTGACCAGGAACGAGAGTGTCTGTTGGGAAATCAAAACTTTGCCACAGAATGGTTCCTTGGGGCTCATCTAGCACAAGATTACCATCATCTCGGAGATGCAACTTCACTAGTTCATGTGATTCAGTGTTTGATGACCAAGTGGTGATTTGACCAGCATCAACCAAGATAATGTTACCACTGTTCAAAAGGGAAAGCTTTGAGAGCTTCCCATTTACTGGTTGGTCGCGGTTTGCCATCCAAACCACAGTGGTGGGGCTGTGAGTGGGAGGGTGGTTGAACCATATGGCAAAGGAGAAGGCATTTTGACCAAGTTGAAAGAAGCCAGCACAAAACATTTGAATAGGTGAGAGAATAACATCTTGGGGAAATTTCCCATTCTGGTGCAATTTTGTTTGGAAATGCCTATAATGGGTAATTTTTTTTTAATTACCACGGTGGGTAAATCGTGCCATGTCTAGCGATATCATAATGAAGAAATCATGCCACTGTTGCACGAATTTGTTTAGCAGTCAATGAAATCGAGCCATATTGGCACAATTTTCTGTGTTAATTAAAATCGTGTCATATCAGCATGATTTTAGTTCAAATAAATTACACTGAAATCGTGTCACCTCAACACGATTTTAGTACAGTTATAATATTTGTGATTGGTTTACATAAGTGTAGTGTGAAATTTTTGAAATTGATAACAAATAAATTTTTCATTAAACTAAAAGCATAAATAAATTAAAAAGTTAAATGCGTCATTTTTCATTAAACTAAAAATATAGGTTACATTGAAAGATTATTGTCTATAGGGACAGTTTGTTCTCTTGTGACCTTCGTTTCTACAATATAAACATTTCTTAGGCCTATTGGGAATTGGGTCATCCATTTCATTATGGATACGGTTTGTAATTGGTCTTCCAGCTTTGCTTCTTCTCATGTGTGGGTCAAGTATCATATTTGGACCTGTGTAAGGCGACCAATAGTCTTGGTTTTGAACTGGATGGAACTGAATTTCATAGGCCTTTAAAATGTTGTTGAGGTTGTAAATGGGAGAAATGAATGTGGCTAACTGTAGATGAGAAAATGAACAAACAGCTATGACATGTGGACAAGGCAACTTCAAGGCTTGAAACTGTCCACAATCACACCACCATTCATTTAATTTGACTCTGTATGACATAGGTCGGTGGCGAAGTTGGGGAGTGGGTATTTCCTGGACTTCAAACTCTGAGTTCTGTCTATCATAGCGCTGCACAATGCACATAGCTGACTGTTGTTCATTTTTGCATAGCTGTGCAGTAATGTCTTCCGGATATAGGTGACCTGCTCGTAACATGCACTCCGCCTTTGTCCCTCGTTCAACAAACCAGTCTTTTGTTCGTTCAAATGTAGTTTTGACAATAGCACATATAGGAAGAGACCGTGCACCCTTTAGAACCGAGTTAATGCATTCCGCTAGATTTGTTGTCATGTGCCCGAACCTTTTACCCCCATCATATGCTTGAGTCCACTTTTCCAGCGGTATTTGATCTATTCAAGACACTGTTTGCTGGAATTCTGAACGCATGGCAGACAATTTGGCCATAAGGGTTGGTTTTTTCATCTCGTAAGCTGTGGCAATGTAAAAAAAAAAAAAATTGTGACACACGAAATTATGTATATATATTGAACGGAGATAACGACAGTAATGAGAAAAAAAAAAGTACCCATGTTAATTAATTGTCGTTTTAACTTAGCATTCTTGAATCTTTTGTTGAAGTTAGATGCAATATGTCTGATGCAATAGACTGAGGACAACCCATCTCCTTTCCATCCAACTTCTTCCGATTACAATGCAGACAAGATTGCTCTTCCTCTGTTAGTTATGAGGCAAAGATTGTCTTGAGGTGTGACGTGCTCGCGCAGTAATTGGAAAAATCAGATCAGTGCTTCCTTTGTCTCCCCTTCAACAATGGCGAAAGCTAGAGAAAAAATGTTTTGGTTTCCATCTTGACTAATGGCAGTTAATAATGTTCTGTGATATTTGCCAGTCAAAAATGTTCCATCCACTTGCACAATAGGCTTGTAGTACTTGAAGCCTTCAATGCAAGGTTTAAAAGACCAAAAGACGCGCTCAAAGATGTAAGTAGAGTGGTCTTCAACATCATCAACAACGTTTGGATGTCCTGTACATTGTACAATTGTCCTCGGAATAGCTTCTTGGACAACTTGTAACCATCTGCGAAGATGGTTATATGAGTCCTCCCAGTCACCAAATTCCATCGCAAGTGCCTTTTGTTTTGCAATCCAAGCTTTTTTATAGGAGACAGAATAACCGTACCAGTTTTTTATTTCAGCCACCAAACTCTTTATCGGTATTGAGGGGTTGGACTTCACTGAATTTACAATAATAGCAGCAATTTCGGAAGAGTAAAAATTAATGTGATCTTGTGAAAGAGTAGTTGACAAGCACATGTGAGGTGCTTCTATCTTTTTGATTTCCCATTGTTGGCGAACTTTGCTGAAAGATGCTCTAAGTTGCCAATGGCAATCATTGCCATAATTACTGCATCGTACCACGTATTTGTCTATCTTTGACTCTATGACCACAAACTTAAATCCTTGGTCAATATGATATTGTTTGATTGCACTGACGATAGCCTCTTTACTTTGAAAACACATGCGTTCTTCCAGATCAAACTGAATATTTTGTGCTGCTCGACTGAATGAATGATGATGTTGTGAAGAACAATTGGATAGAGATGGTTCATCTAACAATAGTTCCTCATAGTCATCGTCATCTGAGATATCATCAACGATATCCGGAATGAATGGTTCATCCGGAATTATATAAGAACTGCTTCCAGCATTCCATGAATCCATTGTAAAAAGGATTTATGTCTCGGTGAAGATGAAAGAAATTTTTTTCTGTCAACAGACGAGTAGAAGAGGATATGAATTTATGTCTTAGTGAAGATCAAAGAAATTGTTTGCTGTGAAAGGCTAGAAGAGGGTTTGGATTGTGAAATTCAAGTCACATATTATATAATGTTTGAACTATTTTAAAGGCACAACACACAGTAATTTTGAATTTGAAAATTTTTAAAATAATTTGGTTGATGGATGTTGAATGTTGCGTTACAAAATTGCTCTAGGGAAGAATTAACTGTGTATAGGTCTGCACCAATTACTCATTCTGCACTAATTTATTCGTTCTGCACCAATTTTTCTTTCTCGCTTCCATACTATTTGAACACGTTCATTGAAAAAGCCCTAGCTTGCATGAAAGGATTTGGTTGGAATCAGAACCAAAGAGATATCATTGCATGTTCCCACGAAATCTGTGTAATAGAAATCGTGCCACATCAGCACGATTTATTTCTATTGCACAAATTTTGTGGGAACATGCAACGATATCTCTTTGGTTCTGATTCTGCAGGAATCTTGAAATTTTTTTTCAACATAGTCATTCTTCACAGGTTTGAATGCTTTTACTTTGCATTGAATAATGCATGTGGGAATGCATGTGGCATGGCAGAAGCGTGATGCGTGATGCTTGCCCAGTTTAGAAACGTGTTGTGAACAGATGGTGATGTGTGCCCAGAAGCGTGTTCAGTGAATAGAAACTTTTAGAGTTTTAGGCTTTATAAACCCATGCCTTCTCACCTTCACTGAAAGAAAAAACAACTTTAGAGTGTCACATGAAAAAACACATCACATTAAGACGTTACTAAACGACATATATTATTTTATACCATTTTTTTTCAATACTTGTTGCGGTTTTCACAATATTATATTATATTGTACTCAATCTTATTAATAAATAAATTTAAAAAATTCATATTTTAATATTTTTCTTTTTACTTAATTAATTATTAAATAAGTTTGATTTAGAAATTGATTTTATTTTCCTTAGTTAAAGAAACATCTCAGGAAATATTATAAAAAAATTTAGAGGATAAACAATGGTAATATAATGAAACCTGAGAGTGCTATAAATGTAGCATCTCTCCATAGGTTTTCATTCATCTAAGAAACAAACACAAGTGAAGGATTGAGATAAAATGAAGAGTGTGTCTGGATCTTTTGTTCCTTTGGCAATTCTGTTACTCCTCACAGTTGCAGCCACGAAGCCAGTGAAGGGCTTCGACTGTGAGATGGCAAAAAAAGTGTTCTTGGCTCCATGCATACCTTTTATCACCACCGATGTTAAAACCCCTCCAACTGCTTGTTGTAATGCAGTGAGTAATTTGAAAGCTTCAAGATCCTTAAAACCTGAATGTCGTGCTGTATGTGACTGTCTTGTGGGCATTCCTAACCTAAAGAAAGACAAAGTCATTGAACTTCCTAAATTATGTAACGTTGATATCGGTTATACCTTTCCTAAAGACTTGGATTGTACCAAGTAAGAATTCTTTTTACTATGTATATACTGTTCTTCATATATATATGTCAATAGCCCTCACTGATTCATTTTTCATCTTTTTTTCTTTTTTTTTTTTCAGGATCTCTTGTTAAAATGATGGATTGTGCTTGAAAGTTACTTTCCTTTTCATGTAAAAATAAGATTGCTTGTTGAACTTGCGTTCGATAAGCATTTGTACTGAGAGTAATGATTATTGAATATTCATGTTCTTGGTATCCATTTATCTTCTTCATTGAGTTTTTTTACATTTAATTAAGATTATTGTTTTAATGTTTGAGATTCATGAACTAAGCAAAATAATCAAGATTTAAACCATGGGAAATGAGTTTCTTTTCATGAAGATGTTAAGCTTAATTACATTATTACATTAAAGAAAACTTAAAATGTTTAATTTTATTAAGAAAAATTAATTAGTAGAAATATAAGACGATTGTGGCAATTCTTTCAATATATGGTTTGTTCCACGTATATTGCCGACATTTTGATAATTTCTTTCCTATAGATATGGTCCTCATGTTTTAGCATCTCCTTGAAGAAGACAGACATAATTATTAATATTTAACTTTTTCACAAAAGATGCAGAATGGACCAGTCCTAAGAAAAAACCACTTTTCTAAACAAGGATCCATTTTCTATGTGCTGTTAGAGTGATATCAAAACCTAAGCGGTTAGGCTACACGGAGAAGGGTGGAACCAAATATTGAACTGACTAGTAGTTTAAAACTTTCGTATTCCAAACCCTAAATCTAAAATGATCGATTAAAAGTTTTGAAGCATATCTTATAATTTTTTTAACTTAGAAAGACTTTATTTCACTTTGATCGAATTTTTAATCAAAGTATATGAAAAAATTAAATTATTTACATTAGAAAAAAGATGATGAGACTTGAAGGAAAATGTGATTAAAGTTTTGTAAGTGATATGTTAAGTAAAATTGAAATTTTAATTTATTTTAATTAATAAAATTATAAAGATATCTTTGTTACTAAAAATAATTGCAAGTAAAATATAATTAATTAGGTTATTATGATTAATTATTTTAATTGTAATTAATTTAGTAATATTTACTTTTATAGGGAAACTTGAACTAAATTCGTTGGCCACCATGTTACTGCATTGAAGAAACAAAGTTAGAGAGACAGTTTCTCTGGGATTGGGGTATGAAGAGAAAAAGTTGGCTTGGATTACGTGGGAAACGATATTTAAGAGTAGGAAAAGTGGTGGTTTAGGAATTAAGGATTTAGCTTGCTTCAATAAGATCCTTCTGGGCAAGTGGAAGTGGAGGTTAGGTAAGGGAGATAAGGAGCTGTGGTGGGATATCATCATGTCAAAATATGAATCTTGGAAGAGCTTTGATAGCAATAATGAGAAGCCCAGTGAATCTAGATGGTTGGAGAGATCTGAGAATGATATGAAGTAAAGGGGCTAATGGGAATTAGTTTAATGCTAATATTAAGTAGCAGGTTAGAAATGGGAATGACATATCCTTTTGGGAAGACCTGTGGATTGGGGAAAATCCTCTTATTAGCATGTATCCTAGACTATTGCAAATTTTAGATCAAATAGGGAGGAAGGTAGGTGACATGGGGTTTGGAATGGGCCAATTTGGGAATTGGCTTTGAAACGGAGAAGAGATTAGTTTGAGTGGAAAAAACCAATAATAGAGGAGTTCTTACAGCTTATTCAAGATTATATAATGAGAATAGATGCACAAGATCAATGAGTTTGGGCAAGGGTTGTTCATGGTGAATATAAAGTAAAAGAAGCTTATAATATCTTAGTAAAAGCTGTTGGTGGGCAAAATAGTGAGGTTTTTGAGAAATTGTGGAAGTCTAAAGGCCTAACTCCAGTTGTGTGCATGGAGGGTGTTGTATATTAGAGTTCTAAGGGATCCTAATAAATAATATTAACTGCGTTTTTTACAACTCATGTGAGGAAACTGTAAATCATGTATTCTTTTCTTATCCAGACATTCTGGATTAGGGTTTAGATTACAAAAGGTTTTTAACTACTAATCAGTCCAATTTTTGGTTCCAGCCTTCTCCTACGTGTTACCTAGTCGCTTAGGTTTTGATACCACTCTAACAGCACATAAAAAATCGATCCTTGTTTAGAAAAGTGGTTTTTTTTTCAATTTTTTTATTAAAACAAAAGTAAAATAATTATAATTTACAGGATTACAATTTATATGTTGAATTTGAAAAGGGTAAATATATATAATCATATTATGTTTTAAATTATAAACATTTATAATTATAAATTATAATATAGGAACATGTAGAGAAGTCTTCCCTTCTAATGCCTAGTTGAAAAACACCAATTACTTTCCAAAGTTTGGTTCCACCTTGTCAGGAATAAATCCTGACAATACTAGCCCATTCCAAATCCTCTTCAATAAATATTGTACCAATAGCTTTGTGCTTGCTTACTTTTGCTAATTTATTGGATGATTATATAACTAGCGTTTATATCATCTTTCTAAACAACATAAACTTTCTTTTCCTAAAACTGACACTGTTTCTTTGAATGTTTTTGATCTAATTCATACTAATATATGGGGTCTCATTAATATTCCTTTTGTTCTCGGTCATAGATATTTTCTAACTATTGTGGATGACTACACTAGACATATATGGATATACCTTATGAAAGCTAAATCTGAAACTGGACTTCTACTGCATAATTTTGTATTTCTTTTTTCTAAAAATCAGTTTGGTCGAAATATTAAAATTATCAGATTTAATAATGGAAAGGAGTTCATTTTTAGCAATGTTTATGACAAATTTAGGATTTTACATCAAATGACCTTAATGGAAACCCCTCAGAATTCTGGTTTTAAGAGAAAACATCAAGATATACTTAATATCACTCGTAGTCTTATGATTCAATTTAGTTTGCCCAAGGCGAGCCCGTGTTGTTTACCTTATAAATAGACTACCCTCTACTGATATTAACTATAAAATTCCCTATGAGTTAATATACAAATCACCTCTCACATATCTAAATTTGAAAACTTTCGATTCTCTATGTTTTGCATCTACACTTTGACACCACCAGAACTAAACTTGAACTTAAGGCTAGAAAATGTATTTTTCTTGGTTACAAGAATGGGATTAAAGGATACATTGTTCTTGATACTAATAATAGAGAAATATTTATCAATAGAAATGTCATCTTTTATGAAAAAATATTTCCATATAAAATGGCTCATAACTATGCTTTTGATAATCAAGAACAAGATGAAAACTTTATACAAAGAGATTTTGACTTTCTTAAGGAGCCTTTAGATCACAACATTGACAACAACAACATAGAAACTAAGATTGACAGGAATAGATGAAAATCACAGAGTTTCAGACCAATGAGGAATAACTTGACAATGATCATGTTCTTAGAAGATCAAATAGAACTAAAAGAATTCCAACATTTTAGCGGATTCTAAAATCAACTATCACAAATTAATCAACCAATCCCAATCATTTAACCCTAACAACAACAATTATTCAATCCCTAACAAAATCACCAAAACCCTAAATGCAATCCTAATCCCAAATCCTCAATTCAAAAACAAAACTCTAACCAAAACGCAATCCCATTGCTTACCCCTTTGGACGTCGACTTACTCAATCACATTCACGCTCGTAAAACCCCAAATAACAATACGAGTCCAAAATCTAAAAATCCAATTCAAAAATCATTGGAAAAACAAACAAATATAATGAAAAGCTAATGGAATAGAATATACCTAGTTTTATTCCGTCGATCACTGTCCCTCACTTCTACTTTCCTAAAATGGCCCATGTCGTCTCCATCCACACGTTGACTCGTGTTGACTCTTTCTTCTCTGCACGACTGGATTCCACCAACTGCTAACACAACTAACTTTTGGCAGCTTTCTTTTAGTGTTCAAGTCCTAAATAGGTCTCTCGCTCAACCCCTCACCTCCCCACCCTCTTCAAACACCCCAACAGAAGTTCAACCTTAAGCTTTTAAATTATTTAACTTAGTTAGCAAAATTCCAATTTTACCCTTATCCATTTAAGCATAGGTATCACTTGAGCAATTCCTATTAATAAATACACTGGTTGCACATCCTTCTAGGTGTAGACATAATGTCAACCCATGAAACAACCTATGAAACTCTGAACAATTATTTTTTTTCTCATTATAAGAGTAAAAAAAGTATGAATAATTTTAAATTTAAATAGAGTGAAATCAAATACTCTCGAAACATTCAATATGAATATATGTGCTATTGTTTATTAATTTAAATTATTACCATGATATATAATTAATTTTATGTTTAGTTAAGATTTATTTGAAAAATTTGGATTATAAATATTCTCTCTTTTAAACTTCTATTATTAACTAGATTTATATTTATTATCAAAAATAAATTAAATAATATTTTTTATCTAACTTCATATTATTTATTCAGTATTTTAAATAATAATTATTACTTTATTTTTACACAAATTTTGATTAATTTTTAAACTTTAGAACATTTAAATTACTTTTTACTTTTATACGTGTAATATAAATTATGCAAAGCACCACAAGTTACAACCCTCCATCCTTTTATCATGCTTAGTACCACAAGTTACACTCTTCCCATTTTCACCAACATTATCTTTTGTATGTTTAAGATGCTACATCAACATGTACGCATCAGTCTCTACAAGTGAAGATTGTGAATGAGAGACATTCAAACCATTTTCATTACTTCAGCTATTATGCTTTAGGATTATAAGAATGAACTGCATCAAGTATTGATGAATTCATGATTTGAACTCGAAGACTCTTCGCCAAATTGATGAGCAATGTAATGGTCACCATTAGCACCAGTTCGCTAATAAATCAGCACAGCTGACAAGTTATAAACCAAATCGAATTGAGACAACTCAGACATTCAATGCGCATATCAAGCTCAATGGAAAATGAGAAAAGAAGTAAGCTTCTTCTTGTAAGTTTAGAAAAAGTGGTAGACTTTTAGCCTAAATTTGACGTTGCTTTTGTTGAAATATATATATATATATATATACACACACACGGTTGTGTGACATTGGTGCAGTGAGGGGTAATATATTATTATGCAGAAAAACGGTAATCTAATGTTGGTGGAGGGTTATCTGACATGGGTTCAGAGGAGGAGTGATATACCTTCTAGCACAGCAGGAAATCCACTATATTCAATGACATAGTTTATTGTACTTTTTAAATATCTCATAAGTCTTGCTAGTACATCCTAATGATCCTGATTATGACATTGAGTATACCTGCTCAGTCTACTTACTGCATAAGCAATGTCTGGTCTAAAAAAGCTCATTAAACGTAATAAGCTCCCAATTACCTGGGCATACTAAGATTGAGAAATAGATTCTCCTATGTTTTTCATTAACTTGGAATTAGCATCATAAGGGGTGCTTACTGATTTAAAATCATAATAAACAAACTTCCTAAGAAGTTTCTTAGTATATTGTTCTTGAGATTGTAATATACTATCTCCCTTCCTTATGACTTTAACTCCTAGAATCACACTTGTTTCACCCTTATCTTTCATTCCAAAATTATATTCAAGAAACAATTTTGTTTTAGAAACTATATCAATGCATGTACCAAAAATAAGCATGTCATCCACATATAAACATATAATGACAGATTCACCATTTTCAGATTTAGTGTACACACATTTATCAACATCATTAGTAGAAAAACCATCACATAGTAAAAAATTATCAAGTTTTTCATGCCATTATTTTGGTGATTGTTTAAGCCCATACAAAGATTTTAAAAGTTTACATACCTTTTCTTCTTACCAGGAGTTACACATGCTTCAGGTTGAGTCATGTATATTTGTTCCTCTAGTTCAACATTCAAAAGGGTTGTCTTAACATCCATTTGATGAGTAACTAACCTGTGGATAGATGCTAGAGCTAGCAACACTCGAATTGAAGAAATCCTGGTAACTGGAGCAAAAGTATCAAAATAATCTATGTTTGGTTTTTGAGAAAACCCTTTTGCTACTAATCTTGCCTTATATTTTTCTATCGATCCATCAGAATGATATATTTTCTTGAAGATCCACTTACAACCAATAGGTTTTTCTCCTTTAGGCAAATCTACTAAAGTCCAAGTGTTATTTTTCTTAATAGAATCAATTTTAGTCCTAATGGCCTTGTCCCATTGCTTTGCATCAAGAGCACTAATAGCTTCTGAAAAACTTAACGGCTCATTTCCAACAAGATAAATATAAAAATAATTTCCATAGGAAGTTTCCTTTCTCTGTCTCTTACTTCTCCTCAAATACTCACGCATTGTATCACTAACAATGTTTATAGGTTGTTTAGAAGTACCATTAACCTTTAAGGGAAAGATATGTTCAAAAAAGTCAACATTTTTAGTTTCTCTACTATAGTATTACGTTCAATTATTTCACTATTAAGAACAAGAAACCTATAGGCAACACTATGTTCAGCATAGCCTAAAAACAAGCAATCAGAAGTTTTAGAACCTATTTTCCTTTTCCTATGATCAAGTAACATCACTTTAGCTAAACACCCCACACTCTTAAATATTTAAGATTAGGTCGAAAACCTTTCCACAACTCATAGGGTGTTTTGCCAGTTTTCTTATGAGGTATTCTATTTTGTAAAAAACATGTTGTAAGAAGAGCTTCACCCCAAAGATTATTAAGAGAATTAGAACTAATGAGCATAGCATTCATCATTTCTTTAAGAGTCCTATTTTTTCTTTCAGCTACTCTATTGGATTCAGGTGAATATGGTGGCATTACTTCATGAATAATTCCTTCCTTAACACAATAATCATTAAATAAAACATATTCACCACCTCTATCTGATCTAATCCTTTTAATTTTCTTTTCTAATTGATTTTCAACTTTTGTCTTATAAGAAAGAAACATATCAAAAGCTTCGTCTTTATGTTTTATTAAGTACACTTTCGTATATCTTGAATAATCATCTATGAAAGTTACAAAATAATTTTTACCACCTCTAGTCCTGGTTTGTTTTAAATAAACAAGATCAGTATGAATTAAACCTAACAACTCAGTTTGACGTTCTACAGAATGACATACGTTCTTTGTAATTTTTTATTCTACACATACATCACATTTCCTACTTTGTTTATCATGCATGTTAATTAATCATATTCATTGCAATTTAATAACATACGAAGAATTTACATGTCCTAATATAGCATGCCAAATATCATAAGATCAACAATATAAGCAGAAAACACATGTCCAAATTCATTAATAATATCAGAAACATGAGTACAAAAAGACCTTGATCACAATATCCCCTTTCCCACGAACACATTATTTTTTGTCATCACAATCTTATCAGATTTGAATGACACTTTGACCCCTACCTTTCCCAATAGTGTTACAGAGATCAAATTAACTCTGATTGATGGCACATGCAACACATCACTTAAAGCCAAAGTCTTCCGAGATGTGAGCTTTAGAAGAACTTCACCTTTTCTTACATGTTAATACCAAATTACATAGAAAGAAATTTTCATGAATAATTCTTTAGAAGAAAAGCAATAGTAAATCTCTTAGATTTAGTGAATGTTAAAGGATATCATATTAAAAGTATCAATGATTAGTTAAATTTATTTAACCAATTAAAACTAGGTGTTTAAGTTAATTTAACGTGCATGTTTTTACAATCTAATTATTTATGGTTTTACACATCTAATTATTTATAAAATAATGCGTAAATAGCATTAGTTAATAATATGTCTAATGTTATCTATAAATGTAACATAAACATTTTCTTAATAAATATTTATTTTATAAAACTCATTATAACAAGATTTCTTATCCTTATGAATCAAACTTCTACAAAGAGTTTTGGAAATATATCAACAAGCTAATTTTTTCTAGAAAAATCTACAAACAGTAACCCGAACACGTTAGACTCATACAAAGAATTGACGACATCTTCAACCCAAAACCTTAAGGCAATGAATTTATAGGTTTTCATTTTTATATCTTGTTCAACTCTCTCATTTCAACTCAATGTGGAACTTAAACACATATTTTGATACTTAACAAATGTAGTGAGGTTAAGAAGTGAACCAACTATCTAACAATACAATAAAGATCACTTTCTCTAGAAAAATCATTTAATCATTCAGTAGATGACTTTACAAAACACTTAGAAGCTTTTGAAAAAAATGAAAGAATTGTCAACATGGACATGTTTGTTAATTTGTTCAATTATTCAATCTTTAATATGTACAATGCAACTTATAGGCATCATAAAAAGAATTGGTATGTCGTAGTGCTTTTGTGTTGTCCTTTGTGTCATATCTTTCCATTAGGAATGTTTAACTTTATGCTAAAAATTCATTGTTATACTTATTTTGTTAAGGAAATTACAACAGTCAAAGTAGGTTGTGTGTAGTCAAGATCTACTTTGAAAATTGTGATATATGTTCTTAACAAGACAATCATCCATGTGCGAAGATATGAGCTTTGGAGTGTGACCACTATTTAACATGATCATCTAGTATTTGATGTAGTTATCTTACTCTTCTTGTGTCTATTGTTGACTTGTCTATAACTTCAGTCACTAATGTTTTAAGAGTATACATCTATTCTTATTTTCAGCTTCCATGCATATAGTGATTAACAAATTGTCCATGTTCTTAACTTCTTAAGCTTTAAAAAGCTTCATGTGATTAACATTTAACACACTCATTAAGTAAATAAAAACATTCATATGTAGACTTGTGTTTAGTATTGTATAAATTGTTTATGCCTTAACCATCTTCAATATGACCATTGCAAGTTATGTGTGTATCTTTTATTCAAATGTTAGATCTTTAATAAAAGTTTTTAGTCTTTTAAGAAACATTATTTTTAACTAACATTATTCTTTGTAGCACTAAACTTGCTATATATAAATATATAAAATATAGTTAATCCTGAACATTACCTTCTTGTACTAATATTACCAATTTTGATATATAATATATGATTTAGTTCGTTATGTTTAAACCTATAATGAATTTTGGGAATTAATTGGCAATAACTTTTTAGATGACTTAACAAATTCAAAAGTTAATTTTGCATCTTACTAATACTGAGTTTCGTGTTTTCTATATGAAAAAATTATAATAAATATTCTTTTGAAGTTACATAAAAAATAGGCATTCTATATTGTTTTATGGTTACATCAAAATTATATATGCTTTCAACTTAATAGTTTAGTGAATATATATGTTTATCGCACTAGTAAAATATTAATTTAACAAAAATAAGTATTATTTGTTATATTTAAAATTATAAGACATTTTATTAAGATTATGATAGTAAAGAAAAATTAAAGTATTATTGAATAAAGTAGTGAGATTAAATTATTTTGATATTGTTTAGAATATATTAGGTTTTCTAAGTCTAACAATAGAAATACTATAATTTTTTTTATGATATTTTAGATATTTAAATTAAAGTAGAATTATACATATTAAATATATTGAAAGGTAATAGCATTTCTTCTATTCCATATATATTAGAAAAATTGATTTGAAAGTCATATTAAACATATAACTAAAATAAGACATTTATTTCAAATTTCGTGTGACACTATCTTAAAATTTTCAAGGGAAAATCAATTTACTTGTAAGAAAACGCTTTTATAGGAAATAATATTTATTCAAATTTTGGGATACATTTATTTCAAACGACTTGTTCGCAAGAAAAGTTTTATAACAATTATTTGAACGGAAACTGGAATATCAAAAATTAAAATATTAATAAAATCTAATAAAATAGATAAAACATTCATATTTTTCTTTATTATAATTTTTTAATTACTTTTCATTATTAATTTACTAATTACTTTTATTTATATTACAATTAAAAAAATATAATTACTTTTATTAATAGAATCGGTCACAGATTCGATCATAGAATCGGTCCTAAGATCGGTCACATATTCAGTGTCACAGAATCGATAAAAAATTCGGTCATAATGAATTAGCAATACTAAGCAAGCACAGAGTTATTGGAAGAGCATTTATATTAATTGTGATAAGGTGAAACCAAACTTAGAAAGTAATTGGTGTCTTTCAACCAAGCCATTATAAAAAAGTCTTTTCTTACATGTTACAATATTATAACTTATAATTAAAATTTAATTTATAAATGTTTATAATTTAAACATAAAGTGACTATATATAAATACAAAATCCATTCCAATAAATTATTTTGATTGTGAGAATTCTTTCAATATATGGTGTGTTCCACGTATGTTTCTGGCAGACATTTTGATAATTTCCTTCCCATAGATATGGTCCGGATGTTCATCTCTTTGAAGAACACAAACATAATTACTAAGATTTAACTTTTTCCCAGAAGAATGGATCAGTCCTAAAAAAAAAAGAAAAACCATTTTTCAAAACAAGGATCCATTTTCTATCAGCTGTTAAAAGTGGTATCAAAACCCCCACTTTTTATCACTGCTGCCTCCATCGAGCCGCTGCTGGAGGTTCTACGCCTCCTCCATCAAATACGGCGCCGCCCAACATTCCTAATCGCCACCCGTTCCATCTCTATAGTACCAATCCTATTTTCTTCATTGAATTCCAAAACTAATTTGAAAGGTAGCGGCGTTCTTTAGCCACTGGATTTGGCTTAGTTTTTTTCTTTTATTTCTATGGCACCGTAATAAATAATAATTAATAAAAAAGATAGCGGAAGGGTTTGGACGCTGGGGCTCCTTTCAAATTGGGCTTTTTAACTTCATTACACTTCAATGTTTCCATGTACATATTTTATTTTAAAAAAATATATATTGGCATAATAGAATTTTTTAAAGGAACAACCTAATGTGACTAAGTAAGTTTTTTATTTTCAACACAAAAACAATGACAATGATAAATTGTGTTATTTTTGTCATTTGGAGTTCCTAATATGTAAAAGATATTGAATGTTACAAATGACAGAATCATTATAATCTACTGAATTAAATAAATGTTCATCTAATTGCACTAAGACATACTTTAAAAGATAGATTCCCTACCGCTAATAACATGGAGATTTTATAAAATCCAATTTCTATCCAAGTATAATCTCACAGTATTCTGAGGACATCTTTAAGGAGAGTATTCTCTTGAGATGCTCTTGCTTCCATTCTTTTGGCTTCTAGTTATTTTGCTTGCAAGTCTCTTTTCTAGGAGAAATAATTTTCATAGATTTTCCTTTCTTCATAATGAATTCCACCAGCTTGTATTCAATTTCTCGACCATTGAAACTATAAAATTCTATTTTCTTGAGACTTTCAATTAAAGTAAGAGGGAAAACCTTTTCAAATTGAATATTTGCAACAAAATAATTCTTGAAGACTTGTGTGTATACAGTGTATAAGGAACTGAAAAATGCATAGCAATTAAATTGAAATATCAAACAAAACTTATCTTGTTGAAGGAAAGTACTTCTAGGTTAGGACAACTTCCATCCTGCTGCTACGAGAGGTATTATGACAATAATCCGGGATCAATCTTAGTCTGTACATGTTTTGGAAGAAAAATATAGAGCCTTCACAAATATAAATAAGAATTATTAGATAATAACAAAGTTTCAGTTCTTCAATGGAAGACAAACTAAACAAACAAAAGAATAAAATAAACCTTCATAATGTTTTCTGACAAGCTTAGTAATCTCAAATTTTGCAGCCCACTTTGAAGCATTTAGAGAACGTGAAGACAAGTGATCCAAATTTGCAAACAGATGCAAATATTCAACATCTATAACTACCTCCTGAATAGAATTAAAACTTTGAATCAAGTTCAATTCAAGCACTTGACTCGTAATTAAAACTTTGAATCAAGTTCAATTCAAGCACTTGACTCGTAATAGACAAGTATTTCAGATCTGGTCCATTCATATTAACTTTGTGATCTTCCTTAAGAGATAATGTCAACCGCTGAAGATTTGTCAACTTCACAGTAATATTCATCTCTGATCCATCATCAATCTCCTCCCAATTAACCATCAAAATTTGCAGGGAGGAACTGGACATGCGAAGAGTTTTGACTTGAGTCTCATCATCCTCTAACATCCTTATCACAAACTTAAAATGTTCAAGCATAGGGCATCTCACTGAGAAACCCTGAATAGATTTCTTATCCTCCAATCTGAATGGAATGAAGTGAACATACTTGAGCTTGGGCAACCAAACAGATTCTGGAACATCCCAACCAAACAGATTCTGGAACATCCTGACCAGTTAGAGTCTCGAATGAGAACATTGCAGGCGGAATGACAATAGAAGATGACTCAACTCTTATACTGGTCATATCGGTATTAAGCTCAAGTTCCTTCACCTTGAAAGTGGAAAGTGCAATAGTTGTGCACACCAACCTCGGGCCAAAATAGGGTCTGAACCACCCAGTAAAATGCTTTGCATGTAATTTAAGATTTGTAATGTGTGTTGTTTGATTTCGTTGTTGAAACACTCTCTTAACAAAGAGTGTCAAAAAACGAAAGAGTCTAACATTGTGATAAATATTGTCATCAGAGAAAGAGTGTCAAAAGACGAAAGAGTCTAAGATTGCATCAGAGAAAGTTAAGTTAGTATTAGGAAGGTGTAAGGAAAATTTTCTCTAGCTTCTCTCCATATTATCATCTTCTCTCCAAAAATTGAAGAAACCTTTCCTTACAACTTCCTTTTATTTACTTAACTTTCTCTCTTAACGACAATGTTTCTTACCATATTAGACTCTATCACCTTTTTACACTCTCTAAAGAGAGTGCTTCAACAATGAAACCAAGCAATATTCATTCCAAATCTTAAGCTACAGGTGAGGCATTTTTCTACTGAGTGTTTAGATTGTATTTTGACTCGATGTTGGTGTGCACGACTACTGCACTTTCCACTTATAGGGTGAAGGAACTTGAGCTTAATACCGATATGACCAGTATAAGAGCTTATTCATCTTCTATTGTCATTTCCCCTGCAATGTTCTCATCCGAGACTCTAATTGGTTTACGTCTAGCCCTCTTTATGTGTTGGGATGTTGTTACCCATGCTCAGGTATGCTTGTTTTATTTCATTAAGGTTGGAGGATGAAAATTATATTCAGAGGTTTCTCAATGGATGCCCTACCCTTCAATTGAACATTTAAATTTTGTGACAAGGGTGTCACAGGATGATGAGACTCAAGTCAAAACTCTTCGCATGTTGAGTTCTTCCCTGAAAATTTTGATGGTTAATTGGGATGCAAAATGTGATGGTCAAATATGAATTTTACTGTAAAGTCAGAAAGTTATTAGTTTCAAGGTCTTGTAAGGACACAAAGAAAAAAAAATTAAGAAAGCATTGGGAAAGAAAAGAAAGAGAAGAATGAGTAACACGTGTTGAGTTTGGAGTTAGAAAATGGATGAAAACCTCTCTTATTTTCTCTCAGAAAAGTTCTTGCCTCCAAAACTTAATTACTATCAACTTTTTAATATCTTCTATTGACTGGTGGTGATGATGAGGAGAACATGCATTGAGTTTGGAGTTAGAATACATGAAATAGTTTATCATATTCTTTTAAGTTCTTAGTTTCAAAACTTAACTACTGTATCATAAAGAAGATCACCGATGAGGATGAAGACGAGTCATAGTCAAAATGGGTAAGAAAGAGAAAAGAAATGGGTAAGAAAGAGAAAAGAAAAATATCACGCCAAACTATTTAAATAGTATAAATAGGTGTTTATTAAATTAGGGACATTTGATGTTGATAATTACTTTTCAACTAGTTAAATGAGTATTGTAGAGGTAGGAAAATGTGATATTTTTTATAATAAAAACATTAATTACTTCTCTTATAATTAACTTGAGATAAAAATATAAACTCAAATTTTGAAATACGGTAACAAATAAAATAAAATTACAATGACCACAACTATGAAAGAACATCTACAATTTTAAATATTAGAAAAATAAAACAGAAAGAACTTTTTTATAGGAAAAATTAAAAATACATTTTTTATAATAAAAAAATATTTAAACTTATAACAGTATTAATATATTATCATTGTTGTTGTTTTATATTAAACTTGTTATAATGAATTAAAAATTTTATATTATTTAATTTTTAAATTTAAAAAATGTAGGCACATATAAAAGGCTAAGCTGATTGAGAAAAAAAATTACGTCTTCTTTACAAGTATTATTAAAAAATATATTTTATATAAATTACTATATATGTAAAATACTGAGTTATATTTTCTTGTTTCTTTTTCTTAATAGAAAAATTCTTTAGTTTCTCCTTTTATTTGTTGCTTATACCTTCATTCCTTTTATAATCTTTTTCTTATTATGCACTTTAAGAACATCTTGTCTTGATATCTTGTATTATTTATTTGAAGATTTCTCTATGCCACCTAATGTGATAATTTTAGATTTATTACTTTTTTGTAAGTCTCATAATGAGTTTTCTTTTAATAAGAAAGAATTTAAAAATATATATATATATATATATATATATATATATATATATATATTTATATTATTTAAGAAATATTAAAAGTTTTGGTGGAAGAACTAATTTTGATGATGAAAATCAAATTTTTTTTCATATAATGTAAAATCTTGTAAATAATAGATTTTACATATAAGATTTTTATTGAAAATCGATCATTAAAATTGCTTCCATGATTGCTAAGCTCTCCCGAGGATGAACATTTTCTTGTTACACGAGTGTCATGAACAACACAATGACAAAATAAAAAATAAATAAACAAGGAAAGATAAAGATGAAAATCAAGTAGTGGTTACTAAGTTTGAAAACCAAATCCGCATGAGAAAAGATTACATTACTTTCCGGTGTAAATAATTTTAATTTTACTCTCTTGGAGTCAATTATAAGTTAACTTCTACACTAAGTAAAAATATATAATAAAAGAATAATATATAAATATAATATTGAATGTGATGTAATAATTGCTTATAAGTTAACATCTAAAATAAGTAAAAATATACAATAAAATAATAATTTCCAACAATTATATTTTCTTATCAAATATTTTTTTTGGAAAAGTTTGTTATATATACCTCTATTATTAAAAGACAAAAATAACATATTTATGTTACATTAAAAGAAATATTTTAAATATCAAAAGCAATTTGTGTTTTATTCAAGTTACAGAAAATGAATTTAAATCTAATTAGCTTCCATTAGCTTCCATTAGCTTCTTACTCCGTTCTATAATTAGTCATGCTATCTTTGCAAGTCACAATCTCTTGTATGATATTATAACTTTCTTTTTGACATAGTTCATGCAACTCGAGCTTCAATGTTTCTGATGTGACAAGGAGTTCCAAAAGCGACCTTATGCTTTGCCACGCAACCTCCTTATCCTTATTTTATTCTAAATCAGCAAGAATCGCTTCAGCCATATACTTTATAATGTCTCCAAGCGCCTATCAAACAATAAGAAACGCATTATATGAGTTTAGTCCTTCTTTGTTGTGAAGGTTTGGCCATTTGAATGGTTATAGTATGATTTATGCATGTCTGATTTCAAACGTGTAAACGAAAAAAGATGGTAAAAAAGCATTGCGAAAGAAAAAAGAGAGAAGAATGAGGAGAACACGTGTTGAGTTTGGAGTTAGAAAATGGATGATACCCTATCTGATCTTCTCTCGAGAGGATCAATATGAGTTATCCTTGGAATGGGAAAGGAAGGGGAAAAGAAAAGTATCTTGCTACTATTTAAGAAGTATAAATAAGTATCTATTAAATTAAGTACATTTGATGTTGATTAATTACTTTGTAACTAGTTAAATGATTATTGCAGAGGTAGGAAAAATGTGATACTTTTTAATAAAAACATTTTTTACTTCTCTTAAAATTAAGTCTTATAATGAGTTTCTTTTAATAAAAAAGAATTTAAAATATATATTTATATTATTTAAGAAGTATTAAAAGTTTTTGGTGGAAGCACTAATTTTTGACAATGAAAATCACATTTTTTTCATACAATGTAAAATCTTGTAAATAATGGATTTTATATATAAGATTTTTATTGAAAATCGACCATTAAAAATGCTTCCATAAGCTCTCCCTTGTTGTATAAAGTAAAGGATGAGCATTTTTATTTAAGTGCATATTAATCTTACACTCAGTTTTATATAATTGCTCTACTCCAAATAGCCACCAACTATCTAATCCCTAATGAAAAACAATTAACATTGCAATAAAAAACACAATTAGTTGCAGTAAATACTATTGTCAATCAAACTTTTAACCAAATTTAGGTCAATCAAAGTAAGCTGTAGAACTATTAATCTAAGTCTTCCCCAAGCAAATAAAAATACAACACAAATCAACATTCTTCTAAATCTGCAACTGGATGAAATGTTCATCTAATTGCTAAAAAAGACATACATACAACGGGATAGATTCCTTAATGCTGGTAATATATCGAGATTTTATAAAATCCAATTTCTATCTAAATATAATCTCACAATATTCTAAGCACGTCTTTGAAAGAGATTATTCTCTTGCATTGTTTTTGCTTCCATTGATTTGCCTTCCAATTAGTTCGCTTGCAAGTCTTTCTAAGAGAATAATTTCTAGAGATTTTTCTTTGTTCATAAAAAATTCCACCTATCTGTGTTCAATCTCCACCATTGAAACCAGAAAATTCTATTTCTTTGAGATGTTCAATGAAAGCAAGGGGATATCTTCAAGGTAGTTCCTGAACACATGTATACAGTGTATAAGGAACCAACAAATGATAGCAACTAAATTGAAATATCAAACACAACTTACCTAGTAAGAGGGAAGCACTTCAACCACTCCTATGTTAGGACAACTTTCAAACAACTTCAATAATACCTGTGTTATCATGGTACTACTAGGGGTATTATCAAAATAATCACTAAACACACTTATTTTGGATAAGTTTTTGAAGGTGGACATCGCCATTGGAGAAACACATAGAGCCTTCTCAAATATAAATAAGAATTATTAGATAATAACAAAGTTTCACTTCTTCAATTTAAATTGGGAGATGAATTAGAAAATATATATATATATATATATATATATATATAAAAATAAATAAATTAAACCTTCACAATGTTTTCTGACAAACTTATTAATCTCAAGTTTTGCAATCCATAAAGAAACTTTGAAGCATTTAGAGAAGGTGAAGGCAAGTCATCTAAATTTGCAAACAGATGCAGATATTCAACATCTATACCTGCCTCCTTAATAGAATCAAGACTTTGAATCAAGTTCAATTCAAGCACTAGACTTGTAAGGAACAAGTACTTCAGATCTAGAGCATCTATGTTAACTTTGTGCCCTCCCTTAAGAGATAATCTCAAGCTCTGAAGACTTTCCGACTTCACACTAATGTTCATCTCTGATCCATCATGTTTCGCATCCCAATTAACTATCAAATTTTTCAGAGAGGAACTTGACATGCAAAAAGTTTCACTTGAGTTTCATCCTCCTCCTCTGATGCCTTTATCACAAATTCAAAAATTTCAAGCATAGGGCATCCATCAAGAAATCTCTGAACAGAATTCTCATCTTTCAATATGCATGAAGTGAAGTGAACATACCTAACCTTGGGCAACCAAACAGATTCTGGAACCCAGCTCATAGAAAATGCTAAACATAAACTAGTTAGAGTCTCTGATGAAAACATTGCAGGTGGAATGACAACGGTCGTATCGATATCAAGCTCAGTGGAAAGTGCAACAGCCTTGATATTAAGCTCAAGTTCCTTCACCTTGTGATTGGAAAACGGGTCCAAATACGGTCTGTACCACCTAGTAAAAGGCTTGACATGTAGTTTAAGATTTGTAATGTGTGCTTCTTCATTTTGTTGTTGAAGCACTCTCCTGACAAAGAGTGCAAAAAGGTGGAAGAGTCTAACATCGTGATTGGAAAAAGTTAAATCAATAGCAGGAAGTTGTAAGAAAAGGTTTCTCCAGCTTTTGGACAAAATGGAGGTGGCTGCAGCTTCTTTTAGATCCTAAAAGGAAAGAATGTGCAAAAGAACAATTTGGGAAGGAGACTGAGCCTATCAATATTATCATCTTCTCCATTTAGGGTTAGTCTAAGTCTCTTTACTTGTGAAGGTTCCGCTATTTGAGAGGATATGGTTTGCAAAGTTGGGGACGAGATATGGAAGAAATGAAAACAGTGCAATAGTCTCTTCTCAATCCCTAGACATTAGGATTTTAAAACTTAAACTTAGGATCATTTGAAAGAAAACCTGTTCAAACTAATATAAAAATAAATATTTAAATTCCAATATGGATGAAAATTAAGTAAGTTATTTAACACTACAAGAAATATCAGTTTTAGCGTGGATCAAAAGCCCACACAAATACACAAAAGCCCACACTATTGAGTCGGTAAAGTAGCGGTTGAATAGCGGACGCTAAAATCTTGGAAGCAACATAAAATTAACGTCGATCACCAAATGGACACAAGTAGCGTGGGCCAGGCCGACGGAAAATATGTCGAGTATAGCATGAGCCAGGCCGACGCAAAATCTAGCGAATTTAGCGTGGACAAGGCTGACGTAGAAATTATCGAATATATCTTTTTAAAAAAAATTAGTCATTTTTTATTTTATACTATTTTTGTTTGTAATTTATTATTTTTATTATCCACCATTAGTGATTTTATTAAAGTATTGGACAAACTATACCAAGGGAGACTCAAACCCAGGACCTCCCAACAACCCAACAATTGGACAGAACTCACAACCATTAGACCAGATAAGTTTTTCAATCATATTACGATTATTATTATACTTATTCATACAATTACAATTATTATTATTATTATTACTATTAATATTATTTAATTGTTATTATTATTTAATTATCTTATACTTGATACAATTATAATTAAAATTATCTTATAATTAATAAAATTATAATTAAACTTTAAATTATTTAATAATTAATAAAATTATAATTAAATATATTATGATTAAATAAAAGTTGAAAATTAGATTTATTTTTTTATTTTATCGTGTTAGTAACAAATTTGTGTGTTATATTCAATTTAAATAATGACATTTAGGTACTATACGAATATTATTGTCTTAAATTTTTGACAATTTATTCTCTTTTTATATCTTATTATTAATATTCAGATAATATTTGCATATCACTTAATATATTTAATTATAGATAACTTTAATTTTTATTCTTATGTATATACAAAAACATAATACACAAATACAATTGAACATATACATGCAAAACAAATATAATTATTTATGAGCACTTTAGTTTTTATCATTTTAACTCTTATTTAAGTTAACAATTTAACTACTATCAAATTTTATAAATTATTATATAGTTTCAAATAATGAGTCTCTTATGTTCCGTCGTAGATTCACTCCTACTTAATAAGTTTATACTTTAACCAGTACTTTCTTTACATAAGTTTCTTAAAATTTATGCTAATTTAGATAAAAAGATCTTAACACTAGAGGAGGCAAGTTCATGAGTAGAGAAAAAGCGATAATGAAAATTGTAATAAAGAAGATTGTGGTTTGAGTGAGAAAAAACATAATTTTTTGGAAATAAATAAAAATTAAATTTAATTAATACTCATTACATCATCTAATTTAAATAAACAAAAGGATTATATAAAACTTAAAACAAATAAAAGTGTTAAAAACTTTATCTTATATCTTAACAAACTAAATATCTTTTAACATGTTATATCTTATATTTACTCATATTTTATTTTTCAACTATCACATTTTATACTTTAATTATGATTCATTTATTTATATTTTATGATTAAGCATTTAATTAAATTTCAAAAATTATGATCAAATACATTTTTATTAATTTTATAACAATATAATCTTACATCTATTTTATTTTTTATCTTTTTTTATTACTTTTATATTTTACTAATATAATAATAATATTATTATTTTATATTATATTTTTAAATTTTATTATTTTTTTAATTTAATTTAATTTTAGTTATCTTTTTTTATCGTGATTATTTTTAAATTTAAAAATTAATTAATTTTGAGTGGGCTTGACGACGTAAAGTTTAGTGTGGGTCAAGCTTTCGCATCATTATTTTTTTTATGTTAGTCAAGCCGATGCAAAGACTAGCGTGGACCGAGCTGTCGCAATAATTTATTTTTTTGCGTAGGTTAGGCCGACGCTATTTTTTTTTAAAAAATATTATAATAATTTTTGTGTGGTCCTAGCCGACGCTATGCATTTTATTTTAAACACAACCACTTTAATCGACACTATTTGAGTCGATTTTGAAAAATAAGATCTCCTTTAAAGTTCTACCCTGGATTCAAAGTTCTATTTTGTTGTACCTTAACTATGATCAATGTTAATCTTATATTATATATATATATATATATATATATATATATATATATATATATATATATATAGACCTTGATATTGTGTTGTTATTTTAGACCACAAAGCACATATGTAGAGTAGAAAATTATTGTATAATTCATGCTACTTCTAGTTATGCAGAGGCATCGAGGCCATATCAAATAGACTTTTGCTATCACGGATTTGATGACGTTGGACGATTTTTTTTAATGTTGGGCATGACAAGCTCTGAGAGCTTTTAGGTTTAAGCGGTGTCGGATGTCACAACCTTACGTCGGGTGCCAGTTCTATTTTTTAACTCTGCCTCACTTTTTCTAACTATCTCATGTTAGCCATGACTTGATTTTGTGCTTTAAATTCATTTTATATTTTGATATGATTTAAATTTGCATATGATTCACTAAACATCTTAAATTCTTTCTTAAGGGTCACTTATTAAAAGAAATCTTTATATTTTACATTTTATTCATTTCATCTCCTATCTTCCAAAAATTCAATTTATTTATATTTTGATACCAAATTATCCTCTATAAATTAGAAATTTATTCCATTAATAATTTAAACATATTTCTAGTTGAAACTTATACTATAACTGAAAAATAAAACTCTCTTCTTCTTCTTAAACCTTCTATACATCATCTTCCCGGTAATAAGTTTGATTCAGGTTAGTGTTACACAAATCCGATCCAATCCGAACCAAATTGATCCACAGACACTCTAATGTGAAACTTAACCTTCCTACTTGTAATTGTATTGTAATTTTTTGGTTAATTTAATAGACTCAAAACCCTACTTTAGTAGTTGACCTCGATCCAATGGAGTGTTGTTAGTATAAAATAAGTGTTAAAAATAATTTACATATCTATAGAATTAGATCACAGATAATGCAGACCCAAATATATATATATATATTCACTTTTAGTGAGTTTAATGGTTCTGTACGGAATAATAATAATAATAATAATAATAATATTATGTTAAGATTTTTATAACAATATTTCAATTAACTAACATGACATTCAAATATTGATTCAAATTTTTGAATAAATATATCTTAGAAGAAGTAAATAAAATATAGAGATGTTATTACACAATTTGGTTATTAAAATTAATTGTTTTCTAATAAAAGTGAAGGAATAAATAGAACAGACCTATCATAATATAAGGGATTGAAAAATTTTATGTAAGGGATTGAAAAATTCTATTTAGACTAGTCTAGAGTGTTGATAAAAGATAAAGATTATCTTCAGCTTCATCCAATCTCAAAGACAACCATACATTTTTTGAACACTCGTTTTCATTCATCAAATCTACGAGAACTCTGCTTCTTCTTGATAATTCGCTTATGGAGATACATGTTGTAGGAAACTTTACCAAACTCCACTTTCGCATCTCCTCATAAAAGAAGACTGAATTTTAAAAATTCAGCTTCAGTTTATAACAACAATAAGGCTTCCTACACCGTGATGACGGAAGACAGCATCAACGATCATGAATTTGTTCAGAGGAAGCAGTTGCACCTTGTTGCTCCTTTTAAGAAAAGGAGGATTTGGAACTGTTTAGTTGGGCTATATCGATGACACTCCAGTTGCAGTTAAAATGCTTTCCTCATCGTCTGTTCACGGTTAATTTCAGGTAAAGGCAAGTTTCTCTAACACTTTTCATTTGGATTTTTATCTCAGAAATAAAAATATATGGTTAATTAGTAAATCTGCAAACTGGTTTAGAAATGGGCACATTTATTATAATTTCTTTAAGATAACTACTTTTTGAGTTTTCAAATTATTCATATATTGTTTGACTTTTAAAACAAAACAAAAAATTAAAAGAGTATAAAATATAATTAAAATCAGTTAATCTTATTTAACATGAAATTTGTGATGTAATCAGAATAAAATTAGCTTGTTTGTTAAAAAGAAATCTAAAATAGTTATTACATTACTTTTTTTCATAATTAGTCTTTTTTTAAGTTATCACTAGTAGAAAAATGGTCTTCTACATCGGTTTTGAAAGACATTTACGTCGTTTATGCAACCGACGTAGATGTAGGCGACATAGAAAGTCTTAGAAATACAACGTCGGTTATGCAACCAACGTAATATGTACGCCACTACATTGGTTGAAAATAGAAATCGACATCATAAACTCAACTAAAATAACTGAAAGAGGTGGATACTACGTCGATTGGAGCTAGAATCGACGTAGAAGAGGACTTTTTATGTTGGTTGCATATTACAACTAACGTAAATAGTATTTTTTTTAAAATAATGGGTTGATAAATCTCTAATCAATACAAGAAAACACCACAAAAAACTTTTAGAATTTTCTAGCAAAATAAGATATGTGAAATAAAAGGCTATAATCTAAAAAATAGGTGAAAATAACAAAAAAAATAATAAAGAAACCCTAAACGATAGAATTTTGGAATTTCCGGAGGCCCAACCACCTTCGACAGTTAGCTAGGGGCTTCGTTACCCTGTTTCAAGCAACTTTTATTTTTGAAGCGTCTCAATCCGAGCTCTCCATAAAAAATTATAGTGATGTAAAGTTTTTTCGTCCTAAACTTTAGAAACCCTAAATCTATGATAAAACTACACAATATAAGAACTCTACCATCAACTATATACTAAATCAAGATGCTGATAAACAATTTTGGTCAAAAATAAATTTCTTACTATTTTTAATGAATTTTACAAAATTGTTAACCTCTTGCAAATAGAAGAGGTAAGGGGTGTCGAACCAAGCATTTAACAGATTCAACCACGAAGTTTGCGCACACGAAACGAACGTTGAAGAAACCGAAAATGAAGCCAAACAAAACCTAGAAAGTGAACAACAAAGATGTAGATGAAAACCAATGAGAAGAGAAAGTGGCACCATGCGAAATACAATTGAAAACTAGAGAAAATAAAACCGACACCACACGAAGGCTGAGAGGAGAAGGCAATGAGGCTGAAGAGGACATATCGAGGCTGAGGAGAACGCGGTGAGGACGCACCGAAGCTGAGGAAAAGGCAACAAGGACGCATCGAGGCTGGGGAGAAGGCGGCGAGATTGAGGTAAAGGAGAAAAAAACCTAAGAGAAAAATGATACCCAATCTCTCTTAAAATCCCTAATATTAACTCAAGGGACATACTACGTCGGTTAGGAGATCCCAACCGATGTAGTATCTGACTTAATTTCAACAAATTTTCTTCAAAATTTACTCACGCGCCAAGAAGAGGATATTACGTTAGTTGGAAAGTCTCAATCGACGTAATATGGGCTACATACTATGTTGGTTGGCACCTCCCAACTGATGTAGTATCTTTAACGTTTTCAATTTCGGAATTTTTACTTTTTTCAGTCTTTTTTACGTCGGTTATGAGTGAAAACTGACGTAGAGTATGGTATATTACGTTGGGTTTGAGTTAACTGACGTAATATCTTTTCGAATATATACAAAAATATCACCGCATTTTTGTTTACATCGGTTCTATTTTAACCGACGTATTATCTTAACGTATAATGTGTTTTTTTGTACTAGTGTACAACCGTCTTTGTTATTGAGGGTCAAGAAATTATGTTGAAGAATCAAAATTAATGAACAATTACATCGATTTTAATTAGTGTTTACGTGGAGAAAACAGTTAGATAATACAAAAGTGATAATATGTATATATAGAGAGAAATGTCAAAGGCTAAAATTCATAATGAATATATATTATTTGACATTTTTAATGAATATTTACATAATGAATATCTTAATTCTTTAGTACGATGTATTTTGTCTGAGTAAATTTTTAAAATACTTTTAAGGTGTTTATAAAATAAAATTATAAGTATTACATTTATGGAATTAAAACTATCTTTTAAATATATTAATCTTATTTAATTTATATCCCGTGGTACAAAGTATTTAAATTTTTTAGAAAATTTATTTTATTATATAACTAAATTTTTGTTATATTTTAAAATCAACTTTTTAGTTAATATTTTTAGAAATTATTGTTTCGGGATTTTTATTGAGATTGCATTTATTAACAAACTTCTGTGTTTTCTTTAAGTTTGTGTGTTATTGTGCAAGATATTGAATGTTCAAGTCACAAAAACATGACCGAAAAGCACATGTTAATATGATATGAGTTCTAGTAATCTCATCTCTTATTCGAGCTTTGGTAACTCTATCTCCTATGTGAGCTATGGAAACTCCATCTCTAATATGATATGAGCTCTGGTAACTCCATCTCTAATATGATATAGCTCTCATGACTAAATCTCTAACATAATATAAGCTTTGGTAACTTCATCTCCTAGGCGAGCTCTGATAACGCATCTCTAATGAACCTCTGGTAACTCCATCTCCTATGCAAGCTCTGGTAACTTCATCTCTAATATAAAGCTTTGGTAACCCCATCTCTTATGTGAGCTCTGGTAACTCCATCTTTAATTTGAGCTCTGGTAACCCCATATATCTTATGCGAGCTCTAGTAACTCCATCTCTAATATGATATGATCTTTGATAACTCCATCTCCTATGCGAGCTCTGATAACTCCATCTCGAATATGAAGCTCTGGTAACTCCATCTCTTAGGTAAGCTCTGGTAACTCCATCTCTAATATGAAGCTCTAGTAACCCCATCTCCTATGTGAGCTCTGGTAACTCCATCTCTAATATGAGCTTTGGTAACCTTATTTCCTATGTTAGCTCTAGTAACTCCATCTCTAATATGATACGAGCTCTGGTAACTCTATCTCCTATACAAGCTCTGGTAACTCCATCTCTAATATAAAGCTCTGGTAACTCCATCTCTAATATGAAGCTCTGGTAACTCCATCTCTAATACCGTAGCTGAAAGGCTCTAATACCATAGCCGAAAGGCTCAAATATTGTACCCAAAAGGCTCAAATACAAGAGTCGAAAGGCTCGAACACATGAGTCGAAAGGCACGAACATAATAGCCAAAAGGCTCAAATACAATAGCTGAAAGGGTCGAATACAGTAGCTAAAAGGCTCGAATACAGTATCTGAAAGGCTCAATTACAGTTGTCGAAAGGCTCGAATACAATAGCCAAAAGGCTCGAATAGAGTAGCCGAAAGGCTTGATGATATGGGAGCTAAAAGACTCTATGATATAGGAGCTGAAAGGCTCGGTGATAAAGAAGTCGACAGGCTCAATGATGTGAAAGCTGAAAGGTCTAATGATATGGAAGCCAAAATGCGTCACCGAAACCAATAATCGGAAAATAGGATAGAAAGACATGCCTAAATCGATCTACAAAAGCATACCACTTCGGACTTTGAGATATGTTACCAAAACATCTCAATACAAAGCCATAACTTAAAATAACAATCGAATCATAGGTATGTAGCTTGTGCATCTATATTGAACTTGTTTTAAAGATTTGAAGTTGATAAGATTCTAACTCGATAATATTAAACTTGTTTTTAAACTCGTGTATAAAGATTTGAAGTTGGTAAATTCTCAACTACTCGAAAGCCCACATCAGAATGTCTCGTTCGAAAATGGTCGTTGGCTCCGCATGTGACTCTAACCTAACTTCTCCAACACACATTTTGTACTCCTCGAGCTACGTTCCTATACAGGCTTTTTGAACCACTGTCATGTCACTGAGTTGACTCGTTGTTCTCGACTTCTAAGTTTCTTCCTGACTTTCTTTCACCGAATCACTGTCGTGACTTCTCTCCATCTTCGGTGAAGTAGTGTGGCCTCCACCCTTTGAACTACGTTGTCTCCACTCTCAAAATCGTTTGAGCTACCTTCGCCAGATTGGGTCATCCCGTAAGAACCCTTGTACGTTGAGTCCTCAAACAACATTTTTGTGTTGTTGTCTTCCCCTTCGTGAGCACATTTACACTGCTGCACAACAGTTTGTCCTACTTCCTCTTCAATCCTAACTTGAAAAATAATACCATTGATTTTGATCGTGATCTTCAGGTTTGCTTTGGCATGTAACGGACCCTTGCATCAAGTTGTTTGGCCAACTCTAACTCATTATGAACTCCTTGAAATCTAACAAAACCAAACTTCTACCCCTCTCGCCTCTGATTTTTTGGAGATGAAAACGTCAATAACCCTTTCCCACCTTTTGAAAATCTTCCACATCTCATACTCTTCGAATCGAAGGAAAATAGAGAAGAAGAACACCGTTTTACTCATTCCGTATGAAATCTTAATTTTTGTTCTTTATTACAGATGAAAACGTAATCATTTTGAATCATAACATTTTATGTTCACAGAAAGAGTTGATGAATTATCTCCTCTTGAAAACACTGTTGCATTTTCATCAATTCAAGACATTACTAAACACAATTATGAAATAGAACCTCGTCTTTACATAAATTAACAAATATTTTCTTCATTCAGGGTTGTAGAGAGACTTGATCTTTCCAAGTCAAAAGCTTTAGTTCTGTCATTCGTAAGTTTGAAAATTCTACACCTGTTAATAGATTTGTCTCATAATTTTATGCAACAATCAGATCTTCTATATATATGCCTCATATTAGTTGGGTTGGAAGCTTGAAACTTAGGCTTTGTTTGGTTGAGGGAATGAATTTGAAAAGATGGATTTGAAGGGATTTGAGTGGATTGTGTGTGGATGAGAGGGTTGTTTTGATTAATGGATAGATGGTAAGATTTGAGGGGATTGGTTATGAAAGTTTGGGATTGATTTGATAGATGTTATAGATTTGTTTTTATTTTTTTAATTGATAAATTACTAATTAACCCTTGTGAAATAAGATGGTAAAAAATTAAAATGAATTGGATTAAATTGATTTTAATATAAAAAATATAGAAACTGAATCAACTAACTAGATATTTTTTAATAATTTTTAGTAGGTTGATAATGATTTTATCTAATCCAACCCGTGAACATTCTTACTTTTGTGTTTTAATGATTTTATATTTAAAAGAAAATAAAATTGTTTTTAAGATGACTAAAAAATATTTTAAATAGCATCTTCTCCATCGTAAATATTTAATCAAATAAGAAGACAAAAATATATTTTTTATTATTTACTCCAATTAAACATTAAGTAAATGTATTTTCATCGATAAAAAATAAAAAAGAAGAATAAATAGAAAACAATATAACATGTATAATATACTTTTATTATTTCTTTTATAAAGTAAACAATTTTTATTGATTTAATTATTTTATGTCAATAATATAATTATGAATGGATAGATTGTATTGAGTATGGGTAGA
>Ga0209489_102129_pt1 | contig 40526 bp, 33 predicted proteins | sample SiratrowhiteBW_FD_187527 | JGI IMG/M metagenome (GOLD analysis project Ga0209489, IMG submission 187527) | Root nodule microbial communities of legume samples collected from California, USA - Siratro white BW (SPAdes) (version 2) | ecosystem: Host-associated > Plants > Roots > Nodule | place...
TATATAAAAAAGAAAGAGATATATATATATATATATATATATATATATATATATATATATATATATATATATTTTTAAATTTTTTAAATAATGAATAAAAAGTAAGATCTATGATTATGAATATTCAAACGTTATTTTCTCTTTCAATATATTGTAGTTAATTATTTTTTAAAATATTAGATCCAAGATCACCGTCCCATCACACAAGTATCTAACTTTTTTATATAATTATCATATACATAAAAATAAATAAACTATTATGATGGTGTATTTATAAAAAACGCATGACATAGTAAAAGTATTGGACCAAACGAAAACGAATATGGAGCGCTTCTTCCCGCACCTCCATATCTTCTTCTCGCATCTCCATAGATTTTGGACTTTCCAAAATAATCATTTGAAAAGACTATTAATAAGAATGATGAATAGGTTTTAGAAAAGTAAAAACATAGATATGTGAATGAAGGTGATACTGTATTTTTTTAGTGTAGTGTGGCGGTGGCATGTGGTGGTTAATGATGGTATATCAGTGGAGGGTTTAGGAGGTAAGTTTGGGTGGAGTGAGTTTTGATTTTGTACTTCGAATTCTATAATTTAAAAAATTACTGAATTACAAAATTTCAAAGTTATTTTTTTTTGAAAGTTATCTTTTAGATATGAGTAATTTAGAATAAAAATTTAGCTTTCGAAATAAATCATTTAAAAAGAAAACACATTCCAAAACATATTTCTTATAGCCTAGCCTAATTCTAAAGCCAAAAATAAGTTTTCGGAAGAAGATTTTTTATCTACCGAAATGGCCTATGATTCTAAAAGATAAAATCCTACTTTGAAACAGCCTAATCTGAAAGTTTAGTTTTTATTTTCAGAATACATCAATTTGAAAAATAAAATCAGAATAATTGAGTTATTGTACACTCTCTTTGAGGTTAATTTAAAACTTTTCAAAATACATAGAGATGTGGGAATAAGTCATCACAAATATGTTCATATTTTTTTAAGAATTTAATTTAGATAAGCTAGTAATGCGTGAATGATTTATTTACGGGATGAAAAGGAAGAGTGGGACTTGGGGATGAAAAGGAAGAGTGGGACTAGGGTTGATAGACATGTGGGAAATAAGATAATCCTGTAAGGGATGAAAAGGAAGAGTGGGACTAGGGTTGATAGACATGTGGGAAATAAGATAATCCTGTAAGGGATGAAAAAGTAAACGTCATTTTATTTTTTATTATTTCTTTTTAAATTGAATATACTTTTGTTTTTTATTTTTTAAAAGTAAATTTTATTTATTTGGATGAAAGTACATATTAACAATTATAATATAAAAAATACCAGAAAACTAATAATTATCTATCATTACCAATTGATAGATTAAATAAAAAGGTAAAAGTAAGAAAATTTTATTTTGTACAAAAATAATAAAATCCTACATTATAAGAGAAAGAAAAAATAATAAAGTTCTATCTCGTAAGAAAAATTAAAAAATAACATTTAGTAAATAATTTAAAGATAAAATAAAAATAAATATAAAAATTTATAAGCTAACTAATTTTAAAAAGTGTTACTTGCACTTTTAAAGAGTGTTATAGTAAAAAAACTTGTATTCTACATACTAAGAGTAATGTTAAACAAATATTTAACTAGTAAAAGAAAGTTAAAAGAAAGTTAAAAGATAGTTCCAATTATATGTCATAAGCATAATATTAATATATAGTTGGTTAGAGCGATAAAAAAAATTATAATTTTTTTAAAATTCAAACTTATAAAATTAAATGGTGAAGAAATCTAAAGTTATTAATTGAAGTTGAAATATCACAATCATATTTATGTGATTTATCTTATAATATTTTTCTAATTATTTTTTTCCCTTTCTTTACAAATACTAATGTTTATAATAAGACAAATCTAGACAAGAGTGAAGGCAGATTTTCCAAATTAGTGTAATTTTTTTTTTAAATTTCCAAAATGGTGTATTTTTTATTTTATTTCTGGATATGGGTAAATTGTGTAGAAATTGCATGATATCATTGTGAATAAATCGTTCCATTATTGTACGATTTAATTCAAGATATATGAAATTGTGAGAAGATAACACAATTTACTTAAAGTAATGAAATTGTGGAATAAATATACTATTTTAATTAACTAATTAATTGATTAATTGAAATCGGTAGGCTACTGCAAGAGTTTAGGGTAATTAATTCTCCCACCTTTCCTCTCCTATTTTTCCATGTTGTATTGGGTTGTGCATATAAAATTAAATTAGAATGAATGCATAGTGATAAAACCGTTTTGGAAATTTTGATGAAAATGAAAATGTAGTCATTGAAATTAATTAATTGTCATTTAAGTAATTAAAATAAATGTGAAATTAATTTGAATGGAAGAATATGAAGAAAAGCTACCCGTTTTAATTTGAATGGTTTGTATATAGAGAAAATTTAAATTATTTGAATTTATTAGTTTTTAAAATTTATTTACATTTTTTTCCTTCTCAAAAGTACTCACTTGGACTCTTTTTTTCTTTTATAAAAATTCTGAAACTTATTTATATTTTTTTCTTTTTTAAAACTACTCATGCTTTATTTTCTTTTATAAAAATAACCATTGTTGTAATTTTATAAAAATTCTCAAAGTACTTCCGCTTTTTTCTTTTCTTTTATAAACATTCCCAAACTTATTTATATTTTTTTTCTTCTTAAAACTATTTCTAGTCTGATTTTTTTTCTTTTATAAAAATAACCATTGCTGTAATTTTTTTAAAAAAAATAGTAAACATTGAATGATATAATGACAACCTATTTTTTTTAAAGTAGACTATGTTTAGATTATCTTAAAGTACATGAACAATCTTCATATTCTTCCATTCAAATTAATTTAACATTTATTTTAATTACTTAAATGACAATTAATTAACTTCAATGACTACATTTTCATTTTCATCAAAATTTTCAAAACCATTAATTCTAATTTAATTTTATATGCACAACCCAATACAATATGGAAAAATAGGAGAGGAAAGGTGAGAGAATTAATCACCCTAAACTCTTGCAGTAGCCTACCTTTCAATTAATCAATTAATTAGTTAATTAAAATCGTACATTTATTCCACAATTTCATTCCTTTAAATAAATTGTGTTATCTTCTCCCGATTTCATATATCTTAACTTAAATAATTAAATTGTGCAATGATAAAATGATTTATTCACAATGATATCGTGCAATCTCTGCACAGTTTACCCATATCCGGAAATAAAATAAAAAATACACCATTTTAGGAATTTCAAAAAAAAGTTACACTAGTTTGGGAAATTTGCCCAAGAGTGAAACTTATCTACTGGAATACAGCAGAAAGACTATTAATAGTTCTAAATATCTCAACATGTCTTGGTTCAAGGATGAAAAACTTCTTGAATCTCAATGGAAACTTTTATCTAGACCTGATGAAGGTGTTTATTACAAACTTCCATTGATGGAGAGAAGATGATATCCCACGTGAAGAATATATACATGGGATAACTTCAACTATGTGTAAGGTTGTTCCTGGACTGAAGCCTACTGGTGTGAAGGTTGCCAAAGGAAATGTTGTTGTCTTGGAGGACCTCAACAAAATTCAATTCTTCAAGAGTTGTTTGAGGAACCCCATGTAACACGTGGAAGTCAAAAGGAAGGTGAGCTGGACAATGATGACAACAAAAATAATTCTGAGGAGTTTGTTATGCCTAAGGGACACGTGGTGGCAGATCAAGAGTGCAAGGACGTGAGGAAGAGCACAAGGATCAGAGAATCAAATAGAAGATTGGGAGAATACGAATTGGAAATTTGTTGAGTGGTAACCTTCTCTCTCTGATAACTTTTCATCTTTCTCTTTCTGCTCTGCCTTGCTTTCTTCTCTTACAGTGATTCATAATTGTCTATAGGAAATACATGTTCCAGAATTATGCATGGTGAACGAGATGTTTTGAAGATGCAGCAACGTGGAGCCATCATCTTGTTATATTGTTGGCTTAGACGTTAATTTTTTTTTGCTTGTAATTGTGGAACTGCAAGTTTGAATGAACCTCTGTTTTGTTCTTTTCGTGGGTTGAATTTTTTCTTGAAATTATTATTGCATTATAATTTCACTGTTACATTGGTGCCTTCATTGACCATGGTGGAGAATACTCGTATGAAGGAGATGCAACAGGAAATCTAAAGTTTACATGAGATTCTGGAAAAAAATGCCTTGGAGCAAAAAACCCTCACATTGCAAATGGCGGAAGAAGCCAAGGTTCGAATGGATACGTTTCAAATGGCACTGGAAACCTTCATGTAGAATCAACAACAATCTCCGAACCATGGGTCGAGCTCTACATAGGATAACCCATTGTATTTTCGCCAACCACATCAGGTGAAGAAACTTCATTATGATCTTCCACGGTTTGATGGTTTATATGCTTTGGAATGGATTTTTAGTGCGGATCAATATTTTGATTACTATAATATTCCTGACTTGGAGAGAATTGTCGTGTCTGCGATGCACATGGATAAGGGTGCCATTCCCTGGTTCCAAATGATGCAACGTAACCAACCGTTTCGTTCTTGGCATGAGTTGAAAAGAGCTATTGAAATTGAATTTGGTCCTTCTCTTTTTGATTGTCCTCGGGCTTCCTTATTTAAACTGATGCAAGTTGGATCTGTTAATGAATATTACCCGGAGTTTACTGCATTAGCCAATAGAGCTCATATTGAACCACCTGAGGCTTTGTTGGATTGCTTTATCACTGGGCTGAAGCTTGATATCCGACGAGATGTAGTATCTCAATGTCCATCAACTTTACTTAGAGCATTAGCTTTGGCAAAGCTATATGAAGAGAAATATACTATGTCTTTCTCACCGTCATTTGTGTCAAACATCACAAAAACGACTATTCAGCCAGTAAAATCGCCCCTACCACATCGCATCAACCCTAAATCAACACTGCCACCACTCTTACCTACACCTAATGTTCCTCCTTCCAAAATTGTGATAAAAAAATGAGACCTGCTGAGATGCAACTACGCAGAGAGAAAGGTCTATGTTACTGGTGTGATGACAAATTCACCTTTAACCACAAATGTCCTAATAGAAACTTGATGCTCTTAGAATGGGATGACAGTACTGAGGCAACGATACCTATTTCAGAGAGTGGTAGTATTCCTATGATGGGTAACGATACTGATTTCCTTCCAGATGGTAACCCAACTGAACATCATTTATCACTTAATGCACTGCGAGGCGTGCAAGGTATGTGTACTATTCGGTTTAAAGCCAATATCATGGGGTTGGATATCCAGGTTTTGATTGATGGTGGAAGTTCCGACAATTTCTTACAACCAAGGATTGCCAAATTCTTGAAACTGGCAATAGAGCCAGCACCATTACTCAAAGTGATGGTGGGCAATGGCAATCACATGACAGCAGAAGGCAAAGTCCAGGATTTGCAATTCAATGTACAGGGACACACCTTTAATGTTCCTGTGTATTAATTACCAATTTCAGGTGCTGATCTTATTCTGGGAGGTGCATGGCTAGCCACAATTGGTATGCATTTAGCTGATTACAAAGCCTTGCAAATCAAATTTTATCATCAAGGGCAGTTTGTTACCTTACAAGGAGATGCCACCCTGAAACCGGCAGAGGCCCACTTAAATCATCTACGTCGATTACACAATATGGATGCTATTGTTGAAATCCTTACTCTCCAAGTCATTGACACACGCAAACAAGTAGTTGTTACATTTGAGGTTCCTATCCATATTGCGCCTGACTTAGCATTGCTACTCCAAAAATTTCATGCAATTTTTGATAAACCTTCAGGGTTACCACCACAGAGAAGCCAGGATCATTGTATTCCCTTGTTAGACAGCTCTGGACCTGTTAAAGTTCGACCTTACAGATATCCTTACTCCCAGAAAGAACAAATTGAAATAATGGTTGAGCAGATGTTACAAGAAGGCATTATTTAGCCTAGTCGTAGCCCATTCTCTTCACCAGTATTGTTGGTGCGCAAAAAGGATGGTACATGGCGTTTCTGCACTGATTATAGAGCTTTGAATGGCATTACTATCAAGGATTCATTTCCCATTCCCACAGTTGATGAATTAATTGATGAATTGTTTGGTGCTACTTATTTTTCTAAGCTGGATTTGCGTTCGGGTTATCATCAAATCTTACTCAATCCGGCAGACCGGTATAAAACAGCATTTCAGACACACCAAGGTCACTACGAATGGTTAGTAATGCCATTTGGCCTCACCAATGCTCCAGCCACTTTTCAAAGCTTAATGAATGAGATCTTTAAAGGGTTACTACGTAAATTTGTTCTTGTCCTTTTTTATGACCATCCTCATATACAGTGCAACGTGGCAAGCTCATTTACAACATGTGGAAGTTGTATTAAAGATTTTACAACAGGAACAACTTTATGCTAAATTCTCAAAGTGCTCATTTGGGGCAAAGGAAGTGAACTACCTCGGTCACACAATTACTGGTTCACGCGTTGCCATGGAAACAAACAAGATCCAAGCGGTCCAAGAATGGCCAACTCCTTCTAATTTCAAACAATTGCGTGGATTTCTTGGCCTTATCGAGTACTATCGCAAATTCATCAAGCACTATGCCACCATAGCCTCACCTTTAACTGATTTGTTAAAAAAAGATGCCTTCCAATGGAGCTTCCAAGCTGCAGAAGCTTTTTCCAGACTTAAGACAGCTCTCGTCCTGCACCTGTGTTAGCCTTGCTTGACTTTAGCCATCCATTTTCTCCTGAAACTGATGCATCAGGCACAGGTATAGGAGCAATCCTTAGCCAACATGGTCATTCAATAGCGTACTTTTCAAAAAAGTTGAATTCTCGAATGCAAAACCAATCAACTTATACGCGAGAATTTTTTGCTATAACGGAGGCTTTGGCTAAATTTCGCCACTATCTTCTTGGCACAAGATTCATTCTCAAAACAGACCAGCAAAGTCTACAATCCTTACTCACTCAAGCACTCCAAACCCCGGAACAACAAGCTTGGATGCACAAACTCTTAGGTTTTGATTTTGAAATTCAGTACAAAGCAGGGCCTGAAAATATTCCTGCTGATGCTCTATCCAGAAGCTTAGCAATTGCATGGACAGAACCCAAGCTGGAGTGGTTACAGCAATTAAAATCTGCCTTACGTGAGGATCAAACACTGTCAGCCTTACTTCAACAATGCCAATGATAATCTACAATAGGATAAGAGATTGTCTACACGAAATGGGTTGTTGTTTTGGAAAAAAAGGTTTACATTCCTCCTAATACAGTTATCATTGACCAATTCTTATCTGAATATCACAGTTCTTTAATCGGAGGACATGCAGGAATTGCTAAAACCACAGATAGAATATATTCTCAATTTTATTGGCCAGACATGCATTCCTAAATTCGTGAATTTGTCCAGAGATGTTACATATGCTAACAAGCCAAAACTGAAAATTCTCTACCTGCGAGGTTGCTTCAGCCCTTACCCATTCCCTCTCAAGTATGGGAGGATATCCGTATGGATTTCATTACAGGTCTGCCCCCCTCTAATAACTACATCGTGCTTATGACAGTCATTGACCGCTTATCAAAGTTTGCTCACTTTATACCATTGAAAGCGGATTACACCAGTAAACAAGTAACTGAAGCCTTCATCTCCTACATTGTTAAATTACATGGCATTCCTCAATCTATTATATCAGATAGGGACAAGATCTTCATGAGTCACTTTTGGCAGCAATTATTTAAACAACAAGGGACTTCATTGAGCATGAGTTCAGCCTACCACCCACAGACAGATGGCCAAACGGAAAATTTAAACAAAACAGTCGAAATGTATTTACGATGTTTTTGTTATCAGAATCCAAAACAATGGGTGAAACTCCTTCCTTGGGCTGAATATTGGTACAATTCTTCTTTTCATCATAGTATTGGTATGACACCTTTCAAAGCTCTGTATGGTAGAGATCCACTTGTATTAGTCAAATATGAGCTTAATCCACACGACCCTATTCGGTCCAAGAAATCTTGTCCCAACGAGATGTGCTTCTGCAGGAACTGAAGTCAAATATGATGAAGGCTCAACAATATATGAAAGCACAAGTGGATAAGAAAAGACGACCAATGGAACTGGAAAATGGAGATGCAGTGCTAGTTAAACTTCAGCCTTATCAACAAAATTTACTAGCCCTTAGAAAGAATCAAAAGTTGGGGTTAAGATATTTTGGTCCCTTCTTCATTGTGAATAAGATCAGTCCAGTCGCGTATAAACTTCAACTACCACACCATGCCCGTATACATCCCATCTTTCACATTTCATTGTTGAAGAAATTCAAGGGTGATCCCACCACACCATATTTACCTCTACCACTCTCTACCTCTGAATTTGGACCAATCATACAACCTCAAGATATATTGTCTACAAGAACACTCAAGCAAGGTCATGTGGTAGCGCAAGTGAAGGTTCATTGGCAGGGCATGCAACCTAAGGATGCCACTTGGGAGGATTGGCAAGATCTCATTCGTGATTTCCCTTCTCTCAACCTTGAGGACAAGGTTGCTTTCCATGGGGAAGGTATTGTAACACGTGGAAGTCAAAAGGAAGGTGAGCTGGACAATGATGACAACAAAAATAATTCTGAGGAGTTTGTTATGCCTAAGGGACACCTGGTGGCAGATTAAGAGTGCAAGGACGTGAGGAGGAGCACAAGGATCAGAGAATCAAATAGAAGATTAGGGGAATACGAATGGGAAATTTGTTAAGTTGTAACCTTCTCTCTTTGATAACTTTTCATCTTCCTCTTTCTGCTCTGCCTTGCTTTCTTCTCTTACAGTGGTTCATAATTGTCTATAGGAAATACATGTTCCAGAATTATGCATGGTGAACAAGATGTTTTGAAGATGCAACAACGTGGAGCCATCATCTTGTTATATTGTTGGCTTAGACGTTAATTTTTTTATTGCTTGTAATTGTGGAACTGCAAGTTTGAAAGAACCTCTGTTTTGTTCTCTTCGTGGGTTGAATTTTTTCTTGAAATTATTATGGCATTATAGTTTCATTGTTACACCCCAATGCTGCAATGGGGAGATTCCATGTGGGAGGACTTGCGATAAACCCAAGGATCATTGCTTTTGTGGTTGTTTGGCTGCTCACACCTAGAGGACATAATCATGCGGTCTTGATAAAGGAAAACCTCATTCTGATGCACTGCATCATCAATAAGGTAGAAGTGAACTGCGTTCATGTGATAAAAGAGCATTTGATCTAGTAAAAAAGGTTAACAGTTTATAGGATTTCCTATGCTATTTTAGTTCCAAAGATGATTGAGTTTTTTTGGGTTGAGCTTGATGGAGAGCTCACTGAAATTGTGAAACTGTAGACTGAAATAAGAATTGCAACTTTTCACAAGATTGCGCTAAAGAAGATAAATGATGACCACTTAGTCAAGCTGAAGACCACGAAGATGATATACCTATTGCTGCTAATGATACTCCTGGTGGTGATAAAGGTGCTGGAACAAGTGCTCCTGTTGTTGGAAAAGAAATGACTTTGATTCCTTTTGTTGCTCAAGTTGATAGGGGTGAACCATTATCTAGGTTTGAGCAAATGTTGTTTGGAAGGTTGGGCACCTTAACCATTGAACAAAGGAATCACCATAAGTTTTGTATGGCTCGGTTTCAATACATGGATCCCCAAATTGAAGCTATTCAGGAGAAACTGGTTGAGATGCATTATGGCAAAGATGTTGAGGATTGGATTGCATACTTTCTTATTGTCATAGTCATCTGTTTTAGGAATCATCTCATCATTTTGTCATTCATCATGCTTATTTTCCCTATTTGATTCATTCAACGGGGGAGAATATGTATGTGTGTTATTTGTTTGTGTGAGATACGATATCTCTTATGTTTGGTTGCTTTAGTTTCTGTCTGATCTTGTTTCGGTTGTTATTGTGTTTGTTTGGAAACGATTCTAAGGTTGATCTATGTTTAAGTTTGATGATGATGAATTTAAGATGAATGATAAAGTAATATGTTCAATGATGAATGAAAATCATTTTATTCCCATTCTAATTTGCAGCATAAAATTGTTTGAAACTGTAAAATGACTGACTCGTGGACTTTAAGTTTTGAATATACCATTCAAGGGGAGTATACAACTAGGGAGAGAAAATGTTAAGTAATATGTTGTTTCTTGACTTGGTAAGAAAAATCAATCAATTTATTTTTCAATTCATTCGATCGATTGATTTTTTTTTTTTTTTTGTAAGCCTACAATGTGTAAGAATTTCAATCAGTTTACTTGAAATGCAATCAAAGTCTGCTATCACTTGATTTTGTGTTTTGCTGACTTAATTAAAAAAAAACTCACACACACTGGATTGTCTTCATTAAATAAAGAATGAGATGGATTGTCTTCATTAAATAAAGGATGAGATGAAACTCATAATGCATTATAGTTAGCTCGTAACATCACAGATGAAGCGACCTTTTACACCAGATGTTCATATGTTGTACAATACTGACAACATGAATATAGTTCTTGTTCTTAAACAATTTTCTAGTATATTTAGGTTTTTGTATTTTTAAATTTAGTACTGATGTTGTACAAAAATTTTTATCATTAAAGTGTCAAATATTATCATCATTTATTATGTTTACTTTAGGTGAATATAATTCCTATTAAAAAAACTTTGTATTAAATGAGTCTGTAAAATAAATTAATTAGATTCAAAATTAATTCAAATATGACAACATTTAAAAAAATCTAAAAAGACTGTATAATCCAGAATAGATCTTTTGTATTCCATATGATACATTCCAGAATATAATTTTAAAAGGATACAGATGATTTTTCATATTATATATTGGGGGTGGTGTTTTAGATTATGGCAATGCACAATGTAACTCCTTAAACTAATGGTCGCAAAACCAATTTTTCAGTGTTAATATAATGTAACTCCCTTAAACTAATGGTCGCAAAACCAATTCTTAACATAATGTTCTTATGAGGGTTGGAAATGTCTAAAATGTTTCATTCTTAGATTGTGAGATTCAGAAATATATTTCATATTACACAATTTATAATATTTTCAGATCTACAAATACATTTTAAATTATATAATTCAAAATACATTTCTAGCTTTTTATATTACCTGATCTAAAAATATATTTTAAATTCCATAATCCAAATATTTATTATGTATTGGGTAATCCAAAATAAATTTTTGGATCATGTAATCTAGAAGTGTATTTTGGATTTTTAGATTAGGCACGCCAAAGCATAATAGCATAATACATTAGATTTTCAGATTTGGCAATCCAAAATTCATTTCTAGAATCTAGAATGCATTTCTAGATTATGCAAAACATGAATATATTTTAGAATTCATAAATACATTCTAAATTTTATAATCCATAATACATATCTTAGTTCAAGATTGCACAATCTAGAATAAATTAGTATTTGGCTATCAACTTCAAGAAGAGTGAAACAATTTTGGCATGTGACAGAGGTAGAGGCCCAATAAAGTAGCACACAAGACACTTAAGGAGAGGGTAATGTTCCAAATTAGCAAGAATGTCGCGCTCTTGTTATACAAGTATGTGAGACAAAAGAAAAAAAAAAAATGATAGAAAATATTGAATCTTTCTATAGGAGATTCAAAACTAATGAATCATAAGCAAGTTCATGAACAGTTATGATATCAAATATAACCCAAACACACTCCCCTTCATATCGTACTTATTTGAGCCAATCAGACAAACAAGATTCAAATACCACTATAAGTCACCATAGAGATTTAACACCACTAAACCATAAAACAAATATATATAAAAAAGCATTACCTCTACTCCAAAATCTTAATACAGTTAATTTGTGTCTATTTTTTTTATATATTGATCAACTTTTATTTCTAGTTAATGTAAGATTTAATTTTACACTGAATTCCTAAGGGGGGAAAAGTGATAGTGGTATGGCAGATTTTCTTAAGTTCCAAGATCGGTCAATAACTCCCATGAGTGTATTAGGATTTTGGTAACGAGTTGTCTATGAAACAATATGTTTCATTCTCATTAATTTCCGTACGTGAAGTGAATTGTCTGAATCACATAATTCGATAATGATGAAAGCTAGAAAAGCAACCAGAATTTATCACCAAAATTGCAGGGTGCAGTCATAACCATAACTACGCTATATACTAGAATTAGGATAAACCAATATAAGGCTTCACTGACTAAGCCAGATTTTGAAAGAGGGTCATCATTTCTTTCCCTAATTTTTTATCACCTGAAAGAAAGAATGTCGTCCTCGTCTAGCGTAGGTAAATCTTTCTGGCTAGATTAACTGGGTTCTTTGCCTCATGTTGATTGGTGCTCTTTCCTGCATTAACGAACTTGCATTAGACTTGGAAGGTTTGCCAAATAGCACTTAAATAAACATGCAAAGGAAAAAAGGGAAGAGAGAAAACAAAAGCATTTTGCAAACAAGTTACAAAATTGTAGTGCAATTCAATAGCAAGATCAAGAGGCATAACTGAGACCATAGGGAAGTTAAAATTCCTAGGTAAAAACATAGGATTACAACATGAATACATGTCAATGGCAATGAATATAAAATTTCGCAACTTCAAAAAAATGAACAGGTAAACAAGTATATAAACAAATTGATATTTGGTTAGAAAGCTCAAAAAGGTTAAAATATAAAAAGTCATTCTTGATTTTCACTTAACTGCTCAAGTTTCTAGGAAATGTACATACCAAGATGAAAAAAAATGGAAGATATATCATGTATCTAAAGATACCTTTAATATTTCTACCACATTCGATGAGATTCTTTGATAATAATGCATGAGTATATTAGACGTCTGACTGAGTTACTTTTCATAGAAACAATAAAGCAAATCAATTGACAACAATACCCCTATTTGTCAAAGCAGTTGATCCAGCATTGTCACCCTTTTTTTGGTTCTGTTCAGTAGTTCTACGACTTCTAACATGCCCCCCTGCAGAAACACCTCTTGCAATGCATTTCTGATCCATTCTCACATTCTCTTTTCCCTTGGCTGTCAAACTATTAATCTTGGTAATTCTTAGTTTCTCCTTGGCACCATCCGTACAATTGTTGTCTTTATTCACTGCTTGTTGTAATGTGCCTTTGAACCTGTAGACGGATACTGGACCTGCAACATGTAAGATGTTGCACACAAATGACCAGAGAACAATAATAAAATATAGGCATAGACAAGAGAATGTAGAAAATTAACAGATAAGAGAGTATCAGAGTTATCATAGTTATAATTCCCAAATCGGTGAAGAACTTAATTGTAAAGACAAGTATGTGTAAACAACAGGAAATTAAGCTTGGCTTTCGAGAGGCCAAGTTCTCTCCACTACTTTTCCACTCTCCCTTTTTTCCCCCTTAAAACATTTTATTTTCTATTTATATTTCTCATTCCCCTAACTAACTCCTGACAACACGGCTCCCACTCTCCTCATTCTGTTATTTTATTTCCTTTTCCTCCTCACTCTATATTTTATTTCCTTTTCCTTTTCTCTTGTACATATATTGGAAAGGAGTGATTTTCCTATATTGCCCATCACCCTCTCTGCTGCTGGGTCTGTTACACAACATAATTCCATAAACTCTAAATAGTAAAAAATTGTAACAAATTTGAGGATTGCTACGAAAGAAAATATTGCGATAAGTAGCTACAGAACTGTAACTTTCAGAAAAGGGATGCACTCAAAAAATTAAATCTGATGCATTTGCAATCATTTGGTGAAGACAATTCCTAGTACTTAATTAATATGAGCTTTATATAGGACTCATAGCTACATCATTTAAAATAATGTGTAACAAAAGAGAAATGCATGACTTAAGGACAGTGCAGCTTCTTACCAATGACTTTGTTGTTCGATGGTATGTTGGCTTGGCAAAATTGATGTTACTTCCCTTTCCGTTACCAGATTTTGCTTCCTTGGCTGATGTGGCAAATGCCTTCGATGTTTCATCTGGCTTGCAGCAATTCTTAATTGTACCACTAACTGTCATCCCACCTTTCTCATCTGTGATTTTCTCTCTATGCTGCCTTGATGCAAACTTAACTTCATTACTTGTATTTGAACATGACCCAATACTAGACTTCCCAGAAGATGATATACGGCCCCTTGATTGCGTGCTATGGTCACCTATCTCCACTTTTGAAGTCTTTCCTGAAACATAACTTCTCCTAACACTAATAATGGATGAACTTCTACTTTTCTGATAACATGGCTGACTACTTACCTCCACACATTTCTTTTGTGGCTGAATGTTCAAGACTTTTCTTGTAACACAAGATTTCCCAACACTAACAATCCTTATTGATGAACTTATTTTCTGATCACATGGCTTGCTAGATACCTCTGTATACTTCTGAGTGTTCTCAGATGTAATTGTGCTTCTTGCAGAGCTTCCACTAGCCTTTCGATCAGAACTTGAACTACCCATTGGTTTGTTACGACTAACCTTTGACTCAATTTTTCCTCTAGCATGCTGTTCAAAAGTCAATCCAAACTTCCCACTCAATGCTCCTTTTGGCCTGTACACATTTGATTTTAATATGGGTTTCCCTCCTTGGCCAAAGCTGGAACATTGTTGTAAGCCTCTCCTACCCTTCTGTTTATCTAACAAAGTATTCAGATCAATACCTTTCCAGTTCTTGTTGTTGTAGTGTTTGCCTCTAGATCTTGAGACAGAAGAAGGAAGCTCAGGGGAATTTACTCCTTGCAAATCAACTCCTGGTGCCAATATCTCCTCACCCTGAGAAAACTTGGATTTTAATTCTCGAGCAGACATTTGGTGGAACCTGAAAATGATTGGTAGAAAGTATACAAACACTGTTTAGAGAACAATCCCAAGGTCGATATCAAATCGACAAAACCCCAAAAAGAAAACTCCAAAAGGTTCCTTACGGATGACTTGTGTTGAACCAATCATCATCACCTCTGCAGCATAACAAAATTAAAAATCAAAACCATAAACATGATTTGATAAAATAAACAATCAATCTAATAGAAAACTCACGTGCCTACACCACCAGAAACAACTTCAACAGTCAAATCCACCCACATAGGTGCTTCAATATGCTCCTGTATTTCACACATTTGCAACACACAAAAAAGACAATCACAAATTAACAATAGAAAACTCTGAATACCACAACAGAACTAACAATAACGAGCAGAACGATATAGATTGAAGAGCACAATACTAACTGAATAAACATAATGAATCTAACATATAATACCTTAATATAATAATAACAATAATACTAATAATCATTAACAATAACAATAATGATTAAAATGCAAAATTATGGGATTCAAAATCGAAATCTTTAATGTTTAACAAACCAAAAGTATTTTTCTTCGGAATGATCAAGAGCATTGCAATGCAACAATACTAGAAAACGGATACGAAAATGAAAAGCACAACGAGTGAAACAGAAAATTACCAGAAAAGCCCAGTGATCGTTGGTCTTCTTGATCGCAATCCCTTTCTTTCTAGAAGCTTCCATTGTTTTCAAGAAAAAGTGCAAACGCTTACAGTGTGAGATTACTTGTTGCTGCGAATCGAAGGAACTGCATAGAGCAGTAATAATTGAAGATCATAGTGCGCGAAAACGAAAGTTGGAGGAGAAGAGATGCGAAACGACGACGTGTGGGTTTGTGTTTCTGACTGATTGGCTGTGTCCACCTTATGAACCGTTGGATGATGGGAGGATGTTTTGATGTACGGATGGGATCGGGCATTTGGATGGTTCGGAATATTTGACCGTTGGCAATCAACTCAAAATGTTGGAGCTTAGACCTTGGAAAATAATAGTTTACTAATTAACTATTAGTACAAATATTCATAAGGCTTAAAAATAATTGAAAAAAATTTGTTCCTTTTTTTATTTATTCACATAATTTAATATTTTTTTCAAGGTTAAATATGTTTTATATTGTAAAATTTTAAATGTACTGAATAAGTTCTTCAACTTTTTTATTATTTGTTCTTCTAAATTTTAAATATAATTTTACAATCTTAGTAATAACGATATCAAAATCTTATGCACACAGTCATTGAATAAAAATCAATTTTAATAACAATATTTATATTAAAATTTTCATCACGTTAAATTTTTTTATTATTATTATGAAATTATTTATTTATATATGAATAAAAACTTGTTTTAATATTTTACATATATAAATGGTTTAAAATTAAAGGGAGTTATTTTTCGTTAATTTTAAACATTATATGTATATGTATTTAAAAGATATATTAAAATAATATTTTTATTCTTAAATAATTTTTATCAAAGATGCTCTAATCAAACTTAAAATTTGTTTGAATTCTAAAAAGCAAAAAGTATTATAATTGTTTTAGAAAAATGTATTTAATATTTTATAAATTTTACAAGAATAAAAAAATTTATTTTACCTTTTCCATTTTAAACTAGTGGCTTTCTAATGGTCTACTAATTGATTAACCTGACAGCATGACATTTTCTGTATTGTTAAACTTATTACATCAAACAATAATATAGTACCAATTTTTTATACTGAAAATACATTAAAATTAAAATTCTGTCAAAAGCTCAAATCACATAATAATATTTGTCGAAGTTATTTGTTCTGAAAGAAAATCCTAATTTTTGTTCAAAAAATAACCTTTTTTGTATTCAATAAAATGTTTATTTTGGTTTTTTACTCTAAATTTGTCTTTGTCAAGTCAGTAAACTAAATTTTGGAAAAGAATCAAAATATAAGTTTATGAAGAATAAAAGAAAATTTCGATTTTCTTATATAATTTATCACAGATAAAAATTAAATTTAAACTATTTATTTTCATAAACTTTTTTTTTTCAAGATCTAATCGGATAAGTAATAATAATAAAAGTTCTAACATAAATTAACATGAACTCCTACTTAGTACAGGACTTCGGTTAGGAGCGAGTTAAATAACATGAACTCCTACTGAGTATAAGACCTTGGTTAGGAAAGAGTTTATTAACATTAACCCCTTCCAAGTACAAGATCTTGATTAGAAACAACTTCATTAACATGAACCCCTATCGAATACAAAACCTTGGTTAGGAATGAAAAGATAAGGAATGCAAATTTTTGCATAGTTGAATGTGAAGTCTAAGTTAGTTCCTAGATTTCATGGTCTTATGTCTTTTCTTTCTTCATGCTTGAGTTTGTGTTTGTATTTTTAAACTATCCCAATTAAAGGGATGAAATTGAGATATCATAATGTGAGAATCCCCAATGCAATTTGGAAGTTGGACATTAAAAAACTATATTTATTATCATTCTCATCTTTATCCTTTAAAGAATCACTTGATAGGATTTTTATTTTTAGAGGATCATAGTAATTAATTTGCTTGAGCTTATTTAGTTGTCATGCTCTTAGTATATGGATTCATCACATGTTCTATAAAGTTGTTTTGAATTAATTTGCTTCTTTGACTCCAAAATCCATACAATATAGTTGAAATTGTCACTTCTAAAAACACTTGAATGAGGTCGTCATAATAAAAACACTTTGAGGTCGTCATAATAAATATTAAACAAGGTTGTGCTTTACAAATCTTCTATTTCTAAGTTTCTATCATAAAGGATTCTCTTTTTAAGATTTTGATCATTAGTTTAGTAAAAAATATTGCTATCAACACACTTTCTTTCTTCATAAATTTCGGCTCCTAATGCTTTTATTAATAAGTGGAAATTTCGGCTCCAAATTTCTTTGTATACCAACGTAATGCTTTTATCTAGAACAATCCAGGTATATGAAAATGTTTTTTTTTTCTTTTAATATTTTAAACAAATGTGTTGCAAGTTACCTCATGGATAAATTCGTTTTACCTAGATATTGACATTTCCTATCTCCAAAGGCCATAGCTCCGAAACCTTGACAATTGTTTGACCAATCAAAGTTGATACTCTAATTTCATTTGGATTTCAAGAAGAAATTGCTAGAAAAGCACTGAAGAAATCGGTAATATTCTTTTCTATATTTTATCTGTCGTTGTGACTGTAAGATTAAATTATCTTATAAATTGTGCCGGAATGTTTGGCGGAATGAAAACCATCGTTCTGTAGGGTGGTGACACTGAGAGAGCAACGAACTGGATATTTGACAATCCTGATGCATCAGTGTTCAGTATGGATGCTGCCACATCAAACGCTGCAACGACTCCTAGTGGTGTTAACCTTCCTGATGGAGGAGGGAGTAAGTTGCTTTTACTTTTTGTGGTGTACCTTTCTGTTGATCTAAGTTTTGTTGATCCTCACTTCAAATTAAGAAAACAAATGGTAATGACTGACTCATGGTCATTTCATTCTACTTCTCTTTTCAAAAAGGTTGATCTGGCTAATCTGATGCTTTCTTTGTCTTCCATCATTAATCCTCCCAAGGAAATGGGTTATCTTTATTTCTTTGAGAGGCTTGGTTGAAGCGTTTTGGACCTTTTTACATTTCATTTATCTAGAAGTTACATTACATGTTCAAGAATTCCAATCTTTTTACATTTCATTCATCTAGAAGTTACATTACATGTTCAAGAATTCCAATAACAATGAATCAACCACGGATTTGTCTAGGAATTCAAATTAAAACTAGTGAATGGTTTATACAGCAATATTCTGATGTACAAAACTGGCTTGTATGATAAGTTGGTTATGACTTAGTTCCTGCCATATTTTTCTTACAGTAACATTGTTCCTTCTTTCCTTGGCGTCTATCAGTGGAAATTTGAGTGTAGTAACATACCGCTAATGGGGACGGTAATAAATTTTATTAGTATAGTTTCCTTAACCAAAGATATTATTCAAATTTTTCGGACATTTATATCTGTGGAGTTATTTATATAAAATGAGAATATTCCTCGGAGAAAATATGTGTGGAGTGTTTTATATATCATCTTACAGCACCTAATGAACAGATCTTTAATTCGAGGACTTCAACAGCTGCAAAGCTCAAAAAGCTTTCTTTCCAAAACATTATGGAAAAAATATTTGCTTCCAGTTCAGTAGGACACGATTCGGGTTTATTTAACAGTTTCAAACTGCTTTGATTGTCAGTAAACTAAGCTGAAGATAAATCAGTTTAAAAAATTAAAGGTGCTTTGTTTCAAATCTAATAGCAAATAGGATTTAAGTCGGATTATGTAAACCTTTTTTCAATTCAAAATATGTCTATGAAGCAATTATTATTTTTTTAAATAGTTCAACCGCTTTAAATTTAGTTTTAAAAATGAAGTTCGCAAAAAGAAAAATGGACTTTTGCTTAATAATTAATTTTAAAACCAGCTTAAAACCTAAATTAGTCTATGATCAGTCTCCTTTTATAATTGGAAAACAGACTCATTTGTTAAGTAAAAAAAATTTGATTAAAACCCGTTGCACTATTTTGAATTTTATCTTTGGTTTGATTTGGATTGTGATTTAATTTTTCCAAAAATTTTTTATCCAGCTGTACTGCTTGTTAAACTCTACATCGTGAGTTATATCAGAATCTGACATTATTACAAGAACCAAACCTTCGCAGTGCCAGGTTCCCACATCCCAGCAGTTTATTAGAAACTCAAAAAGAATAGCAGGGAAAAAAGCCTTCCAAAAATTGGAAGATCATCACCTGTAGCTAGGCAATTTACCGTTAATACTTCTTTCTGCTCAACCATTTTAAAAAGTTTGGGCAAATATAACACCTTTCATTCACGGGGCCACCAATACCTCAATGGCATAAGATAGAGACTCTGCTAAGTCAGCTTTAAATAACAGTGTTTGCAAAGCATTCAGCACATCATATTCTGGATCAAGTTTTCGCTGCCAACCCTAAGGAGGAGACAGGAACAAGATGCAAAAAGTATAAGTATAACCTTATTCATAAATTTGTGTATCCTTTGGCAACCAAACAAACACTAAAGCAGTCAATTATACCATCAATTCCTGTTTTAAGAGTGTATAACCATTGACACCAACAATTGATTTGCCAACTAGAAGAGGAACTAACTCTTAAGTACCATTAATTTAAAGGACACACATCTCATCATTTATCACTTGTCGCCACTTTAAGTGAGATAAAATTTCATCTTAAGACTAAATAATAAGAATAGAAGATAACAAAGACAAACAAGTATAATGCACGGTGGAAAGTTGATGATAACTAAGGCTAGTATGGTGAGGAGAAGAGTTACAGGTAGAACATACATTTTTTTTCATAGTAATGGGCCAATCATTTTCAGAGGAGACGGGATTCAATACAGGAGACCGTGTCAGGGAATCAAGCATGGCCTCCCCTATATCATCATGGGTTGAAGATGGGTCCCATATTAAAATGCCAATAGGTCATGGATGGCGTTAATATACATGATTGGTGCTGGAGAAATGAAATATGGCAGAATTCTCTTGTGAAGGAAGATTGACAAAGGCCGGGAACTAACTATATATGTCCTGATTAGAAGGAACAAGTGTATAGTATGAAACATTCTCAAAGAAAGAGACATCAACAAAAACAAAATACCAATTAAGTTCGAGAGAAAAACAGCAATAACCCTTTTTGAGAATGATGATATCCTAGAAAGAGACATTTGAATGACCTAGGAGAGTTTTTATCTTTGACCAAGTGTGAGTTTACGTACAAAATACGTGAAGGAAGACAATGTAGATGGCAATGAGGAAAAAGGACAGATTGATGTACTTGATCATTAAGGACAAATGATAGCATCGGATTAATGAGATAACATGCGATTAAGACACCATCTCCATGTGGAACAAGACTAAGAAGGACCAAGTAATTTCAATAAGATGTTTGTTTTTGCGTTCAACTACTCCATTTTGTTAGGAGAATGAGAACAAAAAGTTTGATGAAAAATACCATTGGCTACCATGAATTGCTAGAATTGGTCAGATAGGTATTCAGGAGTACTGTCAATGCGTATGGATATATACCATTGTGTTTGGATTTCATTATAAAATGTGTTAAAGATAGAAAACATTTCATATTGATTTTTCATCCACCAAATCCAAGTACAACTACAATAGTTATCAATAAAGTTGAAAAAATATCTTAAACCGGAAAGTGTGGCAGTACGACAAGGACCCCAATCCCTGGAGTGAACTAAAGAAAAAGGATATGAAAATTGTTTAAAATGTGTTTACCTAACTAATACAACTCACAATTCAAACAAGACATGTCTCTTGGACTTGACGACATTCGCAATTTTCTCAACTCAAGATGTCCTAGTCGTGCATTAATCATCCTTGGATAAACCACTAGCACACATAGGTGTTGATCGAGAGAGATAGTAAAGGTCGTGACTCATATCTGACACCGATAGTTTGTCTCAATACCCAATCTTGTAAGTTAACATTAGACTTAGTCAATCAGGCGACAGAGTAAATTGGGCAATTTGACACATAAAGAACAAAGTCAACAGCAAGAGATGGAAGGGATTGGGTAGCACCAATGTCATGGGCTTTTGTTTGTGAACCACTTGCAGCAGTGATGGAAGGCAAATTGTCACTGATAAGGGAAGAGAAAAGTGAACAATTACCAAATATATGATCAGTTACACCAAAATCAATGACATTGGTTTTGGTGTTACTTGTAGTGTTACTTGTAGATTAGCGAGTCTCACACCATTTAAGAGTCCTCACATGTTGAAATTATACACTATTGTTAAGCAATGTTATAAGTCAATTTTTTTTTTTCAAATTTTTGGAAATAGTAAAAATAAAATAGTTACAGAAGAGAAACTCAAATTGAACCACCAAATGAAGTCCAATGGAGCCAAACAACCACTAGAGTTGTGTTTAGACTAGATGAGCACGGCAATGGGTGACTGGAAAGGAGGTGCCACCACAGCCGGTGCTGGATCAGTGAATATGGTTCGGCCGTGGTACAATACCAAAATTGAAAACCTACTACTGATTTTGTTCTCTAGCTTACATGCATAGTTGCTCAGTTATTTGAGTTTTGGGTTTCAGTTTTGATTTTTATGCAAAAATTATTCAATGAAATGTAAAGCATTCTAACCATGTCATGATAAAAAGGTAAGCTTCTATATCATGTTTAAAGACAATCAAGTGACCATCTCCACTGCAGAACATCAAAAAGATGGACATGCAAAATAATAGTTTACACCTCGCAATGAAAAGTTTTGTATTTCTAAACAAATATTCCACCGTATGCTCCAGAAAATTAATAATCAGTTATTTAAAATGTATAAAGTATCAAGTGAGATGAATTTCAACCATATACCAATAACAGCACAAAATCTACATCACTCAGGTTTTCATCATTCATTTTATTTATAAAGTTGTCAAGAATACTTTGTAGAATAATTGATTCAGAGGCAGAACTTACCTCCAGAACCAATGTGGTCACTATCACAGCACAAACATTTCCATCTATATTAACTTTACAGCGTCTAACATGCTCAAGCAATTGTTGCATACGATCAGCTGTGTGGATGGATTCACCTCCCGGAGAACTCCAAAGTTTAAATGATTTATCCACCTCCTGTTAAATTCTAAAGATTTTATTCAGCAAAGAAAAGTAAAGGCTGCTGTTGAAATAAGTATGTACAAACAACAATAAATCAGCTGTCAACTGTACAACAATCAAGGAGATGCAAGAGAATAGACTATACATAGAACTTTTAAAAAAATCATAATGTTACATCATATTCTTATCGTGAAAATTTTGAAGATTATGCATAACATAGTGTGTAAACAAATGTTTAGAGACACTTGCTGACTCATACAAAAGGAGTACAATTGACATGCATTTTTCTCAAGTAGTATGCAATCCCCATAAAAAAGGAAAAAAGTTAGACCATTAAACAGGGATATTTTTTCTGATGATGTTGAAAATTCCTGAACCTAATTACTGTTACAAGCCTTGTTAAGAGAGAAAAAGATTCACACCTTAAACGGAAACACACTGATTTCCTCAAAAGAAGATATTATTCTAGCCCCTCATTATCTTACACACAACATCCACTTACAGTGGAAAACACTTCCTTTCACATAGGAAAAATCCTGTCAAAATCAACAACATACACGTTACCCTCAACCCAACATGGTTGGTCTCTATATACAGGCCAACCCCGACTGAGTCACACCCCCACCCTACAACACAACCTTATTCTTTATTTTTCAATTTTCTTCTATAATACACTCTCCACACTTTTTCATTATCCTTTTGCCTAACAATTACCTATTAGACCTTTCAGAAACACAAATGTCCACAACTTCAAAGCATCTATCAACTACAGACTTTAATGTGCAACTGGTGATCAGAGGTCAACTAATGACCTTGTTTCTGACATAGGATTGCAAGTGAAGAATAAAATTTGCACAAATGTAAATGTTAAACAAACCAATGTTCATCAGGTTATGTGGTAAAAAGTTATCAGGATGCTAATGGCAATCATATGTGGAAAAACATGAAAAAATATTTCTTACCTCAACAAAAGATTTTGGGTCTGGGCAATTTTGTTGTTTGGATAATCTAAGTGTGCACTCTGCAGCTGCACGTCCATCTTGAAGTGCAACAGCCTTAAAGAATTCCAGTAAATATTCTCGTTCCCTCTTCGAAAGTTCAGTAATCATGCCCACATCAAGGAAAACTACATGAGGCCTTGACTTCGAGAGTGATATAGGTGATAATTTACTTTTTCCTGCTCGGACAAGAATATTTCCAGGATGCATGTCTGCATGGATAAAATTATCCATCTGAAAGAAGAGATATATCTAAGTGAAGGCAATTCATAATTTCATTCAAATGGCTATTTATATTTGTAAGATAATAATTTATCAATATAACATATAACAGCAAGGAAAAAGGAGAATCATTCTGGATCTCTTTATGCTCAAATGCTTTTAAGAAAAAAAATGTTAACAAAACATTCATTCAAATGAAGATCAAGAATCTTCTTTAGCAAAATTCTCAAAGAATCCATCATTTATTCCTTGACAACTTCACCTATTTTCTTAAAAATTCCAAGCATATTACAGCAAGGAATTTCAGAATGTTATTGTGAGGTTTGTTTTCCTTTTTATCTTGATCTTCCCCTTCTTTTTTTTTTTTTTTTTTTTTTTTTTTTTTTTTATATATATATTTTGATGAAAAACATCCATATTATAATTGTCAGATTAACATAATCTACAAATAAAACTAATTGGTGGTAATTTGTTACCAGCACTAGTGTGGTCACTTATAGATGTTTCTGAAGCCATAATCCTCTTCTCTCTAGTAGAAAAAACACCCCTCTTTCAAATTTTACATTCCCACACACAAACAATATCTAAATCAACTAGATTAAATGTTATGTGCTATAACATGTTATCATTCTATAATTTCACGAACTAGCAAACAATACTATCAACAAACAACTTAATCTGATAGACAAAATAGGTCATGAAGTTATTGAGGAAAATAAAACGAAATAAATTGCAAGGGTAATTGCAGAATATTTTACCAAAAGCATCTTCAAAAGAGCATGTGTACCAATATGAGCCAGGGAACTTTTGAAATGTTCATGTCCTTCAAGATGATCAACATAGCTCAAAACACTTTCACCCTGTTCAAAGGTTTCTACCAAAACAGAAGGGTGCACGAGGGGATACAAAGGTAATGGGAATGAAACATCTTTCCATCTCCGGAAATTATAGATAAAGCGACTAAGATGAGCGGCTTCCCTTGAAAGATCAACTTGAGACATCATAAAGACAGCAAATTGCTGTACGCTTTCATCTAGTCTCAGCCACTTCAAATTAGGTAAGAAAGACGAAATTTTGGCAACAAGATTGATGAGGACAAAATCCCTCCTAATTGCTTCAGAAACCCCTGGATGTCGGACCTTCACTGCTACATCAACAGGCTTGATTTGCTGACGAGGGAATTTGTATCTTAGTGTAGCTCGATGAACTTGAGCAATGCTACCTGAAGCTACTGGTTCCTCCTCAAACCTGTCAAATATTTGATATAATTTACGGCCAAATGCATTTTCAATACATTTTCTACTATAGCTAAATTTATGTGATGGTGCTTTAGTTTGAAATTCTGCAAGTTCATCACAGAGATCCCTTGGAAAGAGGTCAGGTCTGGTAGCAGCCCATTGACCCCACTTAATGAACGCCGGGCCAGCTTTTTCAAGTGTAACACGGACAACATGAATCCATGTTTTTCTAAACTGAGTGCCAAAATAGTCAACTAAAGGAGCCATAGCTATGCAAGGAGAGAACAAAATCACCAAATAGACAGCCCTGAGAAACAAGATAAAAACCTCAATGGCTGCAAAGAGAGCTGTGGTTAAATATACACGTCCATCTTGCGCATGCACATAAAACAAATCTCTTGTTGGAAAGAATTCTGCTTCTGCCCATTTCCCTTGCGTCCAAGCAAGCTCTCCTATTATGAAGGCAATCACACCATGTACAACAAAATTTGATTTGACCATAGCCAAACTTACCACACGGGCAATTTGACCTATTGGTGGCAGAGCTGGCCCTTTATTGAAACACATCCTGTTCCAAACAACTTGACAATGATGGTATTTTGCATTATCTGCAGGGAGGGTATACAAGTTCCTAGCCTTGCTACTCATACAAAAGTTAACCTTCGACTTAAATAACATGAAAACAGTTTTTCCTGAGTGTACATGTCTATAGTGCGAGAAGAATTTGTATTTTGAGTAAGGGGACCCCATTGGATGAAACACTTCCACGCATGCTGTCTTGTGAATAGCACGTGTAAACCTTCTAACATTTCCACAAGCAAGCAATCTGCACATTACATTGCATAGATACTATTCACATTCTCAAACTAAAGCTAATGTAGATAGAACGCGTATCAGGGTGAGAGAAGAAGATCTCAACTGTATAATTCAAAAGAATGATTAAAATTAAAACTAATTAAAATAATTTTAACCATTCATAGGTAATCCTATATTTAAGATCAATTCTCTGAAGCTCTCACTGGACATGCCCACAAACTTCTCACAAAAACAAACTTATCTATAAAGCAATTCAAACAAACAAAACTCGGAAACCTCCAAATTTTAAAATGTCTAAAAGAAAAGGAAGATTATACATTTCAAAGTAAATTAGCTTTCCCCAAAATGGGAAATTTCTAAAGCAGAGCTTGTCTGTTTCTCTGGAACCTTTCAATATAGATCCATGCAAACAAGTACTAAAATAGGGGTGCCTTATAGCACTACTGAAAGAAAGTTACCACCAGGAACGAAGTGCCATAAAATAAAACAAACTGAATCATCAAACAAAAACATGCCCATGAGCATTGATATCTTAAATACATTTCGAAAGGAACAGATAAGATGAAGGAGTGATATTACTGAGAATATTTCGATTTTTACACGTTGAATGAAAGCATATACTGATGAGAATCCAAAGAGAGTGTGTTATTGAAAGGTAAAAGGTGATGAACCTTGACATAGTGGCGAGGGTTTCTGAAGAGTGAGGTGCAACGGTGCGCACAACATCCTCGTCCTCGAACGGTGAGGCTTAAACGGCGTATGGTGGCGTTGACATGGGTTTGTTCTGAGATTCGGAAAAGTTTGATCCGAACTCGAGGATCTTTAACGGGTATTTCTTTTTGCACCCGTAATTTTTTTCCTACCCCCGAAAATTTTGAAACTCTCACTTTAATCCTTTCTTGTTTAAATGACAATGAAGAATCATGGCTCCCTTTTTTCTTTACTTTCCCGGAGGTAGGAGCTGCTGCAAGATTGACATTAAGATTTTGGCATGGTCAGTTGAAGATCAATATATGGTGAAGATTTAAGATAGGTAGATAGGTAGTCATTTGAAGTAATTGTATTTTTTTAGAGAATGTAATTTAGAACTTGGAAATAGTATTTAATAACCTAAAATGTTTTTTTGACATTTTAAATTGTATTTTGAAGTATATAATCTGAACATAATTTTCAAATTCCAATTGTTTAATTCATAATACAATCTTATAATTCTAGAATGTGTAAACTAAAAGTTAAAAATTTTGTCAAAATTGGTAAGGTGATGTTGATTTTTTGTTAAGGGATTATGAACTTCAGATCAAATATCATATAAAATTTATGGTATATCATATAAATGAAATGTGTGACATTGTTAAATTTGAGATAAAAAAAGATGAATTACTATATAATGAATGAAAAAAAATAAAATATATTATTATGTCGCGTCGAAAATATGACAAAAAAAATTGACAATGTAACCATTATAAAGTAATTATATAATGCTAAGTATGTATATAGAAGATTAAAATTTTAAATACAAAAGTTAATGATGTTGTTGGAGCGTTTTATATATATATATATATATATATATATATATATATATATATATATATATATATATATATTCAATAAAATAGTTTTGATAATACTCATGAATTATTACAAATGCTTTTTGACCGAAATTGATTTAGTGAAATTGGTAAATATATTTAGCATTATATGATTGATGGACAACATGTACAAAGACCAATAAATGTAAAAGTTGTCTTTATTTGAGATGGTTGATGTGTGGTTGATGTGATATCTAATTGATTGATTTTCTTTGTAGCTTTTGCATTTTTAGCAAGTGAATGAAAAAATAAATTTATTTGGGTTCTTGAAAGACTTAGAAGGTTTTATGAGAGCCAATGTCTTACCTCAAATATTTGTTAATGAAAAAAATTGTAAAAACGGGTCAAAACATAAGAAGTGAGGATTAAATTGTGTTTTAAAAACTTTTTATTGATTTTCACAAATATTATCTAATGATACACAGTTAGACAATAACTTTAAACTTAATAGATGATTTTTTAAATATATTTTCAAAAACTATGTTTTAAAAGATCTCCTTCTTAGGTTAATGCAAATTTAATAATTGATTTGCGTTGTTGAACGTGTTCCAAATTAACTAGGAGGTTAGAATTTGCAATATAGCAGACCTAGGTCATTCTTCCAAGGACCATTCAAACGTTCTCAACTACTAAAAATATAAAATAGTAGCACGGTGGGGGTTGGCAAGTATGATACTTAAACAAAAGAAAAACGATTCAAGCAAAATAGAAAAGTTCACGTAATGAAAATCAACCCGGTCTCCCTTTGGTTCTCTCTAATCCCTCACTGGTTCCTAAATATTATCCCAATTACATTCGTGGGTTAAACAGACCGAAATCCCTGCACAATACATTTCAATCGGATTGTATTCAATCATTTACAGATTCAATCCAACCATTAAATTTAGCAATCGAATTAAAATAAAAAATGAGTAAGTAATTGCGAAAAAACAACACAAAACACGAACTTAGGGATAAACGGAAGCGGGAGAACCTCTAGGGACCGGATTCAGTAAAAACTTTAGCCACTCATGGTGGAATGAACACGAATAATAACCAAAGATAGAAGTGCAGAAGCGAATGAAGACGAAAATAAAATTGCAAAAGCCAACAACGATCCAAGAAGAAGAAACAAGCAAGTAGGCAAAAATTGTATTTCAAAATCTGTCCCTAAGACAATGTTGGCGGCTTCCCTCTTTTCTCACTATAATATTCAGAGTTTAACCTAACCTAAGGTGGCCTAGGCCCACCTGTAAGTTGCTCTAATACACAAAAAACACATAGTTTTGATCCCAACTAATTTGGGGGTGAAATGACTAAGTTATCCTCAATTGAATATTTTTGCTCAAAGTGTTGTCCAGATTCCATACGTCAACTTTGAGGCTGATTTTGTCCACTTTACAGTCCGAATTTGGTCTTAGACTCTTACAATGTTTGTAGATCTTTGAGTTATCTACAAAATGACATAAAGATCAAGTTAATCTGAGGTTTGTAGCAAAAGTTATAGACAAAATACGAAACATGCTTATGTTTTGAAAATTTTTGAAAATTTCATCAAATTGAGTCAAACTTTCAATTAAAGACCAATAAGCCTAAATACATTAAAATAGTCCAAAACTTGTCATTATTCTTATCAATATGCAGTAGGAAAGTAGTCAAAATAAATACATATCAATAACATACAATTTTAATAGGATAAGGGAAGAAGAATATACTCTCATATTTTTATACTAGTTTGTTTGATAACATACCTTATGTCTTGTTATTAATCAACTGATTAAATTTCACTATGCAAGCAGAAACTGCAAGTTATAAGACGATTATTCTTTTGGAGCATAGCCACTCTTGGCTAAAGAATCAAGTATTGTTTCAGAACATAGCCACTCCTGACTAACCTATCAAATATTCTTTAAACACTTAGTCAATCCTGACTAAAAGCCAATCAAGTATTCTTTAAACACTTAACGACTCTTGGCTAAAACACGCGAGTATTTTTTTTGGACTCCTAACTAACCTACCAAGTATTCTTTAACAAACTACCACTCTTAGCTAAGACAATGATTTGTTTAAGAAGTGATCTAAAAGGTCACAAAGGATTAGTCACTAAAAAGGGTAGCTTCTTTGACATGTACAAGTTTTAAGCTCTCTATACTACTTTGCTAATGAATACAACAATGTTCTTACAAAGCTTTTAGGGCATAGAAAATAAATTTAACAAACTTTTAATGATTTGCAAATTTTGGCTAAATTTTTGTTCTTCTCTTTGAAGGATGACTTTAAATATGCCTTAAAGAAAAGAGTAATCACTACACCATTTTTAGCTTTAGACAACAAAAAATTTGCAACGACCGCAATAGCATTGCTTGAAATAGGAATAGACAACAATATTTACGCGTTGTATAAAAAGTAGGTTTTGTTTCGAAAATGGCCACAAGTCGTGTAGAAAGTGTTGCCTATTTATTTTAGGCAACATGCATAAAATCGTGTACATGTTAAAATCAGTTTAGACTATGATGTGGGAATTATAGACCACGTGAATGTGGCCATTTTAGACCACACGTATTTGAGCGTGGTTTAAAGTGTCTATTCAGAGTATTAAACTAAGTTAAGTTAGATTTGGCTCATATCGTGCTCAATTTCAGAACAAGCGCAAAACCTTCTTCTTTGTTTTCGTTAACTCGCGCTCCAAATCACTAAATCCATAAGTGAAAACCAAATTCTAGCCACTCAATATCGAATTCAGTACCCAAATCATGCTTCCCCATTGCTTAATTTCGCTCAAAATCGATATCCTAAACCTAAAACCTCTATAAAACCCTATTCTCCTTTGTAAATCGAAATGAGTCTTCCAAAATCCCCAAAACCCATTGAAAATCCAAAATAGAATCACTCTTTCTCCCTAAATCACTCATTCTCCAATCAATTTGTTATGTCCAAACAAGTTAAACCACAATCACATTGTGCGATTTTGCCCCGAAATCTCTAAGTCCCGCAAAATCCCAAAATCCTTCTCGTAATCAGTATTCTCTCTGAGCAATCGTGCACACAACTCAAACGCAGGTACGTGTAGATGTCATATTTGCCTCAAATTAGGATTTCTTTCATTTTCGTATGTGCGTTGTGTTTTTTGCTAACACATTTCCATTTTTTTGTCTACATTCACTCGTTTTGAAGATTCTGCAATTGGTTTATGCGTGTGGTGAAATTTTGGTCCTAAGGTCTTCCTAAGGTGAGTTGTTCGTGATTACTCATGTTTTTGTCCACTGTTTTTAATAAATTGGTGTTATTCTCTTATTACGGTTTGTGTTATATGTTGTCTGGTTCATCAAATGAATTTTATGGTTTCTTAACTTGTTTGTTTAGTTTTCTGGTTTGTGAATCAAATTTTGTATAGTTTGTGACTTATGGTTTGTGGTTTATGGCACAAATGTGGTTTTATGGGTTTAGCTGATAGTCTGAACATAGTTTAAGGTTTATGCTCAATTTTTTTAACTAATTTTCGATTTTATTTGTACAAAATGTTTACAATTGTAGGTTCAATTAGAGGTTCAATTGGTTACTTTATTGTGGTCTTTGTCCTGTCTTAGGAACGAGGTTAGTTTTCAATTTTTATTAAGAATTTGGCTTTAACGTATACTATATATGTACATGCGTATATGTTTGTATATGCTATATATGTTTCTGTATACTATATATCTTTCTGTATACTATATATGTGGTTCTTGTCCTGTTTGTATATATATGTTTCTATATGATATATATGTTTTTGTATACTATATATGTATATGTAAATATGCTTCTGTATACTATATAGGTACATGTATTATTATGTGTTTATGTATACTTTAATGTGTATTATTGGCTCATATTGTGCTGTATATGAACCTGTATATTATTGCCAATTTGTATACTTTAAAGTATATTGTTGGCAATTTGTATATTGTTTATTATTTTCAATTTTTTAAATTTTAATCACTATATTTTTCTGTATTTTACATTAAAGGTGATGGACAAAGAGTGGACTAAATTCCCAAGGTTTAGTTCACAGTATATAGATGGTGTTGAGTCTTTTTAGATTTTTCTTACACTAGAGGAAGACCTCAAGGACTTGAGATATTATGTCCCTACACCAAATGTAGAAACTGTGTTTTGGCAACAAGAAATGTGGTGTATGAACATTTAATAGTCAAGGGCTTCATAAATGGCTATCGTATTTGGATTCACCATGGAGAGGAAATACCTTGTCGTACTAATAGATTAATTATGAAATGACAGATAATTATGATTCAGAAGATGATATTGATGGATTATTGTATGACACATTTAGAAATGTGGTAGGAGCAGAAGGAATCAAAGAGGGTCCTAACAATGAAGCTAGAAAATTCTACAATTTGATTAATGTGCAAAGCAAGAACTATACCCTAGATGTGAAAGCTTCTCCACATTATCCTTCATCATTCGGTTATATTTATTGAAATGCCTTCATGGTTGGAGCAATTCGTCATTCACTGATATTTTAAAGTTGCTAAAAGAGGTCATGCCTATGCTGAATATTCCTGAATATTTTAACAAAACAAAGGCTATGATAAGTGATTTAGGACTTGATTAAAAAAAATTCATGCATGTAAAAAAGATTGCATGTTATTTTTGGAAATAGAATGAAAATATGGATGTTTGCAGTATTTGTAAGTCTTTAAGGTGGAAGGAATTTCCTAAAGATAATTCTGAAGTTGATGAGCCAAAATATGAACATAAAGTACCTATCAAAGTATTGCGACACTTTCCACTGATTCCAAGACTTCAAAGGTTGTTTATGTGTTCAAATACTGCTGATTCAATGAGGTGGCATGAAGAAGAACGATCCAAGGATGGGAAAATGAGACATCCTGTTGATGGTGAAGCTTGGAAAAGTTTTAATAGTCTTCATATAGATTTTGCTGTGGCTTGCCGCAATGTAAGACTTGGTTTGACAAGCGATGGGTTTAATCCATTTAGGACCATAAGCATATCACATAGCACATGGCCTGTAATAATGGTAGTGTATAACTTTCCCCCTTGGTTGTGTATGAAACCTGAATATACAATGTTGTCCTTGCTGATTCCTGGGCCACAGTCACCAAGAAATTATATTGATGTCTACCTTCAACCGTTGATTCAGGAGCTTAAAGATTTATGGGAGTTTGGAGTTGAGACATATGATGCTTCTAAAAATGAAACATTTCAACTGCGTGCAGCTCTTTTATGGACTATTAGTGACTACCCTGGGTATGCTATGTTGTCAGGTTAGAGCACGAAAAGAAGACTAGCTTTGTGCATATTGTAATTATGACACTAATTTAGCCTACCTGAAACATAGACACAAAATGTGTTATATGGACCATCTCATTACCAATGAGCCATCCTTGGAGATCTAATAAAAAATCTTTTAATGGGAAACAAGAACTTAGGTCATCACCTCAAATGTTAGAAGGATCAGAAATCATAAGAATATTAAAAGATTTCATAAATGCTTTTGGGAAGAATCTGAAAAAGACAAATGATGGTCTATGGAAAAAGAGATCAATTTTTTTTGAGTTGCCTTATTGGGTGACAAATAAATTACGTCACAATTTCGATGTCATGCACATTGAGAAAAACATTTGTGATAGTATTGTGCGCACACTTTTGGACATTCAAGAGAAAACAAAAGATCATGTTAATGCTTGTTATGATTTGCAAAGTATGGGAATAAGAAAAGAGCTTCATCCAAGGGACATTGGTAAGGGTAGAGTAGAGTTTTCAGCAACTTGTTTTTCACTAAATGCTCATGAAAAAACTACCTTTTGTGGCGTTTTTAAGGATGCAAAGTTACCAGATGGAAGTGCATCAAATATTTCAAATATATGCATGTTACCAACAAGAAAATAAGTGGTTATAAGAGTCATGATGCACATTTCATGTTACATTACTTACTACCTATGACAATAAGAAGCACTATACCCGTGAAGTGGCTGACCCTCTAATTAGATTTGGAGTATTTTTTAGGTCCATATGTCAAAAGGTTATGCAGTTGGAAGATATGGATTACTTGGAAGAAGAAATAGTACAAATAATTTGTCAATTAGAGATGATTTTTCCACCTAGTTTTTTTGATATAATGATTCATTTACCCATTCATTTGCCAAATGAAGTGAGGTTAGGGGAGTTAGTTCAATTTTGGTGGATGTACCCCATTAAAAGATATTTATGCAAATTGAAGAGTTATGTTCGTAATAAAGCTTATCCTGAAGGTTCTATTGCTGAAGGGTATTTGGTAGAAGAAGCTTTGACTTTTTGCTCAAGATATTTGCATGCAGGGTTAGAAACAAGATTAAACAAAAAAGGTCAAAATTACGATCACAATGATTTATATGAACTAGATGCAATTGATTATTTCTCAAATCTTGGTCACCCCATAGGGGGAAAAAGTAATGGTAAACCGTTTTGACTTGACAATGAAAGCCCAAGCTCATAGGTACATCTTATTCAATTGTGATGAAATCAACATATACATTAGGATGAGAATTCTTTATTGTCCTTTTATATTTTACTATCAATGTAAGCTTGTTATATAGTTTTAAGCAATAATATAACATTTATTTTGTAGAGAGTTTGAGGAGAGTGTTAATAGGCCAAATAAAAGAGGGAAGTGGGGGAAAGCCAAAAAACACTTAGTACAAAATTTAGTGAATGGTTTAAAACTCGAGCCTTGAAAGATGATGTGCCATCTCGAATTAAAGAGTTTTCTAGAGGACCAAGTAATGTTGCAAAGAGGTTTTCAAGTTACCTTATTAATGGATACAAATTTCATACTATGAAGCGGGATGCCAAACACAAAACTCAAAATTTTGGTGTAACATTGGTTTCATGGACTTCAAGTTTTGCAAGCTCAAAGGACGAAAATCCAAAAACTGAACCCATAACGCATTATGGTTCAATCAAAGATATATTTGAGTTAGATTATTATAGTCATTTCAAGTTTGTGTTGTTCAAATGTGATTGGTTTGAGGCTAAAGAGTACAAATATGGACTTACTAGTGTATATTTCAGCAAAAAAGTTTACCAAAATGATCCTTTTGTGTTGTCTTTTCAAGTCCAGCAATGCTTTTACATCAAAGACCCTTTAGAACTAGAAAGACATTTTTCTTTGAAAAAGGTTCCAAGAGATTTGTTTAACATGGGTGACCAATGTGACAGTCAAATGCTCAAAATAGTGATGCTGAACTAAATTGGGTTAGGAATGACATGCCTGTCACAATATTTCAGAAACCTTCAACTGCAGTTGAAGAAGATATTTTTCTTAAAGATGATATTGATGAAAGTGATTTGTTGAGTTGATATAAGATTATGTGATTTCTAATATTATTAAAATAGGATTAAAGTGATTTGTTGAGTTGATATAAGATTATGTGATTTCATGTAATAATCATGTATTACACTGACACATACTAATTTTAATTTTCTTTTATATAAGCATTGTTTCATAAAAATATACGACAAGAAATCAATTCATTTCTAATCAATTTGGAAGACACGTTCGAACCTAGGTTGATATGTAAATAATATATTACCTATGTTGCTATGTAAGTTATATTATAGAAAAAAAATAGAGTTTTGGTCCCTATATCTTTCATAAAGGTTAGTTTTAATTTTTATATCTTTAAATTAACAAACTTGTTCTCAAACTTAAAAAAATATGTTAATTTATTAATTTTTTTTCAACTTTGTAACTGATACAATATAATTTTCTCTAATTTAACCTAGAGTAACATACTGGTATTTGAAGCAACACTGCAAGTCGTCAATTATAAAATATGTGAGGGTGAACAAATTTTTGAGGCAATTGTACATTTATCCATAAAAATTGAACTAATTATAAGGTTGTCATTTATCCATAAAAATTTATAAAAAAGGTTTTTAAATTATTTTTTGTTATAATTTTAACTATATTTTAAAATCATAACACTTGATTTTTGGTAATTATACATAAAAAATTACTAAAAAATGTACTTAATGCATTGAAAAATAAATCTTTTCCTGTTAACTAATTTTAATATTCATACTAACTAGTAGAAATAAACTTTTAGGTTCATAAAAAACTATTACACACTTTATTTTATATCTTATCATACAAAAGTAATTATTTTATACAAATTATAACCATAACTATAACAATGAAGGAATTTGTTATAATGTTGTACCGATTTTAGAAATATATGATTTTATCGAAAGGGTAAGTGGAAAAATTTACTCTTGCGGCACAATATTTTAAGAAATAAATTAAAAATTATATATTTAAGAAAATTAATATATTTAAACAAAGGTTAGCGTCGGCTAGACCCACGCATATGCCACATCACGCGTATGCGTGGGCTGAACCGTCACACGGTCAATGCCACATATGCGTGGGCTGAGCCGCCGCATGGTCTAATGTTTAGAGCATGGGTTTAGCCTACGCACAGCCCAAGCATATTGGTTTATAAAATTCCCAAATTTTTCAGATCCCGCGCGTGTTGTCTTCTGCATTTTCCCTAAAACTTCAGCTCTTAAACCCTAAAAGCCACCGCAGTGCTTGTGACGCCCGATTTCTTCAGCATTTTGGTTCAAATTGCATCTTCACTCTAATGTAAGTTTGATTTTGCTTGATTGTTCAGTTTAATTTTTGATCTCCTCATTAGATTTGTTGATTTTCAGTTTTTGGTGGACATTTTGGCGTGCGATGGTCGGCGTTTGAGCGTAGTTGGTGGTCAATGGTGGTTGGTGGTCGGAGCTTCACTAGTTAGTTGAACGGTTTGTTTTGAAAATATCCTGTACTCTGCTGTTTGAAACATGCCTGTGTTATTTTCTTTTAACCCTTAAGAATAAGAATCTTCAAATTTAGTTATGTTTTATTCGAGGGTAGAATGAAAGAACGAGAGCGAAAGTGAAACTTGTTGTCAACCCTAAATCTTCATTGATGCTGATTCTTTGATTAAGACATTGTTGCTGAGAAGCAGACATAATTGTCGTTTATGTTGGTCTTTTGTAATGGAATAACACTTTGAATCAAGTTTCCATGTTTCATTTTGGTTATTAAATCACTTAAAGAATATGAAGTTTTGATGACCAATATGATTCACCTTTTGAAGATCCAAATCTTGAAAAAGATAGCCATATATTAGTTTGTTTTTATCCTCCGAGTTATCAACCAACTGCAGATATTCATTTTTTGTCTCTTTGACTACTATGTTGTAACGTGAGAGAAGAGACAATTGGATTCTAATATTTATGGTGTGGCATATCTAGTTATAAAAATTCCTTATGGTTTCAGACATGTTGAAAGTTTAAAAATCATGTTTGAACCTCAAATCTTGGCAATACAAATTCATTTTCCAAGTTGAAAAAAATAAGAATAATATGTTCTTTACTTTGTTGCAACTGGGGTCACGACAGGGATGGCAGATAAAAAAAAATTATTTTTCAAAACAGAAAACTATGGAAAAACCAGAAAAGGATAAGGCAAGTCCGTGAAAACCGGATTTTGGGTCCGGGAGTCGGTTACGTGTGGGGAAGATATTAGCACCCCCACAACACCCGTCCTAAGACGGTACCTTTAATTAAATAAATAAAATGAGTGTAATTTTCAAAATGTTTAGTTTTCCAGAAAATAGACAAAAATGAAGATAAAAACAAACAAAAATATTTTTTTTTTTATTTTTGGAAAGGGTCCGACAAGGTTTGATCTTACTGCTACGTATCTCCATCAGGAATGGAGAATTAAGGTTACGTAGTTCTTTGGATAAATTTGTCTCTTCATTGTTTTGAAATTTTAAAATTTTCATATGTTTTTTTTAGTAATAGAAATATTTTTAAGTTTTGAAACTTTATAATTTTTTATTTTTTAAAAATACATATTTTAAAAAGATGGAACATGCATGGTGGCATTAAAGTGGGATAAAAAAAAAGGAGTTGAAAGTTTCTCTCTTTTTTTTTTTTTTTTTTTTTTTTTTTATGTTTGCACACTTATCTTATCATAGGAGAACCAAGCAACAAAATTCATAAATCTTAAATGCATGCCAATTTTAAATTCTAAAATCATATCTCAAACTTGAATCTTCAAAGCTTGATCTCTTCAAAAGAACTACTTCTCTCTTTCTTTAAAAAGGTGTTGCTTTCTCTTTTTTCTTTTGTCTCTTTGTATTTTTTGCCCTTAATATTGCTCTATGTTCTCCTCTTAATATGAATAATAGTAGTTACCAGAGTGCCTTACGGGAAAATCGGATTGTGGAAAGTGGTTTCACCACGTATCTTTTTCTGTTATTATTATTTTTTATATTTTTATTCTTTTATTATGAAAATAAGGTAGTTTAGAGGATTGACTCAGTCTCTTTTTTTTTTGTTATTATTTTAAAGATGAATTGAACGTGCAGATCAAGAAGCAGTTTTAAAACAGTTTCAATTTCTTTTTATGTATTTTCCATTTATTTATTATTCTGTTTTTATTTTTTATGTTAATTATTTATTTATTTATTTTATTTTTCATTTCTTTTCTTTATTATTATTTTTTATATTGTTTTTTCTGTTTTTGTTAACTATGCTATTATTTTTTATGTTTTGTAAAAAAATGAATAAATTCAAACATCTTTTTATTTGTTTTATTATTTATTATTTTTAATAAAAACCTAAACTAATCAAGTGTATATATTTTTTCTATTTATTATTTTCTTCTTCATTTTTTTTATTTTGATTATTCAATTAATTGTAGACACATTTTTAATTTTCTTAATTTTAATTTATTTACCCAGATAAAATCGGATGTTGACATACTTCAAATAATGAAATAATATTTTTAATTTTATTAATCAATAAGTATTTAGAAAAATTGAAATCTTACTCAGGATTACATTTTTTAGAATGTGTAACCACAAGAAACAAATTACATCAGATGCAAAAGTAGATATAATAAGAAAGAAGGTTTAAGGAGATATTAAATTCACGTTTAAGGTTTTCACTCAAGGGTACACATTTCTCCTTCCAAGATTTGTAGGAGTTTCCTTTCAAAGGCTTTTTAAAAACCTATCCTTGATCTACTGGATATAAATGTTAGTCATTGATCAGAAAATGTTACAGTCCCCTCTTTGCTAACCACCGTCTCATTTCCCGTATGGTGTGCATATTTCAACAGCGTAAACAAATATAGGTGATGAAAGGCAAGACTGGCATATGAAATTATACTCTAAAAGTACTTTTGTCATTTCACATATACTATGAGTTGCATGGTGAGATACGGAGGTGCAGAAAGAAGCCGCTCCCAACTTATTTAAACTCTTCAATAACTAAGGGTCCATTTGATAACTTGTCAGGGTATGGACAATTTCACAATTGGACTAAACGATCTATATTTTGGGATCTCCCATATTGGAAGGATAATCTCTTAAGGCACAACCTCGATGTCATGCATATTGAGAAGAATTTTTTTGACAATGTCTTTAATACTGTGATGGATGTTAAAGGCAAAACAAAGGACAACCACAATGCTAGATTGGATCTCGCTGAGTTTTGTGTTTGGGGAGACTTAGAGTTGATCCAGTTACCAAATGGAAAATTAGCAAAGCCAAAGGCCAACTACACCTTCTCACCAAAAGACGTGAAATCTATTTATAAATGGATGACCGAATTGAGGATGCCAGATGGATATGATTCTAATATTGTAAGATGTGCAAATCCTGAAAAACTTTAATGAATCTTGGTATTAAAGATATAGAGTACTGTAAAGAAATAAATTGATTCAAGGCACGAATGAATCAATTTATTATACTGACAGATATAACTACTCAGCAAATTCTCAATCACACTGAATTGTAAATTGACAACAGCACATTAATCAGATCAAGTTCACACTGTTTTAATTTCAATATACACTTAACAAAGAAACACACAAAATTATCAAGAATCACACTGCAGCAATAAACTCTTAAGTATGCAGCAACTCAGATTCTTAACATTGCAGAACAATTCTCAAATCAGATTTGTTCAGAATTAAAACTTATGTGACATTACAGATTATTCAGTTTCTCAGCAATGCAGTCAATTTTCAGTTAATGCTGTGTGTAATTCAATGTTTGGAAAGAAACAATCTGTTAATCAAAATTTCAAGAACAACTACAATAGAATAATCAGAATCAACACACAATTCAAGTTACAATGCACACATCAATATTCAGCAGAGGACTTAAACCAGTTTTATCAAGATTACCGAAAAATTAATTGAATCTTTTAATTCAGTGTGCTGTGCAAGAACAGATCAAGATTATAAGAAAAGGGTTCAAGAAGAAGAGACACAATCAATTTTATACTGGTTCACCACACAGGGCTACGTCCAGTCTTCTCTGCACAACTTGCAGAGAAAGTTCCACTAATTCAATTAATTGTTCACATACAATTAATCAACCAATTTCTACTCCCCGCAGAAATCAGTACCCTGCTAAATTGATCCACTGCTCCCTGCAGCCTCCAATCAATTTTAGCAGAAACCTCAGGCTAACACCTATAGCCCAGACTAGTCAATTTCTACTCCCCATAGAAATCAAAACCCTGCAAATTGATCTACTGCTCCCCGTAGATTCCAATCAATTTCAGCAGAAAACACAGGCTTACTTCTAAAGCCCAAACAGTACAAACGTTCAATAAATTTCACAGAATTACAATGAAAACACCTCAAATCTTGATTCAAACAGGATCAAGAAGGGTTTAGAAAAACTCCCTGATTGATGAGCAGAAGAGGCCTTGCACGGTGTTGAAGAATTCCAGTCGCACAACTGGTCAAGATCAATCTTCAACAAAAAGACCCAATCTGGTTTTTCTCAAGAATTTTCAAAAACAGGACTAAATTTTCTCACTGGTTTCTTGCTGGATTTTTCTCACTGTTTTCTTTCTACGTTTTCTCAATTCTATTTTTTTGATATCTGTAAGTTGTGGTGCATTTTAGAAGTAACACAGTTTTTATAGGAGAAGAGGTGTCAATTCAGTTTTTCCGAAAACAGTTATTTCAGTTACGTCAGGAGTCGAATAAACTGATTCGACTTGACTTGAAATCAATTTATATT
>Ga0209489_102130_pt1 | contig 40525 bp, 19 predicted proteins | sample SiratrowhiteBW_FD_187527 | JGI IMG/M metagenome (GOLD analysis project Ga0209489, IMG submission 187527) | Root nodule microbial communities of legume samples collected from California, USA - Siratro white BW (SPAdes) (version 2) | ecosystem: Host-associated > Plants > Roots > Nodule | place...
AAAAAAAAAAAAAAAAAAAAATAGGCAATCTCCTCCGCAACAGCATTTGGACATGCTTTGGGCCTGTCCGTTGAGTCAAATTCAGATAATGCTGGCAGAATAAACATGTCCTAAACCAAAATATTAAAAACTCAAACCTACGACGACTTAGTTCTCCCTTTCAAAGCCTTCAAAATCCAATATTTTCTCCAATCTCCACACCCTTTTGCCCAATTCTCACAAATAAACCAAAACAAGAACAATATATATAGCTTATAAGCATTAACGAGATAGAGGGTCTTTTACCTTAGGTTGTCAAAGCAATCAAGAAAGGCAAGATAAGGAAGCAATACGAGTGTCTTTCTTCTTGGACTGCTCTAAGCCACAACATGAACGTGTTCCACTATGTTCGACTATTATTACACGCAACAACCTTCAGCTTCAACGCAAAAAGTCCTTCATGATTATGTAGAAAGCGTTGGTTATCTACGATAGGATTCTTATAAGGAAGAAAGTATAAGTTAAATTATAATTTCACAAATCAATCATAAATATACATCTCACAAGATCTTAAAATCTATGATTCTTATATAATATATATGATAGTAAGAAAGAGTTACCTTTATTCATGAGAGATCTAATCAAAGAACTTCAATCTCCTTTTCTCAATTTATCTCTTTCAGTCACTTTTCTTCTCCACACAACTTTCTTGATGGTTAAATGTGGAGAACCCTCTTTCTTGATTATTAAATATGGAGAACCCTCACACACAAAACCCTAATTTCTTTTTGTAACCAAAATCCATCAAATAGGCTCATTACTATTAGCTATTTATAAAGTAAATAGCTTTTCATAATTACCAATAAGTCCTTTTATTAAATCACATTCAGACTCATAATTATATTTCATATGAGTCACATTAATAAATTTTATTTATTTATTTTTTTACATTCTCCCACTTGACTCATGTGGTGGTGCTGTAATACTTTATGATTTAAGGACTTCCAATACATTGAATCCTAAAACACAATAATAAAAACGCTATGGGAAAATTACAATGAAGTAAAAAATATAAACCATGGTAGAAATTAAAAAGAGAAAAATAGTAATTTGCATACAGAAATAGATAAATCTATAAACATTAACATAAATACCATTATTTTTCTCAGCATTTCCATTTTCTATATTTTAGAGTATAAGATGGAGGGTTTTTTACCTCTAGTTTTCAAAACAATCAAGAAACGCAAGACTCGGAAGCAATACGAATGTCTTTCTTCTTGGGCTGATCTAAGCCACAACATGAACATGTTCAACTATTATTACACGCAACAACCTTCAACTTCAACGCAAAAAGTCCTTCATGATCATGTAGAATGCGTTGGTTATGTACAATATGATTCTTATAGGGAACAAAGTGTAAGTTGAATCATAATTTCACAAATCAATCATAAACATACATCTCACAAGATCTTAAAATCTATGATTCTCATATAATATATATGATAGTAAGAGAGACTTACCTTTATCCATCAGAGATCTAATCAAAGAACTTCAATCTCCTTTTCCCAATCTATCTCTTTCAGTCACTTTTCTTCCCACACAACTTTCTTGATGGTTAAATGTGGAGAACCCTCTTTCTTGATGATTAAATATGAAAAACCCTCAGAGACAAAACCCTAATTTTTTTTGTAACCAACATCCATCAGGCAGATTCATTACTATTAGCTATTTTTATAGTAAATAACCTCTCATAATTACCAATAGGTCCTTCTATTAAATCACATTCAGACTCATAATTATATTTCACATGAGTCACATTAATAAAATATATATATATTTTTTTTACATTCTCCCACTTGACTCATGTGGTAGTAGTGGTTTTGTAATACTTTATGATTTAATAAATTACATAATTGGTAATATGCATTAAGGACCTCCTCCGATACTTTGAATTCTAAAACACAATAATTAAAATGCTATAGGAAAATTACAATGAAGTAAAAAATATAAACCATGGTAGAAATTAAAAAGAGAAAAATAATAATTTGCATACGAAAATAAATAAATCTATAAACATTAACATAAATACCATTATTTTTCTCAGCATTTCCATTTTCTATATTTTAAAGTATAAGATGGAGGGTCTTTTACCTCTGGTTTTCAAAGCAATCAAGAAACGCAAGACTTGAAAGCAATAGGAGTGTCTTTCTTCTTGGGTTGCTCTAAGCCACAACATGAACGTGTTCGACTATTATTACACGCAACAACCTTCAACTTCAACACAAAAAGTCCTTCATGATCATGCAGAAAGTGTTGGTTATGTACGATATGATTCTTATAGGGAACAAAGTGTAAGTTGAATCATAATTTCACAAATCAATCATAAATATACATCTCACAAGATCTTAAAATCTATGATTCTCATATAATATATATGACACTAAGATAGACTTACCTTTATCCATGAGAGACCTAATCAAAGAACTTCAATCTCCTTTTCTTCTCTACACAAAACGTGGAGAACCCTCTTTCTTGATGATTAAATATGGAGAACCCTCAGAGACAAAACCCTACTTTCTTTTCGTAACCAACATCCATCAGGCAGGCTCCTTATTATTAGCTATTTATAAAGTAAATAACCTCTCATAATTACCAATAGGTCCTTTTATTAAATCACATTTAGACCATGATTACATTTCACATGGGTCACATTAATAAAATATATTTATTTATTTTTTTACATTATGATTTAATAAATTACATAATCGGTAATACGTGTTAAGGACCTCCAATACATTGAATCCTAAAACACACTAATAAAAATGCTATGGGAAAATTACAATGAAGTAAAAAATATAAACCATGATAGAAATTAAAAAGAGAAAAATAATAGTTTACATACTGAAATAAATAAATCTATAAACATTAACATAAATACCATTATTTTTCTCAGCATTTCCATTTTCTATATTTTATAGTATAAGTACATAATGGTTTGTTACCATTTAGGAAAATGTATTCTCAATTATAACCTCTTCATTCCTTCTCACAATGTTTGACTCAAATAATTTCAAATACACAACATATTTTTTTATTTATCTGATGAAAAAAACTTCCCCTTTTGATATCTCCATAATTTATCCAAAAGCAACAAACTTATTAACTTCAGTAAATTTCGATTACATTCAACAACAAGATCTTTATTAAAAAAACACTAATTCTCTCTCTATTATATATAAATTAAAAAGTATAAATGGTAAAAAGTTAAAGGGGGCAAGCCATAGAATTCTTCTTAGACCAGCAGGTAAATTTGGTACAAATAGTATTATTATATTAAAAACTTAAAACAAACAGGAATAAGAAGTGTATTTATGAAATAAGAGAAGTGCAGCTAAGAATATTCTAATATTAATATATCCGCTAGGTGTCAACATTGACGGCTCCTTCCCACACCTCCATGTTTCTTTTTCACCTCCATAGTTTGAAAAATATAAAAATATTATTCTCTAAAATTAGAATTCTAAATTATATAATCTAAAAGATAATAAAGTTTATATTTTAAATTATATAATTTAAAATACAATTTTTTTATGTTTCAAAATATATAATCTAGAATATATTGTAAATTCTATAATTTAAAATATATTTTTTTATATTATAATTTAGAATACAATTTTTTACATTTTTAAATCATATAATGTATGCTAATTTTTTTGTATTTTAAACAGTTAAAAGATAAAGAGGGATATAACTGAAAACAAAATGAAAAGGGATAAAATGGTATTTTCAATTCTCGATAGAGGTGTACGAAGAGAATATGGAGGTGCAGGAAGGGAGAAGCCGTCGTGAACGTTGAAGCTACCTGGTCAATTTTATTTACAGGTAAACTGAAACAGAGGAAGAGAGAGAAGAGAATAGAACAGGTGTCGCGGAGAAGCAGTTACAGAAGGGAGACGTGGTAGCGGTGGCACTTTCACCTTCCACTTTTCACCAGCTGTCGTATTCTGCTACCATGTTCTTCTTCACTCGATTCTTCTGCTTCTGCCTTTTGCTCACTGTATCCTCCTCGCTCTCAGAAGCTTCCTTTTGTTCAAAACCAAACCTAACACCAATGGTACGTTCCTCCTCACTTTCCTACCATAGTTAGTTTCGATCTAGCGTTTTTATATACTCCTATATATGGTTGACCAGCATTGACACGGTCAACGAATCCGTTGCATTTATTCGATTATTGTATCTACCATAGGAGAGTGAAAAGTGAAGATATATATTGTTTCTCTGATTGTTTTTTTTTTTTAAATTGTACGAAAACAAATACGCTGCTCTCTCTAACAAATGTAAAACAGGTGAGAACCGTTAAGAGAATATGGAAACTATTCTGCCAGAAAATGCAGGTTAGTTTCTGATTGCTTACGAGCTGTCTGAATACGGACCATTAGACTCTTTCGATAAATTTTGAACCAGTTTTTACAAGAGAAGATATAAGAGAAAAAATGAAATGAAATTCTCCACAGTTAAAATTAGTTTATGTGAAAAATAAAAATGAGAAAACTTCTCTATATTGGTTTGTAAATGATTTTAGTTTATGGGTGAATTTTATTATTTTTTTTTGCTACTAGATTTCATGGAAATAATTATCTAAACACAAATTAAGTACTCCATTTAATTGGCGCCAAATATTGCTTACCAAAACCGTGTTGCATTTGGTTAGACGATAACCGGCAAATATTTAACTAATATGAAATTTTAGCAACACGCTATCAAATCTAGTGCTATGTTTTAGCACAGATTTTAGAACTTCTGGGAGCCCACTAAATATGGAATGGCTCCCGACTGACTTCATCTCATGATAGAAAGAGTGTTGTACGGAATGTGTTTTGGCATTTTTCCTATGACTAATTCAACAACCATCAATCCAAACATACCCTTACAAAATTTTAACGTGTTCGAATGTAAAGTTGGTTTGGTGCCCAAAGCTCTTCAGGCACCAAGTGTTGTGACTTGTGAGTATTTCTTTGTAATTTGTTATTTTCATTTATGTCCCTTTATTTGTTTGCCACCAACCAGGGAAGTAAAAACCAATTTCAATTATCAGAGATGAAATGTAATGGTTCCAGCTTACGAGGTTTCTTTGGATTACTTGACGCCAACTTCTTTGACGATAAACAGGTATTTTCCTTGACTTGTTAGTTTGTTGGCACTATGATGCTTGTGAAGTGACTAATTCTGTTTCCCTCAGATTGGGGAGATTGCGGAGGGTGCAAAGGAGTTCAATATTCCAATCATACAAGCCAATAGAAAACTTGTAGCTCATGAGAACGGGGGGCTGCACTATCCTTCTCCTTTAGTTTTCAATGCTGATTGGAACTATGACCCAGTTCATTATGAAAACAAAAGGTTCAACTATCCTTCCATCTCTGGAGTACAGAGACCTGAATCTGAAGATGATATTGCCTTTATGAGTGTAAGTAATCCATTATAGCTCAGGGACCACTATTTTGACTTTGGTTATATATCTCATGTAAACATTTTAGCACGTGGTTCTATTTCATGAATGACTTTTTCTCCCGTGTATTAAACCAGGTTCTCGAGTTAGGCGAACTCATCAAAACAAAACAAATTACTTCTCAGCAGCTTACACAAATATTCTTGCGGAGATTGAAAAAGTAGTACTAATTTTGCTAGCAGTTGTTGTAACATGCATTGTGTTGTGTGTCGCATTCTTTTTGGTGACTTGAATTCAAGTATTTAACATGTCTTCGTGATTAACTACGTCATGTGAATTCTGGAATTAACACCAGGTACAATCCTGCTCTTGAAGCTGTAGTCACTTGTACCGAAGAGTTAGCACAGGAGCAAGCGAAAGAAGCAGATAAGTTGCTCAGCCAGGGAGTCTATCTGGGTAGTTATATTTTTCTTGAAGCATCTCATCATTAAAAAAAATATTTGTTTTTAATTTATTTACTTTCCATATAATGCTTCTACTTTTAGAAGGACCAATGTGGATTAGTGCATTATTCTGGAACCCTAACCGTCCCAGAATCATAAATATAAGATTCCTATACATCCTGGACAAGATATATAAGCAAAATTATTTTTAAACGATAACCACAGTTTTATGAACGATTACTGAATTAACTAGAATTTCGGTTTGTCTATCTCGTACCTCGGAATAGACCTCATTCGATGAAACAGAGTCACTGAGCTGTACTTTTAAGATGGAAAGTTGTCACCTGCTTTGTTTCAGGATGACCTTTGTAAGTTGAGTCAGTATTTTAAATCGAATATTGATCTTCATTGAAGGGCCTCTTCATGGGATTCCTTACGGATTGAAGGACATAATATCAGTGCCCAAATACAAAACTACCTGGGGATCAAAATCATTCAAAAATCAAATTATTGACAAGGAAGCTTGGGTCTATAAAAGGTAATATCTTGACAAACGTAAATCTACAACCAGAAATTATATTTCTCTCTGTGTATAGTTGACGTTATTGTTCCACACAGGTTGAAATCTGCCGGGGCTGTTTTAGTTGCAAAGCTTGTTTCTGGATCATTGGCATATGATGACATCTGGTTTGGTGGCAGAACTAGGAATCCATGGAATATTGAGGAGTTTTCTACTGGTTCATCTGCTGGACCTGCAGCAAGCACCTCAGCAGGTACTTTTTCCATGAATGCCTTTCTTCGTCTTTATTTGTTTCATTTTCTAATCTGTGCCAACTCATCTTGGATCACCTTTATAGGTCTTTTTCCATTGTTTGGTTTATTTTATCAATTATTGTAAACCAAAAAAGAGAATACGCTTAAAATTTTAGATTTATGTATGTAATTCAGCTATGTGATTTTGTTTATTGCATTGCAGGTATGGTTCCATTCGCGCTTGGTTCAGAAACAGCTGGATCCATAACTTATCCTGCCGCTCGATGTGGGGTGACAGCATTGCGCCCAACTTTTGGAACTATTGGTCGAAGTGGTGTAATGAGCATTTCAGAAAGCCTGGTAAAACCCAAATTATCCGATGTTTTTATAGGATGATGTGAATGTTAACCTTACATGTAACTATTCCACTAGGATAAGCTTGGCCCTTTCTGTAGATCTGCTACTGATTGTGCTATTATTCTCGATATTGTTCGGGGAAGAGATCATGATGATCCCTCCTCAAAAGATAGCTCCCTTGATGATCCATTCCTGGTTGACATTTCTAAATTGACCGTTGGATATCTCGATGATGCTGAAATGGAGGTTAGTCATTCAAGTAATTTCACTGAAACAAGTGGTTCAAGCTTTGACGTTACATAATACCAATTTCTATGAAAACATTTGCACTTCTTGAATGTTGTTAGGATTAGACATGATTCACGAGACTTAAACTTCTTCTGCTATGAAAACTCAGGTTGTTCATGTTCTTGCATCAAAAGGTGTCAGGATGGTCCCTTTCAAACTAAATTACACAGTTGATTCTGTTCAAGGAATCTTAAATTTCACAATGGACGTTGACATGCTAGCCCACTTTGATGAGTGGCAACGCTCAGGGGAGGATAATGTGTATGAAGCCAAAGATCAGTGGCCCACTGAACTACGCCGAACTCGCATAATTCCAGCAGTGGACTATATGCAGGTCCACCATTTATTTGGTTCCCTTAAATAGTTACATTAAATCAAACATCTCTTATATGAAGAATTTCATTTAAACCAATGATTTGATATCATTCTATTTTTTCAGATATAATACGTTGGCGTTGTTTGAATTTAAAATTAAATTATTGTATGCAGGCACAAAGGGCACGGGGAAGGCTAATAAAGGAAATAAGAGAGTCCTTCACCGTGGATGCATTCATTGGCAATGCAACTGACTGGGAGAAAGTTTGTATTGGAAATCTTGTTGGTTTACCAGTCATAGTAGTGCCAACAGGACTTAAAAATATCTCTGATCCACCAGCAGGTGGAACTAGAAGAAGAGCTACAATCACCACTGGCATTTATGCTCCCCCTAATCGAGACCACATTGTATGTTTGTGACTGCAATGTCTTCAGTATCTTCTTATGGCTTTGTACTCAATTTGTAATTCTATACCTAGCTTATTGTCCACTCTTTTTTCAGGCTCTGGCGTTGGCAATGGCTTACCAAGCTGTCACCAATCATCATAAGCAGCGGCCACCTATAAATGATCTCCGGCCAAATGATAAGATTCCAGACCCAGTTACTGGTCGTACCTACCCTCCCCGGGTTTTGGGTATGGCTTCTTCAGCTACTTGTTAAACGGTTTCACCACTATACTTAACCGTATCACTTTCACTGAGTTCTACCGTAATAATTGTTAAATATTTTTTTTTTATTACATTTCAAGGGTGAGACTTTCACTATTTCTCAATCAGGCACAAGAACCATGGTCTTTTATTTCCTTTAAAGATACACTTCTCACATTCTCTCCTGGAAATTTCAACTTATTTTCTTATCTTTATTTTTATATTTTACGTTCTTAATTATCTAATTGTTTCAATGATTTGACATATAATATAGTGTTTAAATGTGTGGTGGACTTCTAATTTGGTCTGTGCAAATATTAAGAATGTGAAATTATTTTGAAATATCTGATTGATAAAATTATATTTGATCCTAAAAATAATATTATACAGCCTTAAATTCTTGATTCCTTTTCTTACATTAGCCTTGTTTTCATAATTTTATTAAATTTAAAAAATATAAATTATTATTATTTTATTATTATTATGAATAATTAATTAAAAAAATAAAACTAATACAATTTTAAAAAATATATATACATATTTTTATAAAAGTAGTATTAAAAAATTATGCAAGCGAAAACAACTTTATTTAGTTATTTATAGAAGTATAAAAATAGTATAAAAACCTATGTACAAAAAGAAAGTTATTTAACTTTTCAAAGGAGAAAAATGTTTAATTAGTTACTTTATTAAATAAATAAATAAATAAATTATTTTTATTTATTAAAATATAAAATTATCTAATTAAATAATGATATTGAAAGAAGTTACCGAGGTATTTTTTTATATAATAATATAAACTAAATAAATAAATTATTTTATTTAATTAAAAGATAACACCAAAATAAGTTTTTTAAATGGTATAGGTAATATTCATCTTACGCTAACTACATTTTAAACTTTAAAGTTTTCGTAACTATTGGAGATAATAATAAATACAGCATTCTCAACAAATTTAGTATCACTTCTACTGAAAGTTTTCATACGTATTAGAGATAATAATAATAAATACAACGTCTTGAAACAAATTTAATATCACTTTCCCAACAAATATATGACCTTTACTGAAGCGAGAAATTAATTCAAAAAACAAAATAGAGATAAAAAAATTAAATATTTCTTCAAAAAACAAAATAGAGATAAAAATAAATAAATACTTCTTCCTGGTATAGTTTAGAATAAATTGGTGATCTTATTTTGTTATTCTTATTAAATAACATGAATATATGATATTCATTAATAAATTGAACAAATTTAAAAATCTTTAATAAAGAAGATAAAATTTTGATATACTTAACATTTAATGTAGTCTTTTACCTTTTTCATTTCATAATGTGTATAGTTTAATTTTATGGGGCATGTATTAAATATCAACAACAATAAATATACCACTTTTTGAAACTATTTAACTGAAATAGTTTAATTCTTCCTTGCAATACTTTGAATAAGATAAAAAAAAAAAAGATTAATTTGGGGAGATATTAGAAAGAAAAATAATAATAATAATAATAATAATAATAATAATAATAATAATAATAATAATAATAATAATAATAATAATAATACCTCATCAAAACGTAACAACGTAAGTCATTTTGAAACTATTTTACACATTCATTTTGGGATCGGATGAAGTAAAATTTTAATGCAATAATTTCCTTTAATTTTTTGTATAAAAAATAAAATTTGGATAAGTTTTTAAAATCTACCTAAATATATTTTTTCTAAAACAAATTACTCCTATAGAATTAAAAAAAAGTCATAAAAATTGACATTTTGTATTGTTGATTTTTTTTTTATAGATCAATTATTTAATTTTATGTTTTTTGTTTATATCCATAGTTATTAATTAAAACAAAATATTATGAATTAATTTTAATTGTATTAAATATTTATAAAATTATTATTATTGTCCGTGAAATATATTTTAAAACAACTAATTCAAAAAATTAATGAAATTTGAGCTCAATAATTAATATAATATTTAATGATGTTGTTATAGTATTAAAAAAAAAAATTTGCTGTCATGTTTTGGTTTTGAATTATATATTGATAAATTATAATTCTCAAAACTATATAATTATTATTAATGTGAATTTTCACTGTTTTATTAAATATAATTAGGTCAACTAAAATTGGTATATCCAATTAATAACTATTATAAATTTCAAAGTATGACGAACAAACTTTAAATTCATTTTAGGTAAATTATATTTTTTAGGCTTCTCAATTTATTAAGATATTAATCTTATAAGAATAATATGGTAATATGACAAAATATTTTATATTCATAAAAAATAAATTAAGATGCGTAATAATTCTTGCAAAAAAATATGACTTAAATGATTTTATTCTTTTAAAACTTTTAAAGTCAACAGATATTCTTACCATTTAATAACATTTTTTAATTTTCCCTTAAATTAATTAATTTTCATATCCATTAAAGTAACACATTTATTGAAAAAGTAATATTATTTTTAAAATTATTTAAAAAATACATATTTATTGTTGTTTTGAATATGTGTGGGAGAACCTTAAACTGTTGTGAATGCACGTAAATTTTTCACTACTTTACATTGCATTAATTGAATCTGAAAACGGAATTCTGAATCCTGAGTATGCAAGTGTTACATAACTAAATATAAAACTTTTTCGTTCATGACTTATTGTTTCTTGAGAATGACATTACATCACCAAAATTTAATTCCTAGATTATTTCATTAAGATATGTAATGTCCCGAAAACTATTACTATTATTTTACTTTAGAACTTTTTGTATATTAACTGTATATTACCATGAACGTACCTTATAAATATACTCATACCTTCAAGAATAAGTTCTTAGAAGAAATATATCATGTAAGCTGCAAGTCTTGGTAAACAAAATTATCAAATCATTTGAAATTTGCTTGTTTTCTTAGTCATTAAATAATATCATTCAACTAACATAATAAATTAATGATTTCATAATTAATTTAATCTCATATAATCCTCGTATATGAATTACAAATCATTTATTTATGAAGTTTATATATTTAGCTTTATACATCAAACATGAAAGAGATCATTAATGTTATCTTTAAAATGTTTTATAACAATGATAATCCAAAACATTGCTCAGCCAAAACATTAAAAAAAAAAAAAAAAAAAAACTAACACTTGTTATATTTATATTGTGTACAATGATATCAGCATAATATTGATCCTATTTAATAACGATTGTACACCAGAGTACTTATTTAAATAATTGTGGTAGAAATTGTATTTCCTTTCTTACTCCACATAAAAAATTTTAAACCCTAAATCTCTTGCTCCAAATTTGTTTGCTTTATCAATGTTCCTTATCAACATTATTAAAACTAATTTTAAATTTCAGTTCAAAATTAAGAAGTTACAAAAATATATATAATAAATAATAATATAGTATAATATAATCAATTAAACAACTTCTTAAAAGAAAACAGTTTATGAAAAAGAAGTTAGATTTGTATAATAAACTTTGGAACGTAGCTTCTTTATGTGGAGCTGAAGCTCAAACACTTTCTTAAAAAATATAATAAATAAAAACTTTTATAAATAATTTATTAAATTTATATATAACATATTCAATATATATATATATATATATATATATATATATAATATCTTTATTACTGTCATTTGTATAATTTTTGTTAATAATGAATTTGGTCTTGTTGGTTAAATGATTTTTACAGATTGATTAATTTAGATTCATGAGAAGTATTATAAAGCACCTTCTTTATTCTTCATTTTCCAACTCTTTCTCTTTTTCTCTCTACTTCCTTTCTAAATTATTTCTTCTAATCTTTATCTCTTTTAGTTAGCATGTAATAAATGAAAACTTATGGAATAATTATAACTAATCACATTTTTCAAATAAAGTAAGTTTCTATTTATTTTGAAAATTTCTTATTTTTCTTTATTTTAGTCTATATTTGTGATTAATACGAGTGAGATTAGTGGAGAAAAAAATGATATCTCAACTTAGTTAGTTAATATTATACTATAAGTTTATTATATTTGGATATTTTGTTATATTTTTAGATTTTGAATAGTTTCATTATTTGAATTAAAATTTAATTTAAATAAAGAAATGGATTGTAAGTAAATGAAGTTATTTATGTTTTTGATAAAATCTTAAGATAAATGGTTTATATTATATGAATATATTTTGTCATAAGATTTTGATTTCTATGTAGTGATTATGTTTTGTCTAAAAATTATTTGAATGTCAGAAAATGAGTGTTGTTTGAGTTTTGATTAATAGATGATTGTTTTAGGATGTTTTAAATCATATACTTTTGTTAAGAAATTGATTTAATTACTAGATTATGCATATTAAGTATAAAGTTTCTTAAATTGAGTTTTGAATATGATTTATATAAATAAGGGTAATTCTTATACTTAGTTCATGAGTCTAATGTGAATGTGTGTGTATTGTGTTTGAATGATCAATATTGGACTAAGATGGGTAAATGATGTTTAAACATATTATAGATTGTATTGATTATTTTGATTTTGCTGCATGAGATTATTATTTTTTTGATCTTATTTATGTTAGTCTTTAGTAAAACTCACTTAATATTGTATTTATTGAATATTATTTGATATATAGATTCATATATAGTTTACATGGTTTTGTATCTAATTGAAAAATAATTATATGTTATCTGTGCAATTGAAAAATAATTATGTGTTATGCAATAATCTACTATGAATGTATTTTGTATACAAACATATATAAGTATAGCAAGAACTAACACATAGAAAAATGAAATTTTATTTTGACTTATTTTTTATAAATATTTGTATTTATATACATATTTTATGTAAGTTTAAGTTGTCTATTGAAATATATTATGTTATGTGTTGTATAATCTTTTGTCGAGTCACTGAATAGTTTTTTTTGGATGTTACAAGTATATAAGTATATGCAAACAGAAAAGTATATAAGTATATGCAAACAGAACGAAATTTATTTGTGTAAGAAAATATACTTATTTAAAAAGCAATAAATTAAAAAACATATAAAAACGTTCACTTGAATTTGACGATTTAACTTGAAACATTCTAGGAAATTTATGGACATTGATATTTTATCTTATAAATAACTTGAGTCATTTTTTTATGCAACACATAATCGTTGTAAAGAGTTTTAATGAGATAATCAAATATAACAAAATGGAATATATTTATTAAAATTTAATAGAATTTAAATATTTTTTAGATTATTATTTTTAAATAAATACATGCTAGTTAATGATGCAGAGTTACATAAGCAAAATATATTTGAAGAGGACATGTTACATTTTGGAAAACTGAAAACCAGCACTTTATATCCGAAAATTTAATGTAGAGTTTATAATAGAGATAGAAACATTTGAAAAAATTGGAAACTAGTCCTTCACCTCTCAAAATTTAATGAGATAATCAGCCAAATTCCTACCATTTCTCAAAAAGGAAACACATATTTAAAATTTGTATTTTTTTTAGATATTTAAAAAAATGTTAACTAATGATATCTAGCCGGCTATATTAGCAAAATGAATTTCAAAATGGTATGTGATGTTTTGATAAGTGAAAAGAACGGATTCCAATTTTTTTTTATTATATATATTTATTGTGATAGGGACATGATAGAGTATATCATATAACTATTTTATCTAGACCAAGATTTTTTTTTGTACTTTTTAATTTATACACAGGAACATTAAATAACAAAGAAAAAATAAAGAGAATAATTATTCGAATTTATTTTCTTTAGAATATATTATGTAGCCTCAATAAAATCTTGGTTCATTCTCCTAACATATACTTTCTACTTTATATATAATTATTATTTAAGTTTCTTTCACCCAAACTAAAGAAAATATTTATGTATTTTATTTTTATAGAATTTTAAGTAAGTTACCTATTACATTCCTTCCCATTTTATCTCTCTAAAACAAGGATTTAATTAAAAAAACATGTTATATTAAAATTTAAAAAGACAGATAAAAATATACAAAATTGTATTAAAAAACCGACTACTATATAGAAATATAAAAAAAATATTAAATAAGAAACATTAATAAATTATTTTACTATTTTCCATAATTAAATTAGAAAATATTATTTAATAATAAAGTCAAAGTGTTTCATGTAAATAATAAATAAACATTTAATGCTTAAAACAAAAGTAATTAATGTTACTAAATAAGCATTTAATGTAAACTTTGAAAAGTTTAAAATGATGTAAGTCTCATTTGACCCATTTCTAATTCTTTTTTATACACTTATTTTTTACTAAAATACAATTAATTCATGAAACATTAATAAAGTATTTTACTATTTTTCTATATTTAAATGAGAAAATATTATTTCATAATAAAGTAAAAATGTTTAATGTAATTAATAAATAAATATTTAATGCTTAAAATAAAGTATTTATTGTTATTAAATGAATATCTAATGTAAACTTTTAAAAGTTTAAAATGATGTCGCTCCATAAACTATAGCTAATTGTCATCATTCAATTGTGATTTACTCTATTTAATTTTTTAAAAATATAATTATTTACGAGACAGCTATTAATTATGTTCTGAAACATTTATAAATTTTATTTACGGATAGTTAGTGAGAAAAAATTCAAAAAATAAGTCACTTATTTTATATGAAACAAAGATAATTAAAAAAATATTTATTTTTAAATATAATTTTTAAACTGGTTTCATTTTATTTATTGAAACTTTTAATTAACTTTTTAAACACGGACCCACTTCAACTATTTTGTATTCCATTTAATAATCCATATCTTTGGTGAATAACTTTAAATCTTTTGTGATACAAAATTAATGATAAAAATATTTTAGAAAGAGATAAATAAATTTTAGTGTATTTAAGTAATATTTTAATGTAATATATATGTTTTAATTTTTTTTAAATGAAAACAGAGGATGGGGGAGTAATTTAAGAAAAAGAAAACTATAATTAAGAATGTGATTAAGAAGGAGGAGAGACAGGGAGCAAGATTTGGTTTTTGGATTTGAGCGTGGCAGTTTCTGTAATTTTGATGAAAAAGAGGGTCAACAGTGATGACTGAGTTGTGTCTGAATTGTAGAAATGAAGTGTTGTCCTAAACGTGCCATCTATATAACAAACACAACACAACCATCTCTCTCTACATTTTTTCTGTGTGTTGTGATCCGCCGTCGAATCCTCCGTTTTCTCAAACAGGTTTTCATCTCTCTATGGATCGTCATTTCTCTTAGATCTCGATTTTCTCTATTCAATTATTTTCTCTATTTGCTGGATTGCATTTGTTCTTGTGCGTTTTCGGATCTCAATTTTGATTGCTTCAAATGCATTTGTCTGTTGTGATTTTCGTGTATCTGTTAATGCATGCTGATTTTATACTGCTGGATCTGTGAATGTGTGATGGATAGAAAGGAAAAGTTTGAGTTTATGAATTTGAATCTTTGTGTGTGGATATGACAGATCATAAATGGCGTCAACAGCGACTGGAGCGACGGGATGGTACCGGGGAAAGGTCAAGGCGGTTCCGTCTGGGGATTGCGTGGTCATCATGGCCATGCCCACCGGCAAGCCTGGTCCCTTGCCTGAAAAGACCATCACGTTGTCATCTCTAATGGCTCCAAGACTGGTAATTTTACTAGATTCATGGATATCTTGTTCCAATTGTGAATTGCAATTTGTTTTTTTCCAAATCTTTTTGTGTCAATGTTGAGGTTATTTTGTTTTTTGTGGTCTAATGTCGAAATTGAAAATGTTTTTTTTTTCTTCTGGGCTACTGCTGAGGTGTTTACAGCCGTCTGATTAAAGATATTTGTTTTTAAAAATTGCTAGGCGCGTAGAGGTGGTGTGGATGAGCCGTTTGCTTGGGAAAGTAGAGAGTTTCTGCGGAACCTCTGCATAGGGAAGGTAGGTTAAATGATAGTCTGCCTTTTTTTTTTTTCCAAGATAAAGCATTTTAAGTCTCTGAGATGTTATATGATTGGAACAGGAAGTGGCCTTCAGAGTTGATTACACTGTGCCAGCGATAAGCCGTGACTTTGGCACAGTTTTCATAGGGGATAAGAATGTTGCTGTGCTGGTTGTTTCTGCAGGATGGGCAAAGGTCGAGCGCTGTGTTATTTTGTCCGGATGTACCATGTTTTAATTATTTTTGCATTGCTGAATTGATTATCGGGGTTTTGTTCGTGCAGGTAAGAGAGCAGGGGCAACAGAAGGGAGAGGCAAGTCCTTACCTAGCTGAATTGTTACGATTGGAAGAACAAGCTAAGCAAGAAGGCTTTGGTCGTTGGAGTAAGGTTTGTGTCTGAGTTTTTAGTGCACTTAAATAGCATAACGGCCAATTTTAAAAATTCTGTCGTTAGCAAACAAGGTATCTGCTATTTGCGGCCCGTGAGTTGCATCTCAAATGTTACATGCAAACCCTTTTGCTTACTCTCATCAGCAATCAAGGCGTCCCTTACTGTGTAATAAACAAGGCACGCATTACCTGTTTTGGCTTTTTGGCATCTTCAAAAACTTGAAACCAGTGTGGATTCCGTTTGGCATCTTTGCTGATGTAAAGTGTTTCATTGCCTGCAGATATTCTGAGTATTTTTTGTCACCTTACAAAATAAGTTTTAGTTATGAATGAGGTTATGTTTATCTCATTGTCGTCCAATATTTTATGTAAATAAGTTCATATAGTTCCATTCAAAATCATTAAACAAGATAATGCTGTAAAGTGCTCGGAAAATGGAAAAGTATAATTACTTTCCCATTCTGACGTTGTGGACATCTTATATAAATCTATCGTGAGTGAAACATATATGATTTTGTGGCTGATTGCAGGTTCCTGGCGCTGCCGAGGCATCCATCAGAAATCTACCACCATCAGCACTTGGTGACTCTGGCAACTTAGATGCTATGGGTTTGTTAGCTGCTAACAAGGGCAGGCCCATGGAAGGAATTGTTGAGCAGGTTCGCGATGGAAGTACCCTGCGTGTCTATTTGCTACCAGATTTTCAGTTTGTCCAAGTTTTTGTTGCTGGAATTCAGGTATGTATATATCATAATTTTTTCTCCTACCCTTTTCTAAGCATACAAATAATTGGTTTTCCTTTAAATTAGGCCCCACAAATGGGAAGGAGAGCTGTCTCTGAAAGTGTTGTTGAACCAGAGGTGCAAGCTGATGAGACTAATGGAGACGTTCCTGGGGAACCTCGAGCCCCACTCACATCTGCCCAAAGACTTGCAGCCTCAGCAGCATCTGCTGAAACTTCTGCTGATCCTTTTGCACCTGAAGCTAAATTCTTCACCGAGACGAGAGTATTGAATCGAGATGTGAGTAATCTGCTTCTGTAATTTATATTGTTTGTTTCACTTTTGCATGTTTTGTAAATTCCAAGTGGGCATGTAGGTTCGAATTGTTCTGGAAGGTGTTGATAAGTTCAGCAATTTGATTGGATCAGTCTATTATCCTGATGGTGATTCAGCAAAAGATTTGGCATTGGAGCTTGTGGAAAATGTAAGTTCTTAACCTGTGCAATGATAGTGGTTTAGCTTGTTTAATTTTATTGTTGGACTTCTAATATTTCCTGCCATAATTTTCCACTTCTGCATGATTTCATTCGCTTATGTGAGTTAGCAACAAACTTGTAGCTGCTTGAATACTTAATTTGTGGAGGTGTCCGTTATTAGGATCTATCTGTGATTGATAACAACTAAGAATTTTACATGGAAACATTGTGCTTGCTATGCATGCAGACTTTTGGGTTCATGCTAGCGAGTGACCCATTGGAAGAAAGCATCATGGCTATTTACTTGGGTAGAATATTGTCTCCAAATATTGACTAATTTGTTCTTGTACAAGAAACTACGATTTAGAAGGGTATATGTGTTTTAGTAGTTGTCAATTTTAGCTATTTTATGCTTGTTTATTTTAGTTTTAAAGCTGTAAGTCAATAGCACTTGTACAATCTCTATTTGCTGATATTTTAGTTGGAATTGTTTCCTAGCCAGTAGCTTTGATAATGGTGTTAAAGTGATATGCATTATATCTTTTTGGAGGGAGATTTGAATGATTCTTATTATCTCTTCATCTGATTTGATATCGCTTAACAGTATTCTGAAAATCTCTTGTCATTTCAATTTCTCAATCATACAGGGTTTTGCCAAATATGTTGAATGGAGTGCCAATATGATGGAAGAAGAAGCAAAGAGGAAGCTGAAGACTTCAGAGCTTCAGGCAAAGAAAAACAGGTTAAGAATGTGGACAAATTATGTACCACCAGCAACAAATTCAAAAGCGATACATGACCAGAATTTTACAGGAAAGGTAGTATTTCTATAATCATTGGTTTAACCCAAATTAAAAGGGATCTTATGGTGTCCCTTAGAATTTGGTTTTTAGCCTAGCCCAATGATATGTGATCCATATAATTAATTGACTGAGGACAAGACTATTGTTGTTGTCATTGTTGTATTAATTTATCTCAACATTCAATCTTCATTCATTTAAGTATTTAAATTTGAAATTTTCTTTTTCTAGGTGGTTGAGGTTGTTAGTGGAGATTGTATCATTGTTGCCGATGATTCAATTCCGTATGGCAGTCCACTAGCAGAGCGGCGAGTCAACCTTTCAAGTATTAGGTGCCCAAAAATGGGCAATCCTCGTAGGGATGAAAAACCAGCTCCGTATGCTCGTGAGGCAAAGGAGTTCTTGAGAACACGCCTCATTGGTCGTCAAGTATGAAAATATAATATATTATGAACTGGTCTATATCTTTGGTGACTACACTTACAATTAATCAATTTCCCTGATTTTCAGGTAAGTGTTCAAATGGAGTATTCTAGGAAGGTTGGTCCAGCTGATGGATCTTCTGTTCCGTCAGGAGCTGCTGAAGGCAGAGCAATGGATTTTGGATCAGTATTCCTACTCAACACTGCTAAGGCCGATGGAGATGATGTCCCTTCATCTGCTTCACCTGCTGGAAGTCAGCCAAATGGGGTGAATATTGCTGAGTTGGTTGTTGGCCGTGGTTTTGGAACTGTCATAAGACATCGTGACTTTGAAGAGAGATCAAATTATTATGATGCTCTTCTTACTGCTGAAGCACGTGCTATTTCTGGAAAGAAAGGGATCCATTCTGCCAAGGATTCTCCAGTCATGCATATAACTGACTTGACCACAGTGAGAAAAATTATAATTGCACTAAATTTAACTTTTAATCTGAAGTATTCTTAAACTTTACCCACATTTTGATTCATTTTAGGCATCAGCGAAGAAAGCCAAAGATTTCTTGCCTTTCCTTCACCGCAGTAGAAAAATTCCTGCTGTTGTGGAATATGTCCTCAGTGGTCATCGTTTTAAATTGTTAATTCCAAAAGAAACTTGCAGCATTGCATTTGCATTTTCTGGTGTCAGATGTCCTGGTCGCAATGAGCCATATTCTGATGAAGCCATCTCTCTCATGAGGCGGAAAATAATGCAGAGAGATGTTGAGGTAATTAGATCTTTTACAAACCTAAAATTTCTCCATTTAGTATTTTTGTAAATTAGATGTAATTGTCATAATTTTCAGATTGAGGTTGAGACCGTTGATAGAACTGGCACTTTCTTGGGTTCCTTGTGGGAGTCAAGGACAAATATGGCGATTACACTGCTTGAAGCTGGTTTTGCAAAGCTTCAAACTTCCTTTGGCAGTGACAGGATTCCTGATTTTCATCTTCTGGAGCGAGCTGAACAATCTGCCAGGAGCCAGAAGCTGAAAGTAAGGAGCTCCCATGGTCGGCATTATCTCTGTAATTTTCCTTTTTACTGTTCTAAAGTGATTTGTAATGCAGATTTGGGAGAATTATGTTGAAGGGGAGGAAGTATCTAATGGTGCACCTGTTGAGAACAAACAGCAAGAAGTGCTCAAGGTTTGTAGTATACTCTTGTGTAATAAACGGCCTTTCTTTTTGTATTGAAAAATGCTGAATGATTTGCTCCATTTTATCTGTTCTTAGGTGACGGTAACAGAAGTCTTAGGTGGGGGTAAATTCTATGTCCATCCTGTTGGGGATCAAAAGATAGCATCCATTCAGCAACAGCTTTCTTTTCTGAACCTTCAAGAAGCTCCTCTAATTGGAGCTTTCAATCCTAAGAAGGGTGACACAGTCCTTTGTCTTTTTGGTGCTGATAAATCTTGGTATCGGGCAATGGTAAGTTCTTAAATTTAGTGCTGCACTTTATCTAGGAAAATTTGTCATTCTATGATGAAAACACTTATGAGAAATATCTCATTTTCTAAGTCATGGAAACCGCTTTCTTACATTCATCAATATTTCATCTCATTTTAAACCCTTAGTATTGCTGTTGAGTGGTTTCATCACATTAAGCAATATTTCATCTTGAACAACAATCCTTTAGACAAATTCCTTTTACTGGCCGGATCTGAGGTGACTTTATTTAGTCAGATATTTCTTAATGGTCAGCAGTTTGTGCACATGGTATTTGTCATCACGTTTTACAATTTTCTGTATTATGGATAGAGTTGATGAGATGCAAAATAGTTAGAGCACTACTTGTATCACGTAGTGTGTTCACTCAAACTTACTCTGTGAAATGTTATGGAATTGTGTAGATAGTCAATGGACCTAGAGGACCTGTTCAATCTCCAAATGACATGTTTGAAGTATTTTATATTGATTATGGAAATCAAGAAGAAGTACCTTACTCTCAGCTACGGCCTCTTGATCCATCTGTGTCTGCTGCCCCTGGCCTTGCACAATTGTGCAGCCTTGCATATGTCAAGGTTCCAAACTTAGAAGAGGATTTTGGCCAAGAAGCAGCTGAATATTTGAGCGAGCTCACTTTAAACAGTGGGAAAGAGTTCCGGGCTAAGGTCGAGGAGAGAGATACATCGGGAGGAAAAGCCAAAGGTCAGGGTACTGGTACCGTGCTTGCTGTAACTCTAGTTGCTGTGGATTCTGAGATCAGTGTTAATGCTGCAATGCTACAGGTTTTAATTGCTGCTCACTACTTCTTTGCTTGAATTGTTTTGAAATGCATATACTTTGATATGTGCATTCAGTGATACCTAATAAACAAACGTCTCTGAAAATTTTCAGGAAGGACTTGGTAGGCTAGAAAAGAGAAACAGGTGGGACAGAAAAGAAAAACAGCAGGCCTTGGACAATCTGGAGATATTCCAGGGAGAAGCTCGTACCAGTCGGCGTGGAATGTGGCAGTATGGAGATATCCAGTCGGATGATGAGGACACTGCTCCTCCTGCTAGAAAGGCCGGTGGCCGGAAGTGAGTGTGTACTGTAAGAGGGAAGGTAAGTTATAGAGATATAGACACCTTCAGAGAAAATGAGCAAGTTATAGACATGAACATTTTATTTCAAGCTAGAGGAGAAGAATGCCATGTGTAATCCTTAGTAAGTTTTGTTTTGTTTTTCTTGTTTTAAATTTTGTCGGTAGGCTGAGAAGACAATTTTTTAAACAAATGTTATAATAAAAGATGCATATGGCCGTTGTTTCATATCGATGGGACAGCAGAAAGGTAGTTTTTATAGTTAATCGCGGTTCATATACTTTGTTGGCTTGTTGCCAGCAAGACCTAAAGGTCAATGTCGGAATAATTCTTATCACATAATCATTTTCATGTCTTGTTTCGACCTTAACAGTTTTTATAGGCAAACACTTCAATGATGTAGGAATCATGATTTTATGATAGTGTATAAAGGGATAACTATGTTTTTGGGTTTTCCTAAAATATTACGATTTTTTATTCAAATTTTTATAAAAAACCTTTATTTTTTTAGTTAACTTGCGATCTTTTTTAAACATGTTATTCATAAAGTTTCCTGTCATTTAAAATCCAAAAAAAGGTATTCTTTAATTGCCTGGGCTGATATTCTCGAAGTTGAAGCTTTAGCATTTATGGTTGGTATATTAGAAGGTTGATCAATAATATCAAGTTTAATGATAGCAAAAAAAGCTTCACGATTTTACCATATTAGATCATTCCGAATTTAAAAAGACACGCTCCAATAGCTAGTCTGGTAGAGAATATAGATAAGTATAATGTGCCAGCGCCAGCAGTTTAAACTCAAGGATATAAGAGATTGAAAAGAAATCACTTTATCCTTACTATTTATAATCCCCTCATCATTTTTTGCTACTTTTCTCAATGCCTCCACAAAATACGTTCTGCCATGTTGTATAGATTTCCTACATGGTGTGTTGGGCTCAAAACCAAAAACTGATTTTTTGTGAGTGTTTGTGAGTTGTCCTCATGCTTATAATTCATTCTATCATTTTGTTTCCTCTCTCCCAATCTAGTTAGCAATCGGTATTAGTGTTGATTAAAGAGACCTTATATCTTGAGCTTCTAAGAGGGCCGTAGCAAATAATAATATCTTTAAGCATGCAAAGGGGAAGATAATATCGGTTCAGGGTAATAATAGCAGTATTGTTGATTGTTCTAATGGAAAAATCTCCCGTATGTAGGGGATGAAGGCAACATAAGGGTTATCTGGGTGAACCAAATATTATATATATATCTCTGGCTTTTTACATACTTGTTAAACAACAACTGCTTTAAGTTCATTATTGAGATTGTTAGAAAATTTACTTTTGACACTACATTTTAAACAACAAACTATTTTTAGGAGCTTCTAATCGTCCATAAATCATCTGTTTGGCAATCCACAAACTATAGACTTGTGTCTATAATTATTTTTGTTGTTTGATGCACTAAAAATTTCATTGTTTTACATGTAAAATTCCTTTAAGTGGACGCCTACATAGTCTACACAGAAGGCTCAATCTTCTAAGTAGCTTAACAGCTTTTTCGGCAACCTTCTGCACAATAAGTTCTATGTTTGACTTGAGAATTCAATAAAAAAGGTTTCAAACCCTGCGAGTTAGAAATTTACAGAGGGTCATCATTTGCACCATATTAATGAGATAGTTTTGCGTCATATTGATTAATCACAATTAAAATTTCCTAGTTAGTTAAATATGATAGGATACAAATTAGAATAACATAAAAAATTATTACAAATAAAATGTTCAAAATGAGATGATACAAGATGTTAAAAAGTACGATCACATAATACATCCATATACAAAATAAAGCGAGTAAATGACATAATTATAACTCCGGGTGTTGATTATGCCTGATCCTTTGGAGTTAAAATGCATGGTTTGGGACGATGTTGAGCCTAAGAGCGACGCTTTATGCCAATTCATTTATTTCCTCTTTCTTGAGGTTAGCAACATCTCTAAACTTGACATATCATTATCAAGATCACAAATGTGAATGTTTCTATCTGTGGAAGACAAGGTCAGGTGCATTTGATTCGAATAAAGATTATTGTGGGTGTGCTAGAAGATGATTTCTGAACCATGAAACTGATAGAAGAATTGGTACTATGTTACACTTAAGGGAGGAGGAAATTATGAACACTTAAGCCTGTACATTTTTTTTATCCCATTGATGTTTCGTGTCCTTCAATTCATCTAACTGCATGAATGAGGGTGAGGAGTTAGCATATTAAGATCACCCATCGAGCATATGAAGTAAAGGAAGTCGGTTCAGAAGATACATGTAGGTTTCAGTTCTAGTTAACCAAAAATCATATCTATCTCTTAGGGTTGGATAGATAATGAATTATCTCCTATGCATCAACATGTAATGCATAATAAATATAATCAATTTGAATATAATTAGGTTTTGAATTACTTTCATGAACACATAAGAACCTACTTACCTATCAATAGTAATCCTCTGCCTAGTGTGCCAAAGGTACCAACACATACACTTTTACACCCAATTCTCCGACGTCTTCATTGTAGAGGTACCTCAAACAAAATATCTGGTTGGAGTGGAGGTTTTAAGATATCTTGCCACAACCTAAATCGTTACATCTCATGATTAAGTTCGTCTCATTCCATAATAACTATTAAATAAATTACTCTCATCAATGCAAAAGCATTGTAGTGCACTATACAACAACAGGTTACAAGTTAATTTGCAACGGAATTAATCAACAAAAGTTAACATTATTATGTAATTAAAAAAGTTAATGCAATGTATTATTGAGTTTTATGTTCCTCGGCTTCATTGAACTTACTGAAGTCAACTCTTCATTCAAGTTAGGGATTTTATGCATTTCGACATTCCTTTCTTCTTTAGGCCATAACTCACAGAAAAAGAAAAACCTGAAAAATGATCTTAAATTTTCAATACTGAGGATTGTATAATCAATACTTTGAGGAGTCGAAATTAAAAAATTTATCATTTTACCAAAAACAAACTTGTAAAGAAAAATCATCTTATCTATTATATATTTTCTAAAAATTCCACTACGGCTTCTGGCTAAAAAAAACCGAAATAGAAAATAATTGTAATGGTTTAGCATCCTCAAAATAGCTTAAAAAGTCTGCAGAGGTGACCAACACAACACAAAGTGAACAACCCAAGATACAAAAACATACAAAATACTACTTTTAAGTCTCCAAGAGTGACTGACACAACACACAAAAATGATCTACACTCCTAGGTGCCTAAAGCTCAACTAAGCTCAAAATTTAAGTGCGGTGGTGTTCTTCAATGGCCGCCCCTGTCAAGCGATTCAATCACATTTCAATTCTCTCTCCTTGTTGACCTCCGACGTGGAGGGGCAGATGATTCCTCCTTCTCTTTGTTTTCTTCATTCTCACTATTTCTTTGGTTAGAGGCACTTTCGGCGGGTTCTAAGTTTGTCTTCTCCACCCTTGTCTGCACAACAGAACACATGGTCCAAACAAAACACAGTGCAGAGATCAACATACAGTCAGTATCAAACAAATTAGGTAAAGGAACATAAAAGGATAAAAGTGAGCATTGTTTAACTACTTACGGGCTTCTTCTTCCCACCAAATAAGATCCTGAAGAAAATTGACACGAAGACAACCAAAATGGCCACAAGAATGCCAACAGTGAGATTGGGTTGCTCTTCACCTTTCTCGATGAGATCCTGCAGAAAAAAAGATAGATAGAATTCAAGTCATTTTCCAAGAAGACGCTATTCGGAAAGAAGACAAATATTTAAATGTTACTTACATGGATTTTAGGTTTATAGGCACTCAGGAAGGGAATGTCTGCGATCTTGTATAAGAGGTCAAACACCTTCTTCTGCGAGGACAATACGTAATATTTTGCATATAAGGACATAATAATGGAAAGTAAAATAAAAAGAAAGATGAAAGCTGAGAATAAACCTAAACACAAAATGACGTTACCTGGATTCCTGCAAGACCACTCGATCCAGCTTCAGCTTCCTCTTCCTTCTGTTTTTCTTTTTCAACTGAAAACTTGGGTTTCCATGTAGTCTCCCGATAGGACTCAGCAATTTTATCATCTTTAGCTATCAAGATGTTGTCAAACAAAATGCCATCTTGCATTGTCCAAATCTCAATACCAATAGCAGCGATTGGCTCAAAATCAGGTTTTTTAAGTTCGAAGTATGCAGGGTTTGGAATATCCCTAGGCTTCCATATACCCTTATAAGCAGGATTTTCAATAAGTGGTGCATGCCATTTTCCTTTATAAGCTGGATTCCTCTTCATTGGCCTTTTCCACTCACCACAGCCTGGGGCGGCTTCACATTTTGGGTTCTCAATCTTTGGGGCTTCCCATTCACCATCCTCCTCATCGTCCCAATCTTCTGGTTTTGTTGCCTCTGGATCATCTATCTCCTCAGGTTCATCGTCTAACCATTCTTCAGGCTTTTCAGCTTCTTCATCAACAATTTCCAAGGGTGCATCCTCATCCCAGTCGTCTGGCTTTACTGCAGTTGGGTCTGGAATTTTCTCTCTCTCATCCCAGTCCTCAGGCTTCTTATCATCAGGATCTGGGATCGTCTTGGGAGGGATAAGAGCAGGTTCAAAATCATCAGCACTTAAGAAGTTTGCCTTCTTCTTCTGTTCCCCATCAATCAAAATTTGCACCTCATTGTCAGGCTTCAAAATAGCCGTGTACACATGAGTTAATTTATCAGAAGGGACAGAAGGGGGATATTTAAGATGGTGCTCAACATACTCCCCAGTCTTGGGATTCTTGTGTTTCAAAATGAAGTGTACTTTGTTTGTGGCCCCACACTTATCAGGACCAAACATGATAGAATACGGAGATTCGTTGTCAAATTCCTTAGATTTCCATCCAGCATCCTGTGGTCGGAGATATTTTAGATATGCTCCGCCACACTCAAGTCCATTCTGAAGCCGGGTTTCAAATTGGAGGACAACAGTTCCATCCTTGAGACTCACTGCCTCGTCAAGTTCCTTCACTATAGCATATTTCCTTGCTTGCTCACTGACAAGAAGACCATAATCATCATGTCCCTCACTCTTGGCATGTTTCCAGACACCTAGAACCCAGACGATATATCAGATTTTGTAAGATATCATCATTCAAGTCACACTACACTACCAAAAAATTAAAAACTAAAATATGAAATCTACTGTAGATGTAATAGACTTGATTACTAATATGCAGAAAAATTAAATTACGTAAATAAATATGACCAGAGCAAACAAATAGTCTTTAAGGAAGATAAGCAAGAGAATATTTAAAATAAAATATGGAATTAAATGTATTGAAAATCGAATTCAATATATTTAACGGTGCATTTTACGTCAAAAACTCTACCAATTACATTCCTTAACATTGCACATAATATTGATCATTAAATCTTCCCACAAATGATAAGAACTAGGACACAAAAATCATTTCACCCTTATAAATGGCCGTGTGACTATAAGTAGCTTTTAATATTAAGAGTTACGGTTGTATGAATCTTTAGCACACCCAGCAATCAAATATCCTCTCACTATATATATTGCATCCCTTGTACATATATGTATATACATGTGAGAATATGTATTCTGTTAAAGAAAAATAGACTGAAAATAAAAAGGAGAAAATTTTAATAAATAAAAAATTTTAATAAATAAAAAATTTTAATAGTAATTTATAAACGTATTTATATACACACATACATACATATACGTACAAGTTGAGTACATTCAATTTTGCTGCGAAATAAAAGGACATTCTATTATGATAACTAGATAAGCATCATTCGATCCCCTTCCCCTTCTATTGCACACTACCATATGTAATGTTACAAGCAAAACATCATTAATAAATGCAAATGACAACTACTACCTTTAAGGTATACTGTCTAATGGCACTGTTTAATGAACTAAAAGAAATGTACTAAATGGGGAAAAAAAACATATAGTATACAACAAGTGCTTAATGTTATGGTAATTCAAACAAGGGAAGTTATATTACGCAATATTTTTGAAGTACTAATAGCTGAAATAATTTAACACCATAATAAGTGGAGATTTGGGCACTCATTAGCAGACCCCTCCTGCTACTATGTTCTACAGAATTTGTTTCGCTAGTCTATATCATAGGTATATAGAGAAGATTGTCATCGAATTTCGTCCAATCATGTCCATAATTTAAATTTCGGACATAACTAATAACATTAAACAAGCATTGGATTGAACTCAACACATTAAAAACATATTTGATTGAAGCTAACAACAGTAATCAAACATTGAATTGAAATATTGTCTTGAGTGACATTTGCATGTGAGTAGAGTGATAAAAAACTGAAACTGACATCATTAAACAGAGAAAAAATTTACAAAACAGTAGAGAAAAGAAACTGTATAAATTTGTCAATCGTGACCAGAGAAACAATTGAACAATCTTAAATCACATAGAACGAACTGAGTTTGCGTTAATTACCACTGTATTCGTCTTTCTGAGACACGATCCAACGGTCTTCAAAATCCTCATCGAATGACTCGTAGAAGATCTAAAACACATGAAGAAGTGACAATTGATTAGTCAGAATCTGGCGAAAACGGAGATCCAATCACAGAAAAAACAGAACACGAAAATTGAAACAAATGAAAAGAAGAAAATGAAGAATTACGGCGTCATCTGCATCGTCAGAAGCGCGGAGAAGCTGAAAAGAAGAGGCAGAAATGAAGAGGAGCACCGCAAAGATCCCGAGAGGGATTCGCTTCCGTTCTCCCATGTTCCACTATTACTGTGAAACCCTAACCCTTAAACGGAAGAGAAATTACCAATCTCTAGAAAGTGTTTAAATCTCAGTGCTGTCAGTCTATGGCATCATATATAGATCTCTCTCACACTTGCCTTGTGCTGTTTCAACCAATGGTTTCATGGGCCACGTGACACTGCCCAATAGTATATTGCCACGTGTCCTCTTTTCATCACACCCTGCTTCACCGTCTTACAAGGGAACCATGTAATAAAGGTACCACAGGAATTAATTTATTTATTAAATTCCTGCATTTCTATATGTAATAACATATTGTTTTTAAGTATCTTAACATTATATTATGCAAAGCGTTAGTATTCAAATTTGAATATATATATATATATATATATATAATATTTTGTATAATTATTTTGTTGAATAAAATTTCTATAATTTTTTATTTAGTTTTATTTTTAATGAATTATTTTGTAAGTTTTTAATAATCATACTATTTTTTATTTATTTTATTATTTTTAAAATTATTTCTATTTAAATTTTATTTAATTTTATCAAAATTATTTTTTAATAATTTTTCAAATAATTTGTATTTTTTTAATTGAGTTCATATAAACATATGAGTTTGATATATAAATAAGTAATCATATTTTATTTTTAATTATTTTTAATTATAATGACAAAATTATAGTTTTACAATTTCATCTAGGCTGCTTACATACTTTCATCAACTTACTTTTCATTTATCTTTATTTTATCTTTAGCTTAATCAAAATAACATTACTTACTACTTTATTTTTTCTCAAATCACTCTTTAAAGCAAATACACCCTAACTAACAATTGAATGTTTAAACTGTTAAGAAAGAAGAGATAATATATATATATATATATATATATATATATATATATATATATATATTTTAAAGAAAATAATCAATTATATTGATAAAAGATTATTACTCTGATGAAATTATTAATGAAAAAAAATTGTTGATTTCATTACAAATATAACAGAACCACACAACAATTATCTCTCATTAAGCATATCTAGAAAGTCATTATCTAACTTTCACTTCAATATTGTCTTTATATAATTTTAGTTTTTTTCTTTTTTTTTGTAGTGACTGCTTAAGTAAGTATATCTGTCACATTCTTATTAATAAGAACTTTTGTTAAACTCAATTTTTGTTGATCCATTATGTCATGATTCTAGTGATAGCAAATATTAATATGTTTTTATGCTTGAATGATATTTGAAATTTATACTTAAGTTCAAAATATTTTTACTAAGAGAGTATATTATGTACTTAGTTTACTTGATTTCAAGTTCTATGAAAGGACACTTTAACCATATTATTCCTTTCCTAACTTCAACCCCTGCTGCCTTATCTTTGTTGTGAACAAAAATAACGAATTATCTTGGATACCGATTTATTCCTTACACTTTCTTTCCTTTAAGGATTTCAACTAAGTCATATGTATGATTCTTCTACAGATAATCCATCTCATCCTACATAATGTGCATCTCTTCTTTATTAGTATGAGACAATACTTATTTGAATATATATTGCCTTCTCATGCCAAATGTCATATTTCTTACAATGGACATTGAAATCCTTAGAACATACTCTTTTCCATTGTCTAAATGCAAACACTTTAATTTTTCCTTGTTCTACAATATCGTGAAATCCATAAATTGTGTTAGAAAAATACATGCTACAACCCAATGATTATATCTCTAAGGGACCACATACATAGAGTGTAACCACGCTTACTAATTATGGTCTTTTTACAAATGTGGAGTTGAAACAAATTCTTCATTGTTTACCATACAAACAATTTTGAGAAGTATATATTGAACCGTGATTCATTTAGTTTTATTGTCATTACCAAAGATAGTCAGGAAATTTACTTATCTTTTGGCATGTACTCTTTTTTCGACAAACCCTAGTAAGGGCCTTGGACATTACTTGATGAGGTTGAAATGTAGGTTGAATTTAAAAAAAAAAATCGACCAATAAAGTATGTTATTTGAACTACCCTGATTTATGAGAATTTTTCGTACTCTTTAATGGAAAATGTTGACTATCATAAGCATAAAGTTGTCTCAAAGATAATCATTATTGTTGAATTCGACATCTACAAATACGAGGAGTAGTGACATATTTGAGCTTGATTTCATGGAGTAAATATTATGAATAATCTATAGATGAATTTTCTAGTTAAGCTTTTTCTATTGTCAAAGCAAAATCACCAATTATGGATATTGATGATTACTCACACTCATTGCTTGTCATTTTAATTACTTATGCTTCCATTTTTAAGTTAACCTTCTTATTGTTGTTGGTTGTCATATCATCAACCTTGATAACCTTTACAAAATATTTGGTTGTGATCTATCAACCTTGATCAACATTATTGTTTTAGAAAAAAATTAGCCAAAACTTTATATTATTGGAGATCTTTGACTATATATTAAACTTTTGTACATTCTTTTATTGTATGTCCAGTATTGTAAAGAAAATAAGAGTGTTTTGTTTAGTTAACATTATAAAGAAAGATCAAAATGAATGGTAAAATGATCAATAGACATTCAATGATGTGTATGAATCTTATTTAAATTTTTTAAATGACTGGTTAAGCCTTTAATTTTAGTACTTGAATTGATGAAGTTCTACATTTTCTTATTCTTGTTTTTTTTCTCAATTAATTATTTTTTTATGTTGTATGTAATCAAGTCTAATCATCATTGTAAACACTATAAACTTGAGACTAAGACAACATATCTCAAAAGATAATTTACAAAGATCTAGTTAAATTTTTAAACATTTTTGTTATCTTCTTATTAGATATTTACAAAAATTATCAAAATGATATCATGATATTGATTGATTGCAAATTAAATTTTAAAGTTTAAAATAAGGTCGAATATTATTAGAGTGTTATTCTTCTTAATAATTCAGAAAACACTCAATAAAAATAATATTAATCTTATAATAGATATAAATTTATATTAAATATCACTAAAATCATTATATCACTTTATTATTGAAGATTTCCAGCCTAAAACCAAAAGTACACTTATAATATTTCTTTTATAAAAAAATAAAAATATATTTATAATTTATAATTTATTTTATAAATACCTATGATACATAGTCTTTTAAAACTGATTTAAAATTTTTAACGTAATAACAATTATTATCATGTTATAATGACGTTTCAGTGAACCCACAATGAAGCAAACCACATTAATACAGAATCAAAGGTAATATATTTTAACTATATTTATAATTTATTTTTTTAAAATCAACATAAAAAATTAATATTAATTTTATGAGCAGAGGAAAGTTTATCTAAAATATTTTTTTTTTCTTAATCTCTTTTATAAAAATAATAAATTATGACTTTGGTAAATGGTTATTACAATTTTGTTAATGTATATATTTTTGTTAACGTTTATATTCTTATTATAATATTTATTACCTTTTTAATTTCCATCATTTTTTATTTTAATATTAGTTTATCACGTTTTAAATTTTGTAATTTTAATTTTCAAAATTTTACGTTTTTTTATAGTAATTATAAAAATTGTGTATAAAATTTATATTGAATTATTAAAAACAATCATTTATAACAAGTTAAATAAATGTTTTTTACATTTATATTGAAGTATTAAAAATACAAGTTAAAGAAATATTTTTACTAATTTTAATGAATTATAGAAAAACATTATTATCATAAGTAGTTTTTTTTATAAATAATAAAGAAAGTAAAATGTATTATGTTGATAAGGATATATTAAAAGAACAGTGAATTTTTACTTAATAAATAAATATAAGAAGATATAAATATTTGATTACAATAGTAACCTACATATAACTGAGTAATTATATGACGACAGATTCAAAATATTTTTATTATATAATCATAATAATTAAAAAAATAAATAAACTACATATAATATTTTTATATATCTTATTACAATTTTAACTTTCATTAGGATAACTATTTGAGATTATGATAATATATCAATCAATTTTTTTTACTTATATCTCTTGTTTTCCTTATATAAGAAATACGGAAAACCAAAAATAAAAATTTCAGAAATCAGTGGGAAGAAAATTCAAAATTTATAGAAATTGATTGCTTTGCTACATTACCAAAAATATAAAGAAAAATAAAATAATTGTAATTGTACATCCTCTTGAAATCATTCCAATTCGAATAAAACTAAGTCTCTAACAGTGCCACACACAAATAATCCAGTCATATTTCAATTTTCTCTCCTAGTTGACCTCCGACGAGGTGCGGCAGCTGATGATTCTTCCTTATCTTTGTTTTCCTCGTTCTCGCCATTCTCAGCACTTTTTTTGTTGGTGGCAGACGACTCTACCTTTGTCTTCTCCACCCTCGTCTGAAGGAAAGACATGGTCCAAAAGATGTAGTCAGCATAAAAAAAGATTCTCAGGCAAATGTACACAAAAGAATAAAAGTGCGCATTGTTTAACTACTTACGGGCTTCTTCTTCCCACCAAATATGATCCTGAAGAAAATTGACACGAAGACAACCAAAATGGCTACAAGAATGCCAACAGTGAGATTGGGTTGCTCTTCACCTTTCTCGATGAGATCCTGCACAAAAAGATAGATAGAATTCAAGTCATTTTCCAAGAAGACGATATTCGGAAAGAAGAGAAATATTTATATGTTACTTACATGGATCTTAGGCTTATAGGCACTCAGGAAGGGAATGTCTGCGATCTTGTATAAGAGGTCAAACACCTTCTTCTGCAAGCACAATACGTAATATTTTGCATATAAGGACATAATGATGGAAAGTAAAATAAAAGAAAGATGAAAGCTGAGAGTAAAATGACGTTACCTGGATTCCTGCAAGACCACTCGATCCAGCTTCAGCTTCCTCTTTCTTCTGTTTTTCTTTTTCAACTGAAAACTTGGGTTTCCATGTAGTCTCCCGATAGGACTCAGCAATTTTATCATCTTTAGCTATCAAGATGTTGTCAAACAAAATGCCATCTTGCATTGTCCAAATCTCAATACCAATAGCAGCGATTGGCTCAAAATCAGGTTTTTTAAGTTCGAAGTATGCAGGGTTTGGAATATCCCTAGGCTTCCATATACCCTTATAAGCAGGATTTTCAATAAGTGGTGCATGCCATTTTCCTTTATAAGCTGGATTCCTCTTCATTGGCCTTTTCCACTCACCACAGCCTGGGGCGGCTTCACATTTTGGGTTCTCAATCTTTGGGGCTTCCCATTCACCATCCTCCTCATCGTCCCAATCTTCTGGTTTTGTTGCCTCTGGATCATCTATCTCCTCAGGTTCATCGTCTAACCATTCTTCAGGCTTTTCAGCTTCTTCATCAACAATTTCCAAGGGTGCATCCTCATCCCAGTCGTCTGGCTTTACTGCAGTTGGGTCTGGAATTTTCTCTCTCTCATCCCAGTCCTCAGGCTTCTTATCATCAGGATCTGGGATCGTCTTGGGAGGGATAAGAGCAGGTTCAAAATCATCAGCACTTAAGAAGTTTGCCTTCTTCTTCTGTTCCCCATCAATCAAAATTTGCACCTCATTGTCAGGCTTCAAAATAGCCGTGTACACATGAGTTAATTTATCAGAAGGGACAGAAGGGGGATACTTAAGATGGTGCTCAACATACTCCCCAGTCTTGGGATTCTTGTGTTTCAAAATGAAGTGTACTTTGTTCGTGGCCCCACACTTATCAGGACCAAACATAATAGAATACGGAGATTCGTTGTCAAATTCCTTAGGTTTCCATCCAGCATCCTGTGGTCGGAGATATTTTAGATATGCTCCGCCACACTCAAGTCCATTCTGAAGACGGGTTTCAAACTGGAGAACACTGCCATCCTTGAGACTCACTGCCTCGTCAAGTTCCTTCACTATAGCATATTTTCTTGCTTGCTCACTGACAAGAAGACCGTGATCATCATGTCCCTCACTCTTGGCATGTTTCCAGACACCTATAATACAGACAATATATCAGATATTAGATTAGATTTAGTATGCGTGTATGACTCAAACCTCCAGTTTCACCACACAAGCAAAAAATCTAATCGTCTCATTGTAGATGTAATAAACTAGATTATTAATATGCAGAAACTTTAATTTTACATAAATAAATAAGACTACATCTAACAACTGGTCATTAAAATAAGCAATACAATATTTAAAATAAAGTGTAGTATTAAATATATTGAAAAGCGAAAACAACATATTTAACGGTACATTTTACATCGAATACTCTAGCAATTATATTTCTTATCATTGCACATAATTTTGATCATTAAATCTCAGCACAAATTATAAGCATTAGAACCTCCATGTTTAAATCAGATATTATATTAGATTTAACAATATATCAACAATCAAGTAACATTACAAGAGGAGTGGGATAATTTGCATGGGTGTATGACCCAAACCTCCATTTTTCACTACACAAGCAAAATTTAAAATATCTAATCTACTGCATATGTAATAAACTAGATTATTAATATGCACAAGCTTTAATTTCACACAAACAAATAAGACTACAGGTAATAAGTAGTATTTAAAATAAGCAATACAATATTTAACATAAATCTTTGTATTAAAGATATTGAAAAGCGAATACAGTATACTCAATGGTACATTTTACATCGACTACTCTAGCAATTATATTCCTTACCATTGCACATAATTTTGATCATTAAATCTTAGCACAAATTATAAGCATTAGAACACAAAGATCATGTCACCTTTATCAATGGTAATGTGGCTACAAGCAGCTTATAACATAAACATTGTGGTTCTATGATCAATGCTCCTCAATTATGCCTTGTTTGGCAAATGGAGAAATAGAGGGAGAATAAGTGGGCAGGTTAGGAATGAAGGGAAATAGTTGAGATGTAGAGTAATATGTGTTTGGTTAGAGAGAAATATAGCAAAAATAAAAAGAGAAAATTTAATATAAAAAAAAATAAAAATTAATAGTAATTTATATATATTATTACTACACTCTTTTTAGAGTAAATTACGTAGTGAAATAAAAGGGTATTGTAATACGTTAACTGAATAAGCGATTATCGTAACATACATAGTTAATCACCAAAATACACATTTGTCAATGATGCAAATGACAACTAGTAACTTTTAAGGTACACTGGTTAATGACACTGAATAAGTATTCAGTGGAATATATATTTTACATAAAAGCAAAAATATTGGTTACTAATAATTGAAAGAATTTAACACATTAACCAATACAGATTTAGCACTCATTTGGCAGACCCCTCATGCTAATATGTTTTACAGAATTTGTTTTGCGAGTGTATAATCATAAGTATAGAAAGATCGTTTTTGAATTTCGTCCAATCATGTTAATAAATTTAGATTTAGGACACAATTGTGTGACATTGGAACTAACAACATTAAACAAACATTGGATTGAAGTTAACACATTAAACAAACATTGGATTGAAGCTAACACATTAAACAAACATTGGATTGAAGCTAACACATTAAACAAACATTGGATTGAAGCTAACACATTAAACAAACATTGGATTGAAGCTAACAGCAAACAAACATTGGATTGAAAGATTGTCTTGAGTGACATCCTCATCCGCGAGTGAGCAGAGTTATAAAAAATTGAAACTAACAACATTAAACAAATATAGGAAAGAACAGATTAACAAAACAGTAAAAGAAGAGAAACAGTATACATTGGACAGTCATCACCAGAGAAACGATTGAACAATTTGAAACCGCATATAATGAACTGAGTTTGTGTTAATTACCACTGTATTCGTCTTTCTGAGACACGATCCAACGGTCTTCAAAATCCTCATCGAATGACTCGTAGAAGATCTAAAACACATGAAGAAGTGACAATTGATTAGTCAGAATCTGGCGAGAACGGAGATCCAATCATCAAAAAAACAGAAAACAAAAATTGAAACAAATGAAAAGGAGGAAATGAAGAACTACCGCGTCATCTGCATCGTCGGAAGCGCGGAGAAGCTGAAAAGAAGAGGCAGAAATGAAGAGGAGCACAACAAAGATCCCGAGAGGGATTCGCTTCCGTTCTCCCATGTTCCACTATCACTGTGAAACCCTAACCCTGGAATGAAATTTCCGATCTCTAGAAAGTGTTTAAATCTCAGTTCTGTTAAGAGTCTATGGCATTATATATAGATCTCTCTAACACTTTGCTTGTGCTGTTTCAACCAATGGTTTTATTGGCCACGTGACATACCCAATAGGATATTGCCACGTGTTCTTTTTTCATCACACCTGCTTCACTAGGAAACCATGTAACATAAATATTTCAAAGTTTCTTTTATTCTTAAATTCTTACCTTTTTTATTATAAATATTATAAATAAATTTAGTTATCTTACTTTTCAACACGTTAAATTATTTCAACACGTAGTTAAATTAATTATTCTGAATGGATAAATTTATATAAAAAAGGACATTTAGGAGTTGTTATATATATATATATATATATATTTATACATATATTTATACATATATATAAGAAATTTAATATTAAAATATTAAAAATATAAATATTATAGTATGAAAATTTTAATTCTTTTTATATTTTCTAAAGTGTTGAAAATTATTATCATAATTACAAGACAATAATAGTTAGGGTATATTTTTATTTATACTTAATGTTGTTATCTAATATTTAACACGTACTTAAATTAATTATTTGGAATATAAATACAGACTTTTACACTTTAAAAATACATTAAACGTAATTTGATTAAAATTTCTTTAACCTATATATGAAAAACTAAAATATTATATAAATGGGATGAAATTACATTTTTTTTATTTTATATTTATCTTATTCTATTAATTTCTTTTAAGTAAAGACATTATCTTTATAAAAGGTCTGACATTTGTTTTTTTTTCCGACTCTTGAGTAATATTTATTTAAGTAATATTTATTTTTATTTTGATTTTAAGTTTCAAGAGTCGATATTTATTTAAGTGATATTTATTTTTATTTTGATTTTAAGTTTGTTGAAATAATATTGTTAAGATAATTATTATATTTGAGATATTGTCTATTTCAATGTTTAATCGTTCGGTGTTTTTTTTTTAAAAGGCGTCTCAGAAAGTAAAAAAAAAAATGTATAAACTTACTTGGCTTCACTTCCTAAGTGATTTGAAACTATTGGATGTACTAGACAAGTTCGAGAGCTAAGGGAATCCTTACTGACGGGATCAATGTTTCAATAAGTTCGTTAAGATTTCATCACTAGAGTTAATCACCGCGTTCGAGACAAACTTAATTTGAGATTAAAGTCAATTTACATACACCTTCTTTCCTTAATCCTCAGACAATATCTCTAATCCTCCAATGTACCTTTTAAAAACAAAATCGTGATGAAACAACCGAGTTCTAACAAAATAAAATATTGAACTCCTCCAATATCATGTTTTGATTCATTAAGATTTAATTACTAGAGTTAATCACCGCGTCCTGTGCCAACTTAATTTGAGACTAAAATCAACTTATATACACCTTACTTCCTTAATTATCTTATACGCTTTTTAAAATCAAAACCGATTTTTAAAAACAAAATTGTATATCTTTTAAAAAGAAAACCGTGATAATAACCGATCCTCTTATATGCCTTTTAAAAACAAAATGGTGATAAATAACCGAACTTCAGACAATATTTCTGAAATACTTAAAAAATAAAACCGTGATAAAATAAAATTCTCTAATACACCTTTTAAAACACAAAACCGTAATATCCCTCTTAAAACCAAAACCGTGATAATATCTCTAATCTTCTAAAGTGCCTTTTAAAAACAACTGAGGTCTAACAAAACTATAATAAAATATCTAACTTCTCCAATATCGTGTTCCAATTCATTAAGATTTCATCGCTAGAATTAATCATCAGGTCCCAAGCTAAACTTAATTTGAGACCAAAATCAATTTATATACACCTTATTTCCTTAATCCTCTGATAGGCTTTTTAAAAATGAAACTGCTTTTTAAAAATAAAATCATGATAAAATAACTAAACTTCAGACAATACTTCTAAAACGCTTTAAAAACAAAACCGTGATAAAATAAAATCCTCTAATATGTCTTTTAAAAACAAAATCATGATATACCTTTTAAATCGTAATAAAATAATCGAACTTCAAACAATACTTCTGAAACGATTTAAAAACAAAACCGTAATAAAATAAAATTCTCTAATACGCTTTTTAAAAAACAAAACTATGATACACCTTTTAAAAATAAATCCAAAATAAAATAACCAAACTTCACACAATAATTCCAAAACAAAACCATTGATATACATATTGATATACCTTTTAAAAGCAAAATCATAATAAAATTAACTTCAAATAATATTTCCAAAACCATAATAAAATTAACTTTAAATAATATTTCCAAAACAAAATCATGATATATCTTTTAAAAACAAAATCGTAATAAAATAACTAAACTTCAAACAATATTTTCAAAACACACAATAAAATAACTTTATACAATATTTCCAAAACAAATTCATGATAACAAAATCGTAATAAAATAACCAAACTTCAAATAATATTTTCAAAATGCTTTATAAACAAAATCGTAATAAAATAAAATTCTCTAATAAATATTTTAAAAACAAAACCAAAACCAGGATATACCTTTCCTCTGATACGCTTTTAAAAAACAAAACCAAAATATATTTTCCTCTAATATGTTTTCTAAAAATAAAATCATTTCTTCTAATACATTTTTTAAATAAAAACAAAATCAAAACCAAAACCATGATATACCTTTTTTTCTAATACGTCTTTTAAAAAGAATTTTAAAAGAAAAATCAAAACCATGATATCCCTTTCCTCTAACCAAAACCATGATATACCTTTTTTTCTAATACGTCTTTTAAAAAGAATTTTAAAAGAAAAATCAAAACCATGATATCCCTTTCCTCTAATATGTTTTTTAAAAACAAAATCATTTCCTTTAATACGTTTTTTAAACATAAATCATGATATACCTTTTAAAAATTTAAAAACAAAATCATAATACCTTTTAAAAATAAAACCATATATATTTTTAAAAACAAAACCGTAATAAAATAATCACACTTCAAATAATATTTCCGAAACACTTTAAAAACAAAACTAAAACCAAATAAAATAATCAAATTTCATATAATATTTTCGAAACACTTTAAAAACAAAACTAAAACCAAAACCATAATATACCTCTTGAAACAAAAATAATCAAACTTTAAATAATATTTCCAAAACACTTTAAAAACAAAACTAAAATCAAAACCATGATATATCTTTTAAAAATAAATTAATATTTCCAAAACACTTTAAAAACAAAACTAAAACCAAAATTATGATATAGCTTTTAAAAACACAACCGTAATAAAATAATCAAACTTTAAATAATATTTTCGAAAACTTTAAAAACAAAAATAACAATATTTCCGAAACACTTTAAAAACAAAACAAACGCTTTAAAAACAAAACAGTGATAAAATAAAATCCTCTACGCTTTTTAAAAAGAAAATCATAGTATTTTTAAAGACAATAAAAAGACAATATCTCCGAAACGTCTTTTTCAAGATAAAATTAATACCGAACTCCAAAATGCAGAATACCTCAAACTCCAATACCGATCTCCACACACACAATACCTCAAACTCCAAAACAACGCACAATACTTCAAAAATTTGACCCTAACATCTTCCAACTTCAAAACGCACGCACAATACCTCTGAACTCCAAAACGCACAACTCAAAAATTGGACCCTAACATCTGAACATACTTGTGAAATGGGAACAGCTTTAATCATCATATTTATATTATTCTATTCATTTTTTTAAAGGATATGTCACAACCGGGGTCACGATGGGGACGGCGAACAAAAAATAATTTTCGTTTTCAAAACAGAGGAGTCACCACCATAGTTTATTAGGAAAAATTATGGAAAACCAAAAACAAGATAAGGCAAGTTTGCAAACCGGATTTAGAGTTCGGGAGTCGGTTACGTGTGAGGAAGGTGTTAGCACCCCCACAACGCCCGTCCTAAGACGGTACCTTTAATTAAATAAGTAATCTGAGTGTGATTTTTTTAAAATATTTATTTTCCCAAGAAAGAGATTAAATAAAACAAACAAAAT
>Ga0209489_102131_pt1 | contig 40519 bp, 17 predicted proteins | sample SiratrowhiteBW_FD_187527 | JGI IMG/M metagenome (GOLD analysis project Ga0209489, IMG submission 187527) | Root nodule microbial communities of legume samples collected from California, USA - Siratro white BW (SPAdes) (version 2) | ecosystem: Host-associated > Plants > Roots > Nodule | place...
TATATTCTTAATTTGTGTTTAATTTAATTTTATCAGATGATTTTTTTTTTCATTTCCAAATTTTTTCCAGGAAAGAAAAAAATTATATCATATTTTTAGTATATATTTTATTTAGAATTCTTAATTTTCAAAAGAAAAAAATGAGAAGAAAAAGTGAGATGATTTTCTATAAATTAAAATTAGTATATTTGTATAATTTACATAAGTTTTAGAAGATATATTTATTTAAATTCTTATTTTTAATCCGTGTAAGTAATTTTAGTCTCTTTTTGGTTGTCTATACTAGATTTTGGTTGTAAAGTAACCGCATGGGCAACTCAATCTATTTGAAAATGATTCCGTTTGTCAAGAAATCATCTGGAACAATGTCATTTCACAATTGTTCAAAAATTGGCCGCTCATTTTTTAAAGTAAATTTTTCTTTATACAGCTGGAAAGTGCTTATTTTTATCAGAAAACGCACCCTTGAATCTCCTGACAACTTACAGTTTCATTTGCTCTTACTTTTTTTTTTTTTTTGGTGGTTACTTGTTTTATTTAAAAGCTATACTATAAGAATTATTTGGATTATCTCCCTGATTTTGATATTTTAAAATTTATTAAAAACTTTTTAAATATATCAAAAGAAGTGTATTTTAAATGCATAAATATCTGGACTCATTTACTTTTTAATATATATATTAGTTAGAAGCTGTATTTTATTCAACTTGGAAACCATAATGTAGCAGAAGGTCCTATGTTTCTATCTGGAATAAATTTTTGAAGAAACCTTGGGAGCAAGAGAACAAATAAAGGAAAGGTAGTAAATTTTAGTTAGCCGATGATCCAGGGATTGTGAAGGATAAACCTTTTACTCACACTCAACACTCGGCGATTGGTAATTTGACTATGGGCAATACAGGCTTGAAAGGTTTGGTAAAACTTTCAGCTTATCATCATTGTCTGATATTGCTCAGGATCCAATGCCCCAGTCTCTGGTTGATGCAAATACATATATTGGAAGGAAGGTTGTAACAAGATTAATTTAGCCCATGTGTATATCTTTCATGTCCATCTTGAATGTCATAAGACTTGTCTCCCGGAATGCTTTGAGGCAGCAATCTAACCTAGAGCATGAGTTTTACGCCCAACTCTATTTCATTTTGTAAATTGAGTGGTTTGTACTTTAGGTTTTATCCATTACTTGCACTGCATAATTACAATTTGCGTACTTACCATACAAATTTGAAACAAGTTGGGAGAAAGGACCTTAAACACCCCAATGCCTGGTAATTAGGATAGGTATCACTGCCACTTAAATACAACACACTTTTATTACACTACCATTCTAGAGGAAAGCAAATCATTGATTTAATGTTATTATAAATTTATCACACAACGTTTTTTGCTCTGCCCATCCTTATCCCATGGAAGTATTTAAGGATCTACAGTACATGATTATTTAATGAAATGGTCTCCTTTAATTTCATTTTGTAGATTCTACCATTAACTTACATGTTAATACTTGCTTATATAAATATATAGATAAAACGTTGGTTGCATAAATATTTCAATGTAATGTTCTCATCAAGAAATATTATTTAACTTGAAAGAACCTTCCTAAAAATATCTCATAAGAGATGCTCTTAGTTTTAAGTCAAAGATTAATTATCTCTTGATTTCATGTAGTTTTTGTTATTTCTTGTTTATGGCAACAAGTTCAACACATGGTAATTGAACCTTTATTTTTTTTATGTTCGTTAATTTCTTTTTGTGAACCAGAGTATGTTTTGGGTTAAAGACTAATCGTTCGAAGTATTAACATTATTTAAGAAAGTTATCACCAAAAATGATTTACAAGATCAAACAAAGCTTTTATCTAGTAAAAAAATTTTTTGCCAAATTTGGGTTAAATGTAATAAATAAATAAATAATAATAGATTATTTACTTTTAGAAGACACATGTACACAAGAGATAATTAAAATTCAAATCCCTTAGTTACTAATTTAACTGATATTATTATAGTTTTAATAAAGTATTTATAACATTTTTAATAGCGTAAATTAAAGAAAATGTTACAATTTTTTAAAAATTAATTATACTTAGTAAATTGGTTGATAATTATTTAATATGTTCCCGTTTCAACAAGATATCTCTATTTTTTAAAAAAGTTTAACATGTTAAGAAATCATTTATAACAAGCTTGAAAATAATTAAAATGATAGTTTTTAAATTATCAATTTCAACTTGACCATTCTCAATTTTAAGAAAATTTATTATACCTTTTAAATAATAAAACATAAAAAAGTCGATTATCATTATTTTCGAAATTTTGAATTTTGAAGAGCGAATTTATAACATCTTTTAAAATTTTAATAAAGCATTTACAGTAATTTTAAATTTTTTTATAATGTATTAAATTGAAATTACTATTTTAATATCAGTCACTTTTCACTTCAAGAAAATATTTGACATTTTAATGTTTAAGTTTCTATTCATATTAATTTTAAATAATTACAAATAAAAAAATTGAATATTGTTATTTAATCTCAGCCATCTAAAATTATTTGACAATCTTATGTCATCTTTAAGGCATTCCTCACCGTGTTTAATTTAGTCCTTAGCAAAATGTACAAATGACATGCAAGTGCTTATACTAAAACCATTGTTTAAAAGAACTTGCGTTGAACTTGAACGAGGTTTTTTTTTTTCAAGTTTAAATTAAGTTAAACATTTAGTTTAACTATATGAAATTTGATATAAATATTTAAATGTAGGTGACATTATTAAGTTCATGAAATTAAAATAAACAATTAATTTAAGTATCGGATGCTCCTATTTTAACTATTTAAATTTGTAATAAGTAAAAACTAAAACAGCAAAATATCGCTGTCCAAAACAAATTAAAACAATAAAAAATAAAATAAAATAAAACTATCCATCATATTAGTACTAACTAAATTAATTAATTGCTTTAACGAGTGAATTAATTAATTATCTAAGGAAAATATTTTGGATTGGATAAGTCATATATACGTGTGTGAATCAAGTAACACAAAATTATTCTATTTGAATGAACAGCTTTAACTTTCAAGCTCCATGTCTCCTTTGATTAAAACATACACGTGTTGCAAAGAGGAAAATTAATTTATGTCTAAAAGTTACTTAAACGTGATTATCTTATTGAGATGAAAAAAAAAAGGGGTCAAATTTCTGAGAAATTGAGGTTTGTAAGGTGGCTCAACCTTCTTGGACAAGTTTCCTCAGAGAAGTTAAAATGCTCTGAAGTCAACCCCAGTTTCTGCACATTTCTTCTCTTCTGTGCTTTCTTTCAAGTTTTTTTTTTTGGTTCCTCTTTTCCTTCTTCTTCTTATCCTCTTCCTTGAACCCATTAACGTTTCTTTAAGTTCTTGATTACTTGTGTACCTTTTCTATTCAATTTCCCCAAAATCCATCTCAATTTATGCGATCTAAACCCACTGATCTCTTCTGTTAACCCTTCCCTTTGATCTCTTGTTATATTCCTTAGAATTTTGGTTTTAAGCCATGGGCGACATGAAAGACAAGGTTAAAGGGTTCATGAAGAAAGTGAACAACCCTTTCTCCTCTTCATCATCTGGAAAATTCAAGGGCCAAGGTAGAGTCCTCGGTTCTTCTTCTACACCCACCAATTCCAATCCTACCCCTCGCCCCATTCCTTCCCTCAACCCTAATTCCAAACCCTCTTCATCCAATCCCAAACCCACTTCAACCAATCCCAAACCCTCGCCCCACAATACGGAACCCGATAGAAGGATCGAGAAGCCTCGCAAAGATGGTGATGGGTTTGACCCGTTTGATTCTCTGGTCACTAATTCCAACAGATCGCAAAACGGGTATTCACTGAACGTGTATGAATGCCCCGTTTGTAAACAACCCTTCGGATCCGAAGAAGCTGTGTCTGAACACGTGGATGGTTGTTTGAGCAACCGTGTTGAGCGTGAGCCTATAGGTGATGATGGAAACGGGGTTTCAGAGAGTGAGGGTGGGTCTAACACTAATGGCGAATTGGAGGTTTGTGTTGGGACATACATTTCAGGGAACCCATCTGAGGGATCGGTTGATATTGTTCTGAAACTGTTGAGGAATATTGGTAGGGAACCTGAGAATGTGAAGTTTAGGAGAATCAGGATGAATAATCCTAAGATAAAAGAGGCTGTTGGTGATGTTGCTGGGGGAGTTGAGTTGCTTAGTTTTCTGGGGTTTGAACTCAGGGAGGAGAATGGAGAGACATGGGCAGTGATGGAGGTTCCCACAGAGGAGCAGATAAAATTCATCAAGAAGGCAATTGCATTACTGGAATCACAACTTGTGCAGCAAGAACCTCCAAAGGAAGAGGACTCGGCCTCTGCAAATTCTGCGCAGAGGGGTGAGAAAGCCGAGCCAAAGCCAGTCGACAGACAGGTAAAATTGTGTTTGTAATGCTTCTGAAACTGTGCTTGTGCTTGTGAATAGATTATGTTGAGGATCTAGAAAGCCACTGCTTGGTTTTAATCTCGTTAACTTTATTAGGAATATCAAAGATATCTAATACCTGAACAGCAGAGTTAAGAAAGGATATGAAGCGTGTAATGTCATTAACTAATCATTTCCATTGAGTTTGGTGTCCAGCTATAACTTTCATACATAAAGTTGTAGCCTAGGAATTGTTTCTCATATCTTTGCTTTTGTTTCTGGACGTAAAAGTAAGGGCCTTAGTGAGTTGCAGGTTGTTTTAAGCTGTGATCTAGGGTTATATGGACATTCTGAAAATTAGGGTTGATAACTAGGCTGTTTATCTGCCGTTTATTTTATTTTTTTTTATCATGAGGTTGATAAAGTATAAGGCAGAGAACAATAATCCAGAATCTTCTTTAAAAGTTTTCATTTCACAATCGGAAAAGGTTTAAGCAAAACTACTAATTGGGCAAGCTATTATAATGGTGCCCAAGCTTAAACAGCTCAAGAGAAACCCATCCTAATACAATAGTTCAAAAAGGAAAAATCGCGTATGAATTTTAAATATTTTACTTTTTGAGTTTGTCTCTGTTGTTCTTCAAAACGGAATGCATCAGTTTTAATTTATGCAAGGTTGAATTTTTCTGTGTGTAGATCTTGCATGCTATTTTTGTAATTAGTGAAGCCTCATAACTTTTGTAATTTTTTCTTTTTATCCGTTTGTTAGCCCTATAATTCCAAGCTAATGTAGCTTTTGGAGTGCCTGTGAGTCTTTGTTTTAGTTTTCTAGTCGTTTACTTAAGAGGAAAGGCAGAGAGACAGAAACCCTAATTTAAAGAAGGGCATACTTTGTTAATTGTCGGCATATATAAATCAGTTGCGGAATCTGTTAACTGTATGTGAATTCTCCTTATTGTTCAAGCACTTCCATATGTGCATTAGTTATTATTCTGCAAAGCTCTAATTATGTATCATCACTTTCTTGTTAGTTTGGCACTTTAGTACTTTTTACATTTTAGTAAACGTAATCGACTAATTTTAGATTGAATATGCTGTTTTTCCCGATTTAAAATGGCTCCTATAGGTGAAGGTCTTCTTTGCTGTCCCTGAAAGTGTTGCAGCTAGAATTGAGCTACCAGATTCCTTCTATAACCTTTCAGCTGAAGAGGTGAGAAGAGAAGCTGAATTAAGGAGAAAAAAGCTTGCTGATTCTCAGCTTTTAATCCCCAAGTCACTTAAAGAAAAACAAGCAAAAGCTTCCAGGAGGAGATACACGAAAACTATTATTAGGATTCAATTTCCCGATGGAGTTGTACTTCAAGCTATATTTGCTCCATGGGAACCAACCACTGCTCTCTATGAGGTTTGTCCTTTGCTAACTTAATTTGTTTGTCCATGTAGTGATGTGGTACTGTAGCAAGTTAGCTTTACATCTGCTTCTAAATATTTCACACTGACTGCTCCACATGAAACGTTTAGATAGATGTCACTTTGCTGCTCTGCTCGAAACTTTTCTTAGAAATAACGACGCTGATTTTGCAAATGTCATGTGTAACTTGATTGCGTTTAACAAAGGATTTTGGGCATTCTGACAATGATAACCAGTAATCTAAATTGGAGATTTGTTTTGAACTCAAACTTGGAAATTCTTCGTTGCAACGCAGAAGTCTCCCCGTCAACATTTTTCAATTTACAATTAGATGATTGTTATTTTATGTCTCACTGATGCATGTTATAGCAAAACAATAGTAATCTAATTTAGAGCTTTGTTTTGAAGTCAACCATGGAAATTATTCATTGCAACGTACAATTCTTATTAGTGCATATTATAGCAAACACAGATAATGTATTTTGGAACTTTGTTTTTGAACTCAACCATGGAATTTACTCATTTCAACAAAAAAGTCCTCCTTCACTTCACTTCATATTTTGCAAGAGATGGGCTAGCAGTAAGCTAGGATTTGGTCCTCTCCCAGCAAGAGGACGTTCACCTTAACTTAAAAACTTAAAAAGAGCTAATGTGTTTTACTTACAATTAGGTTTTTATGATTGCAGTTTACACACTAGCTCTAATTGGATAACCTGACCTAGTTTTCATTGGCATGTAAAGGCTTGTAACTCATTTTGAATGGATTTTGGCCATTTGTTCTGTTTTGTCTTTCTGTTTATTTTAAGTCAGCAACTGAGCAGTGTTCTATTTTGACATGTTGTTGTAATAGTTTGTGAGCTCAGCACTAAAAGAACCAGGTTTGGAATTTGAGCTAATGCATCCTGTAGTTGTCCAACGGCGTGTGATCCCTCATTTTCCAAAAGCAGGGGAAAAAGCTAAAACAATAGAGGACGAGGACCTGGTACCTTCAGCTTTAATTAAGTTCAAGCCCTTGGAAACAGATTCTGTTGTTTTCACTGGTCTAAATAATGAATTGCTTGAAATCAGTGAACCACTTGTTAATGGTTAAGCAATTAGTTTTGTATGAACAATATTTTGTACTTTCCATGGTTTTTTTTAATTGTTCTGGACATATACACAAATTTGTATACTCATTTTTAGTTGATAATTTTCTATTAAACTTTCATACTTACAAATAAATCACTGTGATGAAGCAATTCTGAGCTGCATTCATGAGGTGAATAATTGTAATCTTCCCGTGCTATATTAGTGAGACTGTGAGTTAGTCTCCATGTTCTCAATTGTGTTGAATCTTCTGATAACTGATAATGTTACTTCAGGACCTGAGCATAAATATGATAAAATAATTAATATTCATAAATTTAAAAATAAATATTGGAGAGAGAGGATCCACTTACTTTAAGAGGAAGTGAAACAAGTTAGTGTCACTCTTTTCATCTTATCTTACGTTTAACAGCTTAGATTAATGGTTTATGGTGCGCATTAATTATTATCTCTCGTATAGAAATTCTAACCTATTCCTGTTGCGAGCTGTGTTCATAACTGTTATAATTATCTCTTCTCTTTATTAGTGTATTAAAAATAAATATAAAGGCAAAAAGAAAGTTTATTTTATTAATATGTACTTATGACCCATTAATGTTTGTTGTTAATGTAAAATAAGATAGAAGATTCTGATTCAAAATAATTCATGTAAGTAGATCTCCACTTTTATTTATATATATTGAATTGAATATCAAGTATGGATTAATTCAATGGAGTTGATATCATTATAGTATGTGCTCTGAACATTAATTTGGTTTGATTTATCGATTAGAGTTTGATCGAACCAGTTCGTCTAGCTAGAGTTTTATAATTATGGTTGTTTTCTGTTTAAAAGATAAAATGTAATTATTTTCAAAAGTACAAATTTAAAAATTATATATATTTTACTCATTGCAAAAGTTGAAATAAAATCATTTGTTAATTAAGACCAAACAGAAATTTATACATGGAATAATTTGTATTTAAAGTAAAACAACGCATGTCACTAAGTAATTCAAAAATTTGGGTTTTAAATACCAATTAACAATGATTAATGTAATTGTTATGCATCTTGTGACGTGACAAGTTCAAGAAATAATTAAATAAACAGTTTAATATTGATTGCTAGTCATACTAATAGGAAACACATGTTGATAAAAAAAATACTAATAAGAATTGCAGAAACCAAAACACATAAAACAGAATACAATTAAATAGGCATCTAGTTAATTATGTGATAAGAGTTATTACATACAACTTTTTCTCTCACATGCAACATCTACGATCTATAGTTATAGAGGGTTACAAAACAAAAATAATAATTATATATTAATTAGAAATACATAATGATAACTAATTAACATCACATAACTTATATTACAAGTTATTGGTTCATCAAACGACATAATATTCGATTATTAGATGACGTACTATTAGACAACTTTTACTACAATTTTTACATTCTCTATCTAGTAAACGGACATTTATAATTATTAGACATTAAATCTTAAAAATAATTAAATATATCAAAATTCATGGTGATCATCTAGTTGACACAAAAAAATAGTTAATTAGACTAAGATCTACGGTGATATTTAAACAAATTTTGTCCTTTTAGGGCTATTGATCCACAGTTGAGAAAAAAAAAAAAGATAAAATGAAAAATGATAGCTCTACCTTACCTTTGGTTAACTACACTTTGTTGTTTGTTCCTATGGATTAGCTGCATCATGAATAATTGGGATAGGCCATTTGGCACTAACTTTGAAATGAGAGAGTCATTGAATAGAACATCTGGTTTTGCTTTTGTTTTATGACTTATTTCTTCTTTTTTGCATCCGCAGACAAAGAAATGAAAGGCATACATGCATCCACCAGTATTGAATTGTTCACGTGGATGGCGGGACACACTTTCCCAAATATTTATAGATATAGATATAGTATGAGCAAGGAGCAATGCGTAACTTAGAATCTTTATAAGTTTAGTGACACTGTTTATGGAAAAGTGATGAAGACCAAAGCAAGTGATAAATGATTGGAGTAAGTGAGTTTTATTAATGTACCACTAAACAATTATCAAAACCAATGCATGTGCTCTCCATCTCCACTTCTATCTAAAATACTAAACCCTAAACAATTATTTTTTGACTTTATATGGGATTTGTATGTTAAATTCACATCTTAGGTGTATTTTTTACCATGAACAAAACAATTATTGGTTATACAATAGTAGATAAAGTACCTAAAAAGTGAGACTTATTTCTCATGAGACTCTCTTCCCTTCCTCAATTGCTTTTCTAATTTTGGAATTAATGCTATTACTTTATCTCAAGCATACACATATGTGCGTAATATTCTTGAAAAAAATACCTTTGAAGTTAGATTTTTAAGTTGGAATATTCATCGTTCAGTCTCCTTCATGCATGGTCAAGATACATTATAGGACCTGACTTTTACTTCTATTACCCCAAATCCTAAATAAATATTCTTTATTCCTTAAATGTCAGATTAACCTTCTAACCAATTTTTGAGTACTTCAACATGTTTCTATATATATATATTTATAAGACTTTAGGTAATTTCCTTATCTTGTTGTATTATTCTTGAATGTGCTCTTTAATCAATCCTTAAGATCGGCTATACTGGAACCCATTGCCAATAGATAAATATAACTAATCCATGTATAAATGTATAGTAAGATAGATAATTCTATAAATTTATTAGTTAATATATTAATCCAATTGAACCAAAAAATATATACCAACAATTTTAGAGCGTATATAATTTTTTGTCAACTTGAGTCTCCTGAAACCGATTAAGATGGTTATTCTATTTTGATTCTTATAATTTACATTTGAAACCTAGCAAAATATTTTGAGTGTTTAAGCAAAATCACCAAATCACATTATTTATCCCATGTTCCTCTAAGAATGTGCCCAACATGTTGTGATATCGAGGAATCATACTCTTAATATTGAGGTCTACGGGATCCATTCAAAAACAAATTTTGCTATAAATAAAAGAGACGAATATTAGGGTAAGAAATATAATAAACAAAAAAAAAAAATCGAATTCACGGACGTGCAATGGTTTAATTTTCTCTTTTGGTACCTACTGCATCCCCTAGGCAAAGTTTTCTAAGTTTACATTATGAATTGAGGATGCATTTATATATCAAAAAACAATTTCCTTCCCACAACTACTCCTATCATTGGGCCAAGTATCTTTCTTAGATAGCATTTGTTAAAGTGTAGAAAAAAAATATTCTAGTAACAACGTGTCCGAAATGTTATTAATTAATAATTATCTATTATAATCATTGTCACCTTTGATTGACTTTCAGAGCATTGAATATTGAGAATTATGAATGTGTTTGATTATTAATGAGACAAGATAATCTATATTAATATATGAACAGGCCAACAATGGCAAAAGTTCAATTAAGCCTATGCCAATGGTGGTGACTTCGATAAGCTATGGTGTGCTAAATTTATTTATGAAGTGGACGTTAATGGTTGTGTTGTGATCACCAATTGTTGCCACCAAATAAAACTTAGCAAATTAATTGTGGTGATTCGTGAGGTAATGAGAGATCGTAGATTATGTTTATGTCAAGTTTCTTATAGTAACGATGAATGATAACATTAATATTCATTTTAGAATAAAAAACACGTTGAGCAAAATTATTCTCATTAATCAACATTAACGTGGGATTTTTTTATAAAAAATATATTGCTTTTATTTTAAAATGTCAATTGCGTAATTGTATAATAAACAAACTATTACTTGTATTAGAAGGTTGGTGGGAAAATGTAAACTAAATAAAATATTCAAAGTATATTAAGAATGGTGACCACTTTATACTAAATTACATGAACTCAAGGTAGTTGTTAACAACTTCTTTTTGAAATCAAATTGGTTGATATATATGTGATTGTGAAGAGGAATCAATAGTAGAGAAGAAACTAACTCATTGAGTAATGTAAAAGAATCCTCTTCAAACTTCATATTAGACTCATGTCAATTCTCTTATCAACACAAAAAGTAAATAAACTTTATATAAATTATTTAATCTTAAAAGCTGCAAATTCTTTTATGTCATTCAAATATATATATATCAATTTTATAACTAAAATAATAAAAATATGAAATAACTGTCATATTTTTTTCTAGAGTAGTGATTTATAATATTTTTAAATATTATAAAAGATTTTTGTTTTTTACAGCTAAAACATTGGTATTTTTATTAAAGAGAAATACAAGTAAACAAGTCTTAATTTTTTTTATTTTAAATTAATGTTTTCTTCAATTGAATTGATATTAAACCTTTGTTTATTTATTTCTTTGAAAAGAAGAAAAAGTTTGTGAACAAAGGGACGAAAAATAATAAATTTTTAAGTTATGGGTTTAATAACAAATGAAAGAACATGAAAAGAAAAAAAATATTTTATTATTTTTATTCATTAATGTTTGTCTCAACTCATACACATTTATATATTTTCATGTTATGCCAATTGATGATGAAAGATTCTTCCCATCTTTGGTGAAAGTGACACCACATTATTAAAATAAATAAGAAGAATATTTTTACTTCTTTATAATAATTTTAAAATGTCGGAAATCAACATCAATCATATATGTGGTGATTATTTTTTTTAGCTTTCTTCTTCTTCAAAATAATTATGCAACTTAGTTTTATGAAGAGAGAACGTGTTTTGTTTCCTTTCTTCTGTTTTTTATTGAGCGTTTTCCATTTTCTCTATTTTTTTTTATGCCTTATCAAACCAAATGTTAGCATTACTTGTATAATGATACTTCTAATTGACATTTTGTCAATAATATACACCAATAGAAATGAATATGCATATTTGTTGGCATCTCTATTATAATATTAAAGTGTTATAATTTAAAAAAAAATATAAATAAATAATTTTGTAATGATAAAAGTTGATGAATTATATGATTATTTTTTAATTAAAGAGTTAAATGATTACTTTTAAATTGAAAATTTGTACTATTATATATTTTATTAAAGAATACAATTATTTTAATTAATTACAAATAAAATAAAATAACACTTAAAAACAGGTAATAGAAATGGCACTTTTATATCTTATTTGTAACATATTGAGCCCGTGTAAATATTATTAGGATATTTTGATTAAATAATTTTTAAAATAAGTAAATAGGCTTCTTTATTTAGCCTTGGTGAAGACAATGTGGGACCGCCGCACACGGTTTTCTTCCAATGTTTAGTCATTCGTCACATTTGCTTTGTTTATATACTATTACATGAAAAAAGTGGCACGTTGTGTAATAATTAATATAAAATAAAAATATTACTTTTAAAATCTTCCATCTTCCACATAATAAGTTATAAAAAGGTTTTAGTAAAGTATTTATAAATTTGGAGTAGACACACGTCCTTTTTTTGCAATGAAAAACACAGTTTTTTAATTCACAACTTTTACTCTTGATTATTAACTTTATATATAATTTACATCGAGATAATCATAAACTAGTAACTAATAAATTTTCACATTCTCTATGAACTAAACTCACATGGCAGAGTTGAAAATAAATAGTGGTAGATCTGTCCTCTGGATAATTTATTCGTATTGGACTTGTACACATATATGAATATATGAATGTACACATGCACCTTTGCAAAAAAGAATTAGGCAAAATATAATATAAGTTTTTTGTTTTTAATTTATAAATAAATAATTTTAATAGCTTTTGCCGTGTCAACTCCACATGTAGTCACAAGGGGAGGTTACATGTGAAGGTATACCTAAAAAATATATAAGATAATATTATTAAATATGATTCACCAAGTTGAATTTAATCACTGAGAAACTGTCAAATATTGTGAATTTTGTTTAACAAGTAATAGTTAAACTTAGTAATGATTGGGTGTTTCTTTTGTCTGAATCAATGCATGGACAGAAGAGTTATGACTGCCATTGGGAGATGGATAGACCTGTGTGTAATTTCTTATACATATGTAGCCTTTAATTGCATTTTAGGTCATGTAACCAGAAAAAAAAAAAATTCAAGGTTACTTTGTGATAGAGAATTTGTGTAGTTTTTTTTTTTTTTTTTTTTTTCAGTTTAATCAGTCACTCTAATAGAAAAATCATATTTATACCCTAATATAGGGTCACATGTGAATAATAAATGATATTATGCTTTTTTTTTTCTATATTTCTAATTTTTTTCAAAATTGAAACAATATATATCAAAGATGTTTTTTATTTTTTTGGAAAATAGTCTTTTTTATATGATTTTAACTTTTAATCATTAAATCTGAGAATTTAAATTTTAGTTCGCAAAATTTAATATTAATTGTCGTAATCTTTTGAGTGTCCTTTTTTTTTTTAATATGTAATATTTTCTCCTTATAACATTGTACATAAAGTTGTCTCAGTTAATTGAGTAATAAAAGTTTAGATTTATGTTTTATGAATTTGCCCTTCATTTTTTTTTATTTTTACCATATTTCTAAAATAAAATAAGCAACATTTCTGGCCTTTATTAATCTAATAAATCAAACAAAGTCTTTCTGAGATTAATCTTCCTTTCACTGTTGAATGAAAGAGAGAATAAAAGAAATAAGTGTGAAAAAAAAAAAAACAAAGCAAGTAATTAGTGCATTAAATGAGCTTGAGTTCCCAAAATGGTTGACTTGAATATTTAATATAGCATTAATTAGCTTGTGAATTTGAGTTAATGCAATTATGCAACATTATGTCATGAAATTTGGATGATCGTCCTGTAACTTAAAACTAGAAAGAAAGATGGAGTAAAGCACACCACTTTATTCTCCACTGCAGTAACACGAGTTAAAGTCGTCGTTGCGTGTCGTACACACGTGCGCTATTTCACCAGGTGGCAGTACATAACACCACTGTCACCGACAAAGCCTCATAGGTTAGGTTGTCCCTGTGAATCAATCCCAGGATTGGGCACGTGCTCTTTTACCGGTCCACCCCGTCACTCCACCGGTTAACCCGTAAACCAAGCTCCTTTGATGACCCATCTTTTCTTTTCTTGTAAAATACGATTTAACGGTTAAGATCTCACGAAACTCGTGTGCTATACGACCCCATTGGACTTCCCTTTTTCTGATGTAGTTGGAACCTTTTCCTTTGTTCTTCTTTCTTTCTCTACCCCTCTGGTTTTTCTTATTGTTCTGTTCTTGTGAGTAAGGAACAAGGTTGCTTCTTCCCTTTTGTTTTCCAAGGAAGAGGATTTTGAGTTTTCGGTTTCTCAAAATTTCACTGGGTTGTGCCTTTTGTCTCTGAAATGGAGAGAGATTTCATGGGCCTGAACTCCAAAGAACCACGGACTGTGGTGAAGGAGGAGATCAACGATGTTAGCTACGAAGACTCTGGCATGTTTCAACCTTTTCTTTCGTTTTTAAATTTCTATATCTCATTGCTTTCTTGCAAAGCTTCACTCCTTGTGAATTGGGCTTCTTTTTCTACTTTCTTGGTTCAATTTATACCCTTTGATTGCATGTGGGTTGATTCATGTTAGAAAATTATTTTTGTGCTCATAGATTTCCTTGGTTGTAATAGTTTTCCTTTTTTTTGCTCTTTCTTTTGACTTAGTAAGTTTTTCTCGGTCTGGTACAATTTCCTTATGTGTAAATCTTTTACCACCTATTTATTAGGAATTCATGAGTTAGATTTTACTAGTGGAAATAATTAAGCTGTGAGTGACTCTTGTTTATATGTTTAAAGTAGTGTGTGAGTGTGTTGTGAAATTTTCAATTTGGGAAAGAAATCGCTGTCAAGTTCTTACCGGTTTTGCTGATTTGGGTGTGCTTCTAAACACGTATACGTAGAAAGTTTTTCACATAGGTCATTAGGTCCTAATTGTGGAACTCTTTTTTTAATATCTGTTTTGTTTTATCCCTTAAGGTCTATTGGCCAATTAACTCAGGTTTAAAGTCTTCCTAGCTTATGCTGATGGCGATTTTTGTGGGTATGTGTAGGCTTCACAAAGGGTTCCATTGCCCAGTGGCCTTTCTCGAACAAAGTATCCACCCGTCCACATTTGATGCCTTCCAAGGCTTCTCAAGATGATAAGACTAAGAAGATACTGTCTGGTCCCATAACAGCTGGGCTTTTATCCATTTTAAGTCAAGATGAAATTGAGTCTAGTCAGAAATGTTCTGCCGTTGAACCCCAGGTTAGATGCTACCTTTTCTCAGTTCCTCTTTATATTTATTTAAACTTGACAAGTTAGCTCAACATTCAGTGTTGTTAAGCCTTAAATTAAAGTAAAATGGGTATAATTTGTTTTTGGGCATTATAATTTGTATTTTAAGAGGATAGCTTTTTATGTCTTTCTCATTCTCTTCTTTGTAAAAAATTATAAAAATCTGCTTTTGCTTATGTCTGTCCCAAGCCTTTTTGGTGAATGAACTTCCCTTTTGGATCAGAACCTAACATGTGATTGTTGTGCAACTTCTCATGCCTATTGTTTCAACATCTAAACTCCAGTATCAGCTGATGTCCTTTTTGCCTTTCCTTTCATTGATTGTTTGTTATTACTACTATGCAGAAATCTTTCAATCACGATGTGCAAGGTGGTCATCATTTTTCGCTGACTCCATTTCAAGTACCACATGATGTGAATTCTGTGAATCATCCTCATGATGTGAAGATGTCTTCAGTTCCCAATCAAGCAATTCCAGTTTCCTTGGGGAGTCCATTCCTGAATAATCATTTTTCAACTGCCGGTCAGAATATGAATGGCACTAGTGTGAAGCAGCCATTACTTGGGGGAATACCTGTTTCTGTGCCCCATTTAGTTATTCCCAACAACGGACCTGTTTCTGGAATGACTGAATCATGGTAATTTTAATTTTTTATCCTTGAACTGAATTTTGTGACAGTATAGAAACTTGTTTCTGTTTTTGATTTATGTTATTTTTAAGTAACAGTGTGAGACCATCTCCACCTTCTGCCCAACTTACCATCTTCTATGCGGGAACTGTCAGAGTCTTTGATGACATCTCTGCTGAAAAGGTAACAATTTCTTTGTTCCTCACATTCCCTCCACCTCCCTTTCATGAGGCCTTGATTGTGGTTAAGCTTTTAAAAGTGACCATCTTTTTACAGGCTCAAGCTATCATGTTGTTGGCTGCCAATAGCTTATCTGTAGCTCCTAACATGGTCCAGCCAAAAGTTCACGTGCCTGTCTTGAAGTTGGCTGCTGCTGGCAATGGTGTGCCTGCGACTCAACCTGCAAATACACCACCCAGCTCTGGCCTTTCAAGCCCTATATCTGTTTCTTCACATACTGGAGCACAATCAGGGAGTGGCTCAACCAGCACTGATGAATTTCTTGCTGCTAAAACAACTGGAGTTCCCACCACTCCTGTTAGCAATGTGGAGCCTCCAAAGCTAGTCAGTGCAGTCACTATGTTGACATCAGGTATTTTGGTGATATCATTTCTCACACTCTTTGCAGATTATGGTTCTTTAGTTCATCTTCATTTGTGTGTATTGATCTCTTGCATAGGATATTTGTCCACAACTTGTAGGCTTATATATTAATGACGGATGGATCCATCTGCAGTCTTGAATTTAGCTGTGTTTGATCATTACACCTGTTTTAGTTTAATGATTTCTACAAACCATCTGTTATGCAGCTGTACCTCAGGCTCGGAAAGCATCCTTGGCTAGATTTTTAGAAAAACGCAAAGAAAGGTTAGTTCATATGCATTCTTATTTGGGTGGGTGGAGACACAATTTATATTTCTAGACAAAAAGGAAAACTTACTTATCTATCATCCTTGGACTGTTAAACTTCTGGTTCAATAACTATACTATATGGACTTTATAATTGTGTGATGGAGCTCTCCCTTCAGAATGTGTTTGGATTAGTGGTAACCAGGGGAATGGAAAGGGAAAAATGGAAATTGGTTGGTATCATAAAAATTTATGAATGGGAATGAAAATAAAATCTAATCTTTCCTCCATCAATTCTCTCTTAAGTGTAATAACTTTGCTTTTATTTAAACTCACCGTCACTGTTTTACATCATTAATTTTGTTTCTCAGAAAAAGTTTATATTGGCTTATATTTAAATTTTACACTTGCAATTGCAACCATTTATTATGACATTTATTTCCCTAGCTACTTGAATCAATCTAATTTTGAGGAAAAAAAAATCATTCGACTTTTTCAATTGATCCTTTATTCCATACTGTACTTGCTGAAATTTGCAAGCATAACTTGTGTTTATAGACTTGTATATAATATAGGAGTTTGCTTCTGCTTTGAGTTTAAGATATATAGTCTTGTATATGTTCTCCTTGCTTAAGCTGGCAGTTAGTGTTACCAAGACTACATGAAATTATTTATGAGGAGGTTGCTGTGTGTGCTTGCAGGGTGATGAGTGCAGCACCATATAACCTGAACAAGAAGTCTGAAGAGTGTGCCCCTGCAGAATTTGCTGGTGCTATCTTTTCAGCAGGTGCTACTGGCTCGGCAATGCAAGGATAGTAGCCAGCACCTTTTTAGGAAACTATTTCTGAGAACAATATTATAGTAACCTAAAAGTGTTGTAAGCAGATGCTGTTATTTTTGTTGATCACAATTTATGCTGGCATTATTCTGAAGTACCAGACTTGGTTCAGTTACCATAGTTATTTTTGTGGTGTAGGGCTTTTACCTTGGTTATTTGAAAGGTCGGTTGAATTTTAGGTTCCTACACTGTAGCATTGGACAACTATTAACTCATATTATTTGTTTACATTTGTGGTGTAAAAGCCCAGTTTATATATTTATTTATATTGTGTAATTCTTATTTCTAGTTTGGTTGTGAAAAAACCTGTTTTTTTTTTTGTCAGACAAGTGAAGCTAGATATTTGTCAATTTATTATCATAGTGAATAATGTAACCCCAAATATTCAACATAAATAAGGAATAAAATTGATCACAAAAGTTAAATGAAAATTAAATTATTTCAGACAAAAGAAACAAAAATTCATCTACCTCTTTTCTTACTATAAGAAAAAAAAGGAAATGTCATTTGGTATAATGCAACAAATCTCAATCCCCAGATTTTATTTTATTTTTTGATAAATATTGTTGGGTGTACTTACAATAAAGGCGAGTTTTGTAAAATAAAAGAAACAAGATTAAAAGGCTTTTACCGCTAGGTTTAGTATGTAGGGAGTCTATACAAAAAGTTTATGAAGTTTATTTGGAGTTATAAAAGTGGCTTATAAATTTTATTATTTTTTAGGTTGTTTTAGAGAAGTTTTTTTTTTATCAAGTTGATTAGATAATAATTTATTTTAATTTGCATGTTTAGATTTATTTACTATATTCAAGTATTCGAGATGGCAACCCAAACGCATCTTAAAAAATGGAAATGAAAACTTGTAGTAGTGGAAAAAAATTTGCAGGCCATGGGTGTCGGAAATCATGGATATTACAAACAACATTCACGTGAAGGTGGCTATAGGTTACAGGTGTACTTATTAATTATCTTCACCTGCTTCACCTGAATTTCGCTATTTTTCTACCCAAAATAAAAAATAAAAGACTTTCTTGTACAAGTTAACATAATCACAAGTTTAATCAATGAAGTTCAACATAGTTAATGAATAATTGAATTCTTTTACTATATATAAACAAAAGTTTTGTTAAAAAAGTAAACTTGGACGAATATGTTTATTAAAAATATCTTTGATGAAAAAAGAAATTGCTAAGTTAATAGCAATTTCAAAAAATATTGAATTGAATGGTCATAACGCGCGTTTTTGGCAACACTCGGTAGAAGTTGCTAAGATTTTTGAGTTGAATTGATTTTTCGTATGTCACGGTCACACCTTAAATCATTTTCAAAGACCCTTGACAGTAATGCTCTGCCCCACAGTCTTGTTCTTTTCAAATTTATTTTTAAATTTATTTGATACGTTCTTTCTTTATTTTAAAATCTACCACTTTTTAAAATTCCACAAGCCTCTACATTTGGGGAGCAATTTTTTAAGCATGGAAGACTTAATTCAAAATAATTAGATTTATATTTTTTTTAAGTCTAAAAATATGACATTTGATTTCAAGTCTTATAAAATTTTATGACGTTTAGTCTCTAAAAATACAAAATTACATTTTTTACCTTTTTTTTAAAACACGAATAGAATTTTTACGGAAATTAAAAAAAAATCGTAATTTGTGGAAGGAATATATTGAAGGCAATAACGTATTTCCTTATCGCATAATTTTCATAAATATTTAACGTAACAATCTCACATAGATAGTACTTTTCACATAAAGCTTGTCTTTCTTTTATTAGAGAGAAATATCTTTCTGCGAAAAAAATATTGCAAGAAATAACAATTATACTAAACCTCTAGCGAGTATGTGTATATACGCAATCATAAAAAACATTAAATAGTATGTTTAGTGAATTTATTGTTTGTAATATATATTTTTCCTGATAGAAAAGTCTTTAACAGAAAAATAGTCACTCAATAAGTTACTAATTGAGAAATTGTTGAAAAAGTTCTATAATATTTATTCTTTGTGAATAAATAGGTTTGGAGGGGTGGCTTTGTATACGAGGAAAGACAGAAAGTGATGAGATGTTCTCTACTGCATTATGATTCATGAAGAATATTGGTTGCAACTGCTACCCCACTACATTATAGTAGACAAATCATAACAACGATTAGTGCAAAAGTAATTTCAGAGAGAACACTAGTTGCGTAAGGGAAAATAAAAATTTAGATATTTAAAAAAAAGGCAAAAACCATGAATTTTGAACATAAGAAAGAAAAAATAAATAAATTTTTTGAAGATCATTATCTCATGCCTTTTCCAAATATCATCTAGGACAAGCTTCCTAAGAAGCAAGTAAGAATCAACATTTACAATGATGGTAAAGCTAGAAGAGTCACACTCCTTGGACTATTCACATTATAAGGGAAAATAAAACAATTTAATTATTCTGTAAAGCATCACTTTTTTATAATGGTCCATTGTTGCATCACTCCTTCAATTATTTTTTGTTCCTAAAGATTCTTGGACCCACTTGGCCTTGTACAACCCACCTTCATATGTCACCAATTTTGATTGTGTTAGAAAAAAAAAAAAAAATTCATGCATGAAATGATGCATTTGCACCATAAACATTCTTGTACTCCTTATCTATCCACCAATTGCTTCTCTCTCAACTTAACTTGAGATATAAGCGATTACGACCACTCTATTATACTTCTTTGAGTTCTTTCCTGATAAACAACACGTAATCTATAGCTTCAGTCCATATTTTCTATGTTTATCTGCATATTTTACAACATTGAGTTCAATGTCTGGTACATGGTTTATGTAAAAGTCGAGTTGAGTAAAAAAGAAAATAATAAATTCTAATGCATCTACAGTTACAATAAAATTTGGAAAATCTAAATCATTGTCCAACGCTAATTAGACAAATCTAATACTCGTTTTAAGAAATCTAATAATTATAACAAATCACCATCCATATAATCAGTGATCCTGAGAAGAGAATAATTGTAATATGCGGTGTACTCAAGAATTTATAATAGATATGGGTGAACTCTACATATACTTATTATGATAATTATTTTTATATTTATAATAAGTATGATATATTATATATTTATAATGACAAGCCTAAGCCTTAGAGGGTAATAAGTAAGCAATGAAGTGGACTTCTCATTCTTCCAGTTATTTATGCTTATGTACTGTATATTTCAGTTGAATAAACCCAAATAATTTCTTTTCCAAATAAATTATCAATGCTATGTGCTGGATCCATAGCATCATTTTCAGTAAGTTCATAAGAAAATTAAGTGGATGACATGAAGCAAACGTGTCGAGTATCAGAAAAGAACACAAAACTGCATACCTGGAAAATTTGGTGCAGATGGTGTCAGGGCATGCAATTTTCTTTGTGATGCACAAAAAAGTGCATTATTTTAAACACCAACAAATAAAAAATTGTGAACACAAAGGAGCACTTAAACAAGTGTTGGATTCACCGACCAAAGTTGAACATATTAACTAGAATTTTACATAATATTGGTCATCCTTCGTAACATCAGTGATGTTTTGTAAAAAGTTAGTGCTTGAAATTTAGATTTGCATGTTTTCACTCTTCTCTAGGCATTTTCATGCGCAACAAATATTATCAAACGGATAAGCATTTAGAAGAAATAAATTTCTCACTTTTTTATGTGATGTTTATTAATCCATGGACAAGAGATATATCCATTCACTTTCATTAACATTCGTCTAAAATTTTTAATTAACAAGCATGTTACTTTTTTTCTATTCACAGATAGATAGTTTTCAGACCCAAGGAATAATGAATACCTAATGTTCGATCCTGGCCGTTCGCATCCCTAATCACAAAAGCGAACCACCACCCACACATATGCAGGTTCAATATTTTTTTTTTAAGTAAGTAATTTTATGGGCCAAAAGCAACTCGGCCCACTTGATTAACGAAAGCATGAAAAAGAGTTTACAATATAAAAGCAATTAATATATTCTGATTGAAGAGATGGGTGCAGAGAGCTAAAAGGAAAAAAAAAAAAAAAAAAAAAAAAAGAGCTTAGGTTACACTCTTCAAAAGCGTAATTTGCACTTTAGAGTACAAAAAGCTCACTTCTTAACCTTGTTACAATTAATTTATATATTTATTATACTATATATACAAGCGGCATTGTAATCTCTGATACAACATAACAGTGGAGAATTTGTCACCAACTGGATCATTCTCGAATGTGTGATTGATCCATTGTGACACATTGCTTTTGCAAAATGTTTTTTAATACTTAATTACCGCCCTTTTAAGTTTTATTGACCATTTGATTAACACGAAAAGCAGACTTATGGAAGACTGAAAATAAATAAATTTTAAGGCATAGTTATGTTTTATGACATGTGATCAATTCATATTAAGTGATAAATTTTATAAAATTACATTTATAAAAATTTAAAATATTTTCATTCAGTTAGAAAGACAGAACTCTTAAATAATTTCTATATCTTTTCAGCATAATAATTGAATATGCATTTAAGAAAGTAAGTTGTGTACAATCTTTTCTCTTTTTCCTATTTTCTTCTGACCTTGTTTTCACCCCTTCTTCTCTTTAGCCACGTGCATTACAGCCGTTGGATTCCCACAGAGACACGTATCATGACGTGGCGCAAATCCTAACTCTTCATCCTTTACCCCACAAGTGGCTTCAACGAGATTCTTTATAAAAATTATTTACGCATATAAATTACTTAATTTTTTTATATAAATATTTGTTTTCCATTTATACGTAACTTTGTATTAAAATAATCTTTTTATTTATGAGTAGAAAAATTCAATAAACAACGGAGATGTTAAGCTTCTCTCTCTTCTTTCTTTCTTTCTCTTCCACCTCACACGCTTCCACTCTCTCAAAAGGAGCAAACTTTCATTTCATTTGCTTTTCCCTCCCACTGGCTAGGATATTTCCCAATTTTCTACTCTTCTTTAGTTTCAATTTCCCTTTTTTGCAGTTTTTCTGTTGTGGGTTTCCTTTGAAACTCAGTGTAAGCAGTGCTCCTTTTATGCTACTGCTGGACAGATTCAACTCTCATGGCTCTGCTGCTGCTGTTCTTCATGCTGCCACTCTCAATTTCTGCATCTGGGTCTGGGGGTAAGTTTCTGCATCTATGCTCCCTTTTTTTAGCTGCCACTCAGTTCTTGTTGATTAATTTATCTATGTTGTTCATTCCCCCTGGATATGTTAATGCCTAATAGGTTTCAGTTACTTCTTCATTTTTGGCCTTTGGTTTTTGTTTTTTCGCTCGTTGTATCATCTTCATTCTGCCATAATCAGTTCTTTCCGCCCATGGAAAGTGGCATTGGTTAATTATTTATTGTTTATGATTTAATCAGTGTTTTCTTGTTTTCTCTATTCGATTGCATTTACATTACTGTTTTGAAATTTCAAGAGGGGAGAGAGAGAGGAGGATTAGTAACTAGTAAGTGTCTCTTTCATTTTTATTTTCAGTTATTCTTGTTCAAAGTAAAGGGTTTCTGCCAGAAAATCTTTTACTTTGTACAGAGCTTAGGATCTGTTCTTTCCCGTCTTTGGTGGGAGCAATGTTGTTGCGTCCCAGCTCATCACACACTGTTACTCTGCTGCATTTGGCAGTTAGCTGCATTTTGTAAAAAAAAATGGACTAAAAATACCCTTATTTGAGAAAGCCAGGAATTGTGAAAAGGTATAGTAGTTACACTTCTCTAATTGTAGCTGTGAAACGGCCCAGACAGAAAAATATAGAGGTCCGCAAGAGTAGATGGGACAATCTGCCACCTACCATATATAAATAATTGCATTGTCATGAAAATGTGCATTCTAGAATAGGCAATTAAGGTTACATAGAACAAATAAATCTTCACAGATGTCACCTGAAAAAGCCTCAGGGACAGAGGACGGTGGGGTGATTTTGACATTTGAAGACAAAGACATAAATAGGCCTGCCTTTATATGGTTTTCTGTGTGTAACTACCGTACCATTAATATTTTTACTTCTGGAATTTAATAATCGTAGTAGTTAGAAAGTGATCTTGGTGATGTGGCACTTCATTCTGACCTCAGTTCCCATGGACCGAGTTGCCAAAAACAATTTCAACATTTTATGTTCGTAGCTTGCTAATTAAAGTGAATTTCTCTCTTGTGTATCTTGGAGGGTGGAAGAGCTAGGTGCTGGTGATGTGAATGTGTCACCTACCAACCAACATCATATGAGTGTTTTAAACATCTTTTAGCTAATGCATGTCTCCTTAGGTCCTACCCTTACTGATAAGAACAAGAAACTCATGGAGTGACGGGTAAAAAAGCATACTTCAACTTTTATCACGGCTCACGTCTCCACAATCAAATATGACCAATGCAGTTGATGTATCAACGTCCACTTCTAATTTGATTGGATCTAAGGATATTATTAGTTAGCTTGATGAACAACTGGGTCATCTATAGACCCTTGACATACTTATTATGGTCATTATTTTTATAGTATCTCTGACAGGGAACTACGTGCTTGATTATGACAGAACTACGTGCAATTATGCTATAAGTAAGACTGATTGCAACTAGGTTATGTTCTAGAACTTAGGATCTGCAAAAGTAAGGGTTATATCTCAATTCTATTCGTGGATATAATTTCTCATGTCTTTTAGATTATGATAGACCAGCTTATTTCCGAAAAACCGTGACAATTTATAGTTCTTGAATGTTATTGCTTGCTATTTCACTCGTAAAGCTGAGCACTACCGCTATTTACTATTAGCTGGCTATATCTTTTCATAAGACATGTTGTGTTTAAATTATAGACAATAAAATTATAGAGCCAACTTGTCAGATAAGTGAATCATTCCCCATTCTCCTTTTCTTGAACCATATGTTTCTCAAGAAGTACATACATTTCTTTGGCTGTGACGTTGCATATTTAATTTTGGGGACTCTTGTTAACCCTACCGACCAGCTGGTGTTGTCACTGATTACAATATGAAGCGTCCTCAATGAGTTCTATGACTTTTTTGTAGAGAAATCTACGATCTGGAAAGGGTAAGCGTGTTCAGTAAATAATGTTAAAACATAACTTTTACTGCTGCATCTCTTATTAATATCCCAGTGGTCCTCTTATTTCGTTTCTGAAGGTTTGTTTTAGATTGTTAATATCCTTTTTTTTCTGAAAATACCGTTCTTTTTTTTTTATCTACTTGATGTACCTAGACTGAGGATTTATGCCTCGTTGGTCTTGTAATTTACTCCATATCACTAAGTTGCACATCCTTTTTCGTGTTTGGATGTACTATACAACTATTACATTGTTTTTTCTCTTTCCTATCTGTTGGTGATGGTTGCTGACATTTTTTTTTTAATCAGTTTATGATCAATATCATATGGTCACTTTGAGTAAACTCGTGTTAAAATGAAAGTCCTTCATTCATACGGTCCTTTTTTTTTTGGCAGATGCATTTATTGGTGTCAACATTGGTTTAGATATATCTGACATGCCAGGCCCAACAGAGATTGTTGCTCTTCTGAAGGCTCAAAGTATCCAACATGTGAGACTCTATGATGCTGACCGAGACCTACTTCGTGCACTTGCCAAGACAGGAATCAGTGTAACCGTTTCTGTTCCCAATGACCAGTTACTCGGCATTGGTCAGTCCAATGCGACTGCAGCAAACTGGGTTACTCGAAATGTCATAGCTCATATCCCTGCTACTAACATCACTGCCATATGTGTTGGATCTGAGGTTCTAACTACTCTCGCAAATGCAGCCCCTATTCTAGTCTCTGCCATGAATTTCATTCATTCTGCTCTTGTTGCTGCTAATCTAGATCAGAAAATTAAAGTCTCTAGTCCGCACTCTTCTTCTATCATCCTTGATTCTTTCCCTCCTTCCCAGGCATTTTTCAACCGTACATGGAATCCAGTCATGGTTCCCATGCTTAAATTTTTGCAATCAACAGGTTCATATTTTATGCTCAACGTGTATCCATATTATGATTACCAGCAGGCCAATGATGCAATCCCACTGGATTATGCTTTATTCCGTCCCCTACCTCCAAATAAGGAAGCTGTTGATTCCAACACTCTGCTGCATTATACTAATGTTTTTGATGCAGTTGTTGATGCTGCTTATTTTGCAATGTCGGATTTGAACTTCACCAATATCCCTATTATGGTGACTGAGTCAGGATGGCCCTCCAAAGGTGACTCTTCTGAACCCGATGCAACTGTTGATAATGCCAACACTTACAACAGTAACTTGATCAGACACGTCCTTAATAATACGGGAACTCCAAAACATCCTGGAATTGCAGTTAGCACCTATATTTATGAGCTTTATAATGAAGACTTAAGATCAGGTCCATCCTCGGAAAAGAACTGGGGGCTATTTTATGCCAATGGAGAACCGGTGTATACCTTACACTTGACTGGTGCTGGTATTATATTTGCAAATGATACAACAAACCAAACCTTTTGTGTCGCAAAGAGTAATGCTGACCCTAAGATGTTACAGGCAGCACTTGATTGGGCTTGTGGACCAGGGAAGGTGGATTGTTCCCCTTTGCTGCAGGGTCAAACATGTTATGAACCGGATAATGTAGTTGCACATTCTACATATGCTTTCAATGCATATTATCAGAAGATGGATAAATCGCCGGGTAGTTGTGATTTCAAAGGCGTTGCATCTATCACTACCACAGACCCAAGTATGGCAATACATACTCCTACGTAAATATTTATGAGTTGGATACAAATGTGTGTACATTCACTAGAACACCATAGCTATAGGCAATAAGTAAACATGCATGTTTGCATCCAGGCTTGCACCTTAACACAATAACCAGGTTTGATAGAATGACATATTAGATGAATTATGAATTGTTATACATCAAAGAAGGTCTGCATAATCACTTTTCTATTTAAAGTTGTTTAGCATTTTAATTCAACTGATATTTGTTGCATTGCAATTTTTACAGGTCATGGCTCTTGTATATTTCCAGGAAGGTATGATTCTAGAGCCTCTGTTACTGTGTTCGTTGCCATTCCTTTCCTGAATATATGTGCTGTCTTATTAATGTATATTGCCAATCCTTCTCTTTCAATTATCACAACTGTTAAATTACTTTACATCTTTCTTTTTTCTTTGATTGCATATTTATGGTGAAATACAGTCATGGGAAAAAGGGAACCCGAGTAAATGGCACATCACTGGTCCCATCTAATTCCACAAGTTCGAGCTGCTTGTCACAATATTACTACAATGGTGGATTTTTCACAAGCTCGTTGGGTCTGGTTGTTCTACTTTTTTGTGCAGTTATGTAAAACTAGGCTCATCTTCTGTCCTTCTTTGGAATATAATTAATGGAGGCATTCTCTTCAACCTTCTTCTGCAAGATTGCATCGCAACGCAACATACCTTATTTAGAGTTCCTTCTAAAAATTATTTTAGTTGTCCGGTTGATCAACATGTATATCAGCAATTATAATACGAGTTGTCCATTGAATTTTGTACAAACAGATAGTAATTATTTGACATCACTGCTGTAAGCATAGTTTCTTTTTCATTTTGAATAACAATTTTATTCTTTGAATTTGAATTATTTTGTCTCTGGAATCATTTGGAATAATTTAGCATAATGATCTTGACATTGTACACAGCTGATGAATCGGACTCTTTCGTGATGACTTGGATGAATTTATAGGGAAAGCCTTCGTCAACAGTCAGCCTTTAAGTACATACGTGAACGCAAATAGTATCATCATTTGTCAGCCATAAGCTTTATACAAGTTACAGGAACTTGATGACATGGTGCATAATCGTTGAAACTTATCCCAAGTTGTACTTCATTATAGAACATCAGTATAGGTATATCCGTGAGAGTTTTCATCACAAACTTTACAGATCAATGAAGAGTCTGAAGAAGTGCACCACCAATTTGTGTGTTGCTTACAGTATGGTTTGTTACAGAAACTGCATTTGGGAAGCTGTAACCAACATTCAAGGCAGAATATATCTTCACAAGCTCCCTCTTCCACTTCTCCGGATTCAATGCATCCACCACAGTTTTCACACCTTGGAATACAAAATTTGCAACCCCTACATGGTGATAGTGGCCATTCCCTCCTCATGCAGTGCCCTCTGGGGCAATCATAAACCATCCTCACCTCAGAGCACCTGGGACATATCTCCAAATCAATAAGCCGTTGACTCTCTTCATGCTTAAATACCGAAAAGCCACCTCGTTCATGATAGTAGACAGGCTGCTGCTTTTGCTGCTCCTCTAATGGCTGATTCTTTCCCAGGTTCATGATAAGCATGTCAAGATGATCCTTCTGTACGTTGTAAATGCCGTCTATACTTAAGGTCTTCAAGCAATTGCTTCTTTGGCATAGTGTTTTCACTGCTCTTAGAACTCCTTCAGGGGTTATACCTGTGCACGCTGGTATACGCAGCTGCACCCCAAATGAAACCATAAATGAGACAACACTCCAATCCTACTATGTTGGCAAAACCTTATATTTATCAAAGCTTGATTTTTCTTCCTATATGCGTTTATATTTATCAAAGCTTGATTTTTCTTCCTATATGCGTTCAGTTTCTAGCTTATGTGAAGATCTAGACATGGTTTTCAAGATGTACACGCCGCCCTTTTGTCAAGTAGCTGTTCAATTTTCAATTAATTTTATAGAAAATCCACACAGCCAATTCCATATATTTGTTAACATTGTCCTAATTGATAAAGAACTACACCGAACCTCACAGATTCATTCAGATAAAACTGGAAACCAAGATTTTGCTTAGTTAAAACAAAACGATGAACCATGAAAAGGTTATTGGTACCTTGTCTATGAGAGGGTTTTGTTCCACGACCCTTTGGAGCCCCTCGTCGGTAACGTGCATGCAGTTGATGAGAGTGAGAATTTTGAGCCTACCATTGGCCTTGGAGGTGACTTTCAATAGAATCTCATCATTGATTCGCCAACTGAGAGGCCTTTCAACAGTAACATTCAACCATGGTAATATGTCATTGTTGACCGCATCCCTCAGTGATGTGCAAACTTGAGACATGAGCACAACCTCGTACACAGGAAGATATGTCAAGACCAGAAACATAGCCTCGTGAGGAGGCTTTGCTTCATCTTGTTCCTGCTCAATTGTTAAACTAACCGCCTTGGAGGCCTCTGCCATGTTTGGTTCACTTACGAATTCAAAACTTGATATTTCCGTGTATTTCAGTGATTTTAATATCAGTTTTGTAGATGGAATGAGTTGGAAAGGAACAAAAAATGAAATCTGTGTGACACACGTTACCTATATATGTGGTTGAAGGTATGCCAGCCACACATCACAAATGTTCACTTTCCACCACTACCCCCTTCTGTATGGCGGTATTATTATCAGTTACATATCTTTTCACCTACAAATTTTCAATACTGTATAATATAGTGCACTTACATCATCTCAATAATTTATTTATTTTTACTATAAATGGTTGTATATAAATATATTCTTTTAACTATTTAAAAATTAATTAAAAAAATATTTCTAGTTCTTCTATCTTTTCTCATATAAGTGCAAGTTCATCATCTTCCTTTACAATAGTCACACAGAGAGGTTTTATTAGTTTCCAGAACTCTCATCAACATTTGCTGATGCCTTCTGCATCTTGTGAACTTCATCTTCCTCTGTTTTGGCAGCCGCCCTCTGTGGCTATATATTATTTTCCTAAACATTATCACCAACACTAGCTAACATCTTATTCGGTGGACCCTTGAATTTTGGAATTTTAACTATTAATCGTCCTCAAATTTAAAATATTTTACATCAAAATATTTTGTTTGGATATATTTTTTTAAAATTAAAATTTTAGAAATTTATGAAAATAATTTGATATATATATATATATATATATATATATATATATATATATATATATGTATATAATAGAAATTAAATTATCCTAATTTAAAATTTTGAATTAATTTATCTAAATGAATACATGGATATATATTTATAATGGTCATATATTTATAATAGTTGAGAATTGGAAAACTTCTATAACTCTTTTTCTGTGAGACATTAATTTTGACATATGTCCTGTATCAAAATATTTTAATAAAATATTTTTAAAGCACTAATTATATAAATATTTTTAATTGTTAAGTGATTAATTTCTCTACTTAGATTAATTGAAAGAATTGTTATTCTTACATATTAAATTAATTAATTAAGAAATTACCTTGATGTTTTTATTATTCATGTTCTTTCTCACCTTGCTCGCGATAAGGATGTCGTCTATTTAGTGTCATTTGGGATATCATCATCCTAGTCTCAATTAGGATGTCATAGATTCCACTTCATTTTTTTGATTAAGTCAACCAAGCATCTAACAATAGTATCAGAGCTAGGTGTAAGTATATCTTGTTGTACTAAAAACTCAATAGCAGTTAGGAGAAGTGTGTTGAGATAAATGAGGGATAAACATGTCCTATTGTGAGAAGGGATTCACATGTATCTAATGATCTAGGGTAAAAAATAATGTCAGAAAAATGATGTACTTATAACTGGCATGGTGTGAGAAAAATCCTTACACTCAGAAAATAAAGATCTGTGTTGAAACAGGTTTCAGATAGATAATATATTTGTGTAATCTACCAAAGTGTTAAGTGTGGATTTTAAAAGTAGAATTCTGTAAAATTATCTATTTCTGAGCTGAAGAAAAATAATCCTTTCACTTTCACAACAAATTACACACTCGAATGCTCTCCCATTCCAAACTGAAGTGCATCAAGTACTTCACAGAACACAAACGTCCTTAAATTTTACAATTTGCAATTTCACTCGGTTTGAAATACTAAACTATTTCAAGTTTCCAAGGAGTTTTGCATGTGTAAGTTATGAATGGTCCAATGGTTCAACTGCTGTCTTGAATAGAAGGATATAAACTTTGTCAATGGAAAAATACAGGAAACCACCAACAGAATGAGTGACATAGGAGCCAAAACTAGTGCCCACAATGCAGTGCCAAGCTGGACCATATGAAGAATCAAATTCCTGCAAAACAAGAACGTTTTTGTCTGAGCCATTCAAGCATGGACCAAAAAAAGTTCAGAAACATGGAAATGAAATGAACAGTGAGATTTAATTCTGCAAGTAAATAGACTATGCTTTGTGTTATATAGATTCATCTGATCTTCCACTTATTCATTGTGTTATTATTAGTATGAGTCTTGTTAACCAACAAGATAATTTAATCTTATTGGATCACAGAGTTACCATACTCTTCAGAATACTAGTACTTATCACTTGATTGAAGCTCTCAAGTCCTCTTCAATAAAATTGAACAAAAAAACTGGTGAAGCCTCATAAGGCAACTCCAGAGTCTGTTCAATATCATTTCTTGCCATCTATACACTCAAAGTAAAAACCCTTAACGTGCCATTTTCAGCCTCTTCTAATACAAGCTAGTTTGTATACTATAGGATAGCTACAGAGCCTTCCTTCAGCAAACCAATTGCCACAACCCGCAAGAAAGATAAAATAGCAGATCAATTTCAAACAAGCTTAGTTCCATTTTGAAATTACCAAATCAATTCACAAAAATACCAACAAAGACTTTGTGATCAAGAACATCGAACAACCAGCACAAAATACTACATTGAGGAAGAAGAATAAACATAGAAGAGCCATGATAACGGTTTGTCACATCAGACCACTTTTCATATTTCAAAATCTTCCAAATTAGCCATTGAGATTTCACACCATGTATGTGGCAAAAGACCAGAATCCAGAAACAGATCTTGAAAAGAAATCAAAACACTTGAAACAAAAATAAAATAAACACAAACAATCATTAAAAAAAAAGTAACCTTCTTAAGTGAAAGGGCTAGGCGTTTACTATCAAGCTTCTTTGGTGGCATAGAATCCAGAAGATCACGTGCACAACGAAAGGCACGATTCTGAAGAGGGAGAGGCATGTCACAAGCTCTGACACGAACGTTACTGTGCTGTAGGTGATCATGCTGCTCTTGTTGCTCTATGGCTTTCTTCTTCTGTATCAAGCCTTTAAGGAACTTGCTTCTTCTTTCTAGCTCCTCCTCTGCACCCGCCATCTTCTTCCCAACTCACCCTCTCATCACTCACACACACACATCAAACCCTTTTCTTCATTTGCACTCTTTGCTTTCTCAGATAAAGCAGTGCCAAATACCCTTTGCACTCTATTGTCCCCTAGAGGGGCCCCAAAGAGAGTAAAGGAACAAAGAGAAAGTGAGAGGGAATAAGTGTGGTGAGATTAAGACGGAAACAAAAACAAAAATTTAGATGCTATGTGTAGTATTGTGTAGTGTGAGTGCCTTTGTTAGGTTTGGTATTGGTTTTTGAGTTGCGGTGGTTCTTTTAATGCATGCATTTGTTGTTGTATGCGTGTACTCCAGGTCGTTGGTTAAGGCCTAGAGACACTCTGCAAATTTTCTAGTTTACCAATACTTTGATATGCTCAAAACATTGAATACTAAACCTCATCATAAAGTTTATTGTTCTTATAATTAGTTTTCTGTGTAATTTTTTTTTTTTTACACCAGTATTACATCACTGTTCAACTCTTCAGAATATATCAGAGTGTAATCCACTCATCTGAAATTTGGTGTTATATTATATTTGGCAGGAATAGTTTACACCTATGTGGGTGGGTTTTGTTTGTATACTTTATTGGAAGTTGTTATCTTAATTTGTCCTACTTATAGTATATACATTTGCTTTACTTTTTTTCTGCAATTTTTTGAAGTAAAAGACATTATTATGGAATCAGGAATGATATTGGATGCCTATACTTTATGCAGTCATGCAAAATCAATCATTTTTACTTTTGCTTTTTTCTTTCATTTTTTCCTTTTACTAACAATAAATATTTTAACTTTTCCTTTGCTTAGCATTGACAAAACCTGCTACGAGGGAACATGTCCACCACTCTTGTCTGTCGTGGATTTGGTCAAAGTAGAAGTTTCTAGTGGCTGTGAACAGTATGTACTGTATCTTTTTTCTACTAAGAAAATCAATAGAAAACTTCGGTTCTCGCAACCAATGTGTGATTCTGCAAGCTCGAGGAAGTTATGAAATGGCTAGGCTACACCTATAGGAAATTATGTGAAATTTTAACTTTAGTTCAGAGTAGGTTTATAAATTACACAGTACAAGTTTTTTATGTTTAATCTTTTTGTAACACGTGTTTATTTATTAGAGATACATTATCAAGCTACATCATTAGTGTGTTTTAGAAAATCTTCTTTTTTTTATAATACTACGTTGTCTTTTTCTAATTATTCTTGAAAGATATGCAAAACATTCCTTTTTACTGCACATGTAATCTCAAAGGCAAAATGACGGTCTATCCAAGAAAAAGGAACAAGGAAAATGCATTCATAAGTATTCAATGAGCGTAAATCTAGTTACGGAATGAATATGCTTGTGGAGCACTTGCATACAAATACAATAAATTGAGTTTAATGGTTAGCCATGGACTATCTGATTGTCTAAAAGAAATAGGAATAGAGTCTCAATTTCAGATGTCAACATGACACACTTCAGCTATCAGCATATAGGTAGTGTTTGGTATTGCTTGGTAAACATGTCAAAACAGGGTGGAACACAGAAAATCGATTGTATTCTGTTTGGTGCATCTCCAAAATAGAACATAACAGGGCACGAGGTTAAAAAATGCTGCATTTTTTTTTTCACTAAAAAGGGTAGAACCAATAGCAGAAAAGGATATTTCATTCCATTTTATCCAAACTATAAACACTATCATAGTAAACCACTTGCTCCAAAGTTGGATCTTCTCATGTTACATAGCTATCATGGTAGGAAATAGTATTTTGTTCTCTATTGCCCCTCCTAATGGTCATGTAATGTGACATAAGAAAATCGAAGTCCAGTACTTTGGAAGATCATCAAACTTTTGGCCCTAAATTCAGTGACTGCTTAGGCCAAAAGAAAAAGAGAAATTATTAAACATAGCACTGGTACATGTTCATTTATTTCAGGACTAAGTAAAATGTCTGGATGATAATTCAGTCTTAAGAATAGGTTTTGAGGCCTAAGAGTGAAATCAGTGACTGAAAAACCAAACCCATTTGTTCTCAAAACTAAAGGTATTGCTTATTGACTGTGTTATAGGGGAGAATCGTCAAAGATTTTTTTTTTAAAAAGTTAATGAATGTTGAGCAAACCAAGGACCAAATACTAAAGAAAAATCAGCGGTCTGCACTTAGAGTATATGATTCATACCAATGACCATGTCAAATCCAGGGTTTTTGAAGTTCCACTATATTCTTGGCACAAGGCACACGGTTCACAACAATGAACCAAACAATCTCAAAATGGACTTCTTCAACATGTATTGTTGTCTCATCTTGGTGCGGTAGAAGCATGACTATATCCAACCACAAATTAATCCTCTCTTTAACTAATCATTTCATAGACCAAACCCCCAATGTGGATTCACACTACTATCCCTTTGCTAATATTCTTCTTGTGTGTTTATTCAACTTTTTTACATAAATTGTTTCTTAATTCTTACACGTTCATCCCTAGTCAACAATCTCCGAAAATCAGCAAAATGCGACACATGGACACCAGCAAGATATGCAACCACATAGAGATGTGACTTTTATATATATATGATTTGATATTTCAATAGGGATATAAGAAGCTAATATCAGTTTCTCTCCTTCAATTGATTGGAATTGAAATGGAATAATGAATCTATTTATCGGCTTCTGTGCCAGTAAATCTACATAGTAAGGAAGGGGTATAAATATAGCCTAAACGAGTTCTTATACAATAAACAAAATACTAACACTCTGCATTCGTTGCTGAACAATGTTTTGGTGAATAAAAAACTAACAGAACGTTAATGCTTTTTAACAGTCACGGAAACGAAGTCACCAAACACAGTAAATTTTGTAAACATAAACGGTATTGGTATTTTCAAGATATTATAATACTCAGTTTATTCGCCTTTTAAACTACACTAGTTCATGATATCTGAATATGAATGACATGTATTATTATGACTGAACAGATAACCAACTTTAAAATAATTAAATTTAATTGTAAGAACATTAGGTGGCCAAAATATTTAGTCGAGATATATAAAATATTAACAAAATATATTTTTATTATAGGAATATGAGATGTAAATAAAAGGATTAAGAAAATAAGGAATTAACTTTTATTTAAATTCACTTAAAGTTATTACTTTAAATCGAAACAGTTTTATTCCTGTATCTGATGTGAAGAAAAAGAAATTAACATTGGAATTGCCTTGACAAATTGACATTATCGCAAGCAGTAAAATATTATTAGAAAATTACTATAACCTATTTAATTTAAAGAAGAAAAATATGACAAGTTCTTTATAAAACACATCATACTTAAGAAAAATTTAAATAACATATAGCTTTTTACAAATTTAAATTATCCTGTACATACTTTTTGCATTTTAAAAACTGTGATTTTTTTCATATAAAATTCATTTAAGTTAAATATCCTTTAAATGTTGCAATGGTCAGTAAAACTCTTCATGAACCTAAACATCTATGTAAAAGTTTCAAGTAAACTGTCAAATCTATATTATAATAAAACTTAAAAGTGTGTTTGTTCATTGATGTGTCTAATGTCATAGAACAAAAACCACAAATTTAGGAGATAAAGTAATAAAACTAGTACTAATTTATTTTTTCTGTTATCGCTTAAAACATTTTTACATTTAAGAACCTATTTAATGGCGACAACACCCATTTTTTTTACGGGAGAATTATATAGTTTTTATCAAATATATTAAAGTAAAAAAAAAAATCCCGTGGGCAAATTACCCCTCTACCACATCCATTTTATTCCGATTTATTGTTTTTATTTTACAATAATTATATTTATATATTCATTTTCTCTTTATATTTGGTTCTATTTTCTTCTAACCTTTTTGTTTTATTATTTCATCTATTACATCTGTTAATTTATTATTTCTTTCTCTCTTTATTTACTATATGAATGAAGATGTAGGGTATATTTATCAAGCTTCTTATTTTGTGAATAACTTCAATTAAAAAAATATATATTTTCGCCGGAACATAAAAACACTGTATTGGCGCGGAGAATTAAATTGTGTACACGATATGTTATTGTTGGATGATAAATTGTTTAACTTGAAAAATCTTACGTATAGTTTTGTTCATAAAAAATAACACTTTCTTCAAAAAGAAATTTATAGCGTAAACAATACGGTTATAATTTAGAATTTTAGGAGAACTGTCCTATTAAACCACTCTCTGGTGAGTATTTTTGCCAAATTTCAACTCAGTTTTAATTTTTAATTAATATCTATTAAAAAGTTTAAAATAAATATAAAATGAAAAGACTGAGACATTTAGAACAGAAAAATGCAGGTAATACCATATCCATAAAAAGAAAAAAACATGTAACATTAAGAACATGAACAAGAACAGAAAATAATACATCCTTGAAGCATAACTGATATTGATAAGATCTGACGCACGTGGAATTGATATCTCAACGAGTCATAGGTTGAACAGCTGGAGCAGTTGGAACCATGGCTAGACCCTGGTTTCCTCGCACAACGTTGCCGTCCCACCCTAAGTGTCATTTTCAAACCAAATACATTGTCATCAGAAACAAAGCAACTCATGTGTATATATAAATCTATGTAGTGCAAACCAAAGATGATGGAGATTATAGTAAATAGTAAATTAATGGATTTGGTTCATACCAACGGTCATGTCAAATCCACGGTTTTGAAGTTCACGATATTCTTGGCACAAGGCACAGGCCTCACAACAGCAATGAACCAAGCAATCGGAACATTGGTTCCCCTTCAACATGAATTGTCGTCTCATCTTGGTGCGGTAGGGGCATGAATATACACAACTACAACCGATTAAAAAACAAATCAGTGTATACAATGCCCCGCTAGCACCACATGCTGCACATCAAAACATTCATTACTTACTCTCTTTCAAAGCATCATCGTCACGTATATGCTACACAATATAGTTAGTTTTTCTCAGAAATAAATAGTTTCTTACACGTTGATCCCTTGTCAACAATCTCTGCAATTTGTCCAAACGTGATGCATGGACACCAGCACGTTATGAAACCTGAAATAAATAGAGATGAAGATATAATATGACTCAAAGAAAGTAGTAGATAATCTATGACTATAAATGTATCTGATTTCAATGTTTTGTAGAAATTATAACGGTGTAACACTGCGTAATAGTTGGTTGTGAGAAAAGGAGCTAACAGTTTTTGAAGTCGGAGAAGCAATCAAAGGGGCCCGTGGACCATTCAACCTCGTCGAGGGTTTTGGTGGGGGTGGAAGCCACCGGAAAACCAGCGGCAGAGCTTGGTGGTAGAGACATAACTTTTACGAAAAAGAAGAACAGAGCTTAGAAGGGATCAGAATATGATGTAGTGAGAAGCCATGCAACCCAACAATTTATATACAATGGAGGAACAATGTTCAATATTTTTCTATTCATTTTACCCATAGATATAACCTAAACGACGATCTCTTTTAACTAAATATATTTCGGCATAAGAAATGGTGCTTCTACCCAAACTCTGAATAAATATTACACAAATAAATAGAAAAAAAAATACGAGGGAAATAAAAACAAAACAACTACATAATTTTTCTTACATTAATAATATTACATGATTATTAAACGCCTTATATATCTACGCCCTAAAGACAGACGAAATAATAAGATCTAAAGTCATTTAACAAATTTCAGCTCGACGAATAGTATGGGATATAATATTTTGAGCTCAAGGAAAAATATAGAATGAAATTAATATTTCAAACTAAAAGAAACGTAGTATCCCATTTTCGAATAAATTCGTGTGTTAAAACCTCGCCTAAATACTTATGGTATTATTTTTTTTAAGAAAAAAATTCGCGGCAATAAAATAAAATTGATCACACAACTAATTATATATTAATATAGATTATGTATTGGTATAGATATAATAAACAAAGTGATAAAAATAATATAAATATTAAACTTACCACTTTCTCTACTTCAATTGATTAGAATTGAAATGCATATTTATCTGTTTCTGTGCCAATAAATCTGTAGAGTAAGGAAGGGGTATGAATGGAGGCCAAACGCGTTTTTGTAGTTCTATGATAAATCAAAAGCCAAAACAGTTTCTGAATTCTATAATGTGAAAGTCATTCAAAATATCATTTAGCTTTCGTGAAGGGTGGAGCGAAAATATGAAGGAAAGATGAATGGTGCTAAAAAAAATTTCTTTAAGGAAGAGAGAATGGTGCTAAAAAATTTCTCTTTTTGTCTTGGTGAAGGATGCACAGAAAGCGGTGAAGTGATGAAACAATGGTGTATAAAGGAATAACTGTGTTAGCCACACAATTAGGGATGGAAGGAAGTGAAGAGTAGTCTTAGATTTAAAATTTTATTTCAGGAATAAATTCATCTTTTTCATCTTCTCGTGATTGGCACTGAGTTTTCGCTTCTTTCCTTTTGTCTTCTTTGTCCTTATATTTTTTGTTTTCATGGTTTCTTAAACATAAACTTATCATAGAATTTATATTGTCTACTTTATTTGTATCATAAAAAATTTAGGAATGATTATTGTCACCCCTATAAATAGTGTTAATTATTATATATAGAGTTATAGCATACAATGTCCGTGGAAGAATAAAATCAAGTTTATTAATGACAATATTTTAAGAACCAATAATGATGAATCTCGTTTATGATTATTGGATGAGATGCTTGTACAGATTACATGAAGAATTGAATCTTTAGATTATTCAAAATCCCATATATAAAAAAAATGTTTAGTTATTTCTGCATCATAGAAAATACTTCTTATATTTAACAAATTCTTAAAATACCAATAATATTAGTGTTATTTTATATATTAAATTATTTTTTTCTTTTTTTATTTACATGACCCTCTCTCTCTCATATTTTGTTTTTTTCAACAATAATCAAAATAATGAAAATGTTATTAAAATATTTACAATTTAATATGATTAGTTTTAAAAATTCAATTTAACATATTATTTTTAAATATTTAATTTTTTATAACTAATTCAATGTTATTTGAAAAAAATATAAATATTTCTTAATATTTATCAAAAAAAATTTGTTAATATTTATCAAGAAAAAAAAATTTAATAGCTTTTTACTTAATTATACTTATTTGTATAATATGAAAGAGAACAAAATATTTAATAAATAAATTTTAAAATAAAAATAATAAGAAAATTGTTGACATATTGAGTATTTCTTAAATGCAGAAAGCAATATATGTCTTCAAGTATCTACCTACCCAAGTTTTTAGGAGAAAAGTTATAAGGGAGACCATTTTCTTATGTATGATATTCTAGAAAAGAGACATGAGTGTAAGTCTTACGGAAGAACTTCTATTCCTATAGTGTAGCTGCAATGTATCAGTCATTATAATGAAATCTTCATTTCTAGATATGTTGTTTTTCACGGAGGAACTTCTATTCATATACACATCAATATTAGGCAATCTGATCATGATTTCAGAAGAAAATTCTTTCAATCATTGCACTTTAGTTTTGCATGAGTATAGACCACCTCTACTACCACCGCCACCACTAGTTGGTTATAGACCAGATCCTCCTCCACCACCTCCGGCACTAGTTGTTTCCAGACCTGGTCCTCCTCCAACACCAGAACGAAAAGATAGGCAAAGTTGTGTTTTCTTAACATTGCAACTTTGCAAGGACCCAAAAGACAGAAATTACATAATCACTACCTATCTATTTCAACCCATTAACGTTGGAATATTGCCTTCACAGATTCACATTATTAAAAAAATTATTATAACCTATTTAAAAAGAAAAATATGACAAGTTCTTTATAAAACTCATAATACACTTAAGAAAAGATTTAAATAACATATATATAACTTTTAACATACAATTATCCTGTATATACTTTTTGCATTTTCAAAATTGTGATTTTTTTTATGATTAATACTATAAAAATATCTCTATATAAGCAAACCGTCATAAAGTATTCATATGATTGTATATTCTCTTTTTTATAAAATTCATTTAAGTGAACCATCCTTTAAATGTTACAGTGGTCAAGACTCTTCATGATTCTAAACATCTATGTAAAAGTTTCAAGTAAATGTCAAATCTATATTATAACAAAATTTTGATATTTTGTTTTCAATTATACGTGTTTAGTATCATAGAAACAAAAACGATCAAATTTATTAGAAGATAAAGTAGTAAAACTAGTACTAATTTATATTTTCTTTTATCACTTAAACCTTTTTCACATTTAAGAACCTATTTCATGGAGACAACACCCATTTTTTTTATATATTCATTTTCTCTTTTATCATTACATTTTCTTCTAATATTTCTCTCTCTTTTTTTCTATTTCACACTACAAAAAAAAATCAAATTATCTACGAAAATTACATACGAAATTTTATCTACGGATTTATATTCGTATATAAAATCAGCATTATATATGGAATTATCTACGGATTCAAATCCTATATAAAATCAACATTATATACAAATTTTTATATAAGGATTTGCATTCAGGATATTACATACGGATTTAATCTGTATGTAAATTCATATGCAATATAATCTATACTAAAAATCAACATTACATACGAAATTACATACGAATTTTTTTTCCAAAGTATTACATACGGATTTAATCCGTATGTAAATTCATATATAATATAATTCATATTAAAAATCAACATTGAATAAAATTACATACGAATTTCTATCCAAACTTATTACATAAAAATTAAATTCGTATAAAAGTTCATATATAAATATTTATATTATTATTTTTAATATATTATTATTATAATAGTATTATTAATATTATTATTATTAACATTATTATTATAAATATTATTATTATTAACATTAATAATATTATTATTAATATTATTGATATTATTATTAATATTTTTATTAATACTATTATTATTATTAATATAATAATATT
>Ga0209489_102133_pt1 | contig 40510 bp, 17 predicted proteins | sample SiratrowhiteBW_FD_187527 | JGI IMG/M metagenome (GOLD analysis project Ga0209489, IMG submission 187527) | Root nodule microbial communities of legume samples collected from California, USA - Siratro white BW (SPAdes) (version 2) | ecosystem: Host-associated > Plants > Roots > Nodule | place...
AATAAAAAATATAATTGAATGGAAAATACAAATAAAAATTTATTCTTAGTCTATTTTGGAACGTCACACCTAGTATTGTGTTTTTTTTTTTGTAAATAAATGATTTTTGAATACGTCATTATGCACTACAACAGATCAATAAAGGAATGTCACATTGAAAGAATTACATTTACTTCTATAACACTCAAAGTAGTTATTATCAAAGGTGACATTACCTTACAAAGGATGAAAGAAGTCATCATCAGAAAAATATATAGGAAAGCAAAAGAAAGGTTAGTCACAATACACTTTCGTTACCCAATTAGACTTGGTGAGTAGGGTATGACATTACATCGTCATTGAGATGATCGAGGACGATGACGTTGAGACATTCTTCGACATATACTACTCCAATGAACTATAAATTGGACTTGAATTGTATGTCATATTTCAAAGGTTTACATTTTGCTCAACACAATCACAACCCACACACTACTCTCCATTACCATCTTTTCATTACGAACATTCAAAACAAGTTCAACCCTTATATGACCACCAATCACAACTCTTGTCTAACCAATCATCATAGCCTCCCACATTCGACCTCAATGCACCCATCCATCTAAATCTTGGAGACTAGGAAGATCATATCTAGTCATATACCAGTTACTAAGTGGTTTGTATGTCATCCTAAACAAAGACCAATACTAACAACTCCCTCAAGCACCATCATAGGAACATAAGGTTTTGGTCTTCCTAATGAAGTCTTCAATCCTTTCAGTGAGGATGAAGACCATCTTTGTGGTCGTTGATGATGACGAGGGGACGAACCACACACACAACTTTCAAACATTCAACCACATCTTTTGTCCCACCCCGACACTTTTTAAACTTCCCACCTAAACCACCTGTATACTACACATAATTTAGACATGCCTTTGATCATGACATTGTAGTTTATCCTCAAGGTTATAGGATAGTGGTTCAACACAAAGGAAGAAGCGCAAGATGCCATTAACTGTTTCTACATTGTCAACCATTACATGTACAAGGTCTCATTGTCAAGTCAATCAAAGCTTGTATTGCAACGAGTTCATCTTAACTTTGCATGGAGGTGTAGAGCAATTTTGCACACTAAGAAACAACAATGGGAAATTATGAAGTTGGAAGGTGTTCACACATGTGTGTCCCCCATACCATAATAAGTTGGGGTCTCAAATGATTGCACAAAACATTCATGAAATTATATAAGTTGACCCTTCCACATTAGTCTCTACCATAATAGCTCACATCAAGTCAACATTGGGGTATACAATTACCTATAATAAGGAATGGTTGGGAAAATAAAATATATACGACAATTGGAAAGAGTTGTACTAAAAATTGTCATCGCTCCTAAAACAATTTGGTTGAGTTAACCAATTTAGTGTTAAAGAAAACAAGCAACCTTCCAATCTCTTCCATAGTGATGGCAACATAAACTCATTGAAACAAATTCTTTATAACAGAGACAAGCAAGTGGAAGTCATAATGATTGTTGGGCATATCTACTTAAAAACTGCAACAAAGGCATTAGAAGATGCACAATCAAAGACAAGCACTCATAGAATACTTTCATTTGATAGGAGGAGCACCAAAAGTTGGGTAGAAGAAACGTAAAATCCAAAAGTATGACCACTAGACGGATTTGTAGTCCCCTTTGACGAATTATGATGTGATTGTGAGAAATTCTAAAAACTAACCTACTGTACTCCCATGTGTTTGCTGCATGCAAACATGCACACCATAATTACTATGTGCATCTCACTTGTGTACACATTGGAACAAGTCTCTCATGTATAATAAGGTTTATTTGGTGAACTTAGAAATGAAGATTATTGGCCTTCTTATACTGATAAGACTATGTCTAAATCTAAACATGAAAAGAATATTAAAGGGTAAGCCTAAGTCAAGTCGTACAAGGACTGAGGTGACATAAGGAATAATATGGTCGGTCCAAAAAATGTTCCTATTATCAAATGCCATGACACAAAAAAAAGAACATGCCCAAACATTGTCGGGGCCTCCAGTTCTCAGCCATTGTTTATGTTCCACTTAAGATAAAGTCTCACCATTAACTCAAATATTTAATAAATGCATATTTCTTATTTATTTTCCTATTCATGTTCAACATATACTGCATCATTTTTATAATTAAAACAAATTTCAACTAATAAACATAAAAATATCTAAAAACAATTCATAATGCCAATAATGCTGCACAAACAACACAACCATCTATTACTCAAACAAAGTGTAGGAAAATTGACATCAAATTTGAACATGTCTCCATAATGGATTATTTATTAGGGACACATTGGTCAACATTGTACACCACCACAATAGTCTCCATAATTACTTTTTGTGACCCCACACAACACAATAATGTTCATTGTCATATCAGTCATCCATAATTTTTTTTTAGGTCACACAACATAATAGTGTGCATCGTCACATCACTCTTCTAAAATTGATTTTTCTTACGTCACACAACACAATAATGTGCATCATGACATCACTCCTCCATAATTACTTTTCCCATGGACCACACCTCAAAAATAGACTCCACACATCAAGAATCTCACCAACACTAATGCATCAACATCATTTTCTCATTTATGCTATGTTTATTTCTAGCGATTTACTGTTCATGCAAACAAATTTGAGGGAGACAAGTGTGTTTGTATTCGTGTATATGTGAGAAAAGGCGATGACAAATTTGTGGGAGATGGAGTGTGTGCCTTCCTTGCTCAAGTGAAGAGAATGACAAGGAAAGTCACGTTAGATGCATTGGAATGACAGAAGTGCCCTTGCATAGTTTGGTGGTGGTAGTGGTGCACTGGTAAAAAATGAAGAATGAAAATGATTATATAGGTGAGAATGAAAATGAGAAGAATAAAAACAAAATTGAGAATGAAAATGATGAAAAATAATTGATTATATGGATAAATAAGCAATTATACATTTTTTTTCATACATAATTAATTATGATAATCGATTATCAGTATTTGTTGAGCAATAATTATGAATGTTTGACGTTAAAATGTAATGGAGATGCAACTGAGATGGTGGAGTGTTTGCTTAGCATATGAGAGGTACAAGGTTCAATTCTCCTTACTAATAACTTTATAATTCCATCAACTAAAAAATAATAATTCATCAATTACACTTAACAAATTAATCATATTTCATTTTGAATTAATTTTAACTACAAGGAAAAATTTATAATCTTACAATTTTATCTATTAAAAAAATTATTTTATCAGTCACACCTATCACATCCCTCACAAACTTTCTCCTCAAATCTCACAATCTTTCCCTTAATCCAGACAACCCAACTTTCCACACATTCTCATATCAAATCCATCTTTAGATCCAAACAAAGCATTAATGTGCCTATAATATCACCCATAATAATTTTTTCATCTAATACACACAATTTATTTCACATGTAAAAAAAAATCATCTCTTTATGTATCTAAATCATTCTCCGGCTATAAATTCAAGCATCTAGCATCACACAATTATCAAATTATTCAGCTAACACACTTGTATGCACCATACAAATTCTTTCTTCTTTCTAAAACTTTCTCTTTCATTTTCAAATGAACCAACTAACATGCACTATTTTTTTTTCAATTCTAATCATGTGGTTGTCTTTGCAAATGATCGCAAAGATAAAATAATGAAGTCGTCTACCTTAAATGTTCATCTCCTAGATTATTCTCCATCCCACACAACTATACCTTCTCTCATTTATAGAAGGAAGTTTGTGGTGCTTTGGGACTTCTAAATCAGACAACATTGATGAAGTTGTACCACCACCAACCTCAACTAACCACATAAGGTCAAATTAGGTACACTGTTATTTAAATAATAACTTATGAAAATGTTTCCCAATTGTATGTCGAGTTACCAAGATCTCTAATAGAACTTTTACATTTTCTAAATGCACACACTACATCTAGCTCTTCCACAAATCAACACCCAATCAATTCAATTGAAGCAATAATCTACTACGAATGACTTATCCAATAGGCCACCATAACAGAAAGTTCAAGTGATTATTGTTTAACCTACACATATATTAATCCTAAAATTTTTTATTTCAATAAGCTATTTCACAATATAACATAAATACTAAAATATAGAGATTGAAAACAAGTTAAAAAAATAAACTACCAACATCTAGTTAGAGTAGACAATCGAAAACTTGTACACAATACAGTACAAATATGAAATGATGTTGTCGTCCAACAAATAATTAATCATTGAAAAAATACTCAACTTTTTAATCTAAGTATACAATATGAAGATTCAATTTCAAATAATGAATTGTTTGTCCAAACCAAGAATTTACGTATTCCAACACCTAAAGAATTGATTTAGGACTTAGAAGATAATACCTATATCTACCATCTTAGCAAAATAAAATCCACACTTTTCAAAATTATTAGTGATTTTATTAAAGTTATAGTTATATTCTATCAATTTCATATATTCTCTTTTATCCACCTTTGTCTAATATATAAATTATATTTCAATTAGTTGTCATCCCATATTTCATTTTTTTATTTACATTTTTTATATAAATTTATAACTAAATATTATAATAATAACACTTATGATTATAGTTTACTAAATATATAAAACTATTTTTTTACTCACAGCATCTTTCATTCTAATTGTCAATTATTTATTAATTTATCATTTTAAAATTATAATTTATACACTTATTTTATCGTACCAAATGATATATATGTTACAAAAATTTCTAATAATTGTTTTTTTCTTCTCAATATTCACTTACTAATTTATCATTACATACATATCAATAACAAATTAATTAAATTTTATTTTTAATTTTTTAAACCACTGAATTAATATTTTTTTTTAAAAAACACAATCTATATTTTTCTTTCAATTTCTATTATTTATTTTGTTATTTAAAAAAAAATTAAAAACAAAAAAATTAATTTCAATTCATATTATTTATTCTCTAAGTCAAATTTATTATAAAATACAGAAATAAGTTTATTATAATTTATTCTCCCAAATTATAATTAATTATTTCAAAATACCTAAAAATTATTTCATTTCACTCTCTTTTCAATTTTATTATCCTTTTAAATTTTTAATTCTCAAACTATAATAACAATAAATTTTCTACATAATCTATTCACTCTTCAATATAATTATTAAAATTAGAGTACATATATTTCTGTTTCCATTTTACACTTGCTAATACATTTTTTAAAATCCTTTCAAAATTTTAATTCAACAGTAACAGTAAACATCTACAAAATTATGTAATATCTTTAAATTTTAAAATTTTTTAGTATTCAAATTTTCTACAAAGCCAAATTATATTCCACCTTACATATTTTTTTATTTTTTTCTCACACTATTTCAAATTTATTCTCCCCAATTTTATTTCAATTTTTACCTAAATTATTAAAATTTATTTTATTCTGTTTTCTCATTCTTTTACCCACTCCCTTACTAAAAAAAAATCCTCTCCCAGAATTCATCAATTGGAGAACTAAATTCTAATGAGGTTTCAGACTCCAAAAATGCCAAACAAAGGTTAAAATTAATTTCTTGAAAACCAAATTCTGAACATCAACTCCACCAGATTCTTCCACTCTTCTCTGTCACTACAAAAGAAAAATAAAAAAAATAAAACCATCCCAAAATTCGATCCCTAGAAACTGGATTGCAAGAGGATTTTCATTCCCCACGTCCCAAACTACAGATAAGAATTCAGCTCTGAAAAGATCGAATTCCTTTCTAATTAGCATTTTTAAACCAGAAACAAACATTACCTAGAGAATCTCAACTTATTCAAAATGATTTTGTCTTTTCTCCTCTCCAGTCATAACATTCCAAATACCCTTTTGTCCACTTCTCCTTCTTCACTTGTGCTTATCCTCGCCTTCTCAAATATTTTTTATACCTATATTATGTACTCATTTTGTTGCAAAAGCCTGCATAATTTGATCATGATCATTTTGTCATGTGCTTTCACATGACCAATTATGCTTTTACCATTCTTAATTATGTGAGTAATTTGGACCACATATAAAGTGGTGCATAATGATATTATTCAAATCCAACCAATACTGGAGACCAATTCAAGTAATTTGCAAATTGGTATTTAATATTATTTATTTTTAGATCCAAGAAAAATATGATAATGACATAAACAAATCAATTATAATCTATTTTTTCTTCTTTTAAATCAATAATAATTATTTAGAAAAAAAAGTAAGGTAAGTAGCAACAATTAAGAAAAGCTAACAATAACTGTTTCGTTGCAAAAGTCATACTATTAAGGGTTTAAAAATCATTGCAAAATTAATTTTCCTAGGTTTTACAAAAAATGAATAAAATTAAAAACAATATTTATTTGGGTGTATCGTGTTAGAAAACATGAAATAAAATGTCTACTAACATTTTTTTTTCATGGTATAATAAGTCGTGTTTAGGCACAAAACTTTTATTTTTTGTTTTTAATAAAAATTGTACTTCTATGTAAGATTTTCAACTTTTTTTGTTTTCATATAGAAGTAATATATGACTTTAGATTTTATTAAATCTCTCCACAACATAAAAAAAAAAATCTCATTAAACAACATTTTAAAAACAGTAATTAGAGTTAAATAAATGTCACTTAAGAATTCGGAATGGTTTGACAACGAAATTTTTAATTGTAGAGGACGTTATTTATAATTTTATTTTTTTTTCTTAAGATTACACATATTTTAGAACTATTTCCTTAAATTTCACGTTTTTTTGGATAATGTTTGGAAAACAATTTCATTACATAATTATTAGAAAACGCTTTTTAAATATTGGCTAGTGTTCTGACTAGAGTTTAGACAATAAATATTATTACGCTTTTAAATCATACTTTTCTAAATATTTTTTCTCATATAACTATTAAATATAGAATTATAAAACAATAAAATATTAAATAAAATTTTATAAATTATTATTACACATTTAAATTCTTTAAAGTTATACTTTAAACAACATTTTCAAATAATTTTAAAATATTATTATATATTTAGGTTACATTTATAGTATTTTTAAAATGTCACACACTTATACAATAATTCTATAGTTTACCAGACAATTAAATCAATAAAAAGACAATAAAAATAATATAATCACTTTTTAACTAAGAACAACATAAATAATACTTATATTTTAATATACTAGTGACATAATAAAGAATAGTTCATTATATATCAAAATAAACGTTTAATAATTCAAAATAAAAAAATTAATGGTGTTTCAACATTTCTTAATGAATAATATTCACTAATTTTCCAACATGATTTTTAGATTCAATACGAAAAAAAATACAATCAATAAAACTTCGTCACCCAATAAGACCATATAACCTAAATTGAAGTAGATACACTGTGATTTTAATAAAAGAAATTGAAGCCGATAGATACAAAAGAAACGAATTGAAACTAAAAGTTTATTTTTGAGTGAATTGTTTTTTAAATGTAATTACAAACTTGATGTTGGAAAAACCACCCCAGCAAGGGAAAATTCGCACACGTGTTCTACTTGTTGATAGTATTTTATTTAAGCTGTCAATTATTCTAAATAAAAATATAAAATGCCAAGCCAAATATTATAGATAGAAAAGGAAAAGTAATAAAATTAAATAATAAAATCAAATTGAAACAAATTAATTAAAACTTTTACCAATTTGATAAAATTTTGAGTCATATGCGCCACTACCACTTAAATAGATTTCATTATTTATTATTTTTTACAAAAATTACACAGAATTTGTTTCTATAGTAATTTTCTTTAGTTATAGAAAAAAATAAATTCCTTCTTAAGGTAAACTAATTCATACAACCTCAACATTACTTTTAGAAAATTTAATATAAAAAATTTCCATAAATTAATTTATAGATAACTCAAAAAGAACTTTTCTCATTTTATTTTATTTTATAAAAAGTTTTTCCAAACATCTGCAATATACTAGTACTTTTGACATCTATTTGAATATCGATTGTATCACCAACCTCATCATTTTTGTCACCACCGACCGCACCTGCAGAAGAGTAAGCACAGTAGCAATGGAGATCAAACCTGGTTTGTCAGCACTAGTCACTGGTGGTGCCTCTGGAATCGGTAACTCCATCATTTCCTTAACGCTATTCATAATCATATCTTTCACTTCCAAAATTATCGAATTCAAATACTCAAAAATAAGCTTAAGTTGACTTTAGGAACCGATTTAGCGAGCTACGTTGCGAAGATTTAGCCACACCAGAATTAAATTAACACAAACTGTTGAATGTGTTGACGCTCTTTCGAATTAAGGATCTGATTCCTTCACTCTATCATAGTTTCTTGCGTAAGCATCGTGGTTTCATGAAGAATCGATAGTAGTTTAGTTGCGAAGAGAAAACATAAGAAACTACGTAGTAATTGAATTACTTATACGTAAGAATTAGTTTGTTTAGATATTTTTTTTTCATAAATACTATAATCTTTTTATGAATTAAAATTAATTTATCCGCTATCGAAAATCAACTTTTGAGAAGAGGCTACAGTCAGACCGGTGAAAGAAAGACAGCACGTCACGAGATTTTGGTGCATCTGCAAGCAAAATATATGCTCAATGAAATTTAGTTTGTGTAAGATGATTCACTTGTACTGTTTTAGCGTGTGATGTGATTCTGTGTTTCTGGTTTTTGTACAGGCAAGGCTCTTGCCTTGGCTCTTGCAGAGAAGGGTGTATTTATCACTATTGTGGATTTCTCTGAAGCAAATGGAAGACAAGTTGCAAGCCTCGTTGAGAAAATTAACGCCAAGTTTCATCCGAAGTTGGAATTTCCCTCTGCACTGTTTGTGAAATGTGATGTGTCTAATGCAAGTAAGTGGGTTATTATCTGTTAGCAAGACATTCATCAGGCTTCTCCGTGTTGGAGGCTGGAATTCTCTTCTTATGGGCTTTATTTAAGATCCTTATCAAACCTTCCTTTGTTCTTCAATGCAAGTATAGCGTTTCCATTTGGAGTGGTGAAGTAACACCACTTAACATGAAAATATGTAGTTATAGAGACTCGTATGGCAGAAAGCATGTGATAAAGTTTCATAATCTTTAAATGAATTTTGTGTTCCAAGTTCCAACTATTATGAGGTGGCATGTATATATATATACACACATATCAATAATTAAAAGCACTTGCTGTTTTGATTATCTTTAGTGTACATAAATGTAATTAAGTCATAGTTACTTACAGGTGATTTAGCTGCTGCATTTCAAAAGCACTTTTTGACATATCGAGGTCTAGACATTTGTATTAACAGTGCGGGGATTGGTAGTCCTATACCATTCTACAATGATCAAACAGATGGCACTCGAACATGGAGGCACACTGTTAATGTGAATTTCACTGCTGTTATTGATTCCACTCGCCTTGCGGTAAGGGTGATATGTGATCTGGTTTATCCAATATCCTTGGACTAATTTGCTTTATGCTGTGAAAAGAAAGTTGGTTCACGATGTAAGTGACAAAAAAGTTATAATTGGCTCGTGCATGATCACATACTTGAGTTCACCATTTTCTGTTTGAATGAGAAAAAAGGGGCCAAAACCATTGTTTATTGTTGGCACTCATTATCTTCATTTTAACAGATTAAAGCCATGGAAGCTGCCAAAAGACATGGTGTGATTATCAACTTGGGTTCTGCTTCCGGTCTTTATCCAATGATCGTTGACCCAATCTACAGTGGCTCTAAAGGTTTGTTATAGACCAGCTTTGATCGGGGTATACTCCTTGAAAGCTAATTTAAAAAAATAAATTTGCGAACAAAAGAGCTTAAAGATCTGTTCAATTCAACTTATGTGAAGCGGTTAACAACATGAGCATTCATACTTGTGGATGACCATTGGGCTTAAAGTAGGGTTCAAGCAACAGCCAGTGTTACCTTGGTCTAAAATTTAGAACTGCTATTGTTGAGAATCGATTCTGATAAAGTTGAGAGAAAACTGAGCAACTTTTATTGAGTGTAAATATGATAAGAGTACATAGAGGTCCCTGTATATAGAGCGTTATACGAGGTTAGCTAACTAGCTAGATGAATTGTGAAGATTATATTGTGAATTGTGATCCTTGTTTGTAGCTGTCAGCGGTAGTGACCTGACTAGGCTATGTTACCTGACACTCTAAAAACTGAGCTATTCATAGAGCGTCTAAATACAAGTTTTTATATACATTCGCCACTTATTAATATTTTCATTTTCTCGTCAATTTTTTGCATGTTTCAAAATTTAATCAAGAATGGGGTTTGCTATCATCCAAATCATGAAATTTTGTGATTACCTTCTAATCCTCTGAGTTGCACCTCCTTTTGCCCCGCAAATAAAACTTCTTATGTATTCCAAACAAAAATACAGTCACGGATAGTGACATAATGGTTTCAAATCTCTATCTTTATAATTTATGCAAATTAAGTTACTATCTTGCTTCCTAAAATGTTAAAATATACTTCTACAGGTGGTGTTGTTATGTTTTCTAGAGCACTTCGTCCATACAAACGTCGTGGAATTCGAGTCAATGTGCTTTGTCCCGAGGTAAGATTGAATATGAAGAATGAATATTCTTGGTCATATTAATCTTATTAATCTTAAATCTATGGAAGTTCTTAGAAACTGGATTTTAAGTATAACTCAATCTCATAAAAGCGGTTTATAAAGTGAGATTTTCACCTACTTGTTTATTTATATATCTTTAGTTGATGTGTGATTTCGAACACATCTCTTCACGCCGACGATTAAATATTTTGAGTGTAAAACTAAATATTTGTGGGTGGTTCTATATCAGCACAATAATGGGTGACACATAGGCCCATTCAACCTCACTACAATAAACTATAATATCATCTTAGAAAGTAGACCTTAAGTCTAACTCAACCTCACAAAAATAGCTTGTAAGTGAGGTTTATACCTACTTATATATTATAATTTGGATATATCTCTAATTAATGTGAGAAATATTAGATACTTTGTTGAAATTGACTAGAACTCTTTTGAAAAGGGTTCCTTGTGAGATGGAATTGACTAGTACTCCTAGGTATTGTTTTTGTTAAATCATTAATGTGTTTCCTTATTTTTGGGTTCTAGACTGTAGTATTCAAAAACTACTTTGGGTCCCAACTCCCAACTAATTTGAGCCAAGTTATGAGGACTCACTTAGGGGAGTAAAGCTTTTCCAATGCTTGTCTTTCTTTTTTTTTTTTTTTTTTTTCTGCTCAAGAGTCTCAAACTTGAAATCTTGGTTCGAACCAGGACCGTAGCCTCTCAGACCAACATGTGTGAAATGTGTTTTGATTTTCAGAACAAAATTTATTGTAGCACTTTGTTAAAATGAGCTATAATGCTGAAAGTTTGGTGCAGTTTGTTGAAACTGAGATGGCATTAAAGATAGATCCCAATATAATCAACTTGATGGGCGGCTTTGTACCTATGGAAATGGTGGTAAAAGGTAAGTCCATAAATTTCATTGTTCTCTCACGCCGCTTGAGCAAAAGAGGGTGGGTGCATTGTTCCTTAACTTCGTAGCTTCCTAAACCACATATTTGTAGCTACTGCATTGCATGCACATCTCTTAAATAATTTAACATGCTTAAGTTAATCATTTCTATTAAACATATCTAGAAATTATCTCACATCATTAGTATTGTATCTAACTATTTTATAGGTATCTTGGACAGTATTTTGAGAGTAAATTCTGCTTTGTGTTAAATTTTTTTATTCTTAACTGACTATAATAGTCAGCCTAGTACTAATATAATTAAGGGTTAGTGCTTTGTATTTTTGTATCATATCAATATACAAAAGACAATAATATTATTACAAGTCTCTGTTTTCTATTTTCTTCTTTCTCTACTTAAAATCCTAACTTCAAAACATGGCATCAAAGCAATGCTATTTTTTATGACTAGAGCTGTCCCTATTCCACGTTATCAATTTCTGTGTTAAGATTGGCCAGTACTGGAAATTGCACCACCATCAAAGTGACCATGTGCCAGAGCACTATCTCAGGCTCCTAGCAATCTTTCAGATTCTATTGATAATTCAGGGCACATTCAACAATGTTTCTGGCTGTTCTTTCTTCCATTTGACATGCTATATTTTCTTCTTTCTAGATTTGCCCACACATTGTCCAACCAGTTGCTAAAATTTGTTCAGCCAACCTTTCAAAAGTGCATTCTACCCTTTAGGCTACACTTGTCCTTTTGTGATTAGTGATCACATATGATGTGTTTTCTCTCCATCAAGTATTGATGAATCATTGTGTTTGTGGTACATATATCTGGTCTGTTGTTGCTTTGGTTACTTTCTTTCCCTCCAATGCCAACGCATTTAGGGGAGAGTAAGATATTGAAGTACTAATACAATTATTTAAAAAAATATGAGGTAGGAAACATTTAAGATATATATTTAGAAATGTATAAAAGTTCATAAAACATAATAAATATATAATTGCTATTCTTTAAATCATGATCATCATAAATTACTTTCTATTATTTATGTTAGATATATTGTGTAAAATAAAACAAAAAGAGTCATAAGATTAATCTCTTGTGCGTATTGAGCATATAGGGTTATGTATTTATAAATAAGAAAAATGCAAAAGACGTGGGCTAAGCCCATTATATCTAACACTCCCTTAAAGTTGGTGCGTATAAATTGTACTAAGCTTATTACAAGTATAATCAATTCTTATTAGTGAAAATATTTTCTAATTGATCATTTGAATTAATAAATTTAGTCTTGATATCTCCAAATATTATATTTTCTCAAATAAAATGGCAATCAATCTCATTGTGTTTGGTCTTTTTGTGAAAGACAGAATTTGAACTAATATGAAGAGCAACCTGATTGTCACATATAAGTGTCACTTGAGTGACTTCTCCAAATTGCAATTCTTTAAGCAACTATTTAAGCTAAATAAACTCATAAGTAGTTTAGGCCATAGCCCTATATTCTGTTTTCTTACTTGATCTCACTACAACATTTTGTTTCTTGCTTTTCAAAGAGATCAAATTATCATCAATGGAGATATAATATCCGGAAGTGGATCTCCTTTTAGAAGGAGATCCAGACCAATCAACATCTGAATAACATACAAGTTTAGTATGATTATTGTATCCATATAACAAACCTTTTTCTAGGTGAACCTTTAATGTATTTCAATATATGAATGACCGTATTTCAATGATCTACACATAGAGAATTAAGAAATTTACTCACCACAATAACTGTAAAGGAAATGTCAGGACAAGTAACTATATGACTGTTCAACTTTCTAACTGATCTTCTATGCTTCTTAGGATTTGTGAGAGGCTCCCCCTGATTAGGCAGGAGTTTGGCTTTGAGATCCATATGTGTCAACAGATTTTGAATTCATTGACGCATTTTCTTCCAAAATATCCAATGCATACTTTCTTTGAGAGACGGAGAATTCATAACTGAACCAACATGTATAGATGTCCATAGGTGATAAAGATCATGTGACTCATATTCAATGCCAGTCATTCCTCTCGAACTTCGGTATTGTATACAAATTGAATCTTTGGTGAACAAGATAATTAATCAAGGGAATGAGTGAGATGACTAATGGATAACAAGTCAAATGGAGACCCAAGGACATAAAGAACATTGTCAATAGATAAAGAAGGAAGAAGATGAATAGTACCAATACCATGTGATGGGACCCTAGAACCATTGACCATAGTAACAAAAGGTACATAACCCAAACTAGACAAAGAAGAGAAAAAAATGTTACTAGTAATGTGATCTGTGGCACTTGAGTTTAAAACCCAAGGACTAAGAGAACTGGAGTGAGTGAGGCCAGCAAAAGATGTACATGTGTCTACAACATAAGCAATGGAACTAGTAATGATCCTCCATTTGAGAAATTCATTGAAAATAATATGCTGTCTTGAAGTATCAGATGAAGTAAGACCTGTAGTAGACGGTTGGGAGAGAGTAGTTTATACAAATTGAGCAGATTGAAGAGAATGACCATGTAAGGCATAATACCTGTCAATTTTGTAACCTAGCCTATGACAATGTTTACACTTATGATGCCCTTTGCCAGACTTGCAAGGGCAATTATGATCATTACACTGAGATACCAAAGCAAAAGAATCATCAAAGGTGATAAAGCAAGTATTTCAGTGGTTGACTTACCTGACACACGCAATAGGGTAAAACAAGTGGAAGTAAAGGTAGGCACGACTGGGGATCCAAAATCTAATTACGGACATGGGAATAATCATAAGGAAGTTCATATAATACTAGTACTATGAAAAATTTGATCGTTACTTTAATTCTTGAAAAGAAGTGGAGGTAGGAGGCAATAACTCATTGAAGTTGTGAAGAAGAGCATGAATTATACCCAGATATTTAGTCATTCTACCATTAAGACATCTGGGTGCGACAATATTGAGGAGATTTGGACAAACACCATAAAAACGTTAAGTATCATAGGTGTACTATAATTTTGCCTATTCCCAAACTTCTGATCATGTCTCATAAGCATGAAATATTTGTTTTAGTGATGAGTAAATATAGACTTGATAATTGAGTATGAATTTTCAATCAACGAGAAACCATATTTTTAGCAATAGTGACCACATTCTGGGTAAGATGATCAATATGAGTCTCTGATTCTTAAGCAATAGTTTAATATTTGATGCCAAAGTATCATAATTAGTTCAATCCAATTTGACAATAGATAAATGTACATGAACATAATTTGTATAGATAGACGGATTAAACATAGTGGTAGCAGAAGAGGTTATAAATGAAGAGGAGAGAGATAAACCCTAAAAACCAAACCAACTTCAATCAAGGTGATAGTCGTAGATCCAGAAAGAGGATGACAAGGCGATTCTAACATTGAATGTCAGAGACAAGGTCTGACACGCCACCACACATGGCAAAGTGATGATGGTGATGAAGCTTGTAGGGGTGTGTGTAGGCACGTTGGAGCTCCGATCCCTGCAATCTTTACAGCATGGTGGTCATTTGGCCTAGACGATTTGAACGGAGGTGTTGTTGAACCAAATAGCGGTGGTGGCGGCAGAAGATTAACACCAGTGAATAGTGGGTTCACCAGGAAGGCAAATATTTAACCTAGTTCTAGATACCATGTAAAATAAAATAAAGAGGCATAAGATTAATCCTTTGTGTGTATTGAACACATAGGGTTATGTATTTATAAATAAGAAAAATGCAATAGACATGGGTTAGGCCCGTTACATCTAACATATTTTATATACATCTGTATGCAATGTTAAGCTACACTATATTATGCATGTGTGTGTATTCGTGTGTCTCAATTCAGAAGTTAGTTTTTGGGACTGAGTTAGTCTCAATTCCATATTATAAGATGATATTAGAGCCTTTTTGAAAATTTGTTTTTAATATTTTTCATAAAGGAGCAATTCCTCTTAAATAGAATACAAATACTTAATAACTGAAATCCTAATTTATGATGGATATAATTTATCCCTACAATTCAAGATCATTGATCCTATACCATAAATATAAAAATATCGCTAGCCTATTATTCCTCCTAATTATGGAATGTAATTAAATCTCCTAATTATAGAAGGAAATATTAACTGCAACATAAATCAAGGGATTCTGCCACTGCCCCTCAAGTTGGTCCCTCAAGTTGGTGAGTGGATGTCATCCATTCCTAACTTGTCAACAATAGATTGAAATGTAGCACTCACTTAGTCCTTTTATCAATACATTGCTAGTTGATTTCCAAAGGGTACAAATGGTGCATATATTGTCCTATTATTCAATTTCTCCTTATGAAGTGTTTGTCTACTTCCACATGCTTAGTTATATCACATTGCACCGGTTATGCACAACATTTATTGCTGACTTGATTTCACAATACAGTCTTATAGGCTTATTCCGATCAATCTTCAGGTCTTCTAAAATTATCCTTAACCATAGCATTTTACAATTCCCTAAAGCCATGACTCTAAACTCAGTTTTTGCTCTTAATCTTGCCACAACATTTTGTATCTTGCTTCTCTAAGTGACTAAATGTCCTCCAAGAAAAGTGCAATATCCAGAGTTAGATCCTTTGTCGTCTATAGAACCTATCTAGTTTGTGTCTGTAAGCTTCTAAGATCATCTCATTCCCCTTTGTAAATAGAATTCCTTTTCTAGAATTTCCTTTCAAGTGTTGTCGAATGCGATAAACAACTTTGAAACGAGTCTCCTTAGGATTGTGCATGAACTAACTTACAACCCCTACAACATAGACAATGTCGACCTAATGTGAGCCAAGTAGATCAATTTCTTGACTAGACTTTGATAGGATTGTCTATCCACAACTACATCTTTAATTGATTCACCAAGTTTGGGATTGTGTTCATATGTGTCTCTACTGGTTTACATCCTAATTTTCCAGTTTCAAGCAATAAATCTGACACATTTTTGTTGGGAGATGAAAATACCATGATGGGAATGAGCCAGTTCAATACCAAATAAATATTTCAATTTGACTAACTCCTTAATTTCAAATTCTGTTATTAGACATTCTTTAAAGCTTCCAGTCTTACCGATCATTTCCTGGTACAACTATATCATCTACATAGACAATTAGTGTAGTAACTTCCCTTGAAGCTGAATGCTTAATAAACTGTGCATGGTCACCTTGGCTTTGCTTGTACTATGTGATCTTCATTATAGTAGTAAACCTACCAAACCATGCTCTAGGAGACTATTTCAACCCATAGAGTGCCTTCCTTAGTTTACACACTTTTCCCTCCCCGGCTTTAAACCCAGATGGGACCTCCATGTATATTTCTTACTCAAGATTGCCATCTAGAAAGACATTTAGAGACAATAAAAATTTAATAGTATTCATTTTTGCAATAATAGGTGAAAAAGTTTTAAGATAGTCAATTATACATTTCTAATGTCCCATCTGCCTTGTATTTAACACTGAGTACCCACCTACATCCAACAAGATTATGCCCTTTTAGTAAATCACCAACTCCCAAGTTTTCTTCATTTCTAGAGCAACCATTTCAACCTTCATAACATTTTTCCAGCCCTTACTATTTTATGCCTCATCCATAGTTATTGGAATAGTGACAGTATTTAAATGACCAAGAAAACTTTTGTGACTATTGGATAGTTTGTCATGAGACACAAAGTGTGACAATGGGTACCTTGGCTTTTGAGTACGTACTCTAACACCTTTCCTTATTGCAATTGGAAGATCGTGAACTTCAATGGTTGCATATTTTGTTCTTCGTTAATGTCAGGTATTTTAGGTATAGGTTTATATTTAAGGACTTGTGGTGGTTGAATAATAGACCTTCTCCTTTGTAAGTATACTTGCAGTGGATAGATAACCCTTTGAGTTTGTTCTCTAGTCATCTTTGGTCTTGAAACAGAAGGAAAATGAATAGGACTAAACTCAGTAGATGTCGAAGTATTAGATTCAATAAGTGGTGGAGTATTAATGAGACTTAATTTTGGGAAATGAGGTTTTCATTAAGAATGAATTATCCTTATCTTCAATACATGAGCTTTTCCCCTGAAGATAAGGTTGAAAATATTGTGTATTTTCATCAAAAGTGACATCACGAGACACAATGAATTATTTTGTTGGAGAGTGATAACATTTGTGTCCCTTTTGGGTAGGTGAGTAACTAATAAATATGCACTTAATAGCTTGAAAACCAAGTTTTCCCTGTGAATAGAATGAACATGGACAAAGGATAAACAACCAATGATTCGAGGTATAAGATGATTTGTTCTCCTAAAGTCCTAGAAAATTTGGAGAGTAGTTGAATAAAACTGTTATTGTTTAATGTTTTGGAGGGTAGATGATTGACCAAATAGGTGGCATTAAGGACAACTTCCCCCAAATACTCTTCTGGTACATTTTTATGGAGAAGAGGGGCTCGAGCTACATTTATGAGATGCCCAATTTTTCGTTTTGCCAACCCATTTGGTTGTGGGGTGTTCATACAAGAATATTCATGAATTGTCCTTCGTTCACTGAAGAAGGAGGATACTATTTGGTTGAAAATATCTTTGGCATTATCTGAATGGACTCTTTCAATGGTTGTCTCAAACTGATTTTTAATCATTTGGATGAAGTTTTTAAAAACTTGGCTTACTTCACTTTTTTGTTTCAAGAGAAACACTCATGTCTCTCGAGTGCAATCAATGAATATGACAAACCAATGATCCGCATATAGGTTAGGAATACTGGAGGTCCCCATACATAATTTTCTATTAATGCAAAGGGAATAGTCATATTTTTATTACTAGAGGGAAAGTCAACACGCTTGTGCTTTGCAAATTCACTAGCATCACAATGAAACATTTGTTTGTCAACTTTTTGAAATAAATGAGGGAACATAATTTCTAGGGTATTGAATGATGGATAACCTAGATGAAGGTTGTATAACCAAATTTTTCCTTTATTGGGAAGAGTTGTTTCTGACATCAAAGACAAACGAATTTGACTCAGTTCTACACATTCTGTTACCCTCTGGAAGGTAGAGCCCATTGTCTTCCGTAGCAAGTCCAATCACCTTCCCTGTTCCCTGATCTTGAAATTGGCAGGTTGTAGGATTAAAAAACACCAAACAGTGTAAATCCATTGTAAGCTTGTGAACAAAAATCAAATTGGCAGATAATTTGAGCACATGCAAAACATCATTCAGGTTTATCATAATTCTCCTTTTCCAGTAACTGTAATGAAAGTTCGATATGCAATTGCAGTTTTTGTTGCTTGGACAGGACCTATAAGATATGAACCCGGTAGATGATTGAGTCATATGATTTGTGGCTCTAGAATCAACTACCCAGACACCTTCTTTAGTGGAATTTAAGGGATTGAGTGGACAAGAATAAGGAATATAACCTGCGAATGCTAAGGAGCAATTACATGAGTTTGCAGGTTCTGTTAATGTGTCCAGTAATCCCTTTAATTTTAGAATTTCCTCTGTGCTAAACTCTACGGTGGGTCGAGTTTTCTGAGTATTGGACATTTTTGTAATTAAATCTCCTAACTGTAATTAAAATTGTTCAAGGAAATAATAACTACAACATAAGTCATGGGATTCTGACAGAGCCTATTCCTGATTATTGTTGAACATATAGTGCCACTTGTTATTGGACAATTATCAAACTACACACACACGTCTAGTTTAGCAACTTTCCATTAGATATACCTAATCTTTGACATGAGTTTGTGTTAACATTGACTAGTGATATGACTATTAGTGTAATTAAGTGAGAAGGGGGAGAGCAAAATTAACTAGTTTTTGGGGTTGATTTAGGCTTAATCCCAAATTATTATAATCTATTTCTTTGTTTGACAAGAGTTTAAGTTTCTTCTAAAAATATTATTAGGGTTTAGTGCTATATACTTTGTATCTATCTACAATTCTATTTTTGTTTGAAAATTGTGCTGTTAATAACATTTGGTCGATATTTCATGCATGTTATGAGATTGTCAATTGAGTTGATAATATTGATAGTCATTGTTTCTAATGTACACATAAATTTTGATATGAAAGCATTTTAACCTCTCAAGGTGCTTTTGAGCTCATTACGGATGAGAGTAAAGCTGGTCATTGCCTATGGATTACAAATCGTCGGGGTTTAGAGTACTGGCCCACAGCAACTGAAGAAGCAAAGTACTTAGTACGTTCCTCTCTTTTCAAGAGAAGATCCGATTTCAAAGCTCCATCAATTAAACTTCCTGAGAGTTTTGAGAAAATGTGCGTATTTGAACTCTGTCTATCTCTTTATACATGCCACTGGAAAATGTTTATTTTCTATTTCCATATTGTTAGAAAGGGTGCATTTAACCTTCTAATTGACGGATCAGATGACCATTTATTCTTCCAATTTAATTAATTTAAAGATGCTTTATTGCTTGCAGAGTTGTCCACACCTTGACTCATAACTTTCGGAATGCAACAAGCATAGTGAGAACACCCCTGATATTACCTATCAAGCCGAAGCATGTTCTCGTTAAGATAATTTATGCTGGTGTGAATGCTAGTGATGTAAGTTACTGTATCTTTCTAAGAGGACTTGTGCATGCATATTGTTGAGTTATTTTCTTTGTCAATTGTCTCTTTTAAGAGATGTTCATGCCCTAACTTGCTGAAGAACAGCCTCGATTTTGGAAAAAGATAACCTTCACTGTTGAACTAGTAGACTGAAGAATTAGGCATTAGCTCAACGCATACATGTTCATGTCAGAAACTGCACGGCTTACCATAAAATACACACTAATCTAATGCGCTTTTGATTTTTCTGTACATCTAGAATAAGACACTACACTAATTTGGGATTACTGACTCAAAACAAGGCACTATTTATTTACTGTTCAAGTATGTTACAACTCTTCAAGTATGTTCAAGTATGTAAAAACATCATTAATTTATCATGTTTGATCGGTGTGATCTTGGATAAAACTTGTGGAGTCTCATGATATCAGGTCCTCATTTTTTAATCTATACTCGTTTGATGCCAATGACTAGGAAAAATATGAAGTATCTACATTGAGTAATATTAGTTCTTTTTTGTAAAATATAAAGCTTCTCCCTGCCACACTGTTTTTCAAGTGCTGTAACCTCTAATTATCTTAACATACATTTTCATTGTAACATGTGTGAAATAATGCAGGTAAATTTTAGCTCAGGCCGCTATTTTGGCGGAAACAACAATGATACTGCTTCTCGTCTTCCATTTGATGCAGGATTTGAGGTATACATATATCCCCGTGTGTAGATTTCGTGATATGAAGTGTACCACTTGATGCAGTAGACTGCTACTTAGATGTACATTTTTTTTTGTTATATTTTAGGCTGTAGGAATAATTGCAGCAGTTGGGGATTCTGTCACTGACTTGAAAATTGGTATGCCTTGTGCATTCATGACTTTTGGAGGCTATGCTGAATTCATAATGGTGGGAAGTGCTCAACATAATGTTAATATTTTTTTTTTTACATTAATTGTATAGTAATTGTAGTTTCCATGAATCACATTAGATGGTGGTAATTAGGTGATTCTTATGAGAATGTAAGTTATTGATGATGTCTTGTTGCTTGGGTTAGATTTCTTCAAAACATGCCCTTCCGGTGCCTAGACCAGATCCTGAAGTTGTGGCCATGCTTACATCAGGATTAACAGCCTCGATTGCCCTAGAAAAGGTTAACTAATATCAGATTTTCTCCCTGTGTTCAGATGCATCCTTGTTTCTTATCTGTTCATCTTTTATATCAACGTACTCAAGTTTTTCTGTTATTTACTTTCTTCTGTGAATCTTATATTTGGTTTCATTATATCTTTTATTGCCTTTTTTTCTTTTTGTACATTGAAAAGGCAGGACAGATGGAATCTGGAAAAGTGGTCCTTGTAACTGCTGCGGCTGGAGGAACTGGGCAATTTGCTGTTCAGGTAACTTAATAAATCCCGTGCCACTTTTCTCAACCATATGCATTTGTGCATATGTTTACAGAAACTGTGTTCCAACAAATTGAATGTTTCTTGATATTCTGTAGTTGTAGGCCAAACCCGGGTAAATAAATTAGTGTTTTGCAAAAAATTCAGCGGATTTTGTATCTTTTACTCTATCTGTTTTCTTCGCACTCTTTCTATATTGGTAGACATTTATCATAGATACACTATTTTATTCTTTCTTTTTTCCAAGCATTACTTGTTCTTGAAATCACACAAAAAACTCTTTTATATGCTCCCTTGTTTCCTTAATACCAAAGATATCTGACATCTATTTTAAGACAAAGATTGCTTGTTCTTTTGCCGTTTCTTAAATGCTTAGAGGCGAGGACCTACGTCTATGAAACTAAGATATGCAAAACAAAGCACTCATGATAGACTATCTCTTGACTTAAAACAATTGACATCACCCTTGGACTGTGTAGTAGCAAAGTATTATTTCGTGTATAAACAAAAATAAATTAAAATTACAAAGCTTGCTTAGATCTATTGTAGATAGCTGGGTAGGTGCTTAGCTGGGTTGGTGCTTCAATCTAGATTTCATAGTCTAAAGTATATGTAATTTCTCTGTATGAAAGTTTCTTTGCCTGACCTCAAAATTTGGAGTATTGTGCAGTTAGCAAAATTAGCAGGAAATAAGGTGGTTGCAACTTGTGGAGGCGGGGCTAAGGCCAAGCTTCTGAAGGAGTTGGGAGTTGACAGAGTCATAGACTATCATAATGAAGATATAAAAACTGTATGTTTTAAATGCTCGCTCTGATTCTTTTGAGAGTTCTGTTAACCATAACCACTTTTGTTGTGATTTTTATTAAAGTGGACAAGTTAAACTAATATCCTTTGTAATCTGATTAACCATTCAGATGGTTTTTGTGTCCTTGTAAATAATTTCTTCTCTGATCCTTGTCTCCTTAAGATATGCATGCATGTATACAGTTAGACCCTAAAAAGGAGCATTCATTGAAATCAACACAATTACATAATGACATTCACGTTTTCTGGTCCTTTATGTATTTAAACTGATTGATATATCCCAGAAGTTGCTGTTTAGTTTCTTACAAATGATTCTAATTCTATTCTTTTATGGGAACTGCTTATATTATCTCTTCTAATTTTTTGAATGAATTTTTCCATCCGCTTCCCAGAATATTGCTGATACTATTAACTATCTAGTATCGATACACCTCAAATTCTGTTCCTTCTTTATCATACAAGTACAATTTCGTATGGAAAAAGTCATCAATGGAGTAAAGCCCGTGTATGGTGGCATATACATGAATAACAACCTACTGAACCTAAAATATAAAAAGAAAATCTTTGAACTCCGGAAAAAATTATTTATCTTACGCAGAGTGAAAGGAAAGTTGAAATATGAAATAATCCTTTGTAAGAAGAAATGTCTCAACATCTCTGTTGAGCAATTTGTATCATTGAATACCTATCAACTGTATTTGACCAAATGTGGTCTATCAGACAGGAAAACCTTACAATACTATCTAATTACATTTGCTAATAGAAGTTGTGAAACTCATTGGACATGGCCTAAAAGGTTCTAAATGCTGAAGAACAATGATTCGTAGCTGAAGCGACTGGACAGCTGTGAAGAAGACAATCCTTTCCATACTGACAGCCAATTAAGCTCCATGACTTAAATATTTAATGAATAATCACTATTCAAATCAGGGCTGCAATTTAAGTTCAAATGGGCATCCTTACTTTGTTGATTCGATTATGGTTCTTGTTTTTGTTGGAATAAATTACTTAAACTGCTTCCTATCAACATGTTAAAATTTTTACTTAATTTTGCAGGTTCTGAGGGAAGAGTTCCCAAAAGGTATTGACATCATCTATGAGTCTGTTGGCGGTGACATGTTAAACTCGTGCTTGAATGCTTTGGCAGTTCATGGACGACTCATTATTATTGGCATGATTTCTCAGGTTTTTCTTTTTTTCTTATCATGCCAAATGTTTTGTCCTTTACGGCACTCCTGAAAGTTTCACTGCGACTATAGCAAACTTCAAAACTATCCACAACCCTCTTTTTCTTTCTTTCCTGTTTTTTTTTTTTTTTTTTTTTTCTTTTTTTTTTTTTTTTTTTTTTTTGAAGAAGTAGTATTGACTCGTTTAATGATTCTTAATTCATTTAATACCTTGGATTTTATCCTCATTTAAGTGTAGCGAAAATTAGATTTTAACTTTTTGTGTTAGGTATCAAACCACAAGTTTTAAAAGGGACACGAAATTATGTTACCCATATGAGATGTCTGGAATGAAATTTTGTTGTTAGCTCGCTATTACTTGTAATATCGAATTCTTTTAATTTTTAGTCTCCGTGTCCCATTTATCTGTTGAAGACTGTTGGATATGAAGCTATTACCCTGTCTTAGTCCCTTGATAGTAGTGTGCTTGATTATAGATTGCAGTAAGTTGTTTCTGATCTCTTTAAGAAATATATGGTTAATGAACAATATTGATTTCATTTGTTGTGTGCATTCATTCTAGTATCAAGGAGAAAAGGGTTGGACGCCTTCAAAATACCCTGGCCTATGTGAGAAGCTCTTAGCAAAGAGCCAAACTGTGGTATGTAGCAATATGAAGTTATGCCCTAGTAGGCTGCCCTTTTGTTTTTTATGATTTCTTATTTCATTGTTAACCAGTCTTGAAACTTACGCAGCTATAATATCCATCTCATTCTGGAGTGGAACGTTTTCTGGGTAGAAATGTTGAACCTTTAAATCTCAATCCAGTCATACCAGGAAGTAATGAGATGTAAAAAGGACAATTACTTGTTCAGATAATGATATCTTGATATCCCAATAAATTTACACAATCAGCTGATACCTATTATTTTGCCCTCCTTCCTTTTTTTTTCTTTACAATGCCGAAGGTTTACTTTTTTTTCCAATGACCACAATATCCTTAAAAGCAGGTTTATCAAGTGGTTGTATGGTTATCAAAACATCATTTTCCATATAATTTTTGAATTTTTTAACCAAACTATTTAAAATTTTGGGCAAGTGGTATGGTCAACTCACGATTCACTTGTTTAATTATTGTAAAGTGAACGCTTTTCACTCCAAAAATTACAAGCTCACATGCAAAGTTCCATTTATTTTTCTGATGTACTTATTCATACGTAATTCCAATTTTTCAGGCTGGCTTTTTCCTGGTGCAATATGGTCACTTGTGGCAAGAGCATCTTGACAAGCTATTTGATCTTCACTCTACGGGAAAGCTAAAGGTTATTCATATGCATTTGATACAAGATTTTTGTATAGTTAGAAACTCTGTTATTTCCATTTTCTTTCTTTATGTTTTGGTTTGGGAACAATTGTTAGTCACTACTACCAGCTTTAAATTAGAAAGGGCAAGTCTGAACAGGCCTTCAGTGTCAATTGTAAACAATTCTCAATTCTCTCTTAATTAAATACAACTTTGGATTTCATTCTTTCAATGGAATCTTTATTTCTTGCAATTCTTCGAGTACATTCTTTTCCTAGAATTGTATCTTAAGAAATAGATTTTAAGCCTAGTTCAACCTTACAAAATCAGCTTGTAAGGTGAGGTTTGCACCCACTTATATACTATCGAAAGATCTTATCTCTAGTCGTTCACCTTACAAGCTGGTTTTGTAAGGTTGAGTTAGGCTTAAAGTCCACTTTTTAAGATGATATCAGAGCCTATCTAGCAAGGTTGTTGAACCTATCGGGCCGTCCTTAAATACATAGTCCCACGCACGAGTTTAACAGTCTCAGTGTGAGGGGGGTGTGTTGGAGATCCCACATCGACTAGAGATAAGGTCTTTCAATACTATATAAGTGGGTGCAAACCTTACCTTACAAGCCGGTTTTGTAAGGTTGAGCTAGGCTTAAAGTCCACTTTTTAAGATTGTATATATCAATGGTATCAGCTCGGTTGGAGAACCGCACCGCAACCCGCTTGGAAGAAAAGTTAATGGAGATTATGTTGTTACATGAGCGTGTTCAAGAATGTATCAAGAAACATGTAAAAGGATCGGAGAGGTTTACTTTTCCTATTGATAGTTTACTTGTTTGGGTAGATTTCACTAAGATTTTAATTGAAGGATTTGGAGAGGTTTATTATGAACCCTTTACACCTGCCCATGTGTTAATGAGTGAAAGAGGATCCAAGGGTCTTTGTTACTTTTGTGATGGACCCTTTACACCTGCCCATGTCCCGACATGCAAAAAGTTGCAAATTCATGTGCTGGAAGTTATATGAAGGAGGGACAACTGAGATGGATGCAGAAGATTTGGAGGTAGTTGACAAGACTGATTCTATAGACCCTCAAATTTTAGTCAATGCACTTACTACTGTGGCACATTTTAAAACCATGAGGATCACAAGTTATTACAAGAAAAACCACTGCACATCCTCACATATAGTGGTAGCACTCACAAATTCCTAGACGTTGACATGGCTAGAAAAATGGGATGTTTATTTGAAGAAATTTCTCCACTGAGTGTAGCAATTGCCAATGGAATAAAAGTGAGTGTAACCTCCTGGTAGAACAATTTTCTTGTTCTATTCAAGGGTCAATATTTAGTTTTGATATAGGGTGTTGTGACCTGATGTTAGGAATCAAATGGTTAATCACCTTGGGTGATATCACTTGGACTTTGATAAACTGACAATGCAGTTGTTCAAGGGAAAAAGTTTGTGTTGAGAGGTGTTCCGAATGACTGTATCAGAATTGTGCGTGGAAAATAGTTGGGGAGAACAATTAGTAGAGTTCATCTATCAATGATACACGTCTGTTATCAATCAAATGATACACTATTACATTCTTTAACTAATCATGCTTCTTCGGTTGAGAAGAATATTGCAATTGAAACTTTACTGTTACAGTTCCAAGATGTTTTTTCAAGACCCTGCCAATTTGTCTCGTTATGACCATAAAATTCCCTTGGTTCATGAGACTATTCCAGTCAATAAGAGACCATACATATATGCTAAGCAGTGCAATCAATAAGAGACCATACAAATATGCTAAGCAGCAAAAAGGCATCAATGATAAACTGGGGCAAGAATATTTTAAGAGTGCATCATTCAAAATAGCAGCAATCCCTATGCTAGCCCAGTGGTGCTAGCTGGAAAGAAAGATGGGTCTTGAAGATTATGTGTCGATAGTAGGAAACTTAATAAGCAAACTATGAAGGACAAATTTCCAATACCATTAGTGGATGACCTTCTGGAAGAGCTTCATGGATCCAACATATTCTCGAAGATTGATTTATGGGTTGGTTACAACCAAGTTTGCATGGATGAAGCTGATGTGCATAAAACAATCTTTAAAGCACATGCTGGCACTTTGAACATTTGGTAATTGAACTAACCAATGCCCCTACTACATTGCAAGGGCTGATGAATAATGTGTTTAAGGAATTTTTGAGGAAGTTCTTATTAGTATTTTTTTGATGATATATTTATTTACAACAATTTGGATGAGCTTTGCGTTATCTTAAGCAGATTTTGTTGACTATGAGATTTCATTCTTTCGTTTTTGAGTAATTCTAAATGTTATTTTGGAGTTGAAAAGGTCGAATTGGGCCACTTTATTTCCAAGGATGGAGTTGCTACAAATCCTACTAAAATCATGGTTGTGCAAAATTGGCCAATGGTTAGAACAATTAAACAATTGAGAGGATTCCTAGGGCTGGCTAGATATTACGGACTATTTGTGAAAAGCTATGGCAGTATTGTGAGGCCTCTAACTAATATGTTGAAGAAAAACAATTTTTGTTGTGCATTAGAAGCTAAGGCTGCCTTCGAAGAATTGAAGAACCACTTGCCTAGAGCACTAGTATTGGCTTTACCTAATTTTTCAAAGGAGTTTGTTGTAGAGGTAGATGCTTCAAGTACCAGTATTGGAGACATTATCTACTTAATTTCCACTTTGTTATCAAGATTGATCATAGGAGCCTTAAAAAATTCTCACTCAAAGGTTGACCACAACTTTCCAACAGAAATAGCTAGTCAAATTAATGTAGTTTGATTTCTCAATAGAATTCAAACATCGTCATGCAAATGTGGCTGCTAATGCCTTGTCTAGGTAACAAAGGGTGGAAAGCAATGCTATCATCGAACTCACCCTTGAGAGCGATTTACTGGACTGAATTAGCTATCATGGTAGCAGGCTATACACGTGCAAAGAATCATACTGGACTTAAAATCTAAAGTAGGGTCTCAGGCATTATACATGACATCAAGATGAACTTCAAAGAAAGGGCAGGCTAGTAATTGGCAAAGAAGATAAGTTGAGGAATGACATCCTTCTCTGGTTACTTTCTACAGCTACTGCTGGCCATTTAGGAGAAATGCTACCTTGGTTCGAAGTCTGTCAAAGATGTAAATATCATTTAGGAGAAACACTACTTTCTACCAAATACTCGACGGTAGACTTAAATGCTAAAGGAGTAGAGGGAACAAAACATAAAAAAAAGACTCAAATAGGACTAATGCTGTTTAAGATACAAGTGGGTAACCTGTTGATAAGATATATAACAGTTAATACAACTTCTTCCCAATAGATTTTAGGAATAGACATCTGGAAAAGGAGAGCTCTAGCTACCTCTAGAAGATGACGATTTCTCAAGTAAAGAAACATCGAGAAGCTGTGACATCAAGTTCTATTCCTATGGATGATACAAGTGTCATTGGAGGCAAGGAACCAGAAGCAATTCTTGACCACATGATTGTGAAGCAAGCGACAAAGCTGTTACCAAGGTCCTAGTTAAAATGGAAGCATCAATTGTATGAAGAAGATACTTGGGACTTCTGTGATCTCAAGAGGAAGTATCCAGAATTTAATCCTTGAGGATAAGTATTTTGTTAAGGGAGAGTATTTGATAAAGGGGTTTGTATAGTTAGAAACTGTTATTTCCATTTTCTTGGTTGTATTTTGGTTTGGGAACAGTTGTTAGTCCCTGGCTTTAAATAAGAAAGGGCAGTCTGGACTTTAATTCAATACAACTTCGGATTTCATTCTTTCATTAGAATCCCTATTTCCTGCAATTCTTCGATTATATTCTTCTCCGAGAATATATCAGCATTTCATCCATATCAATGATCAATAAAATTGTCATAATTTAAGGGGATATTTATTTGATTGTGCTAATTACTATATTTAGCAGTTAGCAGTTGCCATGCTTTTAACGTTTCTATTCCTTAACCTTTCTCGTTTCTTCATACAGGTTGCTATTGATCCAAAGAAATTTATAGGCCTGCATTCTGTTGCTGACGCTGTTGAGTATCTCCATTCGGGCAAAAGTGTTGGGAAGGTATTTTTACATAACAAATACATTGCTATTTTTTGTTTAGTTTTTTTTGACTATTTTGTAACAAAATCTAATAATATAATTTCTCTAGGTTGTCGTCTCCGTGGACCCAAACTTCCTTCCTCTAGAGGCCAAATTGTGAGTCATCATCACATGTTATGACACCTCACAGTTTATGTTCTAACACTTTCAAAGTAGAAAAGGATAAGCTAAACTTGCAGCTCTTGTACAATTATCGTTGTCGAATGTTTCTGAAATTAGTTGCATCAGCTCTATACCAGAGCTGAAACATTCGCAATGATTCTTCTTTTTTTTTTGTTACTTGTGTGACCGAGTTTCAAAATCGGTAAGAAATATGGAACAAAATATACCAGTTTACGTTTATGCAATAGAACACCTTTCACATACACCAACCCCTAATCAATCGTGTATTTTGATTCTTGGTGAAAACTGGCCATTCTTTACCGTTTTTTGCTTTGTTGTTTCTTCTGAAGTTGAAACTGTTCAATCAAATAACTGCTAGCACTTAAGTTTAGATTTCCTTTAAACCTGTCGCAAGTTATTCTCACATGACTTAATTTGGCTTTAAAAGTTTAAACTTGCCTTAAACATGCCCTCAAGTTCTTCTACAAAAACATTGCGATTCTTGGAAATTAAGTTGACACTTCAAAAAAGTTGTGAATCTTATTTAACCCCCGAAGTTTAGAAGCGTAACTTAAATGATCACACAGACAAAAGGTGCAAACTTAACCACCCAAGTCCTCAATCTTTTAAAAAGGTATATTGTTACATAATTTCCTTAGGTTTGCAAGTAATTTCTTACATTTATTCTCAGCTATCAATCAATAATACACGGAAACTACCTTAATCAGTCAACCCTAAATTCATGAAAAAAAAATGCATAACCAGTAATTATTCAAATAATCAGTAATTATTCAAATAATCGTAAATCAAATATCTAATCTAATCTTAATATATCTTGATACAACACTGCTTTACTTTTACGAGAGCCTCTTCCATGCCACTTAATCATACCACAGCATTACTATCTTTAGAAGGGTCCCTTAAAATACTAATTAAAACTTTAAGTCCTTCTCCATTTATCAAATAATGACAATAACTAAGCCTCAACCAATTTGTTGTTAAGGTAAAAATATGATGAAAAAAAAATAAAAGTTAAATCGACACAAAGAAAGGTACATCCATGGCTAACTCTGTCAAATTAATGCATCCTATTACGATTATTGTGCACTAATATATGGACACAAATCATACTATATTTGTTATCGATGTCTTTTTAAATAGATAAGCATACTATATTTTGAATTATATCCTTGTTAAAAAAAGGAAATAGTAATGTATAGTTAGTGAGATAAAGTATGTGTACAAATAAATTATAAATAAGTTTAATGAAAATAAGGATTTATTTCTTTTTTAATATGTGTATTATAATATAAAGTGATGAATAGAGTGATTGATAAAGATTTTATTTATCATTATTGACCTTAATTACACATTATAGTAAATAATCAAAAAACGAGCTTGAAATATTATGCAACAACTATACACAAAATGTTTTTAATATTAAATGTGCCCCTATAGCTCAGTGGTAGAGCGTCAGTCTTGTAAACTGAAGGTCTGTAGTTCGATCCTGCATGGGGGCAAACCTTTTTACATTTTATTTTAATCAAATCAAAGATTGCTTTTTATAAATCAGTAAAACTTATCACATCAATAATAATATTTTTTTTTTCCAAAAAGATAAATTTTAAAATTTCCGTAATAATATTTCAAGATTATTCCCATTAATAAATTTAGGCAACAATATCTATTGTTTTTTTCATATATAAGTTTTAAAATTTTCAATGCTCCATTAAAATAAATTTAGACAAATTTGTCAATAACTTTTACACAAACAATTTTCCAACAATTTTTGTGTATTTTCTAATATGAGTAATATTAATTATTTTTAATTATATGCAGAAGTGGGTGTAATACCCTAGAAAATAACTATATAAAAAAAAATTAACCTAGAATTTAGTTTTAGAGATAAATAAGATAATACTTATTTTTTTAACAGAACAATTATTTAAGTAAATAAAAGATAGTTATTTATTTTTATTTTTATAACAACCACCAACTCTCTCTCTAAGAAGATATTCTCTCTCTAAGAAGATATTTTATCTCTCTAAAAAAATATTCTGTTTTATTCTAATAAAAACTACTAACTCTCTCTCTCCCTAAGAAGAAGATATTCTCTCTCTAAAAAGATATTTTATCTCTATAAAAAGATATTCTGTTTTATTCTAATAAAAACTACCAACTCTCTCTCTTTTTTTAAGAAGATATACAGTTTTATGAAAACTACCATCTCTCAAACAATTTCTCTTTAAAATTTTCTACCTTCTCTCTAGATTTGCGATCTCATAGATTATCAGATTGACAATCAGAAGACACTCTTAGATTCATAGCGTTGAGTAGATCAAGAGTGTTCGATCAGATTCTTGAACAGAGTTAGGTTGCTTGTGATTTTAGGGTTTTGAGTATCTCTACTCTATAGAGGTAAGGGAAGCTAGTTTGAATGTTTTAATAAATATTATAATTACTTGTTTTGTGAATTTGGGTAAGGGAAGCTAATTTGAATATTTTTAATAAATATTATAATTACTTTTTTTTTCTGAATTTGGGTAAGGGAAGCTAGTTGCATGTATGTTTTTATAAATGTTTGTCTCCTTTGAAATAGAAATTTATTTATTTTGTGAATTTGGGTAAGGAGAGCTAGTTTGATTATTTTTCATAAACATTGTAATTATTTGTTTATTAATGAATTGGATGAATGTTAGTGTATTATATTATGTAGTATCATTGTTTGTGAATGATGTGGTGTGTGATCGAGACATAGTATCTTCAGGAAAGGAGATACACGTGTTGAGATTATTAGGATGTGCATTGTTTGGGGATTCTAAGGAGGTATCCTGACTCTACTGGTACATTGGATTCACATGGATGAAGATTACCAGTTGGTGAAGAGTCGAAGGAGGTTCATATGGTCCTGTCCGAGGTTTGAAATATGAGCCCGATCGGAATAAACTGTTCGGAGCAGTTAGGTGGTATATGACAGGTGCACACCTCTTGATGTCTAACTCAATGCACGGGTCTTCCGGAAGTAGAGAGTCTAGTGTCTTTGTTTGTGAGTCAGTGTATGTATGATGTTAGATGAATTATGAAATATTGAATTGTTGTTGTTTTGTTGAGATAGAAATCCAATTTATGAAAATATATATTGTTTTGAAAACTCTCTAGCTTACCCTTCTTTTTGTGTGTTGTTTGTTTTGTTTTTAAAATTGCGATGATAGTGTATATTACACGGGAGCAGAGAATTTGACAGGTGGTGTGAGTCCTAGTGAATTGTGATGGAGAAGCTTCATTTTATTTTATTTGTAATTTTACAAAGATATTTTATTAAATCTTATGTGGAAAAGTATAATTTGAAATACATGATGAATGTATGAATTTTTATATTCAAGTTTATTATATAAATTTTTATGCAATAAAGTTTCTATTATATGAAAAATATGGGATGTTACAGTGGGGATGAATATGAGTTCGATTATGTTGAGTTTGTCACTATGGAAAGAAATAATTAACTCTAAGTTTGAATAGAGTTTTTTAAATTGTTACACTTTGCCACATAGGTCTTGATGAATTTATCTACAAGTTTTAAAAGTAGTTCAAAAACTTTTCTTGGAGGCCTTTGAAACAATGGCTAAGAGAAAACATCTTAGTCAATAAAAAAAAGCAATAAACGCTTAGTTTATATGGATTCACCAAAAATTGCTCTACGTCTAGTTCACTTTAAAATTTGTAAAGAGTTCAGCTAAACATAATGTATTACAAGTACTATTTTTTTGTCATTTTAGACTTACAAGAGTACATAAAAACTTTATAAATTATTTATTGATGTTAAAATAAGTCAAATACATAACAAAGGAGAGTTTAATTGTATTAAAAGTATTAGCAAGAGCGAATTCTTATAGATGGAATTTTTGTTTTACAAATTTTATTATAGCAAAAGGCTAACACCTTACGATTTTGATTAAGTATTGAAAACACTAGGTATAAACATGGTGATGATTTATAAGATAATAACTTATTTCAACAAAAGATATGTAAGACAAAAGTGTTTCGTCTGATATACCATACTATACTGTGAAGTCTCTATTTACATCTTATAAAGATTTTACAAGATCAAACAATATGCACATAGGTGTAAACTAACCTCGTACAACAAGAAAACATATATGTTTATTATATATTACAAGGAATGTGTGTTACTTTTGTCTACAAAATCAAGCAACGATACATAATCTAGGAAGAGAAAAGTACATCTAATTATTGAGAGGTTATATAAAAGAAGAAAAAGGCATTTAATGGTACATAGAGTGCATTTAATACATCCTTAACATTCAAGCTCATCAAAAGAAGGAAATTTAATGTTAGTGTTCAATTAGCAAACTAGGAGAATGCAAAAATTTTGTATATGTTTACAGAGGATATTTCTCTCTAGAAGCAACTGTTTGTTGATCCACACTTAGACAATTTCTGCATCTTAGCCAAGAGTGCCAATTTTGTAAAGAAAATACTCACTTATTAGCCAAGAGTGGTTGTTAAAAAATATTCAGTTATGTCCGGAGTAACTTGTAAAAGAATACTTGGTTAAGCCTGAAGTGGATTATGAAGAAAATACTTGGTTAAGTCAAGAGTGATTTGTGAAAGAATACTTGGATAAGATAGAAGTGGTATGTGAAAGAATATTTGGTTAAGCTAAGAATGTCTTGTGGAAAGAATACTTGAATGAGATAAGCCAAGAGTGGTTGGGAGTCAAAACAATATTCAAGTGGGTTAGGAGTGATTTGATAGAGTTAAATTATAAGATATTTTTGGGCTTATTTTCATAATGAAATCAATTCCTTCTGAGCTTGAAATATGTTAAATCTCATGCTTTTATAACTAATTTGTTCTTTTATAAATAAGTTTTTACTTGAGTTTTTCATCAAATTTTACTCTACATCCTATTAACTTTGTCAAATAAATGAACAAGAATAATTTAGGTCAACAAGAACAAGATTGGAATCCCTGAAGAGAAAATAAGGGCAAAATTGAAATGTTGATGCTGAAAGCTGGATTAGACTCGACAAAGCTAAGTCGGGTGAGAGATTTTATTGTTGGCTACCTATCGCCCCCCGTTTGTTAGGAATCCTCAATGGTGAGCCCTCACTTGCTTAGCCCTAAGAGGCCAACCCGCTTTCTGACGAGGATGTCCTACTGAGTCCTTCGTCATATCTTTCTATCTTGACTAGTTAGTTCAACTTCTCACTCCGCTCTGTTGTCACTAACTTTCTATCTCTTAGGTCATGGTCTGTCTTCCATTTCCATGCTCGTACAACCAAGGGATCCCTGAGGCATCTTTCCCGCTCAGCCCCTTCCTCTTTCGGGCCTATGATTGAGGTGTCTATTTATCAACAGTAATGCAAGATTTTTTTTTTCAAAATATTCAATCTTTCATCATAGGGATGTCCAAAATGATGAAGTCACAAATTGATATATTTAACAAAACAATTCAAGGTAAGATAAATATTTCATTTAGATTGTTGATCAGTATCCAAAGAAATGAAAACATACAATCCAACAACAATGTTAGTTAAACCAATCCTCTCTTTGGTTTTGATGTCCAGTATAATGCACTCAATAGAAGAAAAAAATAGTTAACATTTAAGGGGAAAAAATAAGTTTAGAAACAAATATAAGGTTAAAAGAGAATTTAGGAACATAAAGAACATCAGTAAGAGGGAATTTTGTATCAAAATGCACAGTTCCAGAATAATTTGATGAAACAATATGATCATTAGATACTTTTATAAGAATAGGTTTAATTTGATGATATGAAGAAAAATTTGACAAAGAAAAACAAACATGATCAATAGTACCGAAATATAAGATCCAAACATGTTTATTTAAGGTAGACTTATTTAAAAGATTGATATTACCTGTAAGAGACAAATGCATCAACAAAATAGAGGAACTAGTGGAAAAAGAAAGCGACTCATAAAAATAAAATTCGGACTAGAGAAAAAAATGAGAAGAATATAGAAGACAAAAGAAAAATATCTTATTCAAACAAAGATTGTAATATATGATTATAAAGACAAATACAAAGACAATAGGCTTAAAATCATAAAGTCCAAAATAAACAAATGAAGTCCAAAATAAACAAAAAATAACATAAAAGAAGAAAATATAAAGACAACGTAAAATTCCAAAAATAAACTCTTTATCACTTGCTGGATCTAAATTGTATACATAAATAGCTATAAAAAAATATTTGAATTTTAATCTTAATGAGAGATTGAGAATGATAATTCAAATTAATTTGTATTATTGTTATAAAGATTAAGGAACCTTTCAAGATTTCTTGAAGAAGAATTATACATATTCCATGAGTTTAGGGTAAATAGATATAAAATTTTTCTATTATTTTCTTTTACTTGACTTTATTTAAGTCTGGACCGAAAATCATCTATTATTTTTATGCCTTGATCACATTTCCATACTTGTATAGTATGATTTTCAAGACTCCGATTTATTTGTTTTTTTTCTCATTTCTTCTCGTCTTAATCAAAATAATTCATCTTCATTTAAGTTTTAATTAACTAGTCAAATTTATACAGAAATTACAATTTAAAAATATCTATACTAAAGAAATTAAATTGTATAAACTATGGGTCCAAAAGAGAGAAAAGAAAGAAAATAAAAGAAAATTATTATTTTTTAATTTCTATTCATACTCCGCTAACTCTCTTTGAATTATATTGTGCACTCTCTTTTTTTTTTCTTTTTCATCATTCATGCATTCATATGTTTATAACATTTAATGCTTGTGACCATATCTATAATAATTTTCTAACTTAATGTTTAAATATATATATATATATATATATATATATATATGTAATAATTAATTAAAAAAGTATAAATTTTATTATTTTATTATTTTATTAATGTATTAAGTAATTATAAAATGTTAATCTTACTTCTGTGTAGAATAAACAGAACTCTTTGTTATCTTCTCTTCATTACTTAAAAGAAATAGAAATATATTTCAATATTACTGATATGTTTTTTTTTTATTTAACATATCACAAGTGATTATAAAAATATTCTCTTTATTTTTTTTACGAAATTCCTTTTCTAAATGCAACGTTTATATTTTCAATCATTAATTATCAATTTTTATTGTTTTTAGTTTTAAACGTTTGTTAATTTTTTTATTTATTTTATTTAATGTACATTTATAAAACTAAATTTATTTTTAAAAATAAAGTTTTTATCTCAGTTATTTTATAATATAAAATATAATACATTTTCTCTATTTTTTTAATAACATTAAACTTGTTGATTGATGATTAAACTATATGTTTTGATGAAATAAATTTATAAGCACGACATAGAGATTTTTTAAAGTTGTATGATATTTTAAAAACTAATTAGTTCCAACTATGACGAAAAAAAAACTAATTTAACCTTTTAATATAATTTAATTTACAGATCCACTCTTTTAGGTTCTATCTTTTAAGCTATCTGTAGACAAATGAGAGATTTTTATTAACATCCTAGAAATCACAAATGGTAATCTAGGATGATTTCCTCAAAACTACAATCACACAAAAAAACACATCAATCCAATTCTAGACCAATAAAATTAAAGCTTTACAAAACCATTCATACATAGCGTGTGCCTCGTAATATCATAATATTCAAACCCGAAAGAAAAACACATGAACCAACAACCAAATATAGAAGAAGCCAACATTTGATGGTAATCCACTTGCATGACTCTCACATTTATATTGATCATTTACTCCTAATCAGCCACTTCACTTCCCACTTGTAATCATCTTCCATATTTCCATATATATCACGTATACAGTCATGCATCTTAATCCAAAATCTATTCATGCCTACTATATTTCATATTCTATTTTATTTCATTTAGGCAATTATACTCTCACAAAAAAAAACTAAATTAATGCATATTAGCATGTCAACTCATTCACTTTCCATATACCACCTATTCATGGAATTCATTTATATAAAAAATATATATTTAGTTAATTTATTATAGAATATATATCTTCTAAATCTTTCTCTTCCAATCTCAAAGATCATTATGTTATTATATATATATAAACACATTTAGCATTATCAAATAGCATGTCTCTCAATTACTCATTCAAACCAAAATTTCAAACATACTATAAGCCCATCAAACAATAACAAAAACTGATATCCAAGAAATTTAGAAAATCAAAGACATAATTTAGAAACATATAATTTAATTTGACCTACTTAAACAAAATAAGACTTGTAGCTCAGTGGTAGAGCGTGAGGCTTGTAAATTATTTCATTAATAATAAAACAATCTGTTTTACTTTATTTAATCATTAAGAGTTTGAAATATTTAAATTTTGACGGCAATTATCAGAAATTTTTTGATACACTTATTAATTATATCTATTTTTCACAATTGAGGACAGTTAACAACTTTTTAATTTTACATTTTTGTTATCTAATAGAGTAATTTGTTTAAATATGTTTATTCTTAGGCAATTATTTGATTCTTTTTATATTATTAATAGAATTGAAATTCACACAATCATTTTTTATTTTAAATTATGAAATTGTTGTTAATGATTTAATTGATTTATTTACATTAATATGGTTGAGAATTTGAACACCATTTCTTATTTTAGAGACAAAACTATTATTGAATATTGTTTCACACCTAAACAAACGTGACAATGGTAGATTATAAATAAAAATATATATTTTAGTTTACATTATCTATGTATATAGCTAATGATAAATTAATTTATTTTCTATTTTTTATATTGAAATTCTTTCACTTTTATCTTTATGATAATTATAAATCAATTTATTAAATACTATATTTTAAATAATTTATTATTTAAATTATATGAATAATGTATTTTAAATAGTTTTATTATTTAAATTATGTGAATAATGTATTTTAAGTATTTTTTTTAAATTATAGAATTTATATTTTTATACAATTTATAACATATATACATGTATAATTTTATATTTTATATAACATAATTTTATAATTTTGAGTAAAATTACATAATTTTATAATTATATATTTTTTCAAGTTTTATATAATTTGATAATTTATATAATTTGATAATTTATACAATTTTATGTAATTTATATAATTTATATACTTCATATGTCCAATCCAATATAATTTTATGCAATTTTATATAATATTACAAAATTTTGTATAATTTCATATTTTAATATAACACTATAATTTTATATAATTTTGTTTAAAAATATATAATTTTATAATTATATATAATTTTTATATTTTCTTTCCATTATTAGTGTGTTTTTCACGTTTAAATTATTTTTAAATATAAAGAGGTGACTCACAATTACGTTATTTAGAAGGATTTTATCAAACTCTCTCCATTCTTAAAACCTTTCTAAAACTAATGTTGAGTCTCCACGTTTCTATTTATTTAATAGTGATAGGAAACATGTATTGTCATTCAACAAAAGACATAATAAGTTCTCATAAGTTAGAATTATAAATTATTATAAATTTTGGTTACTGAGAGTAAGATATGAAGAATCATAAAAAAAGATATTGTGAAGTGGATATTTATTAATTGACTATAATGAAAGTTATTTAAGAAATCCATATATTTCTTATTTGATTCTCAATTTTTACACTATATACTTAACATAGTAAATTATAAGTTAAATGTAATTATTATAATATGAAAAATATAAACAACATTAAATTACTCACATGACCCACAACTCTATCACTGAAATGTTTAACATGCAGGTTCTTCCAACAACCTCTAATACGTTTGGTAAGGAGATGTACATAAGAATAAGAATATTATCGATGTCAAATATTTTATTGTCTCAATGAAGTTGCAACTGTTTCCTCATCTACTTAGATAATATGGTAAGAAGATGAGATATTGTATCATCCTCAACTTCTACGGTGTTATCATAATCACTAGTAGGTGTACCCATAACCTGATCCTAAACAAAGACAATAATCAATAAACAAAAAACAACACAATATAATACATGTGGTCATGTTGAGACTAACTGACCAGATGTGTAGGCTAAGTCAAAAATGTGTCTAAAACCTTTTCCAACAATTAGACCTTTATGACAGGTAGAGGTACTCAAGCAACACTATCTCAAGCTTCATCAACAACCATTTTCTTCCATTCGGACTGTAGAGGGATACCATTGATGGTTAACCCTCCCTCTATTTGTAGTCTAAGTGTGACTAAATGTGGAAGATTATCTTTAACATATAACTCACACTTGTTTGGTATATCAGTGTGAGTATGATCCCCTAAGGGGTTTGTAACAACTAAAACACAACTCTCTTTCGTGCTCACTCGAACAACCTCATCAAATGTAAATGTTCCTAAATTTATTGTTGAGAATGGATGAACTCTAACTTCTCAAAGAACTCTTACTTTAAGAATTGCCAAATTTTGTTCAATTTCTCTTCAAACTTCATCTCCATCCTCTAAAAAACATCTTGACTGCAAGAGTTGGTAGTTATTCATGGTGGTAGATCGAAGTAATCTCAAAGTCCCCATGAATTACCAATATTGTGCACACATCCTGGATGCTTTGGTCTTCCTATGGTCATCATCGTAATATCCTCTCGGTCATAAAGAATAAATAGGTTATGTGTTTCCTGAACAACTAAGGAATCTTGCAACATATGAACAATAATTAAGCATAAACAACGCTACTTCACCTAGGAACAAGGGAAATGGCAATGATAGTAAGTGCATTTGTACCTCCAATTTGTTGTGCAATGATCTTGGTATACTATGAAGTCATTTGCCCATCTGATTTTGTGCAAGCAGTCTTCCACTTCTCACAACGTGGAGTTAGAGTTACAAAGTCAATAAACTCTATACTTGTTGCCTTTGCTGGAGCCTTCATGTGGCGTTGTTGCAACAATGCATGCCCTACCCCCAATCCCGCAAATAGTAGATGCATGGCATCATTCAACTTCTACTGCTCTTGGGTGACTATTCTTTTTTTCTTCGAATGTAAATAAAAATGTAAGACAACGAAAAATTATAGGTAGAAATTTGTATAAGTATGAAAATTTTTGAAAGCTAACCCACCAAAATGCATCCAATCGATTGGCATGGTACTACGTGCAGTTCTACTCAGTTATCTGGTTCTTGACGCACAAACTGTCATCTTTATACTTTATGAACACATACTACTGTGTCAAGAAAGTCTTGAAATCCCTTTACTTGATGGCAATGTTTGATAAGGCCTTTTTTTATGACAACCACTGTCTTTGAAATGTCAAAGTAAAAAAAAACATATAAAACGTTAATCAGTTCAAAATGTCAGATAATAACGAAATTATCAAATAAAGTGTTAGCGTAAAATGGTATAATACCTAAACATTAGGTCACATGAGGATTTTTTTTTTTTTTTTTTTTTTTAACCTCATCCCGCGATAGAATGAAAA
>Ga0209489_102134_pt1 | contig 40503 bp, 35 predicted proteins | sample SiratrowhiteBW_FD_187527 | JGI IMG/M metagenome (GOLD analysis project Ga0209489, IMG submission 187527) | Root nodule microbial communities of legume samples collected from California, USA - Siratro white BW (SPAdes) (version 2) | ecosystem: Host-associated > Plants > Roots > Nodule | place...
CTCCCACATATTATTATTACAAGCTAAAACACTTGTTTAATTTTCTTTCAACTTATTCAATTTAATTTCACACTTTTTAATAAATTCTTTTGTTATATATTTACATATATATTAATTTTGAAAAGAAGAGATATATTAAAGAGAAATATAAATTGTATAATAGTGAATTTAAAATTCATAACCATATATTAAAATGTAAAAAAGTTGCTTACGAAAAATTAAAATTTAAAAGTATTATAGTTATTTTATTCCGAAGTATCGGTTTTACATATTCATATGTTATAGATTCTAATCATAACTAATATTATATTTATCGAAATCTATATACTTCTTTTTTACTAAATAATTACAAAAAAAATATTTGACTTAAATATAAATATAGTTTAATTATTCTTACATTATATTGTGACATTTCAAAAGTATTCTTCTCTCAATTAAGAAAACAATTTTAATTATTTTATAACAATAAAGAATATTTAAAAAAATAAAATAAAATAAATTATTATTATTTATATTTGTTCTGACCACATACGGATTAATTTTGCTTATAGTGAACTATATATATACACATCAGCAGTTGGTTTACATTCTTAAAACAAATGTTAACTGATTTTCCAGAATACAAAAGTTTTAGTTGAGATATGTAAATATGTGTTTGTATATATATTTTTAAAAAGAAAATTGTACTAATTTTAAAACAGATACGCACCAGTTTTATATGTTTTAAATAAAAAGAAATTTGCATTCTTTTAATCTTTTCAGATACACATTTACCTTCATGATATTTTTTATAACTTTAAAAATATATTTGCATATATTTTACTAAAATTACATTTTTCTATCTTTTTTGACTTAAAATGTTGTATTAACTAAAGCTTCAAAAAATATAAAAAATAAAAACTAGAGTTTCAAAATATGAAAAAATATTTATAAAAAATTAAATGATTTAATTTTTAAATATTAGAAATATAATAAAAATATATTGTCAGTAAATTGTCTTAAAAACTGTTAAAAATTTACTTTTGAGTTAAATATTTTTTTTTTGTAAAATAAAAAAAAGGAAGAAGCTATAAAGTATATGATTAATAACTTATTATTATGTTTTGTTTGTGGTTTCAGTATAAATATAAGTATATTATAAGAACATCTGGGATTAGTTTAGAATATTATAGTTTGTTTAGTAGACTTCATTGTGAGACTAAAATAATTAAATAGATTTGAGTGCGCTAAGCAAATTTCAGGTTGAAGCAAGATAGTTGCGGTTCAAAATAAAGTATAAGGTTGATGTGACTCGAAAGGTATAAAGCAATATTAGTGGCGAAGAGATATATTCAAACAGAGGGCATTAACTATCTTCAAACTTTTTTTTCCAGTAGTAAAGATGACTACTATAAGGTTGTTTGTGTCTCTAACTTCTATATATAGCTGGAAATTGAAATAGTTAGACATAAATAATGTCTTCTTACATGGAGAGTTAAAAGAAGATGTATACATGGTTATTTTTCCTAGATCAGTAGTACAAAATTCTATAACAGGATAATACGTCGGTTAAAACAAAACCGACGTAAACAAAAATGCGGTGGCATTTTTTGTAAATATTTAAAACAATATTACGTTGGTTACCTCAAACCCAACGTTACATATCATATACTACATCGATTACTTCTCATAACCGATGTAGAAAAGACTAAAAATATAAAAAAGATCAAAATTTGAAACCTTTGATATGACGGAGAAGATATAACGTCGATTATGTTCTACTAACTGACGTAATATATTGTCTATATTATGTTGGTTTAGTCCCTCAACCGACATTATATCTTCACCGTGGCTTAAAGTAAAAAATTTGAGGAAAATTATTAAATTTGGTATTAATATTACGTTGATTGGAACTTTAAAATCAACGTTATATCTGCCCCTGCGAGAGTTTGGGGAAAAAATTCAGTAAATTAGGGTTAGATACTACGTCGATTATTAAGTTGTAAACCGACGTAATATCCCATATTTTAACATTTCAGCCACTGTTCTTCTCTTACACTTTGCCTCCTTCATTTTCACTTTTGAGTGCTCTGCTAGTTTTTCTCCTTTTGCCATTTTTGTGGTCGAATTTTTTTCATGTGCCTTCATTCACTTCATTTCCTCCATTTTCATTTCGCGTCATTCTGCTTTTTCTTCTCACTGGTTTTTATATGCATTTTGTGTGGTTCCGCTTTCTCTTCTCACTGGTTTTCATTTACATATTTGTGCTTACTAGTTTTGCTAGGTTCATTTGGAGTGCAGAAGAGTTTTGTCACTTGATGCATGAGCCTTTCTTTGCCACCATGAATGCTTGGTTCGACATCCCTTACCGGTTCTTTTTGCAAGAGGTTAATAGTTTTGTAAAATTCACTAAAATAATTTAGAAATTTATTTTTAACCCAAATTTTTTATCAGCAACTTGATTTAGGGTATATTTGATGGTAGAGTTATTACATTGTCTAAAATTATCATAGATTTAGGGTTTAAAAAATTTAGGACGAAAAAACTTCAAACGACCATAACTTTTGATAGAGAGCTCGGATTGAGACACTCCAAAAATGAAAGTTGCTTGAAACAACATAACGAAGCTTGAGAGAAATACCCAAGGGGGATTCGAAATCAATTTTTTTTCCAAAATTTCATTGTTTATTATTTCTTTTTTATTTTTTTAGTATTTTTTACATTTTTTTATTTTACCTATCTATAGCTATCAAAAAATTCTGAAAAATTGTTGTTGTTTCGTTGTATATATTAGAGATTTATCAAAGATTTTTTTTTGAGTTTTAAAGGGTTTCTTTTGAGATAGAGATTGCAACAGGAGCAACAATCTCTTGAATCCCCAAGAAAAAACTCAAATAAAAATAAAAAATAAAATTATTTACATTCTATCTATTGTTATTCTATTTAAGAGTACACCATGTGATCACATGGTAAATACAACACAATATGAATCCTACAAAAGTATAGAGGACAAAAAATGTACCACTTGAAGACCAAATTTAGTTTTGAGCTCTTGTAATGGACTTAGAGCTATAACTTTCTCCCCCTGTGAACAATTTTCTCTAACTAAGTGTTGTAATTCTATGTGTGTTTTTTTGTGTGTGAGTGTATCTCGTGTATGTAGATGTTGTCTATAGTGGTGACTGTTCCTCTCTTTAGTGTCCCCGTCTATTTTTTTTTATTTTATTTTTGTAGTGAATAGGGTTGAGGTAAGGTATATAAGTTTGTAAAAATACAATGTGTCCTTTAATTGTGATTTGCAAATTATCTCTAATCATAAAAAATGTTTCTTTTTCAGGCTTTTTTATTCTTCTGGTGTTAGCAAACTTTAATGAGTATTTCTTTATTAAGAAAAAGTGAGAAATTAATTGGATTAATCAGAATTATTTGCATTAAAGCAGAATAATTGATTATCATAAAAGACCCTAAAATAGACTCTTTAATATCCTCAGCTTCCTTTATCAAATTTATTTCATTCAAAATTCGAATTAATTCTATTATTAGACTCAATCAACGTTTAATGAAGCAAATTTCTATCAATTTAATTAAGTCAAATAATCTACGCTCTAATTCTAAAAATAGTTAAAAGAGCCTAGTCAAATGCTAAAGCTCATTTTCCTATTTAAACATCAAGAGACTGGACCTTTTTATTTTTATTTTATTTACAAGTAGTTTAGAAAATGGACACAATTAAATGAAATCTAATTATTTTTTTTTTCAAACGAAACATATTTTTCATTATTATTTTTTTATTATATTTTTTATTATCTTTATTATTATTATTATTTAGTTATTGCACTATTATTTTTATTATTAAAAATTAGAAACAAACAATCTATATTTTTAGTTTTCTTTGTCTTTTTTCTTCTTTTTTTTACTAAAAGGAACTACTTATACCTAAGTCACATTTTTTTTATTAGTGTTTTATTATTATTATTTTTATTTTCTATAAATAGGTAAGATGTAAATCAAATTTTATTATTTTTATTATTACTATATTTAAAAAAAACAAAAATTAATGCAAGAAAACTTAAATTAATAAAATGTTTTTTTCATTACTATTGTTATCAACTCTTGTTTTTTTAATTAATTTTATTCAACCGGAAGAAATTAGGTGTTGACAGTCTTCTTTCTTATGTGTTGCACAACTTTCTTCTTTCTACTTAATGTGGGACTTAGACTCACACTTGAATACCAAACAATCTCCCCCTCAAGTAAGAGTCCCTCTTCCATATTAGTACATTCCCCTTCGAGCGGAAGCACTTTTTCAAACACGAGTACCTTACTGACAACCGTCGTTTACACACTTAAACTGGACATGCTTGTCTACCTCCATCAGAAAGACTTTCGATACAGGAATCAAATTATACTCGTCTGAGCCAGTCACTGTCCAAACCATCGCCTCTGATACCACTTGTTGGAAATATCGAGGGGAGAAACACTGGGAAGATCAAACAAGAATGAGACAAGAGTCAAACCCACACAAGGAATGGTACCACCTTCAACCCAAAACCTTAAGACATTGAGTTTGTGGGTATTCTTTCTTATATGTTACTCAACTTTCTCATTTCTACTCAATGTAAGACTTAGAGTCATACTTAAATACCTAATCAAACTTGAATCTTATAAAATACACATAAAACTTATAATTATTACACGAAAGAAACTTTTTAAGCATAATACACTTATTATTATTAATGTTAATAATATAATAATTATTATCAAAATTAAATATTATTATTAATATAACTATTACTACTATCATGATAATTATTTTTCATAATTATTTTTATTATTATTCGTCATAATTTGAACTCAGGTAATCACGTGTAAATTTCGAACTAGGCAATCCAACCACATATCCTAACCACTTGCTTGGATCAAACTCAAAAGTCTACAAATATATGTTAAAAGTCTATAACTATATCTTTATTCCACAAAAGAGTACTTATCTAATTTTATACATAGTTATATTTAACATAAATATCTTTATGCTTTTGTGATTTGAACATCGGAAAATTACCTACAAATGCATTTTCTCTTTCTCTCAATATCCGGCCAAGAAAGTTTGTACGTGACCATTAAAAACTCGAGTCTAAATAAAAATTGGTTATAACTAAAAATCAACGTGATAACACCTTAAAAATTGCAGCGATATTTCAAGAATAACATATATCAATATACAATATTCAATATATTAAAAAGATTAACATAATATATATGAGGTGTTGGAAGGTTAAATTTAATGATCTAGCACTTGCTAGGTGTCGGAATCCTACTAAGAAGTTTTCATGAACTTATACGTGTCTTTGTCGCTACATGCAAGCACATTCATATTCCCTATGATAGACGAAGAGACAATTAAGTAGAAAAATGATACTTTGACACCACTGTTCACCTAACTCCCATTTGACACTCCTACGGGTCACGTGGGCCCACCAGCGAAAGAGAGAGAATGTGTTTGCTTTTGTTGTATATGAAAGGGTAATTTCGTCAATTTCATCTAAGTGGTTAGTCGGATATATCTAAGTGGTTAGCGACAAGTATTGATTTAATACGGGTGTCAGAATTATGAACGTAGCTAACCACTTATATGTACATGACTAACCACCTTGATAAGTTGGAATAATTGACAGACACTGATTTAATATGGGTGTCGGAGTTATGAACGTAGCTAACCACTTAGATGTACACGACTAACCAGTTATTTAAGGTTGGAAAAACTCACAGGCAATGATTTAATAAGGGTGTCAGAGTTATGAATGTAGCTAACCACTTTGATGTACACGACTAACCAGTTATTTAAGGTTGGAATAACTCACAGGCAGTGATTTAATATGGTGTCAGAATTATGAACGTCGCTAACCACTTAGATATACACGACTAACCAGTTATTTAAGGTTCAAAAAACTCACACATAGTGATTTAATATGGGTGTCGGAGTTATGAACATAGCTAACCACTTAGATGTACACGACTAACCAATTATTTACGGTTGGAAAAATTCACAAGCAGTGATTTAATATGGGTGTCGGAGTTATGAACGTAGCTAACCACTTAGATGTACACGACTAACCAGTTATTTAAGGTTGGAAAAACTCACAAACAGTGATTTAATATGGGTGTCAGAGTTATGAACGTAACTAACCACTTAGATGTACACGACTAACCAGTTATTTAAGGTTGGAAAAACTCACAAACAGTGATTTAATATGGGTGTCGGAGTTATGAATGTAGCTAACCACTTAGATGTACACAACTAAATAGTTATTTAAGGTTGGAAAAACTCACACGCAGTGATTTAATATGGGTGTCGAAGTTATTAACGTAGCTAACCACTTAGAGGTACACGACTAACCAGTTACTTAAGGTTGAAAAAACTCACAGGAAGTGATTTAATATGGGTGTCGGAGTTATGAACGTAGCTAACCACTTAGATGTACACGACTAACTTGTAATATAAGGTTGAAAAAACTCACAGGAAGTGATTTAGTATGGGTGTCGGAGTTATGAACGTAGCTAACCACTTATATGTACACGACTAACCAGTTATTTAAGGTTGAAAAAGCTCACAGGAAGTGATTTAATATGGGTGTCAGAGTTATAAACGTAGCTAACCACTTAGATTTACACGACTAACCAGTTATTTAAGGTTGGAAAAACTCACAGGCAGTGATTTAATATGGGTGTCGGAGTTATGAACGTAGCTAACCACTTAGATGTATTCGACTAACCAGTTATTTAAGGTTGGAATAACTCACAGGCAGTGATTTAATATGGGTGTCGGAGTTATGAACGTAGCTAACCACTTAGATGTACACGACTAACCAGTTATTTAAGGTTGGAAAAACTCACAGGCAGTGTTTTAATATAGGTATCGGAGTTATGAACGTAGCTAACCACTTAGATGTACACGACTAACTAGTTATTTAAAGTTGGAATAACTTAGAGGCAGTGATTTAATATGGGTGTCGGAGTTATGAGCGTAGCTAACCACTTAGATGTACACAACTAACCAGTTATTTATGGTTGGAAAAACTCACACGTAGTGATTAATTTAATATGGGTGTCGGAGTTATGAATGTAGCTAACCACTTAAATGTACACAACTAACCACTTTGACAAAATTGACGAAACTGATGAAATTGACGAAATTGATGAAATTGACGAAATTACTGTTCCGTATACAACAAAAGCAAACACATTCTCTCTTTTGCTAGTAGGCCCACATGCACATAAGAGTGTCAAACAGGAGTAGGATGAATAGTGGTGTCAAAATAACATTTTCCAATTAAGTAATAGCTTAACTGTGATGAGTGATGAGTGATGAGAAAACTTCAGCATGCACCTGAGTCTCCTACAATCAATTATTTTTATCATCATAAATCTTGTTGAAGAAAACACACTAATGCCTATAAATTCTTACATGCATGAAGAAACAATAACGCACCACAAAACTCACGGTAAGAAATCTGCAAAATCAAAGAATGGCTTATGTGAGACTTGCTCCTTTGTCTCTCTTTTTGCTTGCCACGTCCAGTATGTAGCATTCCATTCTTCATATTTTTTCATCGTTTCTGTTTATATATTTCAGAAATTTGTTCTGACTTTGAAATGTCATTTTTAGTAGTGTTTCCGATGAATGTGTATGGCTGTGAAAAGTGGTCATGCATGATGCATTCACTACTACTTCTATAAATAAAAGCTTATGATGCATCTACTGCTATCAATAAAAAGAGTGTTCCATCCAACTCATGGTTGGTTACCGTAGAATCCTGGAACATGAGTTAATAATAAACAAAAAGGTTATGATATTTTCTTTTGTTGGAAATAAATAAGAGAAAAAACAGACAAATAGTTACCATCAGGAAAAAAAATTGGCACATTGGTGGATCAATTTTGTAAGCTAATATAACAATTAGTTACTTAAAATAGCACTGAACCTTATGAGATGACCAAGAAATCCAACAAAATCAAGAATCCTAACTTGTTCTTGCACTGACAACGCAGGATTTCAAACAGTGAACATCAAGAGCCTCAAAGCATTGGCTTTGAGGATGTACATCGCCACTTCAACATTTAACAGTTTTATAGACACGTTTATTAAAAGAATTGAACTCTACTTGGCTTTATTGTTTTCTTAAATTATTTCCGACATTAATACCTCTAAATATTTTTAGTGGATCTTTAATACACATTCGATCTTCAATAAACTTATTAAACTCTCTAACAATTTGTTATTCAACATTCTCAACCTTAATGAATTGTTCTTGAACACTTAAAGTTTCTCTTGTTTTCTCAAACCTCTTTTGCTCGACAAATCTCTAATTTCACCCTTTCTTCAATTGTTTATGTTTGATGGATGCTTGACGGATATGTGTTTTACTCTTCAATGATAGACTGGACTTATGCTCACTGCAACGAGTAATTTATTATCGCAATGAATATTTATAATATTTTATTTTTAATCAAAATCTTCAAGTATTCACTTCAGGCAAATTGTTTGTTGAGCTGCTAAGCTAGTCGAAATATATTCTACCTTTACAGATTTAGACACAGATAAAGCCAAGTAGCATTGTTTCAGTTTCAATATATCTTCACACCTTTTATGTAGTCCATCTAAATCATTCATGGAATGAGAGAGTAACCCCGATGCAAACACAACATCAAACCTTTAAGTAGTAAGAGAAAACAAATTATACCAGACAGACTTCTATTGTCGCTAACATCAACTTTCTTTAATCGACTTCAAATTTTCATTTACAACTGACACTATCCATATCCAAACTTTTTTCAATATTATTTTAGCATAATATTTTTTCTATCAGAAATCCATCATTATCTTGATGAATTTATAATCTAAGAAAAGGATGCAACAAGTTTAGATTCTTCTTCTCATATCTTTTCATCAATTCTATTCTAAAATCTTTAGTCATCTTTAAATTATTTTTAATACAGACTGAATCACCTACATACAATATAATAATTAAGATATTAGTTATATTTAACATATAAGATAGGCTCATTCTTTTTTTAACAGTCAAAAATAAATAGAATTAAGAAGCACACTTTAGACGTGCACCAACCTTTAAACACTTAGCAAAACCAGGGACAACTTCTGGTACAACATAAGGAAAACAATACATGGTACAACCATCCTAATATACCCCAACAGTGGACATGTGGGTATCTACCATTGAATATCTATGTCCCTACAATATAACAATAAGGAGCTAAATATCATCAGTGTATGGCATGCCTCTACAAGATTTTTGCACTCCGTCTGATTCCTTTACTTCACACATCTTCTGGGTTTAATTGAGTCACACAAGCTTTAGTACCAGTAAAACAAGCAATCTCCTAATGTCTTTACATGAATCTGGAAACTACTTCCCCTCACTCTTTTGTCAAGTCCCCCTCTAAATGCCTCCTGCACAATCTACAAAACCTATACTGTTGAAAGAAGACACTTAACTGGTGAAAAGTGTCAATCAAAGTATGAGACAGAGTTTCTTATCAACTTATACTTAAACACTAATCGACCCTTTAACAGTGTTAGACTAAAAATCTCTTCATCATCCACTACCCGACCACTAAAGACTACCTTATTTCTATGATTCCAGATCTCGGATACAATAGTCACTCACATCCCTATAAAGAGCTTTTTTTTAGTTAGTCTTCTCTCAACGTTGAGGTTATTCAACATAAACCTCTCTTTTTAGTTCACCATTCAAAAATGTTGAGTTGAACTAAAGTAATTTCCACTTTTGTTGAGCTAAAAGGGAAATTAAAGCTTTAATATTGTCTAAATGTACCATATGAACAAAAGTATCTTCAAAATCAAGCCTTTACAATAAGTCTTGATTTATTTTTTTAGATTGAATCTTTAAGTCATGCTTGAAGTTTGACTATTCTCGCCTTCAAAACTCCTTTAAACTCTTATTGAAGAGTATCATATGCTTCCTCGACTATTTTATCTCATGATCTTTAGAAATAAGATTAATGAAACTCTTTATTCAATCATTCGAGAAACTCATGCATATGTGATTCTCTTTCTTTTCTTTTCTTTTCACTCTTGAGTGTTGTGCAATTGTAGTAGCTTTAGTGGTTTTATCATCATACTCTGTTTACATGAACTCCAAGACATCCAAAGATCTAAACAAAGTTTCACCTTTTATAACGAAAATTCATCATAATTTTCAACTATATATAAATGACAAAGTACCCCACTTCTTTATTTCTTAAGAGATTAAAATATATAGAGTAGTGTTTCCCTAAACTTTCTCTTACAGATCCGTTCAAATCCGTTCAAGATCTGCTAATACAATCAATACCTACCTAATATAACTAATCATATCTCATAGCATATTACTAAATAAAAACAGATATATAATAAAGATATACAATAATCACAATACCCCCCTCAAGTTGGAGCGTGAAGATCTCGAATGCCCAACTTGCCAAGTAAAAAAAGAATATTGTTGTTTTCCCAATACCTTGATAAAATATCTGCAAGTTGCTCATTGGTAGGAACAAAACTAGGACTAATACCCCCAAAATAATGGCATCATGAACAAAATGACAATCTACTTCAATGTGTTTGGTTCTATCATGAAAAACTGGATTCTGAGATATGTCTAGAGCAACTTGACTATCACAATGCAGTAACATGGGTGTAGAGTGTATCACATTAAAAATAAATAAAATTCCCTTCAACCATTCTAATTCACAAGTAGTCATAGCCATTGAGCGATACTTAGCTTCAGCAGACGATCTGGACACAATATGTTGCCTTTTCGTCTTCCAGGATATAGGAGAGTCACCAAGAAATATTATCCAACCCGTAAGTGATCTTCGGGTCAACGGGAAACTAGCCCAATCAGCATCACACCATCCATGTAGGCGTAGGTCACATTTACTACTCAACAAGATACCTTGTCCTGGATGTTGTTTCAGATAACGAACAACTCGTAGTGTTGCGTGCCAATGATCCTCCTTTAGTTGTTGCATGAACTGAGACAAAATATGAACACAATAGGACAGTTCAGGCCGTGTGAAGCATAGATAAATCAATCATCCAATCAAATGACGATACAACTCTGGGTCAGCAAGTAGCGTACTAGTGGACAAAGCCAAACGATGATTTTGTTCCATAGGAACAAGAGCGGGTTTAGCACCCAACAAACCAACTTCAGAAATTATATCAAGTGCATATTTCCTTTGACACAAGTAAAATCCCTCTAAACTTTGCACGATTTCAACACCAAGGAAATACTTCAAGACACCCAAATCTTTCATATGAAAACAAGCACTCAAATAGGCTTTAAATCTCTAGATAGTTGCACTATCATTTTCTACAACAATTAGATCATCAACATACACAAGCACACTGAGGTGAATCTTACAATTGTTCATGGAGAATAAAGAATAATCTGAGTATTATTGCTGAAACCCATATAGAGTGACTTTTTCAACTTACACACCTTTCCAGGAACCAAGACTTGGAAACCAGGCAATAACTTCATATAAAACTTCGTCTTCAAGATCACCATCGAGAAAGACGGCGTTGTGAACATCAATTTGATGAACCTCTCAATTGTTTGCAGTAGCTACTGTAAGAATACTCACGCTGTAGTCTTCATAGCAACTGAAGCAAAAGTCTCAGTGTAGTCAATCCCTACAACTTGGTGATTCCCAAAGATTACAAGTCTGGCTTTCAATCTTTCCACTGTGCCATCAGAGTGATACTTGATTTTGTAGACCCATTTGCAACCTAGTGCCTTCTTGTTTAGTGGTAGGTCATCTATCTCCCACGTATCTTTTTTCTCCAATACTTGTATCTCACGTTGCATTACATCTCGCCATCGCTTATCTTTGACTGCCTCAGAATATGTCACAGGTAAACGGTCTGCATGTATTGCTGCAAGAAAGATTCTATGTCATAGAGAAAAATTATTACAATTCACATAGTGTGCAATGAGATAAGAATTACTTGAGGAATCTTGCGGTTTAGGTGTTAGTGGGAATGGACTCATTTTTTGTATTGTATTAGTGACATAATCATGCAAAAAAACTGATGATTTTTTCTGTCTGTGACCTCGACCCAACAATTCCTCATGAAATTTTTGATCATCTTGCTCATTTGGTTCCTATACTAAAGTATTATTTATTGGCAGAATAACATCAACTTCATGTTACACTAGTATTGCATTAGGCACAGCATAATCGTCATGTCTTGCTCCATCTCTTTTTCTCAAATCATCAACGTCCTCCAAATCAACATCAAACCAACCCAAACCAGAAATTGTAGGCAAGTCTTCTTTAGAAAGATAAGCAAAAGGAAAATCTGTTTTCTGAGAATTTGACATCTCGTGAGATAAAAAAATCACTAGTTTCTATATCATACAAACACCATCCCTTTTTCCCATATGGATATCCCACAAAAATACATTTCCTATTTCGGGAATCAAATTTATCACCGAACCTCCCTTGTTTATGAGCATAACATAATGATCCAAACACTCGTAGATGATCATAGGTAGGGTCACAACCAAAAAGCATTCTATAAGGAGTCTTTTTATTCAAAACTGAAGAAAGGGTTCTATTTATCAAGTAACCAGCAGTGTGAACACATTCTCCCCAAATATCAATAGGTAAACATCCCTGAAATCTCAAAGCTCGAGCTACATTTAATATATGTTGATGCTTACGTTCAACACGGCCATTTTTGTTGTGGTGTCCCCGTACAAGATGTTTGAAAAATTATTCCATTTTCAAGAAAATAATTTTTCATGCAAGTAAATTATGTTCCGTTGTCAGTCCATATAATTTTCACTTGTTTATTAAACTGATGCTCTACAATGGAGAAAAACATTTTCAAAGTACTTGACACCTCTTTCTTATCAATCAACAAATAAATCCACACAACTCTAGAGTAATCATCAACAATAGTCAAAAAATAGGATGCTCCACATGAAGAGACATTTCTATAAAGGCCTCATAAATCACAGTGTATTAATTCGAAAGCATGAGATGCTCTAAAATCACTTACGTGAAATTTATTTCTCGTTTGTTTTGCTCTTTGACAAACATCACAATATTTATTCAAATTTTAAGTACCTTTCGCAAGGTTTACACCTGAAACTATCTTGGTAGCTTGTATATACAAATGGCCCAATCATTGATGCCAAAGATCCAAAGACGTCCCTTTGTCAACTTTCAAAGCCGTAATAAGCAGTATCCCATTGAAATAATAGAGTCCATCCCGATGTTCACCGTCACCAATCAACTTCCTCGAAGTACAGTCCTGTATTACACACATGTTATGAGTGAACTGAATAGTACAATTGGAATGATCTATTAACTGCGACACAGAAATTAAATTGCAAGATAATCCAGGCACATATAAAACATTCTCAAGGACAAAATCATTGCCAAAAATAATAGATCCCTCCTTGGTAGCCACAATATTGCTCCCATCTGGTAAACCAACATGACATGGAGATATGGCTCGTAAGTTACGTAAATTACTCAAATTTCCTGTCATGTGGTTCGAGGCTCCTGTGTCTATTATCCATGATACTTGGTTACTGGTCATCTTCTCAGTTGAGTGACCCTTCAATTGTACCTGCATAATCAAGTGACCTGGATTGTCAAGAGTGATTCTGTAAAGTTTGCACCTTGGTTCAATCTTAGTCAGACATAAGCTCTAAGACTTTGTCAAGTCTTGACTCTAGTAGTTCCTACAATTAGTCCTCAATCTGTTGATTAGCTTTCGCTTGTTGTTCCTACATGTTGACTATTGTACATTGAAGGGTTCCTTCACATTTTAGAAAATATTTTATGTGTGTTTTGAAGATATTGAAAAATGACAATCCATTGCAAGCTTGGATGAAGATGAGATATAAGAAAATTTCTACCCAAATTCTATAGTAGGCATCAAATATTCTTCTCATAATAGAGTGTTCTTGGGATGAAGTGTGTTGTAATTTTTAGGTGAAAATGGTGATACCTTCAAAGTAGCATTCTTATTCTACATTAATAATATGTTATATTTCTTGATCTAATATAATCATTATAGTTGCTAATCATCATTAGTGTTATAATCATGAATGACTATAACTTCCTTATGCCAAGTATTTTATCAACTATTTGAGTGCGAATGAATATAGTTATAGAGATTATATAAATAAACAAAATAAATTGAGTGTATTCTTAAATTCATTGGTAGTAGTGATAGTCAATGAAAAAAAATCGTATTGAGTTACATTCCTTTAAAAAAATTAGTTTAATCTAGTTCATAGACTATACTAAACAATTCCACATTCTAAAGAATGGTATCCCACTTATCAAATCAAACACACCTAAGGTTTCACTCTCAGAAACCCAAAAACTTTTTTCGAGAAGAAAAGGAGGAGCTCCGATGGTGAGAAATAGAGCATCACCACATGGGAAAGTTGCCAGAGAAGGGAAGAGGAAGAGAATGTTGAAGAAGAGAACAGAAAGGTAAGAAACTAAAACTAATCTTTGATTCAAAATGCAAAATCTTATAACATTACAAAGGTAAACCTATGGAAGGCAAAAATTATAATGAACGATAGGAGAAAGACAATGTACTAGTGTCTCAAGGTTTCATAAACCAGTACAATCCTAAATGGAAATTCAACAACAAATCTTTTTTTAAGAATTTAGAAATTAGTGAATCCGGTGAAAACAATTGACCAGGAAATTATGCTCACTGCAGCAGGTCTTGTGTCAAAAGGGAAAAGAACTGATGAGGAGACAGTTAGAGAGAGAGATAACAGAATTTTTTAGAGGAGAGGACAAAGGAAGAGGAATTCACCCGACATTCATTGGTTACCAAGCATAACCAACCATTCTCTTAGTTGATGCACGCTTCCTTTAGCTCCTCCGTGGGCCCGTGACTTGAGGATCTTCTACCACCTGTCCTCTTTGTGTAACAAATTCATTAGTCTCAAAATGTTGTGATATCATATTACTTAGGCTCATATCTTCATTAATACTGCTATTAATACTTTGCTCCCTTACATTACCTTTCCCTTTAGCCTCAATCTTGTCCTCAAGGTTGAATGAAGGGTAATCTTTGAGAAACTCAGCAGTTGTTTCGCAAGTTGTAGCAGCTCCTTGGTTTGGCCCCCATTGCACCAGAATTTTTTCCATTTCTTTGCCTTGATACAACACTGTTCTACTTCCCAAGATGGTATATGGCTCAATAATTTGTCCTTGTACAACTATTTTTAGAGAAGGGTAGATAATGACCCTGATGCTCACCCTTGAATTTTTTTAAGACAGATACATGAAAAGCATTACATATTTTTTCCACCTCTGGTAATTGAAGCTTATATGCTACATCACTCAAATTCTTGATGATTCTAAATAGGCCAAAGAATGTTGTCTATAGGGCTAGAGCTTAACCAATATCAAATCACCTTCTTCAACTCCATGTGCCTTCTGTTTTTTTCTGGATCCATTTCATAAACTCTTGTAACCTTGCCATGTTTTTCTTTAAGTCATCTAATAACCTATCCCTTGCAAGCAACATTTCCTGAAGAGTTTGCTCATCTAGTGAAGAGTCTTCATAACGCACAATTGTAGGAGGATCCCTGCCATATAAAGCCTTAAAATGAGACATTTGAATGCTTTTATGGCAAGATGTATTGTACCAATACTCAGCCCGAGGCAACATACGCAACCAACTCTTTGGATTATCATAACAAAAACATCGTAAGTACATTTGGTACGCGTTGTCGAACACGTTCCAAATTAACTAGGAGGCTAGATTTTACAATTCTAGGTCATTCTTCCAAGGACCAGTCAATCATTTATACTCCAACCATTAAATTTAGGAATCGAATTAAAATAGAAAATGCGTAGGTAATTATGGAAAAATAATACAAAACACGAACCTAGTGATAAACAGAAACGGGAGAACCTCTAGGGACCAGATTGAGTAAAAACTTTAGCCACTCATGGTGGAATGAACACGAATAATAGCCAACGATAGAAATCAGAAGCAAATGAAGACAAAAATAAAACTGCAAAAGTGAAGAACGAGCCAAAAAGAAGCAAGTAAACAAAATTATTTTCAAAATCCGTCTAAAACCATTGTTGGCGGCTGCGCTACACTGTTTCCTCTAATATTCAATATTTTTCCTAACCTAAGGTGGCCCAGTCCACCTGTAAGTTTCCGTAATAAATAAAAAACACACAGTTTTTATCCCAACTCATTTTGGGTAAAATGATTAAGTTGTCCTCAATTGAATATTTCCGCTCAATGTGTTGCCCAAAATCCGTACGCAAACTTCAAGAATGATTTTGTCCACTTTACATTCCGAATTTGGTTTTCAACCCTGTCACAAAGTTTGTAGATCTTTGAGTTATCTACAAAACGACATAAAGATCAAGTTAATCTGAGGTCTATAGCAAAAGTCATAGACAAAATACGAAACATGCTCAACTTTGGAAAATCTTCAAAAATTGAGTTAAATTTTCAATTAAGGACCAATAAGCCCAAATACAGTAAAATGGTCCAAAAGTTGTCATTATTCTTATCACTATGCATTAGAAAAGTGGTCAAAATAAATACATATCAACATTTCAAGGGTCTTGTTCAACACTTCACTTTGACTATACGTTTGAGGATGATAAGCAGGGCTCATGGCAAGTTTAGTACCCTGGAGTTTAAAAAGTTGTTGCCAAAACCTGCTAATGAATATTTTACCTCGGTCAGACACAATAGATTCGGGAAACCATGAAGTTTCATAATGTTTTGCACAAAAATTTATGCTACATATCTGCTATCAAAAAGTTTCAGACGTACAAAATGAGTATATTTTGTAAGGCGATCAACAACTACCATAATCACAAAATAGCCTCTGGCTGGAGGCAAGGAAACTATGAAATCCATGCTAATATCCTCTCAAACTTGGGCAAGAATTGGCAAAGGATGCAACAATCCAGTGGGTAATTTAGTCTCGGTCTTTGCTTATTGGCATATCGTACAACTCAATACATACTCTTTGATCTAGCTTCACATGTGTGGCCATTAAAATTTGGATGAAATTTTGTCCAATGTTTTGGAAATGCCTGAGTGACCACCTGAGGCTCCATCGTGGTATTCTTGTAAAATAATGGGAAGAAGGCTACTGTTTTGGGGAATCACTACTCTTGCCTTCCACAAAAGAATGTCATTTTTGCATGAATAATTGTTATGATAGAGACCTTCATTGCTGCATTGACGTAAGATTTTGCTTAGTTGAGTGTCCTTGGCAATATCAGATCGCAACACCTCCAACCAATCTGATTGTGGGCTAGACTAAGCTTCAAAAAAACAATGAGAAAGAGCATTGGTAGCGACATTATCGTGACCCGGTTTATATTGTATTTGAAAGTTGTAGCCCAAGAATTTATTGAGCCACTTATGCTATTCTATCGTGTGCAAATTATAGTCCATTAGAGCCTTCAAACTTTGTTGGTCAGTGTGTATTATGAATGTGTTGCCTAATAAGTAATGCCTAAACTTGGCAATTGCCTCAGTTATGGCAAAAAATTCCTAGATATAAGTAGACTTCTTTTGCATAGTAGGGGATAACTTTTTCGAAAAATAAGCTATAGGATGTTTTACCTGAGATGAGACAGTCCCAATATCGCTCCCGGATGCATCTGTTTCGAGTTCAGAGGGCAAATCAAAATTGGGCAAGGCCAACATTGGTTCTGAAGTTATGGCAGCCTTTAAATTAAGAAATGCGAAAGTGGCAACTTCATTCCACTAGAACACCTCTTTTTGTAATAAATCAGTCAAAGGAGCAGTAAGGGAAGCATAACCCTTGATGAATTTGCGATAGTAATCAGTAAGGCCTAAAAAACCCCGTAATTACTTAATATTCATGGGCTGTGGCCAATCCAACACAACTTGAATCTTGCCTTTTCCCATGTGAACACCTCCTCCTAATATAGTGTGGCCTAAGTATTAATTTCCTTGGTTCCAAAAAGGCATTTAGAGAATCTGGCATAATGGGACTCCTTTTGTAGGACTTGTAGAACAATTTCTAAGTGCTTAAGATGCAACTACCATGAAGGACTGTAAATGAGTATATCATAAAAAAAAAAACAACACAAATTTCCTTAAGTAAGGTTTAAACACATCATTCATGAGTGATTGAAAAGTAGTCGGTGCATTAGTTAACCTAAATGGCATTACAAGCCATTCATAGTGCCCTTGGTGGGTTCTAAAGGTTGTCTTGTGGCGATCCTCAAGTTTCACCAATATTTGGTGATAGCCATATCGAATATCAAGTTTAGAGAACATTGTAGCACCATATAATTCATTTAGGAGTTCATCCACCATGGGAATTGGAAAACTATCCTTCACCGTTATGTTATTTAAAGCCCTGTAATCAGTGCAAAAGCGTCATGTTCCATCTTTTTTCCTAACTAAGAGAATAGGAAAAGAGAATGGACTCTTACTTGGTTGCGTGATTCCTTCTTTCAACATTTAACCTATCATCAATTCAATATGCTCCATTTGGCTATGAGGGTACCGGTAAGGTCTCACTTTGACTGGAGCAGCCTCTTGCACCAAAGGAATGACATGGTCATGGTCTTACTGTGGTGGAAGCCCTGATGGTGTAAAAAATACTGAAGCATAATTTTTCAGAAGCTTCGTTAAGGTAGGGTCCATATTGGCCAGTGGTAAGAATGAGTGTAGTTCTCATCCTCCTTTTGTTGTACTTGTATAGCATAAGTCTCTGCTATAACATCAATGTGTAATAAACGTTTGATATGATTGTATTGAGCTTGGGCCGACATTTAAACATTTTCACCAAAAATAATAATAAAGGCACCCTCATGCAAGAATTGACTAAATGAATTTTGATAATCCATGTGAGCACCTAATTGCTTAAGCCATGTAGTACCGATAACCATATCACCACCTGCAACATTAACAACATACACCTCAGGAATTTACACTGTGTAACCTTGCATGGTCACTTCTATCGAATGAATATATCCGTCTGCTGTCATCAATTCAAAATTTCCCACCATTATGCGAAACCCCGGAGCTGGCTGCACTGTTAGATTGAAGAACTTAGCAATTCTACGTTGAAGGAAATTGTCTAAACTACCACCATCAATGAGGGTGTGAATCTCCATGCCATTTATTTGTGCTCTAACACGAATGGTAGTCGGACCACTAGTGCCATACATTGCATTAAAAGATATGTGATGTGCAACACCTGTTGATCGAGTTGATGTACTTCGCCATTGTCCTTGAGTTGTTGTTCAAGAGTTTCTGGTTGTAAGAGATCACTATCATCCTCGTCTTCAAGTTGATAAAGCATAAAGTGTCTATTGGGGCATTTGTGGTTAGGTGAATATTGTCATCACACCAAAACCAAATTCCCTGCTCTCGGCGTCTCTATTGTTCTGCTGGTGATAATCTTTTGATTGGGTTTTTTGTGGTTAATGGTTGTTGGTTCGGAGTAGGAAGTAGGAATAGTAGTGTGGATGTGAATGGTGGACGTGGAGGCACGTTGGTTAGAAGTGTGGGTTGTGAAGGACGGTATTGGTTGGGACCAATCATGATTTTAGTGCTGGTATTACATTTATCCTCAAACAGTCGAGCCAAGCTAACATCACTTATTAAAGACGAAGGGCATCTGGTTTTTACTTAGCGCATAATCTCCGGACGTAGCCCGCTAAGAAAACAGTTAGAAAGTGCATCATGGGGCTCAATATTAGTAAGATTTGCCAATGATATGAACTCAGTATAATAATTTGCAACTGATCCACTTTGATGAAGTTTAAATAGTAGCTCCCAAGGTGATTCATACTAAGATAGTCCAAATTCAATCTCGATCACTCGCTTTAATTGATCCCAGGAACGAAATAGGGTATGATGCTGGGACATCTTAAACCACGGTATCCCATGCTCTGCTTATGAAAAGCAGCAATGCCTAATTGTTCTTCCACTGGAACTCAACACGGATCAAAGTATTGATCCATGGAAAAAATCCACCCAAGGGCGTCATGACATTAAACTTTGGGACATCATAGTTTGATTTTCTAGCCAGGAATGAAGAACGAAAATGGGTGCTAGGAGCACCGCCTGGTTCTCACCATGCACCTATTCTTGATAAGGAGGGGGCATCTGATTACTCAAGAGTCGATTAATGAAGTGTTGTAGCGCTTCAAATCGTCGATCGGATATCTCTGCAGCTCATGCCCACTCTGCACGGTCTTTCGCCTTCGATTCTTCAAACATCTGAAACAACTGTCGAATTTCTATCTCCATCATTTTCATGCGTGTATTCTTAGCTATCGTCATGCTCATCTAGAAATGAGGTCAAGAATGAAAGGACCAAATTGGAAGGTGAAAATTATAATGAACAATTACGAAATAAGGAAAAAGACAATTTAACAATGCCTTAAGGTTCCATAAACCAATACAACCCTTAATGGAAATTCAACAACAAAGTTTTTTCTAAGAATTTAGAAATTAGTGAATCCGGTGAAAATAATTGACCAGGAAATTATGCTCACCGCAGAAGATCCTGTGCCAAAAGGGAAAAGAACGGATGAGGAGACAGTAAGAGAGAGACAACAGAACTTGTTAGAGGAGAGGATAAAGGGAGAAGTATTCATCAGACACTCATTGGTTACCAAGCATAACCAACCATTCTCCTATGTGATGCTCGCTTCCTTTGGCTCCTCCGTGGGCTTGTGACTTGAGGATCTTCTGCCACCTGTCCTCTTTGTGTAACAAACTCATTAGTCTCATAATGCTGTGATATATCATTATTTGGGCTCGTATCTTCATTAGTACTGTTGTTAATATTTTGCTCCCTTACAACCTGTTTATTGATTTTCTAATAGAACAAAAATTGATACTAGTCAAACTAATATCTCAACACCCTCCCATAGATGATGTATGTTTATTATTCCATGCTTGCTCAAAATTGATCTGAAACTCTATCGACTTAAAAATTTTGTGAAAATGTTAACTTAATGATATGAGGATAGTATACGTAGCAAATGAAAAATTGAAATTGTTTTAAATAAAATTTATTGTATGTTCTTGATTGTCACTTGAATCTTCACATGCAATTTTATACTTTTTCATAAAACATAACATCTTCTATTAATCCTATTATTAGTGTCCAAAATAACTACTACAAGCATGTGGGCTATTAGCTACCACGTGAAAGCATGGCTTAACATGAAACACAAATAGAGTGGGTCAAACGAACTCTAAGCGGACACAAAAATAAGTGTAAAAATTAGATTGGACAACGCCCACTCTAGACTGACACTAGAGTCAAATAAAAAATAATAAATATTCTGAGTATGCGTCGGCTAAACTGATGAATAAAAAAAATTATTAATTAGAGTGGGCTTAACCCACTCTAGACTGATGCAAATTGGAGAAAAAAATGAATAATAGGGGATTTGCAGAAGAAATAAATGTTTAGTAATTTGAATGATAGTGTGGGCTAGACTAACGCAAACTCTTATTGCAACCCATAAGCCATGAGGCCTCTTTCTTATTTCACTTTTTCCAAATCTCAAAGTTTACTTTACCTTTCTCCCTAACAGAGCCATTTTCACAACTCACATATCTTTGCGCCCGCTTGCCATTTTTTGCATAGAAATATTCTCCAAATCACATTCTTGAGCTCATTTCACAACTATTATAGTTGTAATTCCTACTAAGAATGTTCTTTTCAATCTTTTTATTTTTAAATTGTTTCTTCTGGTGTTGTGGACATTGTTGGGTGTGAACCCTCAATTTGGGAGCATAGTAGGTGGAGCGCCATGCGGAGAAGGAGGCACGTTTGCATTTGTTGAAGTGGAGGTATGCGATTCGGTACTAATATTTTAAAATGGGTTGCATGTTTCAGAATTTTGGTACTTTAAATTTTTTTCATGGGCTAGTGAAATGTCAACTTTAGTTCTTTACCATCAATGTTTGTATTAAATAGAGATCTTGGATACATCACATGTACACGGTTTATCACAAAACCAATCTGATATAGTTACTAAAGATTCTAATTCTTCACAAAGAATTTTCAAATCAGTGAAAAATAGAGGAACATTCCTCTTTGACTATCTAATTGAGTGCACTTCCTGAAATAAATCAGAATTATGAAAATAGTCACCCTTTTACTTTAAGTCTTTCCAAAGATTTTTAACCACATCAGTATACACGACATTCTTAACTATCTGAAGTGTCAAGGTTCTTGTCATCCATGAAAGAACCATGACATTGCATTTCCCCCAAGCTTCAAAAAAAGAATCATTATTACCTAGTTTTGAGAGATTGTCATCTATAAACTTCAACTTTTTTTTAAAAAAAAAGAGTGTTTGCTTCATATTTCTGCTCTAAGTGTGAAACTTGGTTGTAATAGTTGGTTTTTATGGAGAAGCTCCTAGGTGCTCTAGCTTCTTGCGCAAGTTCCCATGGAGGTAGTGCTTGTAGAAGCCTTGTTGCACCGAATAAATAGCATGAAAGGAGCTTCTTGTGGTGCGGAAGCAAAGTGTGATGGAAGAAGCAAACATATGGAAGAAGTGTGGTGGTTATGGTGAAGTAGGTGGTGAAAGCTTGAAGGAGCTTGGGCCAACCTTCAAGAGAGTTTCTAGCTTCTAAGAGAAGAAACTCAATGTGAAACTTGGGCAATGTGTTGAAATTTGAGCAGCATATCATTATTCTCAATCAAGTCTACAATGGAGGTTCCTAAACCTCTTATTTATAGAAGAAGAAAAAGCTAGTAGCTTCTCTAGCAAGCTAAAGTAGTTTGTAGGAGAAGTTAAGGTTAGAAACCCTAACTTGCCTTGCCAAGCTACATAAGTAGAGTGTAGGAAAAGCTAGGTTTAGAAACCCTAGCTTGCACCACACACTAGGGTTAGGATAACCTAGCTTGTGGAGCAAGCTTCTCCCAAACCCTAGCACCTTATTCTCTTCCAATGAGAAGGCACCACATAGCATAGCTTCTAGATGCTTCTAAAAACCTAACCTAGGTGCCTTTACAAATCCTAAGGCACCTAGGGTTTATTTTTACAAAGCAGAACTATGTTCTACAATATTTTTACAAAGGAAAATTTTTCTACAACATTTTTATAATTTTCCACTAAAGCTTAGAGTTGTCAGCATCTTGATGTCTGTTGGTGCCTGTGACTCCTCCTGAGCTTCAATGTGTTTGGTCATGGATCTAGTGATTAGACCTTGCTTGGGCCTTCGTCCACCAGTTTCATTGAAAGGGAGAAAACAAGAACCAGCCCTGATTTCTCTCAACGATAAGTGATATAGATAGGGATTATAAGATTGAGACTCTAATCAATAAAATTCATATTCTATTTTATTGTAGAAATTGTTTCTAATTGTGTATGTTCCATTGAAATTTGGAAAAGTAACCAAAAAAGTTAAAAGGAAAAACAATTGGATAAAAAAAAAAAACAGATGCAACATAAGTATAGTAAACCTTAACCCCTCTGAAAGCATCTAGAAAATGATATTTTATCTGTCAAAACAAACATACTAAGATTTCACTCTCAGAAACTCAAAAATCCTTGAAGAGTGCCGATAGTGAAAAATAGAACATCACCACACAGAAAAGTTGCCTCAAAGAAAAAGAGGAAGAGAACACCATAGAAGAAAAGAGAAAATGTAAAATTGTAAAACATTAAAAAGGTAAACATATTTATGGTTTTCTAACATCACAAAACATGGCACTAATTAAACAAGTATCTCAACACACGTGAAAGCGATTTTGAGTCGGCGTCCTTTCTTTCCCGATGCAACCATAATAGGCCAAAAGAATTGATTTAAAAGAATAGTTTGCAGGTGATTGCTTCAGAGAAAGCTAAATAATTGTTGCCTGAAATATTTTTTTATTGTAGTGCGATGACAGCAAAATATACTGTCTCAGTGTTGATAAATGGTAGCCCTAGGACTGTTGGATGGGATTGGTGTGGGAAATAAGGTAGTTGATGTAAAACTTTTACAATTTGTAGATGACACCTTATTTTTTCTGCCAACCAAAATACAAGTGCATATTAACAATCAAGGTTTTTATACGCAGCTTCGAAGTAGTGTCAGGATTGAGGGTCAACTTCCACAAAAGAGAAGTTGGTGCAATAAGGGTAGATGATGTGGACTTGAATACTTTCTCAAAATGCTTAATTGTGGGAGAATGGAATTTTCAATCAAATATCTAGGTATTACAATAGGGGTAAATCCTAGAAAGGAAGAGTTCTGGAGACCAATAATCCACAAAATCAGATCTAGGCTCTCCACATGGAAAGGTCAGTTGTTGTTTATGGCCGGAAGGATTTGTTTGATCAAATCAGTGATCATTGTTATTCCCATATTCTAGGTTTCTTTTTTTAAACTTCTAGTTTCAGTTTATAAGACAATTAAAAGAATACAAGCCAAGTTCTTGTGGGGCTGGGGTGCTGAGGGCAGGAAAATCACTTGGCTGGCTTGGAGCAAAGTATGCTCACCACTGAGGGTGGATTGCGAATCAAAGATATAGGGAGATTTAATGCAGCCTTAGTAGCTAAATGGAAATGGAGATTAGGAATAGGGAAAATGGGAGTGTGGAAAGAAGTTTTGGAGTCTAGGTATGGTGGCTGGAGGGAAATGCCAAGAACTACGGTAGATAGGAAAAACTCTTATTAGTGGAAGGATCTGTGTCAAATTTGTGAGGCAGATAAGTCAAATAATTAGTTTGACGAAAAGATCAATTGGAAACTTGGTAATGGGAGAATAATAAAATTTTGGGAGGATAAATGGATTGAAGAATTTTCTCTCAAAGAGACTTTTCCTAGATTGTATTCCATATCAGAGTGTAAGGACAAAACAGTTAGTGAGGTGAGTGTTTGGGTGAATAATGGGAACGGGGAGGAGTTTAGATGGAGACTGCCATGGAGAAGAGATATGTTTGAGTGGGAGAAAAATTAAAACAACAATTATTTAATCTAGTTTTTAATGCCCAATGGAAAAAAGGAGAATTGGATGGTTGGATTTGGGATGGGAACGGGTCAAGCACATACTCAGACCAACTAGGATATCAAGTGCTACAGGAAGAATATCACTTACCACAATGTGTGTGGTTCAAAGCGTTATGGGCACTCAAAGTATCGGGGCTTGCAAAGGTGTACATTTGGAGGACAATGATAGATAGGCTACCAACCAGAGTGAATCTGATAAGAAGGGGAGTTAATATACAAAATAATTCGTGCCCTCTTTGTTCGAAGGTGGAGGAAACAGTGGAACATCTTTTCATAGGATGCGAGGTAGCTTAAAAAGTTTGGGACAATTGTGACAATTGGTTAGGCATATCTTCAGTTAGACATAATGATGTTATCAGTCACTTTAGGAATTTTTATGTCACAGCGTTAGGACGGAAAGGAAATCAGGTATGGAAATGTTGGTTGCTATAGTGAATGAAATTTGGAAACATAGAAACAAAATTGTTTTTCAGGAAGGAAGAGTGGATGCGGTAGAAATTTTCACAGTAACACAGTTCAGCGTATGGTCATGGGTTAAGTTTAAATGACAGAGGATGTATAGGTCTTACTCAGATTGGTACTTTTACCCAATTATATGTCTGGCAGATTTCCAATAATTACAATTAGACATACTGTGGTTAGCCTTCATAGGAAGAAGTGGTAATCATATAAGGTAAGGGAAACAAAGTACGTTGTTCGTTTGATGTATGCAGGTAAAGCATATGGAAGTTCAAAACTCAAGGATACACTAGAGAGTGAAAGGTGGATCCCAATTTCACTTTGGAAGCCAATCGTTCTGGATGAGATTGTCGTAGCCCAATCATTATGGGGTGGTAGTGTTACTAACGAGAGGAAGCAAGTATTTATTCTTACTACCAGATGTTAGGAGCAGAAATCATAATCCAACTAGAAGCAGTTCAAATGGCCACATGTGGATAGTTAGGTTTGTTTACAGATTTCTGTAACTTTTGTGAACTGTATTAGCGGTGCACTGCAATTTAAACAATTGTTGAGTTATGCAATTTTTGTTTGATTATCTTGTGATTTGTGTGTAAGGTAGAGTGTAGTGAGTGGGGTTGGTGAATAGTTTGTTGCTTGAAGCATTTGTAAGCTAGGTAATTGGGAGAAGTATGAAACTCTCTTTTTATTGTAATAGGGTTGGAGTACCTCTTAACCTCCATTAGGTTTATTCTTTGCTGTTCCAAAAAAAAAACTTATATAAACTAATTTAAATTTATTAAAAAAATAATTAATTAATTATTCATATTTTTATTAAAACTATGATGAATTTATATATAGAAACTCTATTGACTTATGAAAAGAAGGGATCCTTTTATTCCGTACATTTAAGTACATTAAATGTAGACGGTGAATTTTCTATATTATTATTCTCAAATTTGTTTGTATATTTGGTATATTTGTATCTTCTATATATTTTGTTTGGCTAAAAAAAGCTTTCAAGAAAGAAAATACTCTAAAACGAATACAAATGCAGTTTTTCTTTTACACTGAAAACTTTAAATTAATTATGTATATAATTTTAGAATTTCCAAACTTACCTAAAAGAAGTTTATAAAATTGATACGGTTGGCATCACTCTAAAACAATAAAATGCCAACTAGATTCATGAAGAATATCAATATTTAATATAATGAAAAAGAAAAGAGAGGATAAAACACAAATGACCAGACCAAACTTAAGTAAAAGTAATCTTTAAGAAAATTTGTATTTGGAAAGATTATTGTTTATGCTTTTGATAGCAATAGTCTATTTAACGACTGAGCCTAGTAATCTTAGATAATGTCAGAATGACCACAATACTCTTTATGACTAATGTGGAACGTGGGCACATGGCACATGGTTTTAACCTCTATTGGTTCTCCATAACATTTAAGACCAAGAAAGCAGAAAACATACGTAAAGAGCTTAGAAAAAGGGTATTGAACAAGAAGTGGTGCACTTAAAACTGCTGAGTATTTAGAGAAGTGTAAAAGGTGATGGTTGAAGCAATATTATTATTGGGGACAAACAGGTAGTGCAGTATTTTCATTTTGCTTTAGGGGTTGTGCACCTTTCCTTTTTTTTTTTTTTTTTTTTTTTTCTTTGAGACAGTGTAGAATACAAGTACAGAGTGCACACCACTTATGTCTGTTATGTCCGAGAAGTAATACTGAATGATGTACCTTTTTACTCCAACATTGCTTCTTCCATCACTTTAATGCCCCCATTTGGTTCACAAGCCATAGTTACCTAGCTCGGCAACTGCTCATATTTATGACCGTGTTATATACACTTAATAATTCCATTATTTGTCAGATGTGGGCCAGTTTCCATCAGATTATCTAATGTTCAAAGCCATGTGTGTTCTTGACTACGAGGGCTGTTTTTATAACTTTTTTTCATGTGTTGTAATTCTAACCAACGTGACAAGGAATGAGAACAAGGAATGAGATAGTGCGTTACATGAGCTCAGGGCTGTCACATGAATGTAAGAAGCAGATCAATGCAGAAAGAAAGCATAGAAAGTCGAATGTAAAACTTTACAAGAAAAGTGGAAAGATATGGCGAGAAATGAACTTCATCTCTTATAAAAACAAAAAGAGTAAACCTAGTTTTGAGGAGGGAATAGGAAATGAATCCTTTCAGTATTTCAGAGGCCAATTTGCCCCACAAAATGGATCTTCTGTGCTGCTAAATTATACTTTTGTAATTCAAACATGACTATATTCACTTTCTTTTCATTTAAGTAACCACCAGACTTTCATTTCATCCTTTTGAGGAAAGGAAAATACTAGAAAGTGATTTATTAAAACCCAAAAAGAGTAAAAAGGTGATGGTTGAAGCAGTATTATTATTGGGGAGAACCAGGTAGTGCAGTATTTCGTCTTTGTTTTTAGGGGTTGGGCGACTGTTTTTTTGTTACAAGTACAGAGTCCACACCACTTATGTATATTATGTCTAAGAAGAAACACTAAATGAGGCACTACCTTCTTATTCCAATATTACTTCTTCCATCACCTTAATGCCCCCACTCGGGTCACAAGCCACCGTTACCTAGCTCGGCAACTGCTCATGTTTATCACTGCCTTGTATACCCTTAATCATTCCATTATTTGTCAGATGTGGGCCAGTCTCCATCAAATTACCTAATGTTCAAAGTCATGTGTTGGCTACGAGGGCTGTTTGCATGGCTTTTTTCATGTGTTGTACTTCTCACCAACGTCAAGGAATGAGATAGTGCGTTACATGAGCTAAGGGCTGTCACAGATGTAAGAAGCAAGATCTTCCATGCAGAAAGAAATATTAGACATTGTATTTTGATCATTAAAACGTCTTCAATTCGAATTTTAGAAACATTAAATAAAAGTCCTTTTACTAAACTGTTCATAGAATAAACTCATAATGGAACCCAGCTATACTTTGCATAAAAGTGTAACAATAGATATAAGACGTGTGAACTGTGATAATATTTTTTGCAATCAACATCACTAGGATAATCAACACCGGACAGAGTCAAGTTATAGTTTAGTTTATGTGAAGAGCTATTTACCCCACTTAATAACTTCGACCAGCTCCACAAAATTAACTACACAAAATTAACATGTGAACAGAATCTAACAAATATTGACTTATAAACCATCTAAAGTGAGTTAATATATGAAAATATAGTTACAAACTACCGTGATATCGTTGTCCGAAACAGAAACCTTTGTTCCACATTCATGAGTACATGAAATAGTACCTTATTAAATCCATATATTTCTTTTAAACATCACAACTATTAAAAGATCCATATACATAACAAAATAACAAAATTCACCACTTGAGTACACATTTTCAATTAGAATGACTTCTAACCCATTGTATGACGACACTTATCGACATTTTACAGCTAAATAATTATTATGACATCTACACCGAACCTGATACAAACGGCTGAAAATAGTAAGTTACATCTAGTTCAATTAATTTTTTTTTTTTAATTTGTTTGCAATGGATTTTACAGGATCACCTTTATCCAATACTTATATTTAATAGAATAAATATACTTTGACACTACTGTATAGAACTTACACCATTTCACTTCTGTTTTTTATAATAAAATATAATATTTTAATAAAATAATATTATTTTTCAATGTTAAATGAAGATAAATTATTCTTACTGTATAAAACTTACACTATTTCACTTCTGTTTTTTATAATAAAATATAATATTTTAATAAAATAATATTATTTTTAAATGTTAAATGAAGATAAATTACTCTTTTCAGTGTCAAAGTATCACTGCTATCACTGCTCTATTTAATATATGTATTTGTAGTGTAAGGCCCACTTTCCGACTATCTGAGCCCCTTTTATTACAAAGTCGACCAACCGAGTATCTTAGGATAGACAAATCGGCCGACCTCCCGAGACTTCAACAGGCATAAGTACCTTCTCGATAATTTGGGTCTTTAGCCCACTGTGCAGTTCAAATAGAAATCTATAAATAAAAAGAAGTTTCAAGATACTAACTATTGTTATTTTAATTCAAAATATTTTATAATATTTGAATCATTAACTAATTTGAATGTCAGAAAATTTATAAGGATCTCTTTCATAGCTTAAGATACCTTATGTTAACACCTTCTCTGATGTCCATTCTGTAGTTGCTAGCATCAACTTTCCTTCATCTGTTTTCTTTTTTCAACTTTTCATTTACAATCAACGGTGAACATCCAAACATTACAATATTCTTCTGAGTATATCTCTTTTCTACAAAGAATCCATCATTATCTTGATGAATTTCTAATCCAAGAAAATGATACAACAAGTCTAGATTTTTCATCTTATATCTTTCTATCATTTTTATTCTAAAATCTTCAATCATCTTTTTAGTTGTTTAGGCTAATAAAAAAATCTTAAGTTCTTACTCGTCTTAAAACCTTTTGTTATGAAATAGTTGTCAATGTTGTTATATCTTTCTCTTACAACTTGTTTTAACTTATAAAAAGCTCTCTTTAGTTTATGTGCATTCTCGTCTTGGCATTCAATCACAAAGCGTTGAGCTATAAACCTCTTCTAGTGTGTTTTTTTTCTTTTTTTTTTCTGAACAACCAAAAATATATGAATAAAAAAAGGAGTACTTCAGGGGTACTCCAACCCATATACATCCTTACCTAAACTGGGTAAAAAATACAGTCCAAACTATACTACAAATCTAAATAAAAGTGTAGACCCAAATAAATACAACATTGAACAGTATACCTAACTATCACTGCTAAGGGATGCAAGTGCACATACCACACCCACATACGCTATAGCAACAGAAGAAAACACTGCAAAAGAAGATATACAAATAGAAATCAGCACAAATTAACATGACAAAGAAACAAAGTTGCACCTTCGGATTCCAAACGTATTCATCGCTTGTGATATAGATCGTCTCCTCCAACCTGTGTGAACCTACAAAACAACCAAACTCCTATGCACCCTACCCACTCTCACCCACTATAACTCCTCTGGGTACCCTAAGGTGATTTAGACTACACTATACCAACGATTGAAGACACTTCAGTGGAGATAAGTACCAATCCGAATATGAAAATGAATTTCTCGTCCACTTATACTTAAGCCATAACCAGCCTTTTAATTATGCTAGACTAAATATCTCTTTATCATCCAATAGCCACTCACATCCCTTTTCACACTCTATTGCACTTCGCCTTTGCCCTATAAGACATAAGCTCTGAAAGTGAATAAGGATACCTTCATGTCTAACTAACATGTTCACAACCCACCTCTCACACTGGTCCCAGACGCTCCGTGCCACCCTACAGATACTGAATAGATGTTGGGTACTTTCAACACCTTCACTGCATAGTGGACAACACGAATTCCCTACTTGTATTCCCTTTCTGGCAAGATTTACTCTAGTAGGAAGCCTATCAAGTAATAAACTACAGGCACATATTATCGCTGGTGGCATTATTTTCAAACTCCTTAACACCCGGAATACCTCCGAGGTATGCATTAAATCCTCTCTATTCAAAACATTGTACCTAGATTTAACTGTATAGACCTTTTGATCGTTGCCTTCCCACAACAATCTATCATGGCCCTCTATGGTCCAATGAACTTTTGAGACTAGATCTAACAACTGCACTTCAAACTGCTTTTCCCATTCGAACCTCTCCCTACGCCAATCTAGGTTCCAACTGTAGCTCTCGTCGCTCGTAATATGCCCTAAGTCAGCGAGGTCACCTACCAAGCAATGGATGCACTTCAAACTGCTTTTCTCATTCGAATCTCTCCCTACGCCAATCTAGGTTCCAACTGTAGCTCTCGTCGCTCGAAATATGCCCTAAGTCAGCGAGGTCACCTACCAACCTATCTTTGCATTGAGAAAAGATAACCAGCCTTGCGAAGGTTTCTTTCAATACTTGGCCTTCCACCCATCTATCATCCCAAAATTTGACACTCCGCCCATCACCTACCCACCACTGGGATTTACAATCGAACCAATTATCTTGAGCTTCTTTACCACATATTCGACACAAATCCTTCCACCATGAAGAGTGGTTCCTATGAATCAAAGCAACATTTGAACTCCTCCAAGATTTATATCTAACATCCAAGATATCTCTCCCAAGGCCCTTTTTTGACAATTCATACCTCCACTTCCACTTAGATAACAAAGCGTCATTAAAACATTTGATATCCTTAACCCCTAGTCCTCCAGCATCGATTGGACTACATATTGTCCTCCATTTCATCCATCTTATCTTTCTTCCTTTATGTCCCCACCCCAAAAGGAAGTTAGCCTGAGTTCTTCTAATCTTATTACATACATCAATTGGCGCCTTAAAGAATGACAAATAAAATAAGGGTAGAGAATTCATAACTGACTTAATAAAACATAACCGACCTGCCATAGACAACAATCTTCCCTTATCTAGATCTAATTTTATCAACGATAGGATTCCAAAACTCAAATCTCTTAGGATTACCACCAATAATCATACCTAGATATTTAAATGGTAAATCCATTTGCCTACAATTTAAGCATTTAGAGAACAGAAATTTATCAAGTTGTGAAATGCCCACTAACCCAACCTCACTCTTATGGAAATTAACCTTAAGCCCATATACAAACTCAAACGACCTTAATATTGCTTTGACTACCAACATATTATGATATGAAGGTTGATAGAAGAATAGCGTATCATCCAAAAACTGCAACAAGTCAACCTACACTCTCAGTGAACTAACCTCCACTCCCTTAAACAGACTTACTCTTCTAGCTTCCCTCATAAGCTCAGTAAGCCCCTCAGCGACTAGAAGGAATAGAAAAGGTGTCAACGGATTGTCTTGCCGTAGTCCCCTCTTCAATTTAAATTCCTCCGTAGGGCTACCATTGACCAATACCAATATTGAGGCCGATTCCATGCATGCTTTGATCCATTTTATCCATTTGCATTCAAATCCTAGTCTCCCCACCATACACTACAAGAAAAAGTTAAATTACCGACGAAATTTTATTGACGAAACTTTATCCGTCGGTAAAATATCATTATCCCGATTTTATCGACAGATTTCTGAGTCTGTCGGTAAATCCGTCGGTAATTATCGACAGACTCAGAAATTCTTCGGTAAATTTACCTACAATCAATTTAGCGATAGATTTTGAGTATTTCCGATATATTTGTTTCCTCGGTAATTTTTGTTTTTTGTTGTAGTGATATAGTATAAAAACTCCCAACCCACTGAATCGTATGTTTTTTCAAAATCAACTTTCACAAATACTCCACTCTTCTTTTCCTTCTTAAGGTAATCCACCTTCTCATTGGCTACCAAAAAGCTATCCAGCATACCCCTCTCACCAAGGAATGTAGATTGATTTACATCTATAACACTAGGTAGTACTTTCTTAGGATCTTAAATAAGATTTTGTACACACAACCCACAATTATAATGATTCTAGTGTTTGATCATCATATGTATCTCAAACATTCGAATACGTAAACAAAACTTATTTTTATAATTGAAAAATCATAATTTTCTCCTTTAAATAATTTGGTCATTGCTATAAATTGTGTTGCCGGATGTTTGGAGTATTTTTCGTTCTTCACTTCGTAACTCTTAAAACAGGTTCGTAGGTTCTTGAAAGAATCCATAAATCTTACACCACTTTTATCTTTTTCTATATTTGTTTCTTTATGTTTTTACTTGAGAAATATTCTATACTACATTCAAATTATCCAATAGATTCAAAATAAGTTTTAGAAATCTATAATAATATTTTAATAATTACACATATGAAGAGTTATATTAATATGACTAAATATTTTTCATGGACCTTCAATATGCATTTAATCTCCATTAAACTTTGCATTAAAGATTCTAACAACAGGTTATTCAACATTTTGATAGGTTTTTTTTTATCATAAGGTCCTAAGGGAATTGTGATTCATGACCTGTTCTATACATTGAGATCTACTCTATAGGTCGTCCTTGAACATATCACTAGTAGAAAAATAGGCTTTAATGTCTCCTTTTTATGACGGTTAAAAAGGCAAACAATGTAGTCAGAAATACAGTGGCATTTTTGTAAATAAATGAACAATCCCACGTCGGTTGACACAAACAACCATCATTGACCTATTTATAAAAAAGAAAAATTCAAATTTTTAAAAGTTTCAGGAGGCACGTGAATCCCCCGTCGATTAAGAAGCCAGAACCAACATGGGATTGTTGTCCACTACGTCGGTTACAACCTCAGAACCGACATAGTGCATGTTGTATGACAAATTGGGGAAAATTGGGAAAAAAAAGTTGAAATTAGGGCATGCACCACGTCTGTTGGGAGGCCAGAACCGACGTGGTGCTTCTATTTTACCTCCAGCGCGAAATTTCACTTCACTTTTCTTCTTATCCATTGCGCGCGCCCTCTCCCTGTCACTGTTCCGACGTCTTCTCCCTCACTTTTCGACCTTCATTGCTTCCTCATTGTACTCCATTTCACTTCCTCTTGTTCGCAAAGTCGATAGCGTCTCTTTAAACGGTTCCATTTTCGATTTGAAGGTGTGTTTGCTTTGAAGCTTTCGTTTGAAGCTTTCGTTTTTTGGTTTCTCTTCCATTTTCGTTTGCTTCAACTGATTTTGTTATTTTATTCAGTATTTTTTTGTGCTTTGTGGTTTTGGTAGGGTTTGTTTGGCCGAGTTGGGTTCGGTTCGATTTTGGCGTCACAACTTTGGGTTGGTCGTCTTCTCTATTTTGGCATCACCACTGCTCTACAAGAAGTGTGCTTTTATCATCTTTGAAATGATTGTATTGAATGTTTATCTGCATGATTAGAATGTTTGTTCGGATTAAAATGTTTTTGGAGTATGTTTGATCCATGTTTTGTGTGTATAATATTGGGTCCGGGAATTGAATTGATGAATGTTGGGACAGGCTGTGGGAAGTTCGCGTTGAGAGCAATTTCGCAATGCTTGGCAAGGGAATTTCAACCTCAGGGAGTGCACATAGCACATGTAATAATTGAAGGTGTTGTTGCCCCACCCAGGTTCGTTTTTGTTGTTCATCGGTTAATAGATTCTGATTCAAGTCCTAATTTTCCCATGCATGCGTCAACATAACCCCAAAAAAAGGGAAAGTCTAAAGGTGTGAATCAGAACTAACTAAAACATGCGACAACGATTCATTAATTAATCAATGCTACAAAGTTTGTATAAGGTTTGATTAATCCGATGTTGTGGACGTGCATGTATAGTTATTGTCAGAGAAACTCAGGTTCGGTTGGGGATGAAAACATGAGCAGTTGAGAGGATAAGGGCACAGTGGACCCAGACGTCGTGGCTCAAACATATTGGCACTTGTACATTCAGGACTGAACCGCTTGGACCCAAGCAATGGACCTGCGTTCCAACGTTGCTACATTCTTCTGAGCTTTTAAGTTTGTTCAATTCGCATTTTTAATGTTTCATTTTCACCAAATTGTTCTTTAGTATCATCCACTCCGATCTAAGAAAATATGATATTTCGTTGTAGCTTTAAGAAAAGCTTTTGCTTTTGGCACTGTACTAAACTTTGATTATAATGAAATCATCTTTACTGTTATGGTTGTATGGTGAGATATGTGATTAAAGAAAGGATGAAATTAATTATTGTATATGTACGATTTAGATATACAAATGATTTTGGTGATGTGCAACCCAATGATTGTATTGAGAAAAGGGTGATGAAGGAGTTAATTGGTCGATAATAATGGATCCAGTTGCATTAGAAGGGGAACATGGTATGGGCCCAGCATTGGAAAAGGGTGTTTAGAGGAATGGGATGAGAACAAGGTTGCATTCAAAACACCTACTTCGGATTTGGGCACCCAACTGACGTAAGTGTTCACTTCACCACGTCGGTTTTGGGACAAAACCGACATGGTGCTTCTTCTGAAATAACTTATTATGTTAATCACCACGTCGGTTTACTTGTCTTAACCGACGTAGTGAGTCCAATCACCACGTCGGTTGTTAAACCAACATCTGATTCAACGTCTCATGGGTCAACGTCGGGTCGAAAACCGACGAAAAAAGTCTCTCAGAACCGACGACGAAAGCTATTTTTCTACTAGTGTATGTGTGTGCCGATCCCAAACAGCTATAACAAGTTCATGTGTCGATCACACATAAATTCCAAAACTTTGTCAAACATGACTCTAACCACTCGTGCAATTAGTTCACAATCCATTGATTTTCTTCCTTTGTTGTTGCTATATGTTGACTATTGTACGTTCAAAGGTTTTTCTCATTCTTTTGGAAAATATATTGTGTGTTCTGAAGATATTTTCAAATGACATTTCCTTTCAAACTTGGATGAAGATGAGAGAGTGTTGTATGTTTGAGATGAAAAAGGTGATATTTCCAAAATAGTGCACTTATATATTTCTTGATCTAATAATTAATTATTATTGTTATTATAGTTGTTAATTATGAGCATCTAATCATCATTAGAATTATAACCATGAATGATTATAAGCTGCTTATCCCAATTAAATATATTATCAACTATTTCAGTGCAGGTGAATACAATATGGTAGGGAATATATTAAAAAATATTCGTGTGTATTAAGTGATAGATTCCTTTGAAAAAAAATTAGTAAATCTGCATTTGTAAACAGTTCCACGTGAAAGCGATTTTGAGTCGGGGTTACTATCTTTCCCGATGCAGCCATAATCGGCCAAAACGAATTTATTTGAAACAATAGTTTGCAGGTGATTGCTTCAAAGAAAGCTAAATAATTGCTGCCTAAAATAATTTTTCATTGGAGAGCGAGGGCCGCAAGATATATATTAAATAACTTATATAAACTAATTTCAATTTATTAAAATATTAATTAATTAATTATTCTTATTTTTATTAAAACTATTATGAATACAGTATCGTGTTCTTAGGTGCTGTAACCATTTCTCCAAATATTCTCTTCCATCCCACACAATCTAAAGTCAAAAAGTTCCCTAAACGATTCAATATTTGAAGGGAGAGCCTTTTTTAACAAAATAAGATTTTGTTCAGAAATCTTTTTAAGAAGATTAATTAAGAAATTAAAATATTCTTTTAACTAAAATAAGTTTAAAGTATTTTAAAGAAAAGGAAAATGGTAATAATTTCCTATAACCATCATATTCAATAAAACTCCTACCTTATTTAGTATTTAGTTTGAAAATAATTTGTTCGACTTTCATTGAGGTAGGAGATTACTAGATAGCAGTGTAGTTACAAATGGGGTAGCTGAGGAGTGTATGAGGAAAAAATTAAAAGATGTGATAGTCAAAATTTTTATGAGAAAGCATGTGATTAACTAAGGTGATAGTTCATGTATGTGATTAACTAAGGTGATAGTTCATGTATGTGATTAACTAAGGTGATACTTCATGTATTATATGATGTATAGGCTTGGATACCGTAGGTAGTGGATAGGCTTAATTAAGGCATGTATGGAGTCGCATCTATATTAATTAGTGTGGGTCAATGGAAGCCCAACGTAGAAAATTAGCTCTTCAAGAAGTCTGAGACAAGGAGACCTAACGGCTCCTTTTCTGTTTTTACTAGTGGTTGAAGGCTTAGTTAGGCTAGTTAAAGAAGCAACTAAGAAACAATTATTTAAGGAAGTTAAGATTGAGAATCACCATGTAATGATAAATCTATTATAGTTTTCCAGTGACACCCTCTTCTTTTGTGAAGATAAGGAGCAGAGTATTATGGTAATAAAAAACATATTGAGAAGTTTTAAACTGGTATCAAGGTTCAGGTTAATTTCCACAAAATAAGATATGAGGGATAGGGCTAGAACTGAAAGCTTTGAACAATCATGCATGGATCTTAATTTTCAACTTAATGCAGTGCAGTGCCCTTTTATGTACATAGGATGAAGATTGGTGGCAATCCTAAAAGAAAACTGTTTTGGAAACTCACACAGAGGATGATCAATCATTCTTACCACAAGAACCTCCACCAAAACATAAAAACAAAAAAAATCTATTGAGGTCCTTATACATCTCTCATAACCCAATAAAACATAAAAACCACACACATAAGCTCAACTGTCCAAAATACATATACATATACAGCCCAATGTCACAAAATCTCGGAAGCAAATAAATAAGCATAATAACTAATCATAGCACAACATCAATCTTCTAAACCAAAAACACAACCCTGCTTGTTTCAATGTTCAGCCTCTCTGAACCAACATACCATCAAGACATCTATGCCAAAAGTACCAAAACAGTCTAGAAGAATGAAACCATAGACACGTACAAACTGCAACAATCTGTTGTACCTATCAATGATCTCCATCAAGCAACAAAAACAATCTAAACATTTAATCTAATAGTTTTAAACAAGTTAGTGGATCGATACACTAGTTAGAAAATGAAATTCTTGATTTACCATATTTGCTAGCAATGAAAGCCCACGTATTAACTTGAGTAACTGCTAAAACCTCTAACACGTCACATTTCCTATTTCTAAAAATAACTTCATTTTTGTGCTTTCAAGTGTTCCATATGATTGACATCCAAACCATTCTCCACACGTCATTACGCTTACTACCCAATCCAGCCAACTCAAATCCTGACCAGTGACTATGAGCTTCATTGTGGTGCACATTTTGTATCCCAACCCATTTGTCACATAATTGCCAAATACTACTGGTTTTTTTTATAAGAGAAGAACACATGATTTACAATTTCCTCACATGAGTTGCAGAAAACGCAATTAATATTGTTTATTGGGATCCCTCTCTTTTGCAACATATTCCGGGTTGGAACTCTACTATGCAACACCCTCCATGCACACAATTTCTCATAGTGGACAAGCCTTAACTAAGGTATTATAAGTTTCTCTTGCTTTATACTAACCATGAACAGCTCGTGTCCAGACCCATTGATGTTGTGCATCTATTCTCATAATACAATCCTGAATAAGTTGTAAGAACTCCTCTATTATTGGTTTTTCCCACTCAAACCAATCTCTTCTCCATTTCAAAGTCCATTCCCAAATTGGCCCATTCCAAACCCCTATGTCACTTACCTTCCTCCCTATTTGATCTGAAATTTGCAATAATCTAGGATACATATTACTAAGAAGATTTTCACCAATCCACAGGTCTTCCCAAAAGGATATGTCACTCCCATTTCCAATCAGCCACTTAATATTGGCATTAAACCAACTCCCATTAGCTCCTTTACCACATATGCTTCTCAGATCTCTCCATCATCTAGGTTCACTGGGCTTGTTATTATTACTATCCAAACTCTTCCAAGATTCATAACATGATGATATCCCGCCATAGTCCTTTATCTCCATTACCTAATCTCCACTTCCACTTGTCTAGGAGGACCTTATTAAACAAGCTAAATCCTTAATTCCTAGACTACCACTTTTCTTACTCTTACAAATCGTTTCCCACATAGAAAAGAACTACCCAATTAGAGGAGAAGGATGCTATCCTTGGCAACGAGAGTGTGCCTCCTAACATTACTGATATCATCCCTATCGTTATACTTGTCTGTTTTTAAAGCACCCAAAACAATTTGTAAGAAAATTGTAAGAGTATAAAGGAAGTTTTTATTGGGAAGGGGATTCTAAAGAGAGAAACATTACCTTAGTTAGTTGGGAGGGTTGAGAATCAGGGATATAGGAAAGTTGAAAACAACATTACTAGCAAAGTAGGTTTGGGGACTAGGTGAGGAAGGAAAGGAATTGTGAAAACAAATTATCCAGTCTAAGTATGGTTGTGGGGTAGCATTAAAAAAGAATTTAAATGATATAAGTTTGTCAAGATGGTGGAGGGACTTTTGCAAAAGTTGTGGGAATGGACAGGGAGAAAACTTGTTTGATAAACGCATAAAATTAAAACTTGGGTCTGAAGAAAAAAGCAGATTCTGGGAGGATGTTTGGATAAGGACCAATCATTAGGTAATTTGTTTCCTAATCTTGTGAGTTCATATGCTAAACTAGTAAGGGAAAGGGGTTAGTGAGAGTGAGGGAACGTGGTACTGAAAAATACCATAGAGGAGGACAAATTTGCTTGGGAGGATGAGATAGTAGAGGAATTAATGCAGGTATTAGTAGGTAATACTCTCGAAAGCCACGGTTTGGAAAAAATGAGTATGGTGTGACGATAAGAGTGGAAATTTTCTGTCAGGACTGCATATTATAAGTTGGAAAATACAATGAGGGGGGAAACTGTGGCATAAAGTCACCGCTGAAAGTGTTGATCTTAAGTTGGAGGGTACTTCTTCATAGAATTCCTTCAAAGGTGAACTTGGTCAAGAGAGGAGTTGGGTTGGGAGACACATTATGTGAGCTGTGTAAGGAAGATGACAAAACCAGTAGACATTTTTTCTTTAAGTGTAAAATGGCCAAAACATTATGGTCAATGTGTAATAGCATAGAAAGTAATTTAAAGTCTTTATTGGCGACAAAAAGATGGTGTTATTTTTGTGACCATTTCATCCAATCTTTGAGCCAACACAGTACTCATAAAATAGAGTGGTTCGATTGGCAGGAGTTGTATTTTGGTTTATTTACTCTAATTGTGAGTCATATATATGTTTTTGTTTTAAAATGTAATCTAGTTTAGAAGTATATTAAGTTGTTTAAATGAAGTGGTACTTAACTTTTTGATCTGGAAGGTTGTTTCAAAGTAGTACATTGATTTTAAATATGGAAGCTTAAGGTAACCACATTTTGTAAATGAGTTAAAACACATTTTTGTATTTTTTATTTAATATATTTTTATTCATAAAAAGAAAATAATAAGACGATGCATGTAGTATAAATTCGTTCTTATCCTTTATTTTGTGTTAAAACTTTTTACCGCATATACAATTAGTTTCTAATCTAATGAGTAAAGAAAATGTGATAAAGTAAAAAAAAAAACGTCATTACAATATAATTTAAAAATAAA
>Ga0209489_102136_pt1 | contig 40481 bp, 20 predicted proteins | sample SiratrowhiteBW_FD_187527 | JGI IMG/M metagenome (GOLD analysis project Ga0209489, IMG submission 187527) | Root nodule microbial communities of legume samples collected from California, USA - Siratro white BW (SPAdes) (version 2) | ecosystem: Host-associated > Plants > Roots > Nodule | place...
ACAAAAAAAAAAAAAAACATAGTTGATGGTTTGGAGCCACCAACAAAGTTTATTAATTTGGGAAATTTTTAAATATTCTATTTTATTGAATAAATGTCTACAAAAAATAGATAGGTTCACCAATCAGTGATGAAATAATCTTACAATATCCCTGATGCTTCCACTAAAATTAAAATTGCTTATCTTATAATCAGTTATGTATTTTGTAATTAATTTGAAAACAGATTTATAATTAAAATTAAAAACTTAAAATAAAAAATAAAAAATAAAAATATTTTAAAAATATTATTTTATTTTTTCTTAATTTAATAGTTAAATGAGTTACTTCTAGAGCTTTCGATTTAATTTAATGACCAAATATTAATTACATATTACATACTTATATTAAAAGAAAACTACGAATAAAGATAGAAAGTAACTTTTTTCAGTTGCTATTATGACTGAATCAAAGTGTTTCCATGTTGGAATATATGTTGTGGCTCTGTTAATGTAAAAAGTGGAGATACCAAGCCATGGTGGAACTAATTAGCTTTTATATTCATTCTTCATGTTTTCCTCCACCTAATATCATACACCTACTTTTGTTTTATTTTACTTTTACTTATTAAACACTGATATACAGACTCCTTTATATATTTACATTCTATTTTTATGTCTCACAATTATATCATCAAACTTATAAAAAACTTTCTTTGCTTGAGGGTTCTTTTAGTTTAGAGAAGGTAAATAAAAATTGTATAATTTTTCAAATAAAGCATTGATAGAATAAAGAGATAAGAAAAAACTTGTATATAAATTAAATAGCGGGATAAAAAGAAATAAGAGAAAATTATATATAACAACTATTCTTTAATTTCATTATGAGGGTTTTGTCGTTACCAGCCAACGAGATATTGGCCGATAAAGCGTCCGTCAAGGACGAAGAGGACTCTGCTAGATCTTTCTTCAGCTTCTTAACATCCTTAGCATCTTTTTTCAGTACCTCACCCATGATCCGACTGATGAGCAATGATCTAGAGCATAGCTCCTGAAAGCCGGTTTTTAGTTCGGCAGCTGAAGAGAATGTATAAGGCCCTTTCTCGGACTCCCTGAGCTCAATCCTCACATGATTTGAAATCATCACATGATGATTAAGGAAGTCCATGGTGGCCGAGCAGTCTCCGGCAGTAGTGGATGGGCAGAGACGCTTTAGAGAGCGTCGGGAGGATGATCGGTCAGAACCACGACATGATGACTTGTGATCTTTCTTCTTTTTTGGCGACGACTCTCAGAGGTTGTATTTTTGTGGCCCCCAAAGGCGACCTCTAGATCAGAAGACGAAGAGTAATATGAACTACCTTCAGAAGAATAATCTGATACTGCAACAGATGATGACCTTTTGTTTCCTCTCCTAGACCAACTCATCCGTTCACGGGATTTCTTCCATTGTCTACGTAATCGTATCTTCTCAAGATGGTTGAGATTATTGAGCTTCGTTGAATTCAATGGTGCAGTTAGAATAAACTCTATATACTTATTTTTAATGAAAGAGTATTCTCAGTGATTATTTAGTGTTGGCCTGAATGAGCTGCCAGGAACAAATTTGGGTTACAGAGCTCTTTGCTGCTTGGCAACACATTATTTTTGAGTTTACTGGCGTCGCCATTTGTCTCTTCCCCTCCTAGATTATCTTCTTCCATATTGATTTGCATTGATGTTGTTTGTCTATTTCTTTGTTGGTGTTGCCATGTGTAAATAGGATATCCGGTGCTACAACAAGCAATGTATGTCTCTTGAGGATCTCAGATAATTTAACTTGTAATGTTGAATTGACGTCTGACTCACAATCTCTCTCGGCCAATTGAGAATTCAACCCATACAACTACTCCATCTACATGCAAACCGTTTGACTGTCACAGAAGAAACATCCCCAAGGTTGAGGGACATGAATCCAATTGAATTATGTGACTTTCGGTTTTCATCTTCTTTGCCACCAGAAGTCTATTATGAAAATATATTGCAGTATCTTCCTCATTCTCTCATTCTTCTCATCATCTCGGCTCCTCCAAAATCTAAATAGGTCTTCATACACCCAAGGTTGAGGGACATGAATCCAATTGAATTATGTGACTTTCCGTTTTCATCTCCTTTGCCACCAAAAGTCTATTATGAAAATATATTGCAGTATCTTCCTCGTTCTCTCGTTCTTCTCATCATCTCGGCTCCTCCAAAATCTAAATATGTATTCATACACCCGAAGATAACTTGCTAATTTCAAACCCATGTATCGCCGCTCGCGAGCTTGTAGGTGGCTCCGTAGCCACTGTGAAGCCCACTCGAAATGATCAACATAGTGGGTTACATTGAGGCAAAATGCAAATGCTTTGCTTGTTATTTCTGAATACTCATTGTCGTTTTGTCCATCCTGAAGAAATCCACTGGTTTCCAGGTGACATGATCAACCAAGAACGACTTCAACACCTCGGTTAAAGGAGAGTTCATCTTCATGAAACCCTATCGAGTACAAGACCTCGGTCAAGGGACATTGTCACTCTATGGTGACCTCCCATAATTCAGAAGAAAATGGGGCAGTGTCACTCCATGGTGACCTCCCATAATTCAGAAAAAAAAATGGTGTAGTGTTACTCCACGGTGCCTCTCATAACTCAGAAAATAATAGGGCATTGTCCTACCATGATCGAATAAGTACACGGTTATGACCGATATGGCCACCCGATGTCTACAACTACAATCTCATGAAACTTTCGTGACTAGCCCTCGAGCTTGGGGGTTAGTGTACTGGTATGACCGAGAACTACACGGTTAAGGCTGACAAGTACTCAGCCTTGACCGATAAGTACTCGACCATAAGGTGATACAACGATGCCAGCTCCTCAGACAATTACTAACAGCAACAGACACTCAGAAGCTGCTCTATCCTCAGACCTCAACCAATAATAATGCTTCCGAACAGTTCGGCTTCTATAAATACAATGCAAATGAGTCAAACCAAGGTACGCTAATCCAACCTTTAAATTGTTAGTCCGACATATGTGTACTGACTATCTTGGCGTGGGAACGTGAAAACTTGAGCGTAAGTTTTTTCCACTTCAGAACGACTAGAAAATTTGTAATCTGTAAGGTGACCGATTACCTTGTCGCCTAATTGTCATTCGAAAACTTGGAGTGACTAATAAACTTGTGAACAAACATTTTCACTCATAAGATATTGCTCAAGCTTGGGGGGCAAGTGTACTGTCCAGCTCAGGACGACCACTTGTCGTCCTAAGCGAACAACTTCCCTACCGAAGACGAAATCGGTAGTCTAAGCATGCAAGCAACCTCTGGTAAGACAGTCTCCGAAAGCTGACATAACGTAAGATTTAAGTCAACTTTGAATCCTATAAATAAGTGGATAACGAAGGCCAAAGGTATGCATTATTGAACAAGAACTCACTTAGCTCCGATAACCGAATACTTACTTGAGTGTCGGAGTGTCTTTGCAGGTACACCCCCTGTCATGGCTTGGGTGGATACTTGGCGGACAGAAACAAGTACTTCCAGGACAAAGACCCAGACCGAGAACGTCCCAGTAGAGCGAGCTTGGATTGTTCGGGCTGTACGGGAGGAAACACTAAAGGTTTCCAAATCTTGTGTAAGAACATTTAGTATCCGTAAATGATTCACAAACAAGAATTTTTTTATCATTCGTTGTGACCATATCCATGCGTAGAGAATAAATAACAAAAGGGTAATAAATTTGAATAAGTCCTTTTTTGGTTATAAAAACTGTGCAGGAGGTTTTGGTTCAAACTTTAAATTCCTTCTTAACTTAAAGCGTTGCAGTTATGGAGTGGAACAGTCACACTATCCAATTCCTATCAGTTGGTTGAGTCAAAGATATTTAATTTAGAAGATCTTTTTAATTATATAAAGTTATTTTATTTGTTAACATTATTATTCTGTTATTCCATTGTTACTGTTATTGTGTTCTGTTTTTTCATTAGGAGTAAATTGTTAGACATGGGATATTTGCCTACTTTTTAGGAGTTTAGTTATTTTTTAGGAGTTCAGTTGTAGAGTTAAGTCTATAAACTTGGCCTTTTCTTTCGTAAATAATGAGACACAACTTTTGGTCCTATTTTTAATTAACAATTGGTATCAAGAGCTATAGTTTACCGTAGCAAGAGTAGTAGACTTCAATCATGGCTACAAATAGTAATTTTGTGCAACCTGCAAATCCCAAAATTGGATGAGCATTATGATCATTGGGCTATGCTGATGGAGAATTTCTTAAGGTCGAAAGAATATTGGAATCTTATAGATCCAGGGATTCCTAAACATGTAACAGAAGCTGTATTAACAGAGGACGAGAAGAAGACGATGGACGAGCTCAAGTTGAAAGATTTAAAAGTAAAAAATTACTTATTTCAAGCAATTGATCGAGTTGTGCTTGAAACAATATTGAAGAAGGAGACGTCAAAAGAGATATAAGATTCTTTAAAACAAAAATACCAAGGCACTGCTAGAGTAAAGCGAGTACCACTTCAAGCCCTCCAACGTGAATGAGAGATTTTACAGATGAAGAATGGAGAATCAGTTAATGAATATTTTGCTCGAACTCTCACATTTGCAAATAAGATGAGGATGTATGGTGAACAAGTATCTGATCTTAATCTCATTGAAAAGATTCTTCGTTCAATGACCTCAAGGTACGATTATGTAGTGTTCTCTATTGAAGAATCACATGATTTGGACACCATGACTGTAGATGAACTTCAAAGCAACTTGTTAGTTCATAAGCAGCGGATGAATGGTCACACTATGCAAGATGAGCAAGTGCTAAAAGTTGCACAAGATGAGATAGGTGCTAGAAATGGACGTGGAAGAGGAGTTTTTCGCGTTGGAGTTGTACGAGGGAGAGCTAGAGGTAGAGGAGGCAGACAAGTGGACAAAACGACAATACAGTGCTATCACTGCCATGATTTTGGACACTTTCAATATGAATGTCCAAAGAAATCACAAGACAGCAAAGCAAATTACGTTGAGGGCAATGAGGAAGTAGTGTTACTTATGGCACAATTGTCATCGGAACAAAAATCAAATACACAAGACATGTGGTTTATTAACTCAGGTTGTAGTAATCACATGACAGGTAGAAAAGATTGGTTTTCTTCCTTTGATATTTCCTTTCTAATGAAGTGAAATTAGGAAATAATTATTCTCTAAAGGTGGTTGGGAAGGGTACGGTTAGACTTTTAATTAATGAAGTTGTGCATTTGATTAGTGATGTTTTCTTTGTGCCTGAATTGAAAAATAATTTATTTAGTGTGGGGCAACTTCAAGAGAAAGGGTTGACTGTTGAAATGAAGCAAAATAAGTGCAGAGTATTTGAAGGAAAGGGGGTTATTTTTGAAACTTCCATGACTACTAATCGTGTGTTTGTTGTCTATGTTAAATCTGGAGTTTCTCAGCCTTGTTTTTAGGTTAGTTTAATGCCACTCGCAGAAGTTTGGCACTCTCGTTATGGGCATCTAAGCTACAACGGGTTGAAAATTTTATTGGAGTTTGATATGGTGAAAGGACTGCCCTCTTTTAAGCCACCAACCCATCTTTGTGAGCATTGTCTCAAAGGAAAACATCAAAGAGACCCTTTCCCACGACAGAGTAATTGGCGTGCTTCTCAACTATTACAGTTAATTCACTCTGACATTTGTGGTCCTATTAATCCTACTTCGAATGGAAATAAAAGGTACATTCTCACCTTTATTGATGATTTGAGCAGAAAAGTTTGGGTATATTTTCTTTTTGAGAAAAGTGAAACGTCTGATGCATTTAAGAAGTTTAAAGCATTAGTTGAAAAGCAAGTTGGTGTTCCTATTCAAATACTACGTACTGACAGAGGGGGAGAGTACCTCTCCAAGGAGTTTATTGAATTTTGTAATGAACTGGGCATTCAAAGACAATCACAACATCATATACACCACAACAGAATGGTGTGGCGGAAAGGAAAAATCAAACTATCATCAATATGGTTCGGAGTGTTTTGGGAGAAAAAGGAGTTCCTAAAGAATTTTGGCCAGAAGTTGTAATGTGGACAATACATGTTCTGAATAAAAGTCCTACTCTTGCTGTAAAAGATATCACACCCGAAGAGGCATGGAGCGAGATTAAGTCATCTGTTTCTTACTTCAGGACATTTGGTTGTATTGGATATGTTTATATACGTAACCAACAAAGGAGCAAACTTGATGACAAAAGAACTAAATGCGTGTTGTTGGGTGTAAGCGAGGAATCTAAGGCTTACAAACTTTATGATCATGTCAAGAAGAAAATTTTGATTAGTAGAGATGTGAAATTTCAGGAAGATGCTGCCTGGAATTGGACTGAATCAAAAATCAGTAATATACCTGATACATGTGAGTTAAACTCTTTGGGAGAGCATTCCCAAGCAACTGAGGAGAAAACTCAAGATGATGCTACTGTGATTTCTAGTACAACAACACCAAACTCATGCTCAATTGTGCCTGAGTTACCTGTTCCAGCAGCTTCTGAACCTTCAGATCAAAGGAGGACTAGGAGACCACCAACATGGATGAGAGATTATGTTACAGGTGATGCTCTAACTGATGAAGATGCCATGAATTTTGCCATGTTTGCAGGTGCAGATCCAATACCATACAATCAAGCATCAAAAAGTCAGCATTGGAGAAATGCAATGGTTGCTGAAATTCAAGCTATTCAAAGAAATGATACTTGGCAACTAGTTGATCCACCATCAGATTGCAAAGTTATTGGTGTCAAGTGGATTTTCAAGACTAAATTGAAGGAGTCAGGAGATTTTTGCACCGGTTGCTCGTCTTGAAACTATCAGAACTGTTATTGCAATTGCAGCAGAGAAAAGATGGAGTATTTATCAACTTGATATTAAATCAGCCTTCTTGCATGGAGAAATCAATGAGGATGTCTATCTAGAGCAACCATCGGGGTATATATGTCAAGGACGTGAACATCAAGTATACAAGCTAAAAGAGGCCTTGTATGGACTAAAGCAAGCCCCAAGAGCCTGGTACAATAAGTTGGAGTCTCATCTTTTAACTCACAATTTTTTCAAATGTCCATATGAGCACACCTTATTTTTGAAAAATGATGGAAGTGAAATTTTAATTGTGTGTGTTTATATGGATAATCTTATATACACTGGAAGTGACGAGTTAATGTTTTAAAAATTTAAGACTGCAATGATGAATGACTTTGCAATGATTGATTTAGGCAAGATGAGATATTTTTTAGGCATTGAAGTTCTACAAAGTTGTACTGGAATTTACATTGGACAAAAAAAATATATTAAGTATATGTTGAAAAAATTTGATATGTCTAATTGCAATCCAGTGAAAAATCCTATTGTTCCAGGCACTAGGTTACTAAAAGATGATAAAGGGACAGAGGTTGATAGTACTCTGTATAAACAACTTGTAGGCAGTCTGATGTATCTTACAGCTACAAGGCCAAATATTACATATGAAGTTAGTTTGGTTAGCCGCTTTATGGAGCATCAAACAGAGAGTCACTTCCTTGCAACAAAGCGGATTTTTAGATATTTACAAGGCACTCAAAATTTGGGAATTTTCTAAAAGGTTGGAATAAATGAAAAGTTATTTGCCTACACTGATAATGATTATGCAGGAGATCTTGAAGATACGAAAAGCAGATCAGGTTATGCTTTCCTTTTGGCTGGTGGTGAAATTTCATGGGTTTCAAAGAAACAACCTGTGATTACCCTATCTACAACAGAAGCAGAATTTATAGCAACTGCATTGTGTGCTTGTCACTGTGTTTGGCTTAGAAGAATTTTGGAACATCTTGATCAATGTCAATTCGGGACTACTGTGATATTTTGTGATAATGGCTCTACAATTAAATTATCGAAAAATCCAGTTTTGCATGGAAGAAGTAAACATATTGATGTTAGATTTTATTTCTTGAGAATTTTGTGCAATGATGGTGTTGTTGAGCTATTTCCTCAGGACATGGTCGGGGTTTCTTCCCAATCTCATTCTCAAATTAGAAAATACGTCAGAGGCGTCCGATTATGCCTCCGTTAACGACAGTCTCAGCATCGCCGATTCCATTTGTAAGAAATTCTATTGCGAGCCTATAACCACTTGTTATTACCTAAACCGAGACCCGATCGTTGATGCTGGTGTTGCTGGTGACCGAATCCGAGAGGCTGGTTCGACAAGAGGTTCACCTGCAGAAGACTCTCCGACGCTCAAGTTAGTAAGAGTGTTTTAGGTGTCTCTATCTGTGAAAAGGTAAAAAAGTATATGAAAGAAGATACCACTTCCTGCATCTTGCTCCCATGCTTATAGACCCTTCTCTAGAAGTCCATATAATTTCCCATTTATACGAGGGACGTTGTGAATCATGAATTTTCCCCCAAATCTATAACCGTCGCCAATCATAATGATGCATGGTCAGGTCGAACCGAGATAAGTCCGGGTCAACCTGGACTCACTATGGGGTGGGTGAACCTACGGACGTGGAAAGACGACTTTTATTCCACCCTGACTATACTCCACGACATCCCCTATACTGGCAGAAACCTACCCAGTTTCCACCACGACCCGATTACCAACTCACTCTTGAGGAGAAGGAAGTCATAGATTTCGTTAGGCAACTTCCTCGCCCTCTCAAAACCCGAGCACTTCTCTGTCTTCCCTTTGTAGATGATCTTGACTCTTTGTTCTTAAGTATAACCTTCTTTGTGCTATTCATAGCAATTGCCTGCGTTATTCACTTTTATTCTTGTTTTGCAAAGATCATGGGAAACAATGTTGACATGAAGAAGCTCCGAGCCAAACTCGGAGGGCGCCGTGATTTCATGGCCGACCTTCAGGCTGCCAAGAGGTAGAAGAGTGATGCATCTGACTCCCCTAACACCGCACTTGCCCGCAATGAATCAAGTGCGCCATCCGATCCTGCTGCCGGTGTGTCGCTGTCGCCTGCTGAGACCCTACAACCTTCTGGGGTTCCTAACTTGTCTTATGTCGATGCTACAGGCACTGCCCTGTCTGAACATGCACCTGAGGTATCAATCTAGAAGGCTTTCTGAAGGTGGCGTGGGCTTACCCAACCTCTATACTGAGCCACCCCCAGCAACCAACACGTAGCCCTCTTTGACTGATGTGGCCACCAGCTCACGTCCCCAGGCTTCTGGTCAGACCTCTCGTGGTTCGGGGCGGCCATCCGCCTTGACCACTTCAACATCAACTACTCCGGGGTCCAGTCTAACTAGCACGTCGCCCATCAGGCTAAGGATGTGAGTTGTGTCTACCCTTATGATGCGGAGCTGATGAACAAAGTAGGAGAGGTTGGTTGTCTCGAGGTTGGGGCCGTTATGTTGGTGAGATGTTTTTTCCTCGGTTATCGGTGGTAACTCGGTCCAAAACTCATCCAGAAACTGTGCTTTCATTGGCCCCCTAGACTTGTAACGAAGGTCAAACTTTGATAGCTTCACCACCCAAGCTGTAATCCTTCCTGCTAACTCAGACTTCTACAATACCTACTTCATTGGGTAATTGGTTTTCACTGTCATACGTGGAAGTAGTGTCAGAGTCTCCTGAAAATACTAGAGCTAACACCAACTTTTCAATCACTTGGTAATGCTCTTCAGCTGGTTAGAGAGTTCTACTCGTAAAGTACACAGGGCTTTGCTTCTGGCCTTCCTCATTCACCAGCACGGAGCTGATTGACGACTGCGCAACGGCCTAGTACACTAGCAATGGAGCTCCGAAAGGCGGACTGATCAATATTGGTAAAGCAGACAGGTCTCTTTTAATATTGATGAACATCTTCACGCAGGTGTCATCCCATGTGAAGACCCTAGCTCCTTTTAGTAACTTGAAGAACGACTTCGCTTTCTCGGCCAACCTTGGTAAGAAACGGAAAAGGGCTACCAATTTCCCGTTCAATTGTTGAACCTCTTTTAAGCACACGGGACTCCTCATGTGCATTATGGCCTCACACTTGTTGGGGTTTGCCTCAATCCCTCTCTGTGTAATCATAAACCTGAGGAACTTGCTTCCCTCGACTCCGAAGAAGCACTTCTCAGGGTTGAGGCGCAAATCGTGCCTCCTTACCCGATCAAAGACGGCCTTGAGATCAGTTGTGTGCCCTTTAGCTTTAGCAGACTTGACCACCATGTCATCGATGTAGACTTCCATGGTTCTTCCCAAAAAACCCTGAAAGATTTTGTCCATAAACCTCTGGTATGTCGCTCCTGCATTCTTGAGGCCGAATGGCATAACCCGGTAACAATAATTTGACCTATCGATCATGAAAGTCGTCTTAACTTCGTCTGGAGGATACATTCTGATTTGGTTGTACCTTGAGTAAGCATCCAGAAAAGTCAACAATTCGTACCCTGAAGTGTTGTCAACCAATCGATCAATGCTCGACAGTGGATAAGTGTCCTTCGGACAAGCTTTGTTCAAATCGGTGTAGTCCACGCACATGCGCCGCTTACCGTTGGACTTTTTCACCATTACCACATTCGCTAACCATGTGGTGTAAACTAGCTCTCTGATGAATTCTGCTCTGGCGAGTTGTGCTACCTCCACTTCCACTGCTGCTCATCATTCCTCCCCGAGCTTCCTCTTCCTCTGGGAAATGGCCGCTACTCGGCGAAGTAATGCCAACTTGTGACACATAAAGTTCGGATCGATGTCGGGCATATCTGCGGGACTTCAAGCGAAGAGGTACGGGTTTCTTATCAATACTCATTCCAAATCGTCTCTTACCAGGTTTTAGGCTCTCAGGCCTAGATGAGTGACTTTATGAGAACCGACCCCGAGCCGAATTGTTGTCATGGGCTCATCAAAAGTAGGGTGGCCCTTCTCGAACTCGGCCTGAGGGTCCAGATCCACCTTCTCTTTGTCCATCAAGGACTCGGTTTTGGATTGTTGTTCTGCTTCCGACACCACATTGTTACCTCAGCAAGGGGGCTGCGAGCTCTTCTGTTTGCATCATCGCTCTGCTACCGTCTTCAACGAGTATTGGGTGACCTTTAGGCTCTTCACATAACACTACCGAGCCTCTTTCGGGTCTCCATTAACAGTTATAATAGTTCCGTCTGGAGCCGGAAACTTCATGACCATGTGGGACGTAGATACGACTGCCCCTAGTTGGTTAAGGATGCGCCTCCTTATCAGTACATTGTAAGAGGTGTCCGCATCGATTAGGAAGTACAAAACCACTAGAGTCTTGTACGCCTGCCCGACTCCAAAAGTTGTAAGCAGGTCTACAAATCCCTTGGCATGAACCCTCTAGCCTGCAAATCCCAGAAGTGGTTCGGTGTACAATTGAACGGTGGTTTCCGGGACGTTGAGATTTAAAAATGTTGACCAATATAATACGTCGGCTGAGCTACCTTGCTCGATCAAGATTTTGTGTACCCTCCAATTAGCGATGGTGGCGGATACTACCACTGGGTCGTCTTGCTTGGGATCATTCACCAAGAAGTCTGCATCTGAGAAAGTTATAGGAGACTTTGACCGTGGCGGTAGATGTGTAACCGAGTTGACACTCCTTAAATATCTCTTTTTGGAGGAGCTGGATGAGCCCCCTCCTTTGAAACCCTCGACGATAGCGCTAACTGTGCCGAACTACATGAGTTTCTGATCCCTTGACAGCGCCCGTACGAGGCTCACTGACCACTGCTGTTCTGAACAGGATTTGCACCATGTTAACAGATCTTATGACCATATTGGGATCCTGTTGGGCTGTCCCTCCTGCTGCCTCAGCCCTAAGCTCCCTCGTCCTATTTTCTTCTAGACACACTCTTCCGCGTCCTCTGGTCTAGTGATAACGACCTTCGCGACCTCCCCGGGTCCCGAAGACTATGGGACCCTCTCTGCGAAGTGGACTTCTCTGAACGAAGCGGGCCAGGGCTCCCGACTGGACGAGTTCCTCAATAAAATCATGTACCTTAGTGCACTCCTCGATACTGTGGCCGATACTTTGGTGGTAGTTGCATCTGAGAGTAGGGTCTGCCCCTGGTTGGGGTCGTCCCGGGTGAGGAAGACGGATGAGCTCCAGACTACATGCCTCCAGTAGGATAGTTTCCCAAGTAGTGTTAAGGGGGGTGTAACGGTCATACTTGCGTGCTCGGACCTTTTTCTGTAATCGGGGGCTCTCCCTTGCGATTGGTGGCTGGAATTTCTGCTTCCTAGCGTTAGCGTTTTCTTCAATACCCATATACCTGGCAGCCCGAGCCCTCAAACTGTCCATGTTTGGTGTTGGATCTGCGTAGAGTGAATCTAGAAATGTGCTAGACTTTAATCCAACCAAGAGTGAATGTCTCGTTACTGCCGAGTGGAAATCGGGTATCAATAGCGTTGTTTTGGTGAAGCGGGCCATGTATTGACGTAGCAACTCGTTATCCCTCTGAACAACATGATCGAGGGAGTCGTCTGGCTTACTATCGGCAAACCGAGGCGTGAACCTAGCACAAAGCATTTCAAAAGAATCAACTGAATTAGCGGCAAAGAGTAATACCAGTCTAGGGTCGGTCCCGTGAGCGTCGTCGGGAACAACCGGCAATGGACCTTCCCGTCCGTGGAGAAGAGGTTTGCTTGAGTCATATAAGAATTGACATGGACATCAGGATCAGATGTCCCATCATATGTGTCCATGTGTGGCCACTGCCACTTAGATGGGAGTCTCGCCCTCATTACCCATGGGGTAAAGGGGTGGAACCCCCAATGTGCTCTTTCAGATCCTCTCTCAGTGGAGGTGGTGGGACTTCCTTGAATGGCATGCTATGGTAATTTCACAACCGACGACGTCGATTCATTCCCGGATTCCCCGGGTGCTTACAAGACCTGCTAGTCTGCTCAGACCGAGTGGTCCAGTCACCATTACCCGTCCGATCTACAATCGGTGCTTGACTCCAAAAGGTTTCCTCCGAGCTCCCTTTGGGTGTCTCACCTTCCCATGGTGTTGACGGTTCCTCCTGGTAATCCCGAAATGGCTGTCGCCCCCCCTATCGGAAGGTTATTATTTGATCATAGAAGGCGCGAATGTCTTCATCATGGTGCCTCTGTTGGTTCTGGAATCGGACATCAATTCTGCCATGCGCCGCTTGGAGAGTACTCTGGACATTGGCTTCGCTCTTCTAGAGGGCGGTCTGTAGGGCATTTTGAACCTTCACTTCGCTCTCTCACAACGCTACTTTCATAGTGTCCACGCTCTGCTGAACGACCCCTTGGAGGGTTTCGATGATCGTTAGATCCATCCCTTTCACTAGAGGAGAGAAATATGTGCTCTTGGGATGAGTTTTACCAGGGCTCCACGGTGGGCGCAAAATGTTCTTACTTAAACCCAGACCGGATCGTTCCTGCTGGTGTTGTTGGTGACCGAATCCGAGAGATTGGTCCGACAAGAGGTTCACCTGCAAAAGACTCTTCGACGCTCAAGTCAGTAAGAGTGCTTTAAGTGTCTCGACGCTCAAGTCAGTAAGAGTGCTTTAAGTGTCTCTATCTGTGAAAAGGTAAAAAAGTATATGAAAGAAGATAACACTTCCTGCATCTTGTTCCTATGCTTATAGACCCTCCTCTAGAAGTCCATATAATTTCCTATTAAGACGAGGGACGTTGTGAATCACGAATTATCCTCCAAATCTAACCATCACCGGTCATAATGACGCATGGTAAGGTGGAACCGAGATAAGTGTGGGTGAACCTGGACTCACTATGGGGTAGGTACACCACTAAACTAATCCTCGCATTGAGGTATTTCTTGGATATGTTTGTTGTGCCTTTGCTTGAGGTTTTCCTCAAAACGACATCGTTGATAAAAGCCAGTGTTAATTCCAGTGCCAACATTATGTGCCCGCTCTAAGTCGCAGAGTCTATGCTGTAGCATTTTTCACTCGTTATATCATGTGGTGCGCTCTGAGTTCTTTCTGGTTCGCATGACAGAGTGGGAGGGTGAGTTTCAGAAATATCTCAACACCACTTATCCTTCTCTCGAGGGAGACGATCTTCTCAGTGAGCTTAGGTCCTCTGTCTATTCCAATCTTGAGCTTTGTTTCCTCTATGCTAACGAATCTAAGACGAGTAAGTATTTGAGACACCTTTATAATATTAACTTCATAAGTGCCTCTGATATTACTTCATTGCTTGTTGGTTTTCAGGGAAGGACTTCTGGATCTCACAATTAAAGAAGTTAGTGTGAGCTTCTCTACAGGGCATGAAGTAGGTTGGAACTAATGGCAAAGTGGTTTCACATATGGAAGCTTCCAGGAAAGGGTCACATTTTTTTCACTATTATGATTAGGTATGAAAATACACTTGTTGAAATTCAACAATATGTGTTCCACTTATAGCATACATACATACATACGTTGATACATTTCCACTTGTAACATACATTCTCTACAACTATGGTTAGTATATGTTCTTACCCGACCCGAGTAGGTGTCTCCCGAGGTGTTGTCGGTAGCCAAGCAGCCAATGTTGAACCCCAACCCGAGTAGAAGGCGTCTCCGCTCTTATTCACATATAGGGATTCTCCTCATTCACTACATTCCCGAAGGACACCGACAACCTCAAACATCTTTCCCAAAGCAACGCCGCATCGCCTTGCACTCCCGACTTAACCTTCGACCCTCCTAACAAAACGTTCTTCAACGACCCGCAAATGGGGTACACCATGAACAAGAAAGTCCGGAACTGGGACAAGAAGCGTGCGGAGTGGCTCAAACTCCACCCTTCGTTCTCTGCCGGAGCAAAATAAAGGGTTTTGATGATCACCAGGGCACAACCGGACCTGTGCCGAAACCCTATCGGTGACCACCATCTCCTGCGGTATTTTAAGAACAAGGTGGACTATTATCGGCTACACGCTTATGATATCTTGTACAACAACGCACTCTTAGACCCAAAGATGTTTGCGTACTGGGCCAAGTACCTTATGTTGCGGGCCGCGATGATGGCCCACCCGGAGGCCGAGTGGATCTATTGAGTTGACTCGGACGCGTTATTCACCAGACAATGGAGCTGCAATCTCATCTGAAGTGAAGAAAACATCTAACCCAGGTAGCTCAACACTTTTGAAAACTGAATCCTTGAAGGAATCAGCAAAAGTGTTTTTGTTGATGATGTGTAAGAGAAGAAGCATGTTGTGAATACAATGGAGAATGGTAATAAGAGGAATCACAGTAACCATAGGGTTTTGGCATGGGGTGGAGGGTTTGCAGGCTACTAAGCACCTAACATTGGTTCAAGAAGAGTCTTCAAAATCTTTGTTTTCTCTGTCTATTGATTCTAGAATGCAAATTTCATCAGCTGAAGCAGAGAATGAAGTTGACAGTGTAGTGCCAGCCCATGCCACAGACCACATCACACAAAGAGAAGCACAGGGAAGGCTTGCAAAGGGAGTGTAGTCAAAGCAACTAAAGTGCATCCACATGGAGTCACGAGGATAGGCCAATTTTATGAGCATTAACACTTGAAGAGATCAGAATGTATTTTTTATCTGCACCTTCGAGAGGATTTAGAAGCCGGAGTCCGGACGAGACATCAGTCATAGGTACTGTTGCAAGCTACTGAGCACCTTCGCCTTTAACAATATCAAATGCATCAGAATCACCACCCTACCTTTTTCTCACAAACACCGCTTCAATCACAAGTTTCACCTCAATCATCAATAAACCATTCGCCACCTCCTCGTCACCACCTTGCCTCCACGCTGGTCACGTACATGGAAATGTTAAGGTTGTGAATATTCTGCTAGTTTCTAATTTGCAGCACCAGAAAGTGAAGCATTTCAAATGTCGTTTCTGCCACAAGAAGTTGTCAATCGCCAGCAGCGTGGCCATCTATGCCATCCAGGTTTCAGACGTCTTGTACAGCACTAATCACGCCCTGGCCGCGTTCTCTAATTGCATGCAGCTCGGTGACACCATCTCTTGTTACGACCAAGGCCTTCAGATCCAGATCAAGTTCTGGGTGGAACTGATTCCCGCATTGGTGAAACTCGCCGATACTCGACGGCGTCGATGCTGAAGTTTTCAGGAGCATTGTTGATAGAGATGCTTGTGATGAGTATGATGCATAAAGGATTCTGTCGGCCAGTGTGTTTAATGGGAAGGAGCTCTACCAGAATATCAAAATTCTTTGAGGCTATGGTTGATGTTCTCGGGGCACATGAGATAATGGGCCTACGCTTTTTCTTGAAATTTGTTGGGTTTTTGGTGGCCAGGAAGGAGGTGGAGAATGGGGTTGTGCGGAGAATAGGGTTAGGGTTTGTGAGGATTTGATGGTGGAGCTTCTCCATCTTGTTGTGGCACTGGAGGGCGGACTTGGCGGGCTAGACGAGGTCGTGGCCGCAGCAGGCGACAAGGATAATAGCGACCTCCTCCCGCTGGTGATTTGGTTGATACATTTTTGGTTGTTGACCCTAAACCTATGCATTTCTCTTCACGAACAACATTGTTTACTTATACGATGACAATGCTCACCCAACGATAGAATTGCTGAACAAAAAGATGAGTGAACTAGTGGTTGTTAAGAAGATGGTGAATGCTTTCACCTTTGTAAGATGGCTTTGGATCCCAAAGTTAAGGGTGTCCTTAAGACCAAAATTGTATACTTTATACTTGTAGATTTGTGGCAGGAATCATGATGTAAAGAGCTTCATCACGACCATCGCCTGAGAAGAATTGTAAATAATTAATACGCCATAGGACAACAGGACTAAATTAAACCAAAGAAAAACAAATACGAGTCCCATTGCCATCACCTAGTTGTTGGTGATTGCAGCAAGAACTGTTCAAACAACTTGACTTCTTCAGGATTTGTGTTCAACGAGAATGGACATGAGTTAGGGATCGACATGCTCAATAAGGTCATTGTGAGACCATGTGCATCGAAGGCATCAAACGCCTCTGCTACATTTGTGGCAATATGCAGAAGAGGTTTTTTTCTATCATTGGTGACATCATCTTCATCGATTTTCGAGACTGCGAGGATAGCAAGGGCGATGTCATCCTTAAGTGCATGCTTGATGAGGCCAGACTCCACAAGGCTCCACAAGGCCTACGACAAGCTCCCCAACACCATGTATCTCGACGAGGGCATTATCACCAGCTTGGACGAAGAGGATGAAGCCACAACCATCATAGTTACTATCCTTGTATTTCTGTTTGCTTCCTTCCACCTTTGGAACTACAAATGTGTCTGGGAACTAGTCATTGATGTTGTCTTCATTTGGCAACATCTAATATATGGAAGGTCATACCTCTTTAAGAAAAGTTAGTGTTTTGAAGGAATTGACACTTATCAACTCAAGATTGGATAAAGATACAATATTTAAGACGCAAAATCAACCACTTATATCATCAAGCTATAATTATTTGGAAAACATATTTATAGCATGTATATGTTTTACCTATACATTAATAGAATTAGTGACAAAATATATATTCCTATTCACTCAAATCTCCAAAGGTTTTGGGCAGAGTTTAATCACACATTATAATCAATAAACATCAATTTAGAGATATGAAGCATCTAACTGAGGATGTCTATTACCGGGATATAGCATTATAATATGTTGTTTCAGCTAGATGTGGTGATCTTAGAAAGCTCACTTTAGCCCTTGTAAGCAAAACTTCATTGAAAATAAAGCATAAGGAATAATATATTCAATATAAAATTCACATTCTAATAAGCATCAAATATATTTCTCCATAATGATTTCTATATGTTAAGAATCATGAATAAATCAAAATAAATGCTATTGATTGGTAATTAATAGTGTTGTCATTAAACATCATATATTTCTCCATAATGATTTATATATGTTAAGAATCATGAATAAATCAAAATAAATGCTATTGATTGGTAATTAATAGTGTGGTAATTAATAGTGAGCTGAACCGTAATAAATTTTGGTAAATCTGACCCTTACTAAGGAGTAGTAGGTCCGTAAAGTATACATTCATTGATACACTTCCACTTGTAATATACATTCTCTACAACTATAGTTTTCTATGCTTTCAACTATGATTTCATAATTAAATAATTTAAAAAATAAAAAATTATCATAGATAAATGAACCATGTCTAAGTTAACTTTAATTATAAAAGTTCAAATTTATTGTTGTGGAGCTGAGATTATATTTTATCCTTTAAATATAAAATCATTCCAGAGATTTTTCAGTATTTTGATTAGATATTAATAACTAAAAAAGGGTGAGAGAAAATTAGTAAGAACACAAGAGTGGCGTGTGCAATGAAGTTACGTTACGTGCCTTCGCACTTCGCAATGCAAACCGCTACGTTATCCAATCACCTATTGCCAATGTCCTCATCGTCCTGCCTACTCTTCCCCATTATTTATTATCTTTTCAAATACGTTTTTTTTAAATTAACAGATAAAATTATATTGCTCTTTCTCTTAAATAATTTCTTAGGTCTCTCACCGTTTTTTTATATTTTTTATTACATGTAGAATATAAAAAAAACAAAACTTTTAAAAGGTCGTATTTTTTTATTTTTAAACAGTTATGTTTCAAATAGATTTTAATTATAATTTGTTTAGTCTATTTTTACTTTAAATTAACCATTTCTTATATATATTAATTTGAAGAAACTGAATTTGACCTGTAATCTCTCCAACAACAGATTTTTCCTAGATTTAACTTTTTTCAAGTCAAAAAGTCTCACTAAAAAATCACAACGAAAAATACTCTATCGTGGAAACGGTATTACCTTAAATTAAAAAACATGTAACAATTTAAATTTTAATGGCTATTAAAGTAAATTACATTTTTCTTCTTTATCTCTTTTTAGTTTATGCTTCTCCCTTCGTTATTTTAAAATTTTATTATAATAGGTAACGCTAAAAAAAGCTATTTTCATAAATGTTCTAAAAAATATTACGTGAATCCGACAAAAACGTCAAGAGTACCGTAATAATTTATTTTAGTTATAATTATCACTATCTCATAATAATTATAGGTTGAAAACAAATTTAAATATATTACTTTTTTTCAAATAGTTTTAAGCAAAAATAATCTTTCTTTCTCAATAATCTATTATATTAAATATCCAAAATATATTTAATTATTATATCATCATTTAATTTTAATCTATTATGTAAAATAACTTATTTAATTTTATAATAGTTGTTTAAAAATATTTATTATATGAATTTGATTTGTTAAAAATTAAAGAATTAAAATAAAGATAAAAAATAATAACAAATACTATATATTAATTATAAAATAATAATGTATAGTATTCATTAATGAAAAATAATTAAATTTATATACTCAATAACAATTACTGAATAAATTATGACTTAAAAATTGAAACTTTATTAAAATATCATATAAAATAAAATAAGAAAATTTTAATAATATATTTATTAAATTTGAAGACTGAATTAATAAGTGCGCATGTTTAATTGTTGAGTCATGTTTACCATTTGTTTATTAATTGTACTGCCAATATCAAGGTTATAGGCACATGTAGCTTGTGTCTTATTTAAATGTTGTGTCAATATCAAGTTTTCACCCAAAAGTGGATCCTACTTCCATTTAATTTTTGCCAAAAACCTCTTTACATTCCCCTTTGCACAAAGTTTGCATGCAAATGGAGACTACCTCTTAACATTATTTAAGATCACATATGTCTCTAACACATTGTAATTGACTTTTTAATGCAATTAAATTATGACCTGTTATATGTGTTGTCAACTAACACCACCAAATTCAGCCAATTAAAATTAATGTAATTAAATTAAAATATTAAAAAAAAAATAAAGAGTCTATTCTCTTTTACTACTCTAGACCTTCTCTTGGTAATTGCATAAGTTCGAGAACATGTCCCTCCCATCAAACCCCTTCAAACACATTGGCCAAGCCCTCCATAAGTCACATTATACACTTTTGAAAGTTTTTAATAATTTTGACTGGGTTTCATATTCTATTACACAAGAAGCAAAGTACTATATCCCATCTTCATCCGAAACTGAGTATCGTGCTTTAGCAACCACATGATGGGAAATTTAATAACTTGTTTTTTTGCTTAAATATCTTCACATTACACCTTGTAACATAAGGACACCAAGTCTCCTAAAGACATAGTTAATGACAACAGTTTTCATAAACAAACAAAACACATTGACATTGATTGTGATATGGTGAGAGAAAAACTTCACTTTATTTGTAAAGAAAAAAAAAATAATTCACAAATGATAATTAACGAATATTTTTAGTCAAAAAATTATTTAGTTAATTTTAATTGAGAGTGTACTATTATATATTTTATCCTATAAGAAAATTATTTCAATTTAATAAAAATAAGTTGTTTTATTGAAAAATGATATTATAAGTGCTTAAACAAGGTTCTATTATTTATATAAAAGTATACTTAATAAAACTATTTTAATCTAATAAAGATAAAAATAATAGTGAAAAATAAAAACAAAATAGTCACAAAAAGTTGCATGATATATATATGTATATATATATATATATATATATATATATGATTATATTAGATTTTGATATAATATAAATTTGTTATAACAAATCTGATTAGTTAATAAGATATACTTATATCTGTGATATCCAGATTTGATTAGGTAAGATATAATTATATTTGTTTTGAAATTGATACAGAGTTAGGTTTTGATTTTCTATATATAAGAAGTTTCACCTCACATATTAACACATTAGATTGAGAGAAATAGTCTGATATATTTTTTTCTCCTTTATATTAATGTTTGCATAACACCCTTTTCGCTATTTTCTGAGTATTGAGTGATCACTATAATTGTGTTCATCAAAGATAATTCTCAGCAGTGTGGGTGGAAAAGAGCCTTGATCACTATAATTGTGTTCATCAAAGATAACTCTCAGCAGTGTGGTCACATTAGATTGAGAGAAATAGTCTGATATATTTTTTTTCTCCTAATGTTTGCATAACACCCTTTTCGCTGTTTTCTGAGTATTGAGTGATCACTATAATTGTGTTCGTCAAAGATAACTCTCAGCAGTGTGGGTGGAAAAGAGCCTTGATCACTATAATTGTGTTTATCAAAGATAATTCTCAGCAGTGTGGTGGAAAAGAGTCTTAAAAGAGGTAATTCCTTTAACATTTTTTTGTATCTTGAGTAAAAGTTTTTTTTTTCTTTTTTTAGTATGAGTAAAGTTTTCTTTTTTTTTTGGTTTCAAAAATGTTTATGTACACTGTCTTCTTGGGAGAAGGCTAAAATATTTTATAAATCTTCAGTTTTTTTTTTTTAACTTTTTGGTTTCTACAAGTATTGCGTGATTAGATATATGATTAATTGTTTGAATAATAAAAAGCAATATGACATTATATTAGGTTGATTTTTATTGATATTAGAAGAGTTCTTTAATTAGATGTTTGACAACATGATTGAGAAAAAGTATTCCTTCTATATATGTCTATCAAGGTTTATAGTGGTGGTAATCATTCGTGTCAATATATATATATATATATATATATATATATATATATATATATAATTACATAAAATAAATATAATTTTTCAAGGAAGGAGACTAAAATACTAGTTGCAGTTATATTTATTTTTTTAAAAGTTAAAATTTTGATAAATGAAAAAAACCAAAAATTTGCTAAACCAATTTATTAAGACAGTAAGCTATTATTCAGTCAATAGTACAGAATACAATGGAGTAGTTGAGTACTTATAGAATTTTAAAGAATTTTAAAATTTTCGTCCAAAACATAATTTTTGTTTGTTCTATAGTTATTGTTTTCTGTTTATATAGACAGATATATTTCTGTTCATAAAATCTTATTTGTTTTTTTATTAATTATATTTTTTATTATTAATAAAAAGTTTATATTTAATTAACATATTCTAATAGAATTATAAGTGTTTGGAATAGGCTAAACAATAGTCTCCAACCTCGCTCTATAGTGAGTAATTAAAAACAAATATATTTTACAATAGTTCGAAAAGTAAAACTAAAAAAATAAATCTTTATATTTTGTATTAAAATATTATAATTCTGCTAGAGATGATATATGTGTTAGTTATGATATTATTTTTGACTTTCAGATTATAAAGAGTAAAGGAAAACATGTTTTGCGAAGACATGTGGATACAAATTTTGTCAAAGCTTCCAGTGAAATCTCTTGGGAGATTCTCGTGCGTGAGCAAGTACTTTCAATCTCTTATCTCTTTTGTGAATCTTCAAAATTCACCAAAAAACAATACCCATTTTCTTTTAAGCTACGGCAAACAAACACAAATCTTTCCCTCACATATCAGTTCCTGGATTGAAGATCCATTACCCTTCTTTTCTGCTGATAATATGCCAAAGCGTCAAAGCCTCATGGATCAGGTTTTGGGTTCATGCAATGGTTTGGTCTGTTTGCTTATATGGAATGATGACGGATCGAACACGTTTCACTTATATAACCCGGCCACAAAAGAACTCTTTGAAAACCAGCATTGTATGTTAAAGCCTCCTGAGAAACATAAAGTTTTTATGTTAGGGTTTGGCTATGATAATTTATGGGATACTTACAAAGTGGTAGCAATTATAGTTGGCCATCCGTATTCAGAAGAGTATCCTTTTAGATCTTTAATATGCAGTATGGACGACAGGAATGGATGGAGAGAGATTCAAAATTTTCCTGTTAATCCTACTAAATTTGAAGGTGATGCTATAATGAAAGGTGTTGGAATATATATGAAGAACACTCTTAACTGGGTGGGGTTTGAGTATGTGGATGATGATGAGGTTGATCCTACCTTTAATGATGTGGTGATTGTTTCGCTTGATCTTGTCACTGAGACATATACACAGTTGTTGCTTCCTTCTGATCTTAGTAGAGTGATTATATATGATTTCTACACTCTTACTAAAAAGCTTCATACCAATCGTGCTCCACTTATTGGAGTTTTGGGTGGTTGTTTAAGTCTTTTTCTTCATAACAGAACCACAAATCATCTAAGCATATGGCAGATGAAAGAATTTGGCAATCAAAGTTCTTGGACTCGTTTGCTTAACACATCTTTTCAAAATCTCGGAATTAGCACCACGCGATATACACACAGAGGTTTACTACCTCTGTGCATGGTTGAGAATGATCGTGACATCATCATCATTCACTTTTCATATAATGGTTTGCGAGCAATAGTTTATAATCAGAGAGATAAGACAGTGAAGTCCACAATGATTTCTCACCACATATCTTGGATCTATCCTTTTAATTATGTTGAAAGTTTAATTTCACCTATTAGATTAAAATTTTTGTGACTATTTGTTTAGCACAATTGTTTTTTTTATCTTCTTGTTTTAATTTTTTTTGCATGGTATTGAATATAATTTGTAAAAGATTGCTTTATTTTTATTTACGTGTTTGTTTTTTTTTTCTTTTTCAATTCAAATTCAATACATGATTCATCACATATCATTTTTTTCCTATCTACCTAATTATATTAATAAGTTACTTAAAATCTAAACTAATTATCTCGTAATATCAAAAAATTACTTTATCCCTTGATTCAAATGGGTGTGATTACTACAAATTACTTGTAAATATAAGTTTATTTCAATAATATTTTAAAAATGCCATAAACAAAAGAATAGATATATAATTAGGAAACAGTATAAATATTCACGTATATTTTATCCTTATTATTTTAATTTAAAAATTGATTATTTTAATTGTTAAAGGATATAATAAACACAAAATATTACTGTTTTTACTTATTTTAAGTTAATATTGTATTCAATGCTGTCAGAGGATTCTTCAAAGTAAAAGGCTAATATGTTTCTTTATACTGCTACTAAATTTGTCTTTTTTGAATTTTGAGATTTATTTCTACAATTTTTGTGTATTCACTAGTCGGGATTTTTTTTAATTAAAATTTTTTGCATAAAAGAAACCTATTACTCAGTTTCACATTAATATTTCACCTATTAAATCTCAAACACAATGCGACTCTCATGTTTGGAACTTTTCTCTAAAAGCAATGTATCATACCAAACAAAACTTGTACTGTTAAGGTAACAGCACACATCAAATAATACTCATTTATTTCTTTCTTTTTTACTTTTTTTTTTATTTTTAACTAACTTTAATTTCTATATTTTAGCTAATACATCAAATTTCAAATATAATGAAAAAAATGGTTTAACTACCACTCTTAGCCATAAAAAACAAACAATTATAATTAGTTATAATTAATAATTGATAATAGTAATCAAAAACAATATATTGATTCATCTGATTACACTTAAGGAACAAAATATATTAGTTATTATGTAACGACCAAAATAATTACCAAACACAAATTTGTTTGAATTACCGATTTAATTTTAATTGCTAAATAAAGAAAAATAAGTTAATTATCAATTTTAGTAACAAAACATGGTAATTGCATAATAATGACTGAAATAGTCACTGAAATTAAAATTATTCTGACGATTAAAATAAAATTTGTTATTAAAACAAATTAACTATTAAATTTAGCGACAGTTTGGTTCGTGTTAAATAACGACTGAACTAACTATTGAATGTAAACTTATTTTGACGACCGATTTAATTTTAATCGCTCAAATACTAATAAAAAATAATTAACAAATTAACGTGTAATTGACATGGTCGTTAATAATAACTAAAATAACAACTAACTTTGTAAAACCATTAAATGATTATTATGGATATTATTAATATTAATTAAAAAAATATCATCAATAACAAAAATGGTATAAAAGTTATAAGAATCTATTCAATGTGATAATTTGTAGTGTTGTTTACTTTTTTAAAATTTATTATTATTATTATTATTATTATTATTATTATTATTATTATTATTATTATTATTATTATTATTATATATTAAGGATGATACACGTGATTAGTCAAACAAATAAATTTTTCTTTTCGTTAATTCTTTTAAATTCATAATTATTTACACCGAGTAAAACCTAAAAAAGTTAGTATATGATATAATTATATATTTTGTTAGTAAATAAATTAATTTTTCTTTTTATAAATCTGAGTTTATAATCTTATCACCTAAATATCATAGACCAATGTATAGTATTATTCAACACAATGTATAGTATTATTTAACATGAGGTTACTACAATAAATATTCTAAAATAAAATAAAATAAACATAAGACGTTGAAAATGGTGCTCCATCACTAATTTAGAAAAAGAATACCAAATAGAGAAACTCCCATGTACATTCTAAAACAGCTTGCAAGTTGCATGTAATTAAATCGTTTATTACAGCAAAACTTTAATACAATATATATTTAATTATTTCATTTTCATACCATTAATAACATAACATAAAATAATTGTTACATGAGAGTTTTTGAAGACTAACAAGTTAATGGATTGAACAGTAAAATATGTGAAGTACTCTAAATACAAACAATTTTTAATATAATAAATAAGTTATTACAAGAATTTATATAATGACTTGTTAATTTGGATTTTTCTCTATTGGTTTTTTTATTCATGTAGGTAACTTGGATGTGTTGTTTTTTGCAATTAAGTCACTATTAAAGGAAATTATAATTAAGTAATTCTAACGTTATTAGAAAAAAACAAACACTTACTTTCAAAAAATTAGTTCTGGAATTTTCTTCCCGATCTTGAAAATAGTTTCAGAAAACCTTGCTCCATAACTCATTTTATACGAAAAATCAATTTCGGAATGAGGTATTTTAGAACTATCCTTCGGATCTGGAACTATTCCTTTAATATGTTTGCGGCCAAAATATATAAAAAGAGAGTCTCATGAACTGTTTGTTGGATGATAAACAATGTCATTTATTTCTTATTTCTTTTAGTCTGTCCTAGTATGCTTTATTAGGTTTTGATATTTTCAAACCCATTCTCCACCAAATCACACAACCCTTGCCATCTAAGTATTGTCTTTACCTTATGCTTCACCAATCATACTTGTATTAGTAAAAATTGGTAAAAAAGGTTGAGAAAAAGAAATTAAAGGTACTAATGTAATATTGTCCAAAGAATTAATGGCTTTTGATACCAATTTATTGAAAGGAGAATGTAAAAGATAATTTAAAAATAACAAATAGACTTGTTCTTTATTTTCTCATTAATTAAAAATAAATAAATATCCATATTTATAGACTTATAAAGAAACTAACTTCAAAAACAATTTCACTCCACTAACTTAGTTGTTCATAACCAATTAAAATAACTTAATTGTTTGTAACCAATTAAAATATTCTAACAATTTGATCACATTTTTCTACTCTTACCCATTTAAATTAATTCTCAACTTTTTTTCCCTCACTTTTTGTGTTAGTGCATCATTGGGATTATAGTTTTCTCGATAATGCTTAAATACCTTATTGCTTTTATGTCTTTCCGCGACAGTTAGTCGCACCTCTTCCATTATCACACCACTATAATAATATTATGTTAGCTAATATACTAAACAACACGTACCACTTCATCATTAGTGCTATTGGAAATTTCACCGAAAGCTCCAATAAAGATGCATTATAAATGATATTTATTCAGCCTTCAAAATCCACTGGAATATGGCCGGGATGAGTGTTTCTTCAACATTTATATCTTTCCTTATTCTGCTGGCAATGGCCTTTTCTTTCTTTGCACAGCTTACTCCAGTTGCAGCAGGTTTGTCTACCTCTTTCAGATATTCAAACATATGTATGAACAGCATGTATTTAAAATTGTCGTTAGTGTTTGGTAGATGATGAATTAATTAGTCCTTGTCAGTGTTTACCACGTAAAGTGAAAGTACATTTTCTTGAATTTAGAAGCATGTGTATCTTCAACTGTTGATAACATGTTGCGATCTTCATTTGCAGATCTTAAAGTGAGAAAATTGGGTGCCATGGCAAGTCGACCTCCTTCACCTGGTCGTAATCCAGCTTGGGGTACGTAGTTTTGCTCCTCCAGCCATTTAAATTTTCATTTTATTGGATCATGCATGACCATGTTGAATGAAGCTAGAATTTTTTTTATATATATAGGTTTAGGGCATTAGGTTGTGCACTTGCATATTGAATGCAATATTAGGAATATAATGAATAGAGGGTTGAATTATTTATGTGTAGTTATTATTAGTGCAACATATTATGCAGTGATCTGAAACTGACTCACTCTTTGTTTTGGTTTTGTGCACGTGACGCTGGTAGGACTTGTTCCCTCTGCTAGAAGACGCTCGTTGCTGGTAGACACTTCTGTTGTTTTAGATGGTCAGCTGCGTTAAATAGTTCCTTCTTTAGATGTTCCCTGTCTAGGGACGGTTTAATAACGTCCTTATATCTTCAACTGCAAATAACATCCTGTGATCTTAATTTGCAGATCTGAAAGTGAGAAAATTGGGTGTCATGCCAAGTCCACCTCCTTCACCTGCGCATAATCCACCTTTGAGTACTTTTCCTCCTTGGCATAGTTTTCCTCCTCCAACCATTTAAATTTTCATTTTCTTTCATCATGCATCACCAAAAAGCATGTTGAATCAAGCTAGCGTTGGTTCTCATTTTGTTAATCAATAGGGGCTTGGATTATTCTTGTCTAGTTATTGTTTGTGCAGCATCTTAGGCAGTGAAATGAAACCAGCTCACTGTTCGGTCAGAGGGTTCTGGAATTCTTCTTCTTCTGGTGTTTAGTCTGTGGGGATTATCTGTGTTTTGTAATGTCAGCTTTGGATTGGTTTGGGGTTATGAACGTTGTTATCATAGTTTTTTAATGATGGGTTTGTGTTGTTGCACCACTTTAATATATAATTATCTTTTTTTTTGGAAAAAAATAATAGATTTTGATGAGAAAAAATATTAGATTTTATTGAAAATTTCATATTGAATAAAAACGAGACTTCTCAATAGTTTATAAACAAATGTAAACTTTATTTTACAAACCGATTTAGTAAAGTTGAATTAAATTTAAAATTTATTTTTAATATGGTATCAAAATTTCTTATAACAAATTTATGGAACTATGAGGTCATTCAAGTTGTTATTGAACCACTCTTTTATTTATTTATATATATATATATATATATATATATATATATATATTATTATAAAATTTATATCTAGGTTATACGTGATCTGCTTCAAATAAAATCAATCTGATCTTTCATTAGAATTTATCTTAAAAAAAATTATGACACTTAACAATTATTGATAAAGAGAGTGATAAGGTACTTTCTAACAAAAGAGACCTCAAGTTGCGTGCTGAATGAATTTTAGTTATTGATAAGAAATATTAAATCATGAATCTTTAAATATATATTTGTCTTACGAAATGGTAAATAACAATATAAATTTGACTGACACAAAAGTAATTTTCTTTTATCTCAGGTACAAGATATTAAAAACGTGTTCCATCACCAATTTACCAAAGAATACCAATGAAGAAACTCCCATGTACTTTTTAAAACTGCTTGCAAGTTGGATATAATTCTAACGTTATCAGAACAAAAAAATTCTTTGATATGGCCGTGTAGTTATTCTGTCTTTGGAGTATACTCCTACTACTCTCTTTCTGTGTAAAACTTTGCTCATAAAAGAATCAACATTATGACACTATTAAATAGTTTTGTTATTCAACATATAATAAGATTGTTAAGAAAATTGGGGAAAAATACTCAAGTTATAAATAACTTCATATAATTAGCAATAAGAGAAGGCCTTTGTTCTTGATGCAATTTGAAAAATAACAAAACAATACAACCCCAGAAAATACCACAATTAACTATTATCAGTAAAAGAATATTATAAGGAAAAATATCATCAACAAAGTTAATAAAATAAGAAACTACAATGTTTTCGATGCTAAACAACATAGGTAAAATTAATACAAATGAGTTAAAGCCGATGATGATGCTTAGAAAAAACAGAAAGTGGATTTCGACTAAACTAGGCCCAATAGGGTGGAAAATAAACTTGTACCTAAACTGGCCCAAAATACTTATTTGTTCAAAACTAAATTTTGAAGAGAAATGCAATTAAATAAAGACAAAAAGTAAAATAGAATAAAAAATAACTAAGACATATTATATTTTTTAATCTAATTATTATTATTATTATTTATTTTGGTTCACTACTTCTGTCTTGATTGAGAAAAAATAAAAATAAAAGTTAATTTAATGACCAAATATTAATTACATATTACATACTTAAATTAAAAGAAAACTACGAATAAAGATAGAAAGTAACTTTTTTAAGTTGTTAATAAAATAGTTTCATCTTAAATTTTTTTATATACTATTAGTGTATTTAGTAACTATTTTTTAATGACAGCATATTTTATAATTTTTCCTTCATAAAACTATTTTTAAGAATTTTTATTAATATGTCATTTCTACCAATCTATCTTTTTATTTTAATTTCAATATTTTTAAAAAAAATTCAATTAAATAAAATAGCCTTCTATCACGATACAGAGTATTCATTATAAATTTAAAAATATAATGTATTCATTAAAAAAATCATTTATTACAAATCTAATTATAATATAATGTATGTCTTTAAAATATTTATTTATTATAAATTTTAATCATAAAATTATTTATATCATACCTTGCTTGTACTGAAAATATGAATTTCCCCTCTAATCAAATTGAATCTGAAAACTTGGAAAACCTCTTGAATTCCGCTTCTAAAATGTTCTTTTTTTTCAAAAATTAATAATATCTTTTCATATTAGATCCTTCATTATTGGTGCCAACACTAATCCAACCATGCAGTACAGTCAAAAACGAACAATCCATGCTGAAATTAGGGTTCACACTTAATACTTTGATTCATTATTTTATATATTTGAATAAAGTTTAACTAATAATTAAAATTTATTAAAACATTTATTACTAAGTGGAATTTTAAAAAGTAATCTAAAGTACATTATAAAATTGGCTTAATTCTAAATTTAGTCTCTAAATTTTATAAAATTCACAATTTTAGTCCTAAATTTGATAAAATTTTTAATTGAGTAAAGTTTCTTTTAATGAAAATCTCATAAAAACTCACTTTTAATTATTTTTTTTTATAAAAGACTGAAGAAAAGAAATCACGAAAAAGATGAGAACAGAGACAAAGCGAGTAAAGACAAAAATAAAGAGTAGAAAAATGAAGCGAGTGGAGACGGGAGCAAGGATTAAGGAGACTAAGGGAGTGAAAGACACGGGAATAGGAAAACTAAGGGAGTGGAAGAGAATGGAGAGAGATGAAGCTTTGGGAAGAGAATGGAATGAATGAGGGTAAAGCTTTGACTTTTCAAGATTCAGAAACAAAATCATATTTGTCCCGCTACCAAATGATCCTACTGTTTTTGACAAAAATATCAAGTGTCAAATGAGAATTAAAATCCCAAAAAGTATCAAAATAATATTATTCTTTTCAATTTTAGTCTCTAATTTTTTTCTCTATAAATTTAGTTCATTAAGTTTTAATTATCGATGACCTTGGTTTATTTATGCAATTTTGAATCCTCTATTACTTATTTAATTTTAGTTTTAAAAAAGTTACCATCCCCAATTTTGAAATTATTATCTTCTTGAATCCAATAAAAGAAGTTACAAGTACTGTTTTCTCATAATCTTACCATAGGAAACCAATATTATAAGTATTTAAAATTAAAAAATTAAAATTACGGAAAAAAAATTAAGAAAACAAAATTACGTAAAATCTAACGAAAGGATTATAATTAAGCTTATAAAAGTAAAATGCACACATAATTATATTTTTAATAGAAATATCAACATTTAGGAGATTTCGTATCAATAGTCTAAAATTATCCCATATATATAACTGTATTTTTCTTATGTTATTTTTCAATTTTTTTTTATTTCTACGGAATATGACATCAAACTTACACACTTGATGTAAATTATAAAATAAATTACATTCTTAATTATGGATTCTTAACTGACTTCAAAATGTCTAATGTCTAATCAATTACAGTTAGATGTTTTTTCATTTCTATAACTGATTATAGTTTTGGTCATACCAAACATTACCAGGAAGTTTCCTTTAACAATAGCTGGATTTTATTTTTCAGGTTCGTCCTTCATTTAGATAATTTTTTAATTAGAAGCGGTCAAATTAAAATATTTTTTTAAGTAAATTTGGATTCAAATTATTTTAACTAAAATATAATTGGAATTTGGCATATGATAAAAATATATATATAAATTAAATAAGAAAATATTACAACTGATTATTTTTAGATTCTTAAAAGATTGATAAATAATCAATATTATAATATGGGGAAGCAAAATTAAAAAGAAAAACAAGTTATTTTTTCTGTTCATTCTTGCTTCAAAAACTTGCTCGCTTTATTATCATCATTGACCTACTTTTCTATGGGAAAGTTCCCAGAATGCTCAAATGGAAGCAAGCAAACTTTGCTTTGGTAACTATGAAGCAGAAGTTGTATAAATTGGGTTTGGGTTTCAGCATTCAACACACATAAATTGGGATGGCTAGGATCACTCTTTCTTCTATGTCTCTCTCTTTGTTTATTCTCCTCATAATCACCTTCACTTTATTCACACAACCAATTCCAGTCAGTGCAGGTTTGTTAATTATCCAAATTTACAGAAAATATTTCACTTATATATTATTATTTGATTAATATCTGTAAAGGTTAAGTATTTAAAAGTGAGTTTAAATTTCATATTAATAAAAATAAAAAAGTTATAAGAGTAAAGATACGAACATATTATATTAAAATTGTGAATAAGACGATATCAATTTCTTGTGTAAGTGGATTAAAATCTTATTAAAATTTCCCTACTTACCATCACTTAATGCATAGTATGATATAAAAGGATTTGTACGTAGAAATAATTAAATTTGATTGAAACTTATGTATATTTTAATATGTAGATTTGAAGATGAAGTATGCAGATTTGAAGATGACGTCCGGTATAAAACCAAGTCCACCACCTCCTCCCCGTACACGTCCTCCAATAAATGTTAAACCCATTGTTCGGTCAGCTCCACCTCCAATTTCAATGGGATAAGATCTTGAATTATGAATCATCTATGGTCCTTCAACTACTTTGTTTATTTCACTTCTTTAAACCATTGAGTTATATGAATAATATAAATAACATAATAAAAGTTTATTCAAATTAGATCAAAGTAGGAAAGAAAGTATTGTATATGTTGGCTGTCTTTGGTAACAATAACTTGTTGTAATTCCTCCTCATTCAATAAAAGTATACTTAATTCACTTGAAAACAGTTAATATTACTTAATTTTACTATAATATTTGCAAAATAACAATTAAAACGATATGTTTAAATGTAACTTAATATCAAGAATACAAAGTAAGCATTGAAAATAGAATATTTTCAATTATTTTGAAAGGTATTTTGCTTGACATCGTTAATTAGAGAGAAAATAATTAAAATTTGTTTATTTTTTTCGAGTCTCATAGGTTAAAAAAAAGAAAACTCATGTTAAATGGACAAAGTTGATTAGCATCCTTTGAATATTATATCAATTTCATTAAAAAAATTGTACTATTTCTTAGAATTTGACATCAAGAATTAAAAAAAAAGCTACTAAAAATAAAATATTGATTAATTGAAAGGTATTTTGGAAATGGTCTCGTTAAATAAGGTAAGATTAGTTAAATTTTCCTGTATTTAACCGGGAGTGTATGAGAGTACTTAGATTTATATCTCTAAAATTATTATTCTTTTTATTTAGTCTCTTAGTAATAATAATAATAACATATACTTATGGACCAAAATAAATGAGTTAGTTTTAATTCATTTCAAGTTGAACAAATTAGTTTTAGTTCATTACAACTTGAACAAATTAGTTTTAATTCATTACAACTGCTCATCCTTTGAAAACAGTTGAACAAATTACAAGTTATGTAAAGTCTTAAATGTATTTTAATCATATAAGACATAAAAAAAATTAACTAATTTTTTCATTATCTCTTCTAAAATATTTTTATTTTTATTTTTATAAATTTATATTAGGTATCAATATGAACTTTAACATCTCAGTTAGACTGATACTTCAAAGATTAATAATCATATATGATACATGAAATATATTATTAAAAAAAATAAAATAAAAATTATGAGAGATTGGGTCGAATTCATGATAAGAAAATATAATAAATACATTCCAATCAAATTAAATAAAACAAAAAAAATAGAATTAATACTTATTATGATAAAAATATAATTTAATAATAATAAATAAATCATCATATTATTTAAAATCTAATTTATTTTCGAGTCACAAATAAAAATTTTGAACTCAGTTTTTTTACCAATCTTTATACACTTTTAAAATAAGAAACAATAATTTTTTCGATGCTAAATAACAAGTAAAATTAATACAAATGAGTTAAAGCTAATAGTGATGCTTAGAAAAAAGAGAAAATGGATTTCAACTCAATTAGGCCAATAGGGTGCAAAATAAAATTTATACCTAAACTGGCCAAAAACGTATTTGTTCAAAATTAAATTTTGAAGAGAAATGCAATTAAATAAAGTAAAAAAATAAAAAATAACTTAAACAAATATGTATTCGTTGGAATTATGGTGGTTAAATAACACAAGAAAGAAAGAAAAACATAGTTGATGGTTTGGAGCCACCAACAAAGTTTATTAATTTGGGAAATTTTTAAAGATTCACTTTTATTGAAAATTGGTCTACAAAAAATAGATAGGCTCACCAACCAGTGATAAAATAATCGTACTACACCCCTGATGCTTCCACTAAATAAAATTGGTTATCTTATAATCAGTTATGCATTTTCTAATAAATTTGAAAACATATTTTTAAATAAAATTAAAAACTTAAAGGAAAAATAAAAAAAATATTTTGAAAATATAATTTTATTTTTTCTTAATTTACTAGTTAAATGAGTTACTTCTAGAACAATTAATTCTGAGGATTTTCCACCTGCTTTTGATTAAATTTAAGGACCAAATATTTATTACTTATTAGATACTTAAATTAAAAGAAAACTACGAATAAAGATAGAAAGTAACTTTTTTAAGTTGTTATTAAAATAGTTTCATCTTAAATATTTTATATAATAATAGTGTCTTTAGTAACTATTTTTTAATGACAGCACGTTTTATAACTTTTCCTTCACCAAAATATTTTTAAGAATTTTTATTAATATGTCATTTCTACCAATTTATCTTTTTATTTAAAATTTGTCAATAAATAAAATAGCCTTCTATTACGATATATAGTTTATTCATTATAAATTTAAAATATAATGTAAATTCAAAAAAATCATTTATTACAAATCTAATTATAATATAATTTATGTCTTTAAAATATTTATTTATTACAAATTTTAATTATAAAATTATTTATACCATACATTGCTTGTACTGAAGAAACTAATCAACTTGAATCTGAAAAACTTGGAAAACCTCTTGAATTCCCCTTCGAAATACTTTTTTTTTTTTTCAAAATTAATAATATCTTTTGATTTTAGATCCTTCATTATTGGTGCCAAGAATAATTCAACAACGCAGTACAGTCGAAAACATTATTGGTGCCAAGACTAATCCAACAAGGCAGTACAGTAAAAAAACAAACAATCCATTCTGAAATTAGGGTTCACACTTAATACTTGACCTTCAATTATTTTTATGGTTTAAAATTATTTGTCATTAAACGTAACTTTTTTAATGTTATACTAAAATTGATTTTAAGGTTTGAAATTTAAAATTTGTAAATAAAAAATGTGATTAAAAAAGAGATTATGTTAAAAATATTTTCTCATTTTGTTAACAAAAATTTATTAACAAAACCTATGGATAAGAGAAAAAAAAAATATTTTTTAACATATTTCTTTACACAATTTTATATTATTCTCTTAATTTATGAAAAATCATAAAATTATGTAAGTTTTACTCCTTGATAATGAATTTCATTCATTATTTTATAAGTTTTGAATAAATTTAACTAATAATTAAAATTTATTAAAACATTTATTACTATTTTAAAATACGTGGAATTGTTTAAAAAATAAAATATAAAGTACGATTTCGTGATATAAAATTTGCTTAATTCTAAGTTTAGTCTCTAAATTTTATAAAATTTACAATTTTACTCTCCAAATTTTATAAAATTTGCAATTTTAGTCTCTAATGTTTTTTCTCTATAGGTTTAGTCCATTAAGTTTTAGTTATCCATGGCCATGGTTCATTAACTTTTTTATATGCAATTTTGATCTTCAATATTTAATTATCTATTACTTGTTTAATTTTAGTTTAAGAAAATTTCACCATCCCCAATTTTGCAAATATTATCTTCTTCAATCAAGTAAAAGAAGTTACAAGTATTACGTGTTTTCTCCGAATCTTACCATCTGAAACCGATATTATAAGTAATTAAAAATTAAAATTATGGAAAAACTTAAGAAAACAAAATTAAAAATTTTGTAAAATCTAAGAAAAAGATTATAATTAAGTTTATAAATTTAAAAGGCACATATAATTATAATTTTTAATAGATATATCAACATTTAGGAGATTTAGTATGGATAGTCTTAAATTAACCCATATAAACGTATTTTTCTTTTTATTTGCTTTTTAGTTTTCTTATTTCTACCGAATAATATGAGAATCAAACTCACACACTTTGATGTCGATCTTAAAATAAATTACATTCTTAATTTACAGATTCTTAAAGTAGCAAAATTTATCTTCTCCACGAGCAATTATGCATCAGAGCTTAAACTCTGAACGTGACTTCAAAATGTCTAATCAATTACAGTTACATGGGCTTTTCTTTCTTCATTTTTTTTTTCAAATAACTGATTATAGTTTTTGTCATATGTAACATTACCACGAAGTTTCCTTTATAATAGCTGAATTTTATTTTTCAGGTTCTTCATTTAGACAATTCTTCAATTAGAAGCGGTCAAATTAAAATATTTTTAAGTAAATTTGGACTAAAATTATTCTAACTAAAATATAATTGGATAAAGAATATTACAACTGATTATTTTTAGATTCTTAAAAGATTGATAAATAATTAAGATTATAATATGAGGATGCAAAATTAAAAAGAAAAACAAGTTATTTTTTCTGTTCACTTTAGCTACATAAACTGCTCGCTTTCTTATCATCATTGACCTACTTTTCTGTCGGAAATTTCATGGAAAGCTCAAATAGAAGCAAATTTTGTTCTGGTAACTATGAAGCAGAAGTTGTATATTAAATTGGGTTTGGGTTTCAGCATTCAACACACATAAATTGGGATGGCTAGGATCACTCTTTCTTCTATGTCTCTCTCTTTGTTTATTCTTCTCATAATCACCTTCACTTTATTCATACAACCAATTCCAGTCAGTGCAGGTTTGTTTCTTTCATCGAATTTTCCAAATTTATAGAGAATATTTTATCAGTATATTATCATTAGTAATATAATTAAATTTGACTGAAACTTATGTATATTTATATTGACATGATGAGAACTTGTTTTAATATTTAGATTTGAAGATGAGAAAGTTGGGTGTAAAACCAAGTCCACCACCTTCTCCCCGTCCAGGCCCTTCAACAAATGTTAAACCCCCCATTTTTCGGTCACCTCCACCTCCAATTTCAATGGCATAAGATATTGAATTATTAATCATCTATGGTCCTTCAACTACTTTGTTTTTCATCATGTATTTCACTTCTTTATACTATTGAGTTATATGAATAATATACATAACATTATTATGTCAAAATTTGATTCCAAGTGCAAATTAGATTCAAAGGAGGAAAGAGTACTATATTTTGGCTGTCTTTGATAACAATAAGTTGTTTTAATTCCTCCTCTTTCAAATAAAAGTATACTTAATTAACTTGAAAACAGTTAATATTACTTATTTTTACTATAAGATTTACCAAATGAAAATTAAAAAATATCTTGAAGTGTAACTTAATATCAAGAATACAGAGTAGGCATTGAAAATATAAAATATTCTCAATTTTGAAAGGTATTTAGATGACATCATTAAATAAAGAGAAAATAATTAAAATTTATTTATTCTTTCGAGTCTCATAAGTAAAAAAAGTAAAAAACAAAAAAAACAAAAACTCATGTTAATTCTTACAAAATATTTAATTACTCATCCAAATTATTTTTCTAATATTTTAGAAGTTAAAACACAATTTTCTTTTTAATATAATTAGATAAATGTCAAAATTATTAACATTTTTAGTAAGTTATTAAGTATATTTTTTCAACAATATTATCCTAAAACCGTGTTGAAACAATTTAATGATGATTCTAATGATAATTGTCCACATATTATTGATTTACCACAACAATTAATTTTAAAACTATTATTATTATAAGTTTTGTTCAACTTACCTTAATGTCGTATTTTTTGTTTCTTTGGTCTCTTAATAATACATGTTACTTTTCTATCGTCTTTCCATTTATTGATGGTAAGAGTGCCTATGGACAAAGAGAGTGTGCATTGTCCAAGTCTCTCATTTTTATGAATTGTCATATCTCTGTCAATTGTCAATTGCCTAGGTTGGTTTTCTCTATATTTACATCATTAATGTTTTTATTTATTGTAGAAATGAGAAATGTTTAGTATGTATATATGGTAAGACATGAAATTTGTTGTGTTTTAGGGAAATAAATATTGAATTGTTACATTACCTGTCCATTTTTATTTCACCTAAAATTAAAATGATAGTAAACTAGATAATGAAAATAAAAAGGAATGGCAAAACCAATAATAATTAATTGAGTTTTGAACAAATATTGTAACTTATAAAATGCTTAATCACTACTCCAACTTAACGTTGTTTACATTAATATTGATAAATAGAAAAAAGAATAAGAGAGGATAAGAAAGAATAGAGAGAGAAGGGAGAGAACAAAGACAGTGAAAAGTAAAAAAGATACATGAAGAAAAGGGTAGAAACAAAATAAGAGAAGAAGAAAGAAGAAAAATAAGTACAAATAATCAAAGAGAAAAATGAGGAAAAGAAACACATTTCTTTTATTTTTTAGAATTTAAAATTTTTTAAATAAATATTAGGTGTTTACAAGTTGCAAGTTAAGAATATTGATAATCTGTTTTTTAATTATTCTATTATTTTTTTATATAGAATTGATTTTGAAACATTTTTCTGGATTTTGTAGATTTATCTTTTATTGATTTCATTAATTTCACTAAAGTTCCTTTTAGTACGTAGTCTTTTTATTTGTTTAGTTAAAATCATTACCTTTTTTATATGAATGATTTCAAAAATGAGATATTTTACCAAATTTTAATAAGTTATTAACATAAATATTACTTTACATATTCTTAAAAATTGTATTCGAATTTAGATAATTTTCTCAAAAAGATATGTAATTACATTTTAGATTGTTTTTTTTATTATGAAACAGTTTGGTATTTAGCATTATAATTGAAAAAGTCTTATCTCCTGTGTAATTCTTTTATGCTCTTAAATTTGGTTGATTAAAGTTAACACTAATAGAAGTATTAGAGGTGCTTCTAGTTTTGTAGCATGTGAAGATATTTTTAGGACAATTGTAATAAATATATGGATAACTTTTATATTTTTTTATATTCAACATGCTTTTCATGTTAAAGTTTTGAATGTCATTTCTTATTATTGAATATGCTCAATTAAAGATTTTTTAAAAATTTAGATTGGAGTATAAATTTTCTTTGCTTTCTTTTCATATCATTCATCAAATTCTTAAAAAAATAGATTATATATATATATATATATATATATATATATATATATATATATATATATATATATATATTGATTGTGATGTTATGAAGTTTAAGGTGACTATTTTTGTATGAAGAGTAATAGCTATATAGAGATTGGTTAACTTAACGTGCAAAATAGGTTAACTTTATTTGTTTTTCTACTTCGTATTTAGTTAAACTTTTTTCATTATATGTTTAAATTTTTGTTTTAAGTAGGTTTTTTTTCATTGTAACTTCCATGCCTTTTGTTATTGTTCTTTTATTTTTCTTTAGTATATTTTTTTAAAATTTTATAAGTAAATTGAAAATTAAAAATCAAAATTATGGAAACAATTAAGAAATCTAAAAACAAATATTATAATTAAGTTTATAAAATTAAAAGACACACATAATTATATTTTTAATAGATATATCAACATTTAGGAGATTTAGTATCAATAGTCTAAAATTAACCCATATAAACGTTTCTTCTTTTTATTTGTTTTTCAATTTTCTTATTTCTACCGAATAATATGAGAATCAAACTGATCTTAAAATAAATTACATTCCTATTTACAGATTCTTAAAGTAGCAAAATTTAGCTTCTCCAAGAGCAACTATGCATCAGAGCTTAAACTCTGAAAGTGACTTCAAAGTGTCTAATCAATTACAGTTACATGGTCTTTTCTTTCTTTCGTTTTTCTTTTTCAAATAACTTATTATAGCTTTTGTCACATGTAACATTACCACGAAGTTTCCTTTTATAGTAGGTTCTTCATTTAGACAGTTCTTCGATTAGAAGCGGTCAAATTAATATATTTTTAAGTAAATTTGGATTCAAATTATTTTAACTAAAATATATTTGGAATTTTGCATATGATAAAAAAAATGAATTATATAAGAAAATATTACAACTGATTAATTTTAGATTCTTAAAAGATTGATAAATAATTAATATTATAATATGGGGATGCAAAATTAAAAAGAAAAACAAGTTATTTTTTTCTGTTCATTCTTGCTACAACTTGCTCGCTTTATTATCATCATTGACCTACTTTTCTATGGGAAAGTTCCCAGAATGCTCAAATAGAAGCAAGCAAACTTTGCTTTGGTAACTATGAAGCAGAAGTTGTATAAATTGGGTTTGGGTTTCAGCATTCAACACACATAAATTGGGATGGCTAGGATCACTCTTTCTTCTATGTCTCTCTCTTTGTTTATTCTTCTCATTCTCACCTTCACTTTATTCCTACAACCAATTCCAGTCAGTGCAGGTTTGTCTCTTTCATTGAATTATCCAAATTTATAGAAAATAGTTTACTTCTTTATTATTATTATTATTATTTATTTAATATATATATATATATATATATATATATAAATGTTAAGTATTTAAATGTAAGTTTAAATCTTATATTAAATAAAAATAAAAAGGTTAGGTAATATATATAAAACAAGAAATTTAAATATATTATTTTAAAATTTTAGATTAAAGACAGTATTAATTTTTTGTTTGTATTAAATTCAAGTCTCAGCGATCTCCTCGCCATCCATTATTATTAATGTATAGTATAATATAAAAGAATTTGTATATAGTAATAATTAAATTTGATTGAAACTTATGTATATTTTATATTGACATGATGAGAAGTTGTTTTAATATGTAGATTTGAAGATGAGAAAGTTGGGTGTAAAACCAAGTCCACCACCTTCTCCCCGTTCAGCAACAACTTTTAAACCTC
>Ga0209489_102140_pt1 | contig 40433 bp, 15 predicted proteins | sample SiratrowhiteBW_FD_187527 | JGI IMG/M metagenome (GOLD analysis project Ga0209489, IMG submission 187527) | Root nodule microbial communities of legume samples collected from California, USA - Siratro white BW (SPAdes) (version 2) | ecosystem: Host-associated > Plants > Roots > Nodule | place...
TATATATATATATATACATATACGTATATATATACGTATATATATATATATATATATATATATATATATATATATACATATATATATATATATATATATATATATATATATATATTAAATTTGAGTTTTTCACCTAACTTCGTAATTTAAAATTCATAAATGTTTTATTTTATTTATTTTATTTTTACTGATAAAAAAAATCAATTTCACCTGAACTATGAGAATGTAGTGTTTGCAATCTAAATTTTAAGTACAAATTAAATCAAGCTTGTTAGATGTCATTTTAGAAACCAAATTGAATTCAGAACTCCATTCATCTTATAATCAAATAACTTTTGTTGCATTAGCCATAGTTTATTATCCATTTCTACCATTCAAACCCATGTTATAAAATGTATAACTTAGGCTCTAAATTTTAAACATGAATTGAATGAGTCTTTTTATCTAATTTGATCATGGTTGTAGCTTATTCTTCAAACACTTAAAAAAAAAAAAAAAAACTTTACTTTTTCTAGTTTGTTATCTATCACTTTACTTTTCTTTTATCAAAGTATCATTTGAAAAGTTTTGTATTTTTAATAAACTTTGAAAGAAAAAAAAAAAGGTAAGATTGATAAGTTTTTAAAAGTAAAAAAAAAAAACTAAAAGCTGAAAAAAAAAATCGTTTATAAAAGTTCAAAACCTTAAAACTATAGATCACCCCCAAACACGGCATAAGACAATTGCCTCAATCAATCTATCCCACATATCAGCTTTAATCTTATATAGAATTTAAAAGCAAATCAACAATAACAACCATTAATTATTACTAATAATATTAGTAATGCATACTTGGAAAATAATATAATAATTTTATATGGTTTAATATCGTTCAAATATTAGTTTCTTCTCTTAACATTTCTCTCGCTATTTTTAATTTTGAATTGAATCAAGATCATTAAACATTTAAATGTTTTTCAAAATAATATATTATTTTTTAAATCTGTAAAAAATTTGTTCTTTTACTTTCATGCATTCAAATAAAAAAGAAAAAAACAAGAACGGTTTGATGTTGTAAACATCAAATCTTAATAAAATAAACGGATTGATTTTTTTTTATAAGAGAGATTCAATATATTTATATTTGAAGAGTTATTTCGAAACTGCTCTTACTTATTCAAACTAATGGTACATACCTATCCACATTGATAGAAACAAATGTTAGAAATAGACAATGGAGTGAATAAAAATAGAAAGAACATATGCAATTTTTTGTAAAACCTAAGTCATTTGACGATTGGCATAATAGCGTATAAAAGTTTAATGTTGAGTCATTTAAAATTTTGCAATTTGTCCTATTTATATAAAATCTACTTAAAATCCTTTAACTATCTATTTTACACATATATCACATCGATAAATTGATGCTCTTATTTACATCATTGTATGTATTGCATGTACTAATAATTGGTCTTTTGAACGAATGAGTTGTCATTTTGCACGTCAAATGATTGTATATACTATGTGTGCAAATAATTATTTCTATACGTTCAGGTAATTGTAACTTGGTAACTCAAATTATTTTCACTTACTAAGCTTTCAAATTTGAATCACCTTTCTTTCGAACTTCTTTATACTTCTTTGTCATCTCACATTTTTCTTCAAATCAACTATATCCAAAATTATTTTGAATATGTATGTGAATTGCTACTTGTTCGAATAATGGTACATGTTTGAATTTGAATAAAATAATATTTTACAAAACATTCATCTCTTTTAAATGAGTCAAACATGCATTATGTGGGAGATGAGGTTTGTGGGTTTGCACTCATCAAGTTTTATGGGAGATGATGTGTTTATCTTAACAGAGATGAGAAGAGATCAATTTTATGGAGGATGAGTTAGTGTCACACATGTTATTAATTCAATACAATATACCATCAAATAAGAAAAGTTTAAGTATAAAATTCATGAGGCATCAATTTAGACTTGACTTCAAGACAAATTAACACTTTTTACAATACCTTTAGACTTTAGCTCTTATATGAGGTCAATACAACTTACTCTTTAACATGCTTAGAGTTTTATCTACCCCAAAAGGGTCCATGAGACCCCCTTTATGACACTTTTACACAAGAAACTTTTTGACAGATCCTTGAAGCATACAAAGTTTTCCTTCATGAAAAATATACCCCTCAGACAAATAGAATCCATCAAAAGGTTTCTTGATACAAGATGTAAAAATGGATGAAAAATAATTATCATGCTCATACAATTCCTTTATGTTGTCAAAACCAATAATTTGAACTCCAAGAGAAACTAATAATGTATGTCACCTAGACAAAGCATTTATAACCACATTACTCTTTCTCGATTCATGTTTGACAATATAATGAAATTGCTCCAAATACTCCACCCATTTTGCATGCCTCTTATGTATTTTAGTGACGTATGATCAATATGAATGACAAATTCTTTAGTCACTAAATAATGTTCCTAGGTTCGGAGTGCGGATGAGAGTACAAAGCTCTTCGTCATAGGTGGGATAATTCAAGATAAGTCCTTTTAGTTTTTCCACTAAAATAGGTCACAGTATGCCCACCTTGAAGTAACACAACACCTATGCTAATCCCCAAAGGCATCACAATATAGTTCAAAAGTTTTAGCAAAATCAGGAAGAACTAGTATAAGTGTATGGGTTAATTTATATTTAAGAGTTTCAAATGTTTTTTCTTGTTTGTCACCACAGACAAAAGATACATCCTTCTTAACAAGTTTGTTAAGAGGAGATGTTATCGTAGTGAAATCTTAAACAAATGGTTTGCAAAAACTAGCTAAGCCATGAAAGCTCCTTAACATCTCTTACAATCTTAGGGGTGGGCCAATCTTAAATGACCTTTATTTTCTCAGGATCAACATGAACCCTATTTTGTCCAACCATAAATCCCAAAAATACTCTATTTTCCTTACAAAAGGTGCATTTCTCAAGGTTTTTAAAAAGGTTATTCTTCTTGAGGATATAAGAAACCTATCTAAGATGACCAATGTGGTCGTTCAGACTTTGACTATATTTAAAATATCATCAAAATAAACAATAACAAAATGATTTATGCAATTCCTAAGTATATGATTCATTAATCGAATAAAAGTCCAGGGGCGTTGGACAAATCAAATGGCATGACTAACTACTCACAATATCCAAACTTGGTCTTAAAAGTAGTCTTCCATTCATCTCCTTCTTTAATTATGATTTAATGATAACCACTTTTAAGATAATTTTAGAAAATATATTTGCTCCATGAAATTCATCTAACATATAATCTAACTTGGGATTGAGTCCCTATATTTTACAGTGATGTTATTAATAGCCCGACAGTTTGTACATATTTTGTATGCCTCATCTTTCTTAGGGATCAACAACATGGGAACTGCACAAGGACTGACACTTTTTTGAACCCAGCCCTTCTACACCATATCATCAACTTGTTCTCAATTTATTTTCTTCCTCAAGGTTGGTTCTATAAGTACGCGTATTGGGTAGGCTAGTTCTGTGAACTAAATCAATCTGATGTTCTATTCACCTTAAAGGAAGCAAACCACTTTGTACTAAAATATATAATCAAATTCTTTTAAAAGAGTTTTAACCCTATTAGATTGAGAATCAAGTTCACTACTAGTGGTGGTAAGTGCCTCTTTACTGTAGAGAAGGAAGAGAGGTTGTTCCCGCAGAAGAGATTTTATTTTATTTTCAGTTTTCGAATATTTATAGGAAACAACACTATTGAATGAGACATAGGGCTCCAGACTCACTCCCTTCTCTGCTTTTATTTCATTTGAATAAGAAAGGTTTTGAACTTTTTTTTTTCTTCTCTCTTTTCATTTTCTATTTTTTTTTTCAAAATAACTTTGTCTTCTCTCACTTGTTGAGGTATGAGAGGATAAAGAATTATCTTTTTCTCCTTGTGTTGGAAACTAATCTTATTGGTGAGGTCGTCATGTAAAGTTTTCTTATCAAATTGTCACGGACACCGAAGTAAGATGTGTCATCGATTGGTACTACATCACAAACCACTTCTTTTTCATACTTTGCAATAGAAATTGGCACACTCACTTAGTCTTTAACTACTATACCTCCGTCATTATTAATCCACTAAAGTTTATCAGGTTATGAATGGGGTTTAAGAGTTAAAGTCAATTTATCAACTAACCTATAACTACAACAGTTGCAACAAGAGCCACTACCCACAATCACAGAACAAATGTTTTCAAAAAATTTACAACGAGCTGGAAAAAGGTTCTCTCATTGTGACTGTTATAGCTCGGCAAGTTGAGTTTGTAACAACCTCCTCACAATAAGTAAATTATCCTCACAAGGTTGTGTTTCTTCCTCATACTCAAAATTTTTATCTTCACTGAAAGAAGATGAGGAATCATTCAAGCTATCGGTGTCATCCTCGTTTGAAAACAAAGTTTTCTTTTTGGAACAGTTAAAGGAATAGCGCCCTCTCTAAACATATAAAGCACTAAATATCTCAATGGCTAGAATCTGCAGATTCTTTTTTGTATTTTTCTTTTTCTTTTCATTTTTCGTTTCTTTTTCTAGTGGTCTCTCTGATTTGGAGGGTAATCCTCCCTCTTGTATTCCTTCTAGGATGAAAAGGATGTGCTAGGATAATAGTTTTTAGAGCTTGACTTCCTCTTGAGTTGTTGCTCCACCTTTTTGCACATTTACACAAGTTCATTCAAATCAGTATAAGGTAACAACTCTACCCTATCTCGGATATCATAACAGAGACCACTCTGGAATTTATCCATACTAATCCTCAATTCTTCACAAATTTCCGCCCTCATCATTAGTACTTCCATCTTATGCTTATACTCTTCCACAGTCATATCCTTTTGTTGGAGGTGTTGTGATAGAAGAACGCTTAACAAGGGACGAACCACAAGAGTTATGGCAAAAAGAATCTAAGAAGAGTGGAACTCAACTTAGCCCAACAAAGCCAAGCTCTTATCCTCATGGGCCATTTGTCATTTGTAATTAGTATAATATCTTATTTTCTTTTGGGCCATGTATTGGGCCTCCATACATTTTATTTTGGGCTCAGAGTAACATTAAAATTAATTACACATAGTTACCTAAGTTTCCAATTCGACTTCATTCAAGCCCATTTGAAAACCCTAGGCAACTTAGGTCATCTAGAAGCACCGTGGATCGCCACCTTGCTCTCACATTTAACACATGCTACAAATGAGGAAAGCATGCACGACCATGTGTCACTGATCCATGATTCCGCCCCTTTTGGTGGATCATGTGAGAATTGGCACTCCCTCATTGATTCCTCTAGATCTAGCTTTTGAATTCAAATAATCTTATGCACATTTTGGCTTCAAATTGACTACCCTTAAGCACTATAAATAGAGGTTCTACCCATGTAAAATTCAACTTATAATGAGATATTGAATTGATGTCCAGATTTCAGCACAACTTGTCCTAGGCTCTCTCTAAGTTAGCTAGTCTTTAAGTTTAGCCTAGACCTCAAGGAGAGTTGGCCTAACCTCTATCCCTCTCCCTTCATTTCTATGAGCACTTTCCTTCCAATTGAGAGCACCTTTCATCCTCCATTTAACTTTCATTATGCTGCCTCATACCCATTCAATTCGTACACACTTCCAGCAAGGCAAACAGTGACAATGGATGTTATAATGTTGAAACCTATCCATCAGCTCCCTGTCATAATAGGAAGGTACATGGTATTTCTGAAGGGCAAATCTTAACTTATTCTAGTATTGAATCAAGGGAAGATGATGAGCTTTCTGGTCACGAACAATAGCAGTCCACCAGTACATGGATATTCCCTAAAAACTAAAAGCAGTCAAGGACACTATTTATCCTTGTGGACTTGGTATCATTCAAATATCTTTTTCCACCTTCATCTCCCAATCCAATAATTCTTCAACATTATCTTTGCCATAGAAAGGGGAAAGGTCAACCTTAGGCTCTATGTGGTAGCTAGATTGCCTAGACTTATGTTGTTTAAGAGGTTCTTGATATTCTTCAATATTATGATTGCTGCTTTCTGAAAATTTGTCTTATGAAGATTCTTCATTATTTTTTTTTCTCCTTCTATATGACCCCTCACTATGATTTTATTTATTCGCCATCATTCTTTCTATCATTATCCTCATTTCTTCCAAAGCATTATTCATTTTATTATCCACCATTTTAGTTAGTTCTTTGTTTACCTCCACTCTTCTCTTACCCACTGTCTCTCATTATTTTTCATACTCACCTGAACACTATAGGAAACACAATCACTCATCTTTTGTTTTTAAAACAATTTCTCAAGAATTTTAGAAAAATCAACAAAAAGATTGAGTGACAAAAGAGCTTTTGTAAATGAATTTTTTATACTTTTTATGAAGTTTCCAACAAGAAATAGAAATGAAAGACTCTCAAATAAGAGAGATGTGTCACTTGGACAACTTAAGTATCATGTTTTTTCTAGCCAAAGTGTTTCCCAATCCTCTTCCACATCATCTCTCAGAAAAAACATCAAAACATTTTTTCCTAAATAGTGTGTGCCCTCATAAACCTAAAGACTAAAGGAAAGTCTACTAATGTTTAGGGGCATTTGACTTTGATTGCTAGTTGTCACAGAGACTTAATAAAAGTAAAATAACAAGGTAAAACTAAATGTAAAAAGAGTAAAGCAAATAAGGAAAGGAATAAAACTAGACGTATCCTATGTGAAAGTGCAAGTGACACTTAAAACCCCTTGACACACTTTCACCTTCTAAATGTTTTTCACTATTACAATGTTCAAATTGGGATTGCCTCTAATGCATTTTTTCAAAACAACCAAACAACAAAAAATATTATAATATACAAAATTTCATGACAAGTTTTACAAAAACAAATTGCTTCACTTTTACTCTTGTTTTGTGACTGTTTTTTCCTCTATTGTTGCTCACTTTGCCTTGAGTGTTTCACTAGACTCTCCAAAGAGGAGTCACCCTTAGCAAGCTCCTTTTTCATTATAATTATTTATTAATTTGAATATGTAGGTTGACACTTCAATTATTTTAAAACTATAATGTTCTTCAATGGTTTTATGTTTCTTTTATGTATTTGTCCAATTATATAAGTTAACACTTTGACTTTGACTTACTATATTTATAATATCTCTTCCTAATTGTGGTCAATGTTTAGTGAAATAGGTAAACACCCAAATTGTACTATTACAAACAATTGGGTTGAGTTAATCCACTTTGATTGCACAACAATGAATATATAAAACAAATTAGGAAAGAAGAATATGTTTAAATGAATCAACCCACCAACCCGTGATAGGTTAAGTCAAGTTAAAAACTTTTGGCTAACCAAAATTGAACAGAGTTGAGTTGTCTTGGTTTTAGCTCGACCATGGTAGGCCAACTCGTGTGAGTTAGATTGCCATCTTTGACTCCCCTAATGGTAACTTGTAGGCAATGTTAGATACATTAAATTTATATGGAGTTTTCACTTCAACGATACTCTTAGGAGATCGAATCATAAGATAACATTGAAGAGTATGGGGATTTGGCTATTTTTACTTCTTCATCGTCTACAGGAACATCAAAAGGGTCAAGGACAAATTCAATATCCAGAGTATTATGTCAATGTCTAAAGAATTTGCTTCAACATTGAATTTTAGTTCACCTTCAATTTCAATTTCAAAGTTAAAGGAGCAATACTTTTATTCATTCATATTAAAAATTGTACACGATGACTCATGGTCAAAATGCAAGTCTCACATTTAACATCCAACATCCAATAGTAATGTATCTAAAATAAAACTAGGAAATACATATTTCAAGTATCCATACAAAGGGTGTCTAGTCCATGATGTCAAAGAAGGATTTGTTCCCTCTTGAGGTTACTCTACTGATGCATGTGGTGGAATCTTTTGACATCAAAGTCCTTAATATAGTATAGTCCTCCCTTTTAGTACCACGTCTAATGATTTTCTAAGTGAGAATGTTATGAAGAAAAAAATACATACTATAATACCACACAATATATATCTTTGATGACTTCACTCACATATATAGAAACTTAGAAGATAATGAACAACTAATGTGTTAGACAATAAAATGATGGTGATAACATCATAATCATGATAACTGTTAATTTTTATGTAAATTTAAATATTAGTTTAGAAACTTTTTTACATTAAAATGTTTTAATCTCAAAAAAATTATAAATATAGAATTATTTTTATATTCTATTTCTTAATAATAATTATTTTAACTTCTTTTTATCTATTGACAAAAAAGGAATTAGAGAAGAAAAGCATCAAATAGAGGACCAAAAAGATAAAAAAGAAAATACATGTCGTCTTGAACAACCAAATCTCACTCAAATGACATAATCACATTTCAAGTGATTGACCAATGCTTGATTAATTCCAAGAATGCTCAAAACCTCGCTTAAGCCATGAAGTCTTCATAACAACACAAAGGAAATGCACTAAACATTGATTAAGCCTTGTTATATCACACAAACAAGGACGAGAAATTATAGTTCAAATATTGATAGCAAAAGCATACCATCTAAGTGGCAAATCTTCGTTCAATATTTCTTCAAAATGAAAATTAGATTGCATATTCAATTTGTTGGCCACCACTACTACTACAAATTCAAATTCAAATCACCAAATTACAATCTTAAAAGTGTATAAAACTTGTTTGAACATTGATTTATTTTTCTTGGTCCAGTTTTAGTTTTCACATAATAGCTCATTTCCACATGCGAGTTCCTTTAAAGAATTGAAGTTAATGGTTTCAATTTACTTTAATTAACTTGCTAGGGAGTAATAAACCACCAGTTGGTTGCATCACTCTCACACTTCTTAGAACAAGGATCACCACTAAGTGTGAATCATCAAAACCAAAAAACAAATTCATAAAAAATATCACGGAACAAAGCTACCATTTCAATTTTCAATTTCTCGATTAATTTAATCACTAGAACTATTTCGATCACCTTCGCCTATCAGAATCTACAACGAACAATGATTCACCATTTCAAGCATTGAATTAATCTAAATCACTACGCCTTAGTTCATGGTAACTCGAATTACTTCACCGAACAAAACTTCATTTATTTACTTCAACTCATGCAATTTCATTTTGAAAAATTTGAAAGAATCAAGAAATTTGTAATAGAATTGAGCCAGATGGCATCAATTGTCCTATGGCAAAGGCCAGATGCTCTAAGTCACAATCAAATTGTAGCACTTGAGTTGTTACATTCTTAAGTAAAAAAAAAATGTTTCCTAACTATTAGCTATAACTTTTGGCCTAATGATAAATGTTCAATCCAATAACCCCCACTCAAGCAATTTTCTCATTCTTAATGGATAAGCAATATCATACTCAGTTGATTAGATTCTAAAGAGATATACGAGAAGTGATTTTTGAAATTATTTTTTATTAAAATCATTTTAATATATGAATTTCTAGAAATAGATTTTAATATGTTGATTTGTTTTGTTTTTAATACTTCAATTATGAAAGTACTCCACAATTATAATTTCAAATTTTAATAAGAGGTCTGGGTTTATGTCTAAGAAGTGATTTTTTAAGATAAGATTTGACTAAATTTACTTAATATAACAAGATTTTATGGCGAGATCCTTATATATTAATTGTTTAGAGCATAATGCTTATTGTTAGAGTATTTGTTAATTATTTGAGAAATCAATACTTAATAGATATTCTTTTACCTTTCATAAGGAATTGTAATAAAGTAATATTAGAATTATGTTGCAAAAATATTGTATATAAAATACTTTAAAATAAATTTATGAATAATTAAGATTAAATTATTTTTAATTTCATACATGCATATCACTTAGTTAGTTCCATTATTTTATTCTTGCTTCATAACTTTTTGTAACTACTAGAAAATACAAATTATTTTTAGATATTACAGTTAATAAAAATTGACGAGTAATTGCTCATAAATATCTTACTCTTATTTTTCTTCCTTTTTTTAAACTTCAATAGGATTTTAGTATGTTTTTTAAATAAAAAGATTGTTTATACTAAGTCATTGTCAAGTCCCTGCCTTGGTTACCAATGATAAATCATTATTAGCATTGGTAAAACTTTTGCACTAAGGAATTAGGTGTCTAGAGAAATTTTTTGCGACATTTTTGCCTCAAATTTCATGTGATCAACAACTCCCGAGTCAAGTATTTATGTCTTATGATTATCCTGATTGTTAGAACAAATTAGAGTATTGCCTTAGACATTATCAACACTTGTTGGAAGAAGTGAAAGATACAATTCAATAATAGTTACTACAAATTTTCCTTGGTTGTTGTTGGTGCCATTAGAATAATTACACTTTCAAACATGAAACTTTAATTACCATTCCAAATAGCCTTAGAGTTTGAAATATGTCTCGCAGGTATGTTTGGTACCTCTACACTCAGAGAGAACTTGATACCATTAGATGAATATTTGATACCATTAGATGAGTATGATATAAATAAGATTGGAGAGAAATATAATAAAAAAAAAAAGAAGAAACAAAACTCCAAGAATAAATAAAAGAAACACGGAAAAGAAAAAAGACATCTCGTAACGATTGTGTTGTCTGTCTGCCAATGTTGAGAGTTGGAGTCGATGTTAGAAAGTAGTGGTAAGTCTTCAGTGATATACATCAATATGTCTTTACTTAAGATGTACATCCCAATCACCAAGGACCAAATAGTATAATTTCATCAATTTAAATCAAACAATGCATTAGTATGATCAACACTAGTCTAGGATGACACTGGAACTTGGTTCAAAATTCTGCCATTTTTGTGGCCAACTTAGCCAGAGTGGTTTCAGGACATCCTTTATCAACCATGGAAAAAATGACTAGTGCAAAAAGCAAGGTATGAATCATTATCTTCTATACCATGTCAAATTGACACAATAAGAGATATTATTTCTGAATATATGAATAAATAAATACAATATGATATATACACAAAGAATAAAACTATGTCTAACTAGCACAAATTATGATAATCATCACAATTAAATACTTATTGCAATTAGGTAATTTTGAAGATTTAGTAATTATTGTAATTATAGTAATTGTTATAATTGAAGATCTTATCTAGTGATTTCCTTTGGAGATCACTTCTCTTCCCAACTCATCGAGTAGAGACGTTTTAAATTGTTATGGATTGGTATGAGGAAGAAATAATCTGAATCCCAAGGTTTAGAAACACCAAAAGTGTTACTCTAAACCTCAGGATGCAGATTACCTTATCCTCACCCAATAGCATTACTAACTTCACCAAGAAACATTAAACCGTTGGAATATCAAAATGATCAATTAAATCAGTCTACATTGTTGTTAAGGAAGAGGTAATCTGCATCTTGAGGACTAGGCACAATGAAAATATTGCTCTAAACCTCAGGATGCAGATTATCTTTTCCGAACACAATATTCAGCTAGAGTGAAACTAGTGGAAGTTTCAAGTCGATTAAACTACTTTGTACAAAAGAGATAATATATCTTCCAATTACTAATTACAACACAATGTACTCTATTGCTCTACATCTTATGAAGCAGAGTACCTTTCCCCACCCAATGGCTCTTGCAAGAAGTATTAAGCTAATGAGAGGAAGAAAGAACAAAGCAAATTTTATGCTAAAAGAAGGTTTGTTCATGGGTTGGATTGAAGGCCATCATCATAGGAAGTTATATATAGTGGTACTCAAACACTAGAGTACAAATCATTCATGATACCTAAGAATCTGTTACATTCATATAAAGAATTATCTAGATCTCAATCCAAAAAGATGATCATGAATGAAATGGAACTTTTTCTCTTCTACGTGTTGTATTCGATAGCAACTTTTGTAATCATTGGGAGTTTGGACAGCTCTTGATTCATGCCACTTGGTTGAAGATACATGTGTGTTATTAATGCTAATTTTCCAATAAATGCAGAATTCATGTTAATAGTATCCATGTAAGTAATTTTTTTTAATTCATTATAATTAACTTTCAGGACAACGTGAGCCTTGTGCACATACATGTCACAATCGTGAAAAAAATATAAACTTTCCGTTATTAATTGGTAATTGCAGTATGGATCAAGCATAGATGTCTACTCTTTAATTCGCATCACATGCCATTAAGTTTAAGTTTGTTGTGTTAAGAATCGAAATATAAATACAAAAATTGAACAGAGAAGACTCATAAATTTATTAATTTAGACTCGTGAGTTTATTGATTTAATGTTTTGAATTGGAGATAGTATAGATTTAACTTAAGTGGCATTGTCATGAAATCTTCTTCAATAAATTCCAACACGTTAAACTTTCTTTTAAGTATGAATTTATGCCACCAGATTAAGAACCAGCAGAGCCATCACCTTGCATGCCACTCCTAGCTTCCTTGAAACACTTCATTCCAGGAATAAATACCACAATTGCCACTTCCAGTTATAAATGTTATCTGTTATATTTCTTAACTAAATCTAATACTTTCTAGACCATGTTCTATACCTTAGGACCATTCGGCGTTATGCTTGAAATTAGGTATAGAATCTCAATTTGTTGAGGGCAAGATCATAATAATGTGAGCATATAGGTGGACCAATTTGTTCCCGTTTAACTGGTTTACAACAAAATAAAGTAAATTCCTGATATCTAAGGCTGAAGCAGCAATGGCTATGCATTAATGGTAAGCTAATGTTTAATGCAGATAGAGTTCCAAGTGAAATGAATATTTTGATTTTATTCATAGGAATTAAAAACAAGCACTAAGAAGTTTACAACAATTCACCCATTGCTTAACCAACTCAGAGTTTATAACAACTGAATAGCTCAACCAAATTAAGTAGGTAGACCCTGATTGAATATTTTGATCTGAACTAAAGCCAATGGATTTTCTTGTATAAACTTCATTAATAAATATGTATATTTAGCTTATTCATTCATAAATTATGTGAGCTTTAAAAGACACAATTTCTCTGCATTAAATGAAAATCAGATTACACACTATACAAAATCCTAAATTATACATAATTAGTAAACTTTGATGCTAGAATTTTTGGATGGAATATATGATCTCATACAGGATAGTACATCAGTTTCTGGTGTGGACCCATCAGGACATGGGTCACTCACATGTCACAGATAGTGATGTTTGTTCAAAGTTAAATGATACGACACGCCATTGTGCCTTGGCATAAAACTTTTTCGATTTCACTTTCGGGCTGCTTTGGAAAAAGGAGAACATCAATTTAAAAAGAAAAATTATAAATTGATTAATAATATTGTTTACAAGTAACATGTTAAGTAATTAAAGTTGCATATAAATAAATAAATAAATAAGAATCAAATTAGTCAGTTAGTAACTTTTATTGATCAGCTTTATATCTTTTATTGCTTAGCGTATGATTAAAATACAATCTCCAACAGAATTAAGAATAACCAAAGAAACGATCTGAAAAAAATGGGAAATGCAGTTGGATCTAAACCCATAATTAGTGGTTCCCGCATGCATTTTAATGAATAATAGAGTGCTTTAGAATAAATGTGACTAAGTGAAATACTAACATTTCAATAATGAAAACATATAATTCACGTTCTTCTCAAAACAAAGAATCCCCAGAACATTGATACAGTGAGACATCCTAGTCTTGTCTCGGGAAAAATAATAACTTAATGGTGGAAAATTCTATAACCAAACTATTTCTCTAATCATCCATAACTTTAACCTAAAATTCGATTAGGTACAATTGCTGTAACTCGCTAGATTATAACTACCTATACAAATACAAAAATGAGCCCATGGCTACGACAATAATAAAATCCACCACAAAATTTCCTTCTAAAGGATAAAATGAAGTAATGAATCGTCACATAGGATAAAAATAGTGTTTCTTAACTTGGAATGCTTGATAGAAACATCTTCAATGTCTCATATGTCATAAAGACAATGCCGACGCTGGGAACAACCTTGTAGTACTCGGGCAAAATGCCTCTGTACAAACCACGTAGTCCTTCATTCCGAACTATGTGCTTAAATGTCCCAAATAAACTGGTATTATAGACACGTGCTCGACCACCAGCTCCCTCCAACTGCATCCTGCGTCTTACAAGATCCAAAGGAAATGTTGCTGCATGTTGCAAGAGACAACAATTAAACACAAAAGTAAATAAGAAGGATTCATACCTAATGAAGAAATTGCTATCTGATCTATGATAGCTTCTACCATGACTTTTTGGGAGAAACTGATATTCACAATGACTGACAAAATTATATATTCTTTCAAAGAAAATAAGTCAATTATACTACCTAACTAGTAAATTTTATAGGTGCTAAAGCATTATTTGTTCACCATGCATGAAAGTCAGCTTAAACCAAAACACACCACATCCAAGACACACCACCTGTAATGCAACTTCTAGCAGAACAAAGCTTATGCCAAGACAAGCAATCATCATGGTTAAGGGCCTATTTGGGGAAGTAGCAAGTTTTCAGTTTAGTTTTCAAATGAAAATATCAAAAGAAAATTTGTTTGGTTAGATTGTAGCTGAAATGACTTATTTGGGAATACTATTAACTCAAACTTCTAAAATTAAAATTTTGATTTTAGATTTTGTTATAGAAACAAAGACCTCATATGTCCCCCATCTCTTCCAAGAGATCAAAGACACACTGCATTAACAGCTGCTTCCACTGCCACTACCATCACCCCCATCAAAATTCAAGCTTGAAATAGGAAGAAATTATTTGTGATTCGGATTTAAGATTAGTATATTAAAATTATAAAACCTGAAAACTACAAAAATATAAAAACTTGTAAAGCTAGCTTTAGTAAACCAAACATTTTTAAAACTTAAAACTACCAATCAAACCAAATAGGCCCTTAAGCAGATCTGTTCAAGCATATCATTAATTAACAAGCCCAAAGAAAAAGGTATTATCACATTGGGAGCAGCATATGCAATCTAAACTCTAAAACTTACATTTAAAAGAAACACCTGAATTGAAAAACTGATATTGGAGACAACAACTATCAATAAACACCTACCTGTTGACGATGCAACACCTGAAAGACTGCCACAAGCAAGACTGACGATGACAGTAGAATCATCCGGCCTAAATTTTAAAGAAATAAATTAAATATCCACAAACCATACACACCAAACACGAGGAGGTAACCTTCCGCATATAGTAGTCTCAATTCAATGCAAAAATACAGATATTCACCTTCTGGACTGCCAAAAAGAACGTAAGCCTTCATAAACAGAAAAGCTTATGGCTATACTGGGTCCAACACCCTATACCATATAAAACAAGTAGTTATGTCAGTTGTAAAATATAGCAGAATTGCAGACACAAAGAAGCTAAAAAGAAGAATTGAAAATATGACGTGAGCATACCAACAATGTAGCTCCAAGTCCCTTGTAGAGACCCGAGAACCCTTCTTCTCTGCAAATGGTATTAAAAGCGTGCCAGATGCCCCTGTAGTATATGGAACTTCTCTGTAGAGAAACATAGCCTGTTAATATCTACTCTCAGTAAAAATAAAATCACAAACAATAAGTCATTACAGACTGAATCAAATTCAGTGAAACAGTAAATGCCAATTAAAATATAACCAACGCATAATGCAAGCAACTGAGCCCCAAAATTCTTCAACTAACGATAATTGGTAATTACCTGTGCTGCAAGTCGTGTTCTCACCAAATCCAAAGGATATGTAGCTGTAGCAGATGTTATGCCAGACAAACCACCACCCACGAAGTGCACAAACAGATCTGCACTGGTATTTCCTCGTTGATTCTCCCCCATAAATATATGCAGTAGCTGTAACAGAATACAAACTATGAAATTGATTCAAACTTAAGAAACATAAGCAACAAATTCCAGACCGCATAAATATTATGCAAAGAGCATCAGAGGTTACATTCTTGTAGCGTTCATAAGCATAGAAATTGACTGCAGAATAAGGGAGACGATGAGCTATGGTCACCAAATTGCCTTTCCAAAATGCTCTAAATCCTTCTTCATTGACAATACGTGAAGCCTCACCCCAAATGCTAGGCTTGCTCAATGCTGCCATATCAAAATGCATACCTTGAACCTGATAAAGTAAATGCATGTAAAAATAATCAGATACACTAGCTGAAAGCATAGTTGTCATTCCCGGATAGCAGAGTGGAGCTGCCGACCCCAAAAGTGGGACGACAATACAAAATAGTGGGATGACTGCTATTCCAATATTTTTAATATTAAATAATTACTATATAAGTATACTTAAGTCGAAAAACACAAAAATTAAAAACTCAAAATTCAGACATTTAAACATAGTTCTTCGACAAATATAGAATATAAAGTCCAGGAAAAACAAATGCAAAGCCTAATTTAAAAAAAGACTACTGAGAACAAAAATTAATGTATAACACAAGAAAGCTCTTAGACAGTGGACTTTAAGCTAACTAAACCTCACAAAATGACTTGTAAGATGAAATTTAAACCCACTTATATACTATAATTTTGGTTATATCTTTATCCAATGTGAAATTTCTAACACCCTCACACTGAAGATTAGACATCACGAGTGTAAGACCTAATATTTGCAGATAGTCAAATGGTAGGTGGCATGATAGGCACAACAAATTATGTTAAGATAGACTCTGATACCATGGACTTGAAGTCTAACTTAACATCACAAAACTGGTTTGGAAGGTAAGGTTTCCACTCACTTATATGTCATAATTTTGGCTATAGTCTAGTTGATGTGGAATCTCAAACAAATATCGAATGCAACTAGGGAACAAAGATACTATGTCTGCAAAGAATGTAAAGTGTTTTACACTATTTGCTGGTTCATTTAGTTCACAGTTGAACTATGTAACATAAAAACTTAAGCCGGAAAGACCAAAAATACCCTTACAAACACTCATTTAAGTGAGGGTATTTCGGACTTTTTGTTTCTAATATGAAGCAGATGAATCACCTAGGACTCGTGATTCGCCCTGCACAACCAGTGCCATGACACTGCCCACACATTCACTGCAGGCAAGATATGAAATCGCACAACTGCTGCAGCTTGCTGCCATGCCACACCACCCCGACAATTGTGATTGACTACCTAGGTTTAAAGAACTGTGTTTTAAATTAACAAGGACAATTACGAAATACACACGAAAACCTTTTCAAATTCTGAGAACACTAAAAGTCATGGAAGGTAAAATAAATTGTTGCAACCATGCAATCATGATTACCAGTAGAATATTAAGCGCTCATCAATCACCAATTACAATTTGACTTTCAACGTGTAGTGTTGAAATGGGGACAAGAAACTGATACAACATAAAATGGATGCAGGAAACAATTCCAGAAAAATAAGACTAAGGCCTGCTTGGTGAGAGAAGGGATTAGGCTGGAAATAATATCATGTGTCTGGTGGGAAGGGACGAGAGAAAAAAGAAATTTAAAAATGGTGGGACCCATGCAGCTACTTCTTCTCTCTATCTGTCTTCTCTATTACTCTTCAACCAAGCACCTTCGATTTCTACTTTATTTCTTATATTTTCTACTTCACCAACTTATTTCCATCTCGCTTATTTCTCTTTACTTGACCAAACAAAGCATAACTAAACAAGGGAACAAGAATACTATTCCAAAGAATGCATGCTCGTCTTTAAAGTTTAATCTAACCATTTTTCTGAGCTTAAGGTTTTAGACAAGTACAACAAGATAGAAAAAAGTACCGAAAGCAGAAAACCCTATCCCCTGATCTAAATTGATCCATGAGAAATAAAGGAATGAAAAGATACCATTCATGACTCTGACACTATAACCTTCAAAATGCTAACAGACCTTATCTGCATCTCTAAGGCAGAATGCATTGTAAGTAATGACGGTAGGAATAACAAAATTAAAACAATGCTCTTTTTTGCATTAATCTCATCCATTTTTCAACAATGAAAATCATGTCCAAATAAACAGGTCAGCATTGCCATCTAAAAGGCCAGCAAGAGTGGCTAGCAGTGAGGGGCTTGTGTATTTTGAGCGAGGGGGTCACAGGTTCAAAATTCAAACCTCAATGCCACCACATCTAACAAAACAAACATTGCCTTCAAAACAATCTTGTTACCTTAATGAAGTTTCAACACATTAAACTAGCCAGATTAGTATAGGCACCTGCCGAAATTTCATACTTTCACTATACTAACTTCAGATACTCATGCTAAATCTTAATGTGTAAAAGTGACTTTACTCAATTTATATAGGTATCTGTCATATCTAATTAATGTTAAATTAGAGTTGTCAAACCAAAAAATAATATACAATGAGTATATTGCTTAGAAATAAAAAAAAATGGAAAATATTCAGTTCAGTACAACAAATTGACACATTTGGTTTTTAGTACAATAAGGGGGAAAAAAAGAATAGGCTTAGTACAAAAACTTTAATACCTGTTTGACTCCGTTAACGTCAGTAATTGTCACGTGTGTTTATTAGAAAGAAACTTAGCGTTAATATGCATTTAACCTTGAATTGAGCCTCTCATCCTTTGCTTTTTGCTTTGTAAATTTAAAATTCTTAGGGACTCCTTCAAGATTAATTGCATACTATTGTTAATTTTCCCTTTAATAAACATAAGTGGCAATTACTAAAAATCAAACACATGTTCAATTATCTCAACCATCAACGGAGTAGTTCAAACAAAAGTGACGAAACTAAAGTTTTAGTACTAAGACTATTCTTTTTCTTTTCTTATTATACTAAAAAGGATATATCAATACTTGTTGTCCTGAAATGATTATCTACCTAAAAAATTTAAATATATTAAACTAGTTTATGATAGTTCCAAGGCTCTTATACTAAAATAGTTGGTGTACAAAGAATTTTCATCTAGACACACTTCTCAATGTGTACTAATATAAATAGAAAATAAAGTAAAATGAATTAGGCCTTTCCCTTACGTTAAAATTAGTTTATGCATTAGTTAAATTCAGTTCTTGAAGAAGTTAAATGAGAACTTCTATAAAAGTTGAAGTACACAATTCAATTTTAACTTCCGAAAGAAGGATAATTCATTTTACCACTTTATGTATTCTCCACTTATTTAGTTCTTGTTTGGTTTTTCTTCACCTGAAGAGTTGATACACCTCTCAAGAAGCACATATGTATAGTTCCTGCGTCTATATGTATTGTTGACGCAGTTTTTTTTAATTCTGTTAACGTGGATCATTAAGGCACCACCAAACACACATTTAGAAGTTCAATAAAATAAAGCCATAGTTTGCATAGGAAACTAAAATAGAATGTAGGCTTCATGAAGTTGTGCCTCCTAGATAGCAAGTCTGGTGCAGTAGTAAAGTTTTGCCTTGATATTTTGTTGGTTATGGGTTCGAGTTTGGAAACAATGTCTTTGCATATGCAAGGTAAGGCTGTGTACAATGAGTTCGGACATAATATATTCACAATATACAAGGATAAGGATGTGTACAATGTGTTTAGAAACAATGTATTCGCATATACAAGAATATGGCAGTGTACAATGACTCAAAAATTCCCATGGCAATAAACCTTTCATAGAAGGTGGTATGAGGCTTGCACAAAGGTTAACAATCAACCTCACAAAATCAACTCACATAATAGATTTGTGAGATGGTTACCCACTTATAGGGATCTCCAACGATCAATACCAATCAACTAAACCAGAAACCTAAACCCATAATCCCATTTCAACCCGGCAACCCAAAATTCAAACACATTGATTATAACACATTTAAACAAACAAACCAACCTGAAAAAGAATGGTGAGGCGTGCAAGTGGAGCAGTGCAGGTCTTGGCAAAAGCACCGGCTAAGCCACCAGCCAGAAGCTGAGACACCGTTCCCACTTGTGCTGGCTGACTCTTCTGTTGCAACAATTTCACATTGTTCCCGTTCCCACCTTCAACCGCCACACCCACTCGCGCTGCTTCCATACCCAATCCCAAAATTTAATCTTTTAAACGAATGAACGAATAAGTAAAAGACCCTTTTTTTTTTCTTTTCTAGGAGTACTCGAGGAGAGTTTAACCTCGGAAACCTCGAATCGCGGTTTCCCAGAGGAGGATGTGGTTGTTACATGGGTGTTGGGTGACGGGAGGGCCTTCTTCAACTCAACAAAGGAAAGGGGCGTGAAGATGAAGGAGAACAAAGATGTGAAGAAAGAAACAAAACAAAAAAAAAAAAAAAAAAAAAAAAATGAAAAAAAAAAAAAAAAAAAAAAAAAAAAAAAAAAAGTTGTTTTGATTCTGAGAAGCTGAAACCTTGGAAGTGAAGAAAAGCAACAAAAAGGAAAAGGGGAAAGGGTTTAGGTGTGAACGATAATTGCGATTAGGGTTTTACGAAATGAGACGGTGGTGCCGTGATTTCTTCCACTATTGCTTGTCTATTTCAAGCTTTTTTCTTACAAGAATTATGTAAAAGTTAAATATTAATATCGAAATACTAAGATTCATTAACAAAATTTGTTTCTCCCCAAATGTTAATCCGACACAATCTTGTATTTAATTGATAAGATTACTCTTTATCTATATTTAAAGTATATTTATTTTTATTTATTTCTTCATAAATGAAACATGTACAAGAATTTTTTACTTATTTTATTATAAGAAAAATGTTTATTTATAAATCAATAATTTTTTTTATAATTTTATACTTTTAATTTATTATGCTGCGACGGAAAGGAGAGAAGGAATGAAATAAAAAAAAATAATTGAGAAATAAAAAATAAATTTATTACATATATATACACGAAGATTAAGAAGGTACAATATCTATAATAAAATAATAATAAATTTAATAAAATTATAAAATAATAATAAAATAAGATAATTATTAATAATATTAATGTTATAAAATGAAAATAATAATAAAATTATAAATAATAATTATAATAATAATAATATTCATAAATAATATTTATAATAATAAAAATAATAAAATTTCAAATGATAATAAAAGTAATAATAATAAAATTAAAATTATCATAATAATCAAAATAAATTTATAACATAATACTATTATTAACAATAATAATTTATTTTTTATTTTTATTTTAATTTTAAAATTACTAATATTTTTATAATTTTATCAATTAAAATAATAATAATTTTATTAATCGTACTCAATAAATTAATTATATTTAATTTTAAATTAATTTCAACTATAATTTCGTCTATTTAAAAAAATATTTTATCAATCATATTTATCAAACACTTACAAACTTTTATAAATTTTTTCTTTATTTCTCATCATCTTTCTCTTAATCTAAATAATTCAATTTTCTCCATACTTTTATCTCAAATCTACTCTCTCAAATCTACCCTCTCATCCAAACAAAGCCTTAATGAAAATATTTACACTTTCTTAAAAAAAAGCAAATGTGTTTATTGACTTAATAATAGTATTATTTAAAGTGTTATCTTTATTAGTGAGTTATCTTTACAAATATATTATTTAAAGTGTCATTAATATTACCAATACCTAGTTTTATAGGTATTTATAAAATAAATTTAAATTTCTAATATTAAGTTTAATTAACATATAATTATTGATTTTTCTTTTTATACATAACTTTTTTTTTCTTGTCAAAAAGCTAGTTGTTTTTATATTTAAATTGTTTTAATCCATGCTTATCTCCTTTGTTAGTTCTCACATTTTACAGATTCCTTATTTATGTATTTTATTTTTTCAAAATAGCCTATTGTAATTGTAAATATTCGTATTAGAAATGGTATTAGAAATGGAATTGTAAAGTATATGTCTTATTAAAATGTATATCATATTATGAAATTGAAAGATGACTAAAAGAAAATATGAGAATAAATATGTGTTTTTTATCGATAACAAAAGTAAAAAGGTAAATATATACGAGAGAAATGTGTCTATTCTAGGTCTAGCTAAAGAAAGAAAAAACAAATAAAAATATTACATTTTTATTATGTCATAAAGATAAAATAGCAAAATTGATGACAATTTGATTTTGTCATAAACACAAAATAACATAATTGATATTAGTTTTCTTATAGAAGTCTCCTATCTATATCTTCTATATCTTTTGAAACTCCTTACAAGTTGGGGAGCAAATGTTGATGAGACCCAACTTGAAACAAATATTCCTGAAAGATTGAGGACTTAAAGCTTAGGTATAACTGTCAACCAGTTGCTCTATGGTAGAGATGGGAAGCAGATGGATGAGACTCTTCTTCAATCTTTCTTTAACAATGTGACAATCTATTTCTATGTGTTTCTTATGCTCGTGAAACACTAGATTTGATGCAATGTATCTTAGCTAAGTCATTATCGTAGTATAAAAGAGATGACGACTCAAAAGGGACTTTGAAATCTTGAAGAAGATAACCTAGCCATTGAAGTTCACATGTCACAATGGTCATTGCCCTATATTCAACTTCACATGAACTCTTTGATATTGTTCCTTACTTATTTGATTTTCAAAATATAAGGAAATTCCCAAGATACATACTAAAGTCAGTCACTGATTGTCTTGAATCACTGCACGTGTCTCAATCACTATCACAAAAGGCTTTTAGATGGGCAGAAGTGCTGGAAGAGAAAAATAAGTCAAGACTTGGAGCTTCTTTAATACATCTGAGAATTCTAATTGTTGCATTATAATGAGCAATTGTAAACTTATCAAGAAACTAAGAAAGTTGTTGAATAGATGTTAGGTCGGGTATTAGTGAGATACATAAGTCTTTCAATCAACCTTTTATAAGCTTGGACATCTGTGAAAGACACACTTCTAGTAGAAGATAATTTAACAAGATTATCAATAGGAGTGAATGCAGGTTTGTCAGCTAAAAGACCTGCATTTGTTAACAATTTTAATACATAATTCTTTTGATTCATCATTGTCCCTTTCTTACTTTTGTTACTTCAAGATCAAGAAAATATCTTAAATTACGAAGATCCTTGATCTTGAATGTCTTATTCAAAGCTTCTTTGACCCGATCAATCTCTTCTTTATCATTTTTTGCCAAAATTATATGATCCATATACACCAATACTTTTGTAAAAGATCCTTCAGAAAAATTAATGAATAAGGAATGATCATTCATAAATTGAGTATATCCGCAAAAATAAAAAAGGATGGCAATGTATCAAACCACTCTCTACTGGCTTGCTTAAGGCCATATAAAGCCCTTTTTAATTTACAAACTTGTCCTGGTTGAATAGAAGTCAATTCAGGAGGAGCAATCGTATATACATATTCTTTCAACTCTCCATGTAAGAAGACATTATTTATGTCTAATTGTTTCAATTCTCATTTATATATAGAAGCTAACAAAAGAAGCAACCATATAGTGATCATCTTTGCTACAAGAGAAAAAGTTTCAAGATAGTCAATACCCTCTGTTTGTGTGTATCCCTTCGTCACTAACCTTGCTTTATACCTTTCAATAGTCTCATCAGCCTTATACTTTATTTTGAATACCCATTTGCAACCTATCACAGTTTTGTTCTTAAGCAGAAGAGCAATTCCCCATGTTTGATCTGAATTCAAAGTATATATCTTACACTATATAGTCTTTCTCCAGTAGTCATGTTTCACAACTTTAGAATAAGTGTTTGGCTCAACATGTGAAGAAAGAGACATAACAAAAGATTTATAAGAAGGTGATAATTTCAGAAGATATGGATTCGAGACTTCTAGAAGGAAAATAATATCAATTATGTTATTTTGTGTTCATGACAAAATCAAAACAAAACATTTTTTATATTTAGATACACTAACAGAAAAGGGATTCAGTTTTTGCTTTGCAAAAATGACAAACAACAGAAACAAAATATTTGTTATATTTAACTAAATGAAATTTATTCTTTTGATAACATCACTACATTTTGTTTGAAGCATGCCCTAACTGAAAATGTCAAAGGATTTCGAGATCACTAGCTGTAAAATTGATAGTATTGGTGATATGTGAAGATTTGATAGGTTTAATTTGAAGTTTTTATAAGAACGGATCATGAGTATATAAAGTCTATCTTGCATCTCAGTTAAACCAATCATTGTCAAAGAGTTCTTGTCCTGAATGTGACAATTACTAAAACCAAATGTGAATCGCACAAGATAAATTATCAATCAATTTTGCTACTAGAAGAATATTAAAATTGAAGTTAAAAATATATAGAACAATATCTACGACATGATTTTGATTAAGAAAAACACTTCCAGAATAATTGGCAATATTAACTTGGTGTTCTTGTGTTGTGTTGCTCTGCTTGCAACGTTGTTCGCTTCCTCACCCTTATCGTTCTTTTTATTACAAGACTCTTCTTTATGACGAGACGTCATTTTGGTCACCAATAGTAATGAGGTTAATAACCCCACTATGGTGAGAATAGCCAAGAACCCACCTTGGTTGGCTAAGGATATTAACTACTTCTTACTCTTAAAATAAAGAGCCTAGGTGGAATAATCACAAAGCTTATTATAGAAAATCGTTATTCATTCAACTTGTCTCAAAAGAGATACATAAGTACATATTTATAATGGTAGGGGAGGGGGAAGTTTTTCTACCTATTCCATGTGGGACTTGTAAAATTCCCAAAATATCCTAATTGTGACATATGCTCTTGCATCATTCTCCCCAAGTTGGAAAAAAAAAAACCTAAGTCCCCATTTTTTTTATGAAAATGAGATTGATGAAATCATTCCCCTAACCAAGTCCCTTTTTTTGAAAATGACTAATCTTCTCTGCCTTTTGGCTTGATTTTGATATTAATGACTGCTTCTCTTGGTTGTCGTCATTATGTCTCAATGGAGTTAATACAATCTTGATGTCATCCTTAATAAAAGAATAAGTATTTTTGAACCAATCATGGATAGCTTCACGATCATATTGCCAAGGTCGTCCTAGCAACAAATGACACGCATCCATTGGAATGACATCACACCATACTTCATCTTGGTATTTACTCCCAATTGAGAACTGAATGCAACATTGCCTTGTGACTTTAACTTCATTTTCTTTTCTTAGCCACTGTAATTTGTAAGGATGTGGATGTGCCATAGTTGAAAGCTTCAATTTCTCCACCATATAATTTGTGACAACATTCTCACAGCTTCCACTATCTATGATAACTTTACATACCTTTGCTTTAACGGTGCATCTTGTGTAAAAGATGTTGTGGCGAAGCCAACTTTCATCTTCAGTCAACATAGTAGCATTCAGATTACGATGAACCACTAAAGCCTCTCCGCAATCAGACAGAACCTCTTCTTCAGGCACACAAATAATTTCTTCTTCCCTTGCATGCTCATTGGTTGGTTCTTCATTTATGTCTTCCTCAAGTAGAGTGATAACTCTTCGATTTGGACAATCAACAACAATGTGTCTGAATCCTTGACACTTGAAACACCTCTTACTACACTTGGAAGAAGAAGCTGAGTCATGGTTTTCATTGTTCTGTGAAGTATCCCACCTTTGTTTTGAGGGATTGCTCACAACTCTTTCTTTGGGGAAGCGATTGTTCTTCCTCTAGAGCAATTGTTTTTCAACCTTCATGGCTAGTCTTATCACATCAACTAGCGTTCAGAAGGTTGGAGTTGAATGATATTCACAATCTCTTCATTAAATCCTCCAAGATAGCGTGCAACGGTTTGCTCTTCAGGTTCTTGAATGTTGCACTTCATGAGAAGCTCTTCAAACTCCATTGTATATTCTTTAATGGTGAGCGAATTTTGTTTTAAATTATGAAACTTGAGAAAGACTTTTTGCCTATAATATTCTGGAAGGAACTTCCGCTTGAGTTCACGTCGCATTTTATCTCACGTCTTTATCTTGCTTCGGCCTTCTCTTTCTCGTTGTCGCTTGAGGTTCTCTCACCAAATCGAAACTTGCTTCTTCATCTTTATCAGAAGAGCTTCACATGCTTGTCATCTGGAACGTCTTTTAACTCAAACACCCTTTCCACTGTGCAAAGCCAATCAATAAAATCATCTTGTTGAAGCCTTCCTTCAAACTCAGAAATATCAACTTTGATTCCCAAGTTTTTATCTTGATAGGCTCTAGTGTTCCCTTGAGCTCTACGTTTCATCGAGTCCTCGGAAGAGGCCGAGTAATGAAAGGGATTTGTGTTATCCTCTTCATTAGAACTTCTTCCGTCACTTATTCTACCATGACCTCATTGAGCAGCTTCATATCTTGCAAGTTGCTCTTTCAACGCCAGGACTTGAAACCAACCAAGGTAGGTTATTTTTGGTTAATATCCTTGGCTTAGCCAACCAAGGTGGGGTTCTTGGCTATTCTCACCCTAGTGGGGTTATTAACCTCGCGCACAATTGGTGATAAACAAGGTTATCTTGGCTTCTTGAGCGGAGGTCATCATTAGCGTGGTCGTCTACTGCAGAGTTCTTAGTAATATCGTTTCTTTGCTTTTGTTTTAAAAGTATCTTATTTTGGTAGCTGCATTTGGTGCATCAATATCACGCCTCCTCATTAATCATCATCAGCATGACACCAAAGCATATAAATGTTCAGGAGATGAAAGAAAATACCGAACTTTTTCCAACTCGGGGAGAATGATGCAGGAGCATATGTATGTGCCTAGATTAGACTATCTTGTAAGTCCCACATGGGAAAGTTAGGGAAGTTTACCCATTCCCGACTGTTATAAATATGTACTCATGTAACTCTTTTGAAATAAGTTGAATGAAATGTAATATAAGCTTTGTGCTTATTTTCTTTAAACTCTCTTAAAGAGTAAAAGGGTTAGTTAACATCATTGGCCTAACCAACCAAGATGAGTTATTTTTGGTTAATATCTTTGGCTTCGCCAACCAAGGTGAGGTTCTTGGCTATTCTCACCATAATGGGGTTATTAACCTCACCACGATTGGTGACCCAAATAACTTTTCGACGTCACTCCTATCCAAAAGCTTTTGTGAATCGAAAAAATCATTAGATCTATTTCAATTGCCTTTATGATGGCCATATGATGACTCTGGCTCTCTCCCTCAAGATGTACCTCTTCCTTGTTATGGGTTTTGGGTTGTAATGAGTCTTGAACAACGACTTCTCCTCTATCGCTCTCCCTTCTTGATCTAAACCTAGCCTTGAATTGAGTATTTTCTCTAAATCCGTGGTGTTTTTTGACAAAGCAGTGTGTTTATGAACCCCACATTTCGCTTTTGATACGTCACGTGTCACATCCATGTCATCCTTGTTTAAAGTGTTCTGTAGCGAGGCAAATGGTACTTGGTTAGCTAATCCACCTTTGAATTGAGCCTCTTTCCCAATCTGAGAGGATGGTTTCTTCCTGCACCTCTATAGCTTCTTTTTGTACCTTCATAGACAATATGGGTGGACTAAAATATTCTTAATAAAATATTTAAAATTACCCTAATACCCCCAAATACATTTCACCTTACACCTCCATATTGTGTGCGTCGTTGTTAAGGAGAGCTTCCCTGTTATCGCTTCTTGCACAGTTGTATACTCTAGCATCATTGCTCGGTAAGCTTCCCTTTTTGTCGCTGCCTGCTGTCACACCATTGTTTGGCGAGTTTCCCTGTTGTTGCATCGGTGTGTGTCTTCCTCTATCGTCGTTGTTGTCGTTGTACGCATTTGTAGTGAAGGTACGTATGTTTTGGTCATTCATGGAAAGCGAAGGGGAAGGGGTGGAGGTGGGGCAGTTTGTGGATGTGCATTCTAGAAGCGTTTTCATATAAAACACATCTTGGAAAACATTTTTGACTTCTAAATTAGCCTATTTCGAAATATAAATTTAACTTTTGGATTAGTCTGTTCTAGAATAAAAAATCACTTTTGAGATTAACCAATTCCAAAATACAAATTTAATTAGGATTCGACTATTTTGAAATATAAAATCACTTTCCAAATAGTTTATTCCAAAATACTTTGTTGACTTTTCGATTAGTCTATTATGAAATACAAAACTTATCTTTCATATTAGTCCATTCTGAAACGCTAGTTTACCTCACAAATCATGTTTCAAGATGTGTAATTTGAAATGCAATTTTCTATTTCGGATTGGAATAATCCAGAACCTTACCTCTAAACAATCCCTCAACTTTCCATGAAAATACTAGTTTATCTCACGAATTACAATTCAGGAGGTGTAATTTAGAATGTAATTTTCTATTTTGGATTGGACTAATCCGGAACCTTACCTTTAAACACTCCATCAACTTCCCACCACCACGAAAATATCACCGTGAACCACCACGACCCACCACTTACACCCAATAATTTTTACCGCCACGAATGCAACACTACACAACACAACCGCAACACCAAAACTCCAGCAACGCACCTCTATTTTCACCCCTCACCCACCTTTATATCATTTTTTCTAAGGACACTTAAGTCCTTTTCGCATGTGGCTTTTGGAATCTAACATTTTATGGAGGTGAGGAAGCAGTGTTGTCCAGCCCAGCTAGGTCCAATGATCCCTTTATGCTTTGACCCACATTCGTGCACAGTGTCTAGTAAAATGGCACGCTTCATTAACTCTGAATTTCCATTCTCGTGTCTTCACTAAAGCACCCTTCTGCAATTTTCTGAATTGTCTCCGAAAGCATTTTGCTGAAGACTTGATTAATGGTTCAACAATTACGAAATTTAACCTACATGATCATCTCTCTTCACGCTGAGCAAGGAAGGAGGGAAAAGGCAGAGGAAGACATGTTGGAGGCCCAATAACGCATTTTGTATTAACATGAATTTAATGCTTATAAATTTTCAAATAAAAAATTAAATTCAAGCTTTGTAAATAAATATAAGTTGGGTTGTTATTGTTTTGATTCAAAAATTTGATTGAACAATTTAAGTTAAATTTACATTAAAACTCGAAATAAGTGAGAAAAAATCGGATTAATATATCATTATGCAATAAAAAAAATATAAAACTTAAACTAAACTATGTTCTATGAATATATATATTTTTAAATTAACAAATTTAGTCAATAAAAAGGTTTTATTATTAATATAAAACAATTAAAAACTTATATTTTAAGATAAAACTAAGTTAGAAAAATAACCCAAACCCGTTTTAAAGAATATATCTCATTTATTTTAAAATTTAAATCCATCCAAATCATCTTAATTCTTATACATTTAATTCAGTTTCTTAAGTAGTAGCAGAAAGATTTAAATCCCTCTATATCTTCTTAATTCCATTCAATTCACTTTCTTAAGTATTAGCTGAAAGATTTAAATCAATCCATATCATCTTAATTCAGTTTCTTGAGTATTACTAGAAATATAAATGCTATTACATCTCTGTCTTTGAATTTTTATATTGTATCATCTTATTATATTATGTTATCTTAATGAATTAAAATTTAATATTTATTTTAATTTTAATTTTATATATTTATTAAATATAAATATTATTATATTATTATATCTTATATTTGATACATAATCTATAATTTAAATAAAAATGATGTTAGAAACAAAACATCAATTATAGATTTACATTAAAAAGAAAAATAAAGAAGACATAATTATATCATTAAATGGTAGTGTTTACCTTTATGTTACTTCACGTACAGGAGTAGTTTATCTCCACTATTTATTTCTTTTGCTATTATATATATAATTTTAAGATATAAAACAATAATAAATATAAATAGTATTGTATCTCCTAGTCTCAAAATCCATTAGATTAAATTTAGCACAAATAATAGTTGCCTCCTTTCTCACACTTAAAGATAAAATACATTTTTATATATAGTTTTGCCAAATTCATAGACTAAAGGGATATAATAGCAAAAAAATTGCGATGTTCTACAAGATTCAGCTATGACATTGAAATCAGTTTACCCGGTTTGGTTAATACAAAAAGGAAAACAATGTTTAACCTTGTGCTACCCACATTGCCAACACAAGGGTGAATCGATAGAAAGGCCTGACATAATATTTTTCCCCTAAAATGAATTTACAATGACTTTACAGTCTTGTACCTGTGGCCTTAATACAAAGACCACTTCATCCCAAACTTTGTAGCACCGTAGAAGGCCAATTTCTCAATCACTTTCCTCTTCCTAATAATTTCTGATGGTTGATTACAGCAACAGAAACATGGTTAGTTAATAATATAAACCAAATTATACCAAGTCTAAGCAAGGTTAGTAGATTGAAGATATCTTCAGCCTACAAAATCATGCAGCAGTTGCCCTCCTCCAATAACATCTCTTCCAAAATGTCGATTTTGTGATTCAAAACCACTTATAACGTAGCCCTCAGGCTGAAGAGCAACACCAAAACGTTGAGCTGCACTCATGCCAAAGGGCTCAGACAACCCAATGCCATGATTTTGATGAAGACCAAGTGTGAGAGACACCCCATTATTACTGCTTGCACCACCACTCCCCATGCTCACTCCAACACCCACTTGCTGATTGCTTGTGTTGGTTTGATTCAGCTGTTCCTGACCCCTCACTTGCATATTAGCAATTTCATTTCTGTGTTGTTTATAAGGGGTGTCCTGAAACTTCTCCATGGAGGTAGATGGATTCTCATTGACAAGAGAGTTGTCTGAAGGTAAATGATCAACACTTAAGTTTCTCCTACTTTGTTCTTCCCTCTGTGGCCTCTTTTGAGCTTGCTGTGATTCTAGCATGTGTATTTCTTCCACCATTGGTTTCCAAAGCCTCACTCTTGCATTAATAAACCAATTAGACACCTGTTCAAGAGATGATATCAATAAACAATTATAGAATCCATCAACCTGATATGAAAATATTCATAAGATAAACAATATATTTCATCTTGAATCTTCACCTGGTTGCGAGATAGACCAGTTTGTTTAGCCAACATTAGCTTGTCGGTATCAGTAGGATAACTGTATCAAGAGAACAATGATTGAGTAATACATGCATTAATTGTTTAGGTGAGAAGGAAAAAACAGTGAAAAACCAACATGTGCTTGAAGTATATATATCTAACACGAGCCATTATACTTGATTTGTGTTAATAAAGTTTAAATAGCACTTACGGGTGAAGAAAGTGTTCAAACAACCAGGCCCTGAGAACACTGACAGCACGCTCAGGAAGTCCTCTTTGAGGTCGCCAAACTGGTTGTTGGTGCTCAAGAAACCCTGGCCTTTGGCTGTAAGTGCCCCTGTCACTGCTGTGCAACCTTGGAGATTCATCCTTTCTGTTACTGATCTGAAAAGGAGCCTTGCTGCTGAACTGAAGCTGGTCTGTGATAGCATTCTTCAAGCATTTGAAATGTTTGGACATTGCATTTATAGCCAAACTTGCATATGGGGCTGCATTACCAAGCCCAGAAACATACTCAAATGAAGTTATCACTCCATGCATCTGTTGATAATACTGCCTGTACCTCCTGTAAACCTGTTGGTGATTCACAAGGAAATTGTGAAGTTAGAGGTGAGACTAGATCACAATATCCCAATTCAAATAAAAGGCTTGAGGAAACACAAGGAGCTTTGCATTATTCATGAACTTCTACAACTTTTCACATTTAATTGGGCTCTATACATTCAGATTTCACATTATCAAGGGAAGAATGATGCAGTGTGATCAAATGAAATATAAAACCTAAGAACTGCATTTATTTTTAGCAAAACCAATCTGGTATCCAAATACATTAGTACAACGTACTTCATCGTCACACGCCAAACTCCACACAACACGAAGAAATCATTAATCATTATAGCATCCTAATAGATTTAGCAAACATGCTACAAGGCTCAAGACAAACAAAATAAAGGAAATACAAATAACAAGCAAATAAAACAACATTCTACACAGAAACTCACATTCTAGCCGTTTAATAAATTGTAAGTTCAAAGCCGTAGTTATTAATGAATTGATGTCCAAGATTTTGTACGACAGTGAGATAGGAAGAAGGTCCATCTTCTGTCCAGTAAATTTAATTTTGTAAAGTTTGTTGCTAGTAAAATTTAAAAATTCTGATTTCTTGGTAGTGCTTGGAGCATAAGTAATTTAATTGTAAGAAATTCTGACCATGCAAAAACTAACATCACGAGACAAGAGAAATGATACTAGTGCAACAAATTCTACAACGAAGAGAGAAAAAGAGAAGTGAGAAAAATTTAAATTGAAATAAATGATGTAATAGAGACACAAAAAATGTTGTATAAATTCTTGTATGTATCACATCTAATAAATAAATAGGAAACGAAGAAGCTACAATCAAAAATGTCAAATTACCAGAAAAGACAACTAGATTCAATTAGCAAGATCAACTTGGAAGAAGCAACTGACATGACAATTACTAAACTAAAATCAGGAGTAAAGTGAATATCAATAACTGTAATAAAACAACTAAACAAAACAAAAATGCCACTCAAAAATGCCACTCGGTTTAACTTTATTTTTCCACCTTATAATGGATAGTTTAAATATAATTATAATAGTATTAATTTACACTGAAATTTTAAGTTGTATTAAGATTTAGAGTCATTAGTTTTACACACCACTTTGATTGACACCACATTTTACAGCAATTCAATCATTGCACAAGGGCCAGGACCCACATAGTTATGAGGGTAAAGCACAGGAACCAGTCCAAGTCCAGCCCTGGAACTGTGGCGTTGTAGGGACGAAGCAGTATTGTCTAGCTTATAAAGAAAATACAGTATTTGAACTAATGAACACTCTTACTCCATTCAGCTCTCAATAATGTTTTTTATGACTCTTTTCTACCAACAAAAAATGAAAACAAAATAAATTTATTTATACATATTAGAACACTGGAATGGTTTACACGCACTATCATTGAGAAGCTGACATGGCCAAATAAGTATTGAGTTTTTTTTTTTTTTTTCTTCCTGTTGTGTGCAAAGACAGTAATGGATTTGAACCCCCCAGGCCAACCCTAGTGGGTTAGGTATTGGTTATGTTCCACCATTGATTCCATCTCCACTTCCCATGTTCCCAAAGGTTTACCATTGGATTTCAATTGATATTTTTAATTTCTAAATCAAGTCCAATAAATAGCTATCTATTTAAACGATACAAAACATGTATATTTCCACCCTAAAAGCATTGAACTAGCATAAATGACTGCTTAAGCAAGAATAGGTTCCCACCAAAGCAAAACCATAAAGCTTACACCAACATGACAACTACCAAATGGTACAACACTACCAATCTTATAATTAAATAACGTGACAAGTCACATGCTCTAATGCCACATGTAGATATATACCATTTTATTATTCATCAACTTTTTCACTTTTCAAGGCCATATTTATTCTTAGAAGCAACTGATCGGGACACAATGCATGTGTACGTTGATACCCTACACTTGACAATATAAGCCCACTATGCTCTCACATAGTACGCATATGCCTACAGGTATTATGATTGGTCATAAGTGGTACATTTGTAGCATAGCATGGTATTAAAATAATATTATATTATAACTTCATCAAACTTCGAAAAGTTAATCCATATTTAATGTAAAAATAATATTTAATATTCACTATCAAAAGGATAAGATTTGCATCCTAATCTTTCGATAATTAATGATCGCAATCTTTTGTAATATGGCCTGTCAGAAACTAATTAATAGTTCAAAGATCATGTCAGAAAACCAAACCAATTTCATTTGGTAGAATCAATTTGCAACTAGTAAAAAGCGTCAAATATAAAGTGAAGCATTATCATGACATTACATGCAACTATTACAGCATCCAGAATCTAATGTTGTCAGATAAAATGCCAATCACAAAAATCAGAGAGTTACTTTAATCTCAATCCCAATCTAAAACTAACTTAGATAAAGGTTAAAAACCCAAGTCATACGTAAGTTTCTTTAATCTTAGAGACGATCATATCAAAAACACACTTTTACGGAGTATAAATCTTTTCCAAAGGATTCCTTCAATCACTTTATGCACATTAATTACCCAAACCAATCTGGATGACATAGTTACTAGCTAGAAAATCTTTCTATAGATGTCAGGCCCTTTACACTCCCAATCTTCCTGCATATATTCCCTGCCAATAACTTTTCCAAAAAGATAACCAAGTTCATCGAGGCCATCTATGCCACGAAAAACAAGCATCTTTAAGCAAATAGAACATAAATAAAAGCTCAGCCACATACAAATTACTAAAGCATCACACCACAAACTCACGATTCCTTCATGCAATCCACTAGATCGAGTGCTGGTACAGATATCAAGCCCTTAATGCTCTCATTAAGTATGCATTTATGATACCTTAGGACTTAACTTTTTAAGGCAAAAAAACCCTGGCAACTTTAATCAAGAATCCAATTTTAACTCAGTTTTTCTAAAACAGTAACACACTGACACTTATCAGACGGAAACACACGAACACAAACCAAAAAATTGATAGGGATAACATCAAACATGAGACCTCATTTCAAGAAAATTTCAATTAACCATAACTCAGATCATTAAAAATAAAATAAAAAAACATACCTCGTCAAGCATGGTTAATAATCTACACTTCTTCTTCCTACTCTCATTCTCGTATTCTCCAAGTGGATCATCCCCACCAACAACTCCACTAGCACTCAAACCCTCATGAGGAGGTTCCATCAACGACGCATCAGGAGCAAGAGACTTCTCAGTAGCGTAAATTCCACGAACCCCACCATCACATAACTCTTCCAATAATTGCTGTGCAGGTTTCAAGAACCTCGATCCCTTCAATATCGAAGCATACCCAGTAAAGGGTCCAAGTGGAACCGAATTCCTCGAAATCTCACTGTTCCTTCCAACCAAACCCGGAATAACAGCCCCAAATCGCTGAAGATTTAGTTCCAAAGGGTGATGAGTGTTGTTGTTACTCTGGGAAGACAAAGACAAAGACAAAGGCTCAGGCTTGAACACCATCATTTCACTCGCATCATTGTAGCCATCACCAAATTCCCTAAGGTTCTGAAGCTGATAGAGAAAAGGGTTGTTGTTGTGGTGGTGGTTGCTATTACTGTTGATAACATGAATTGCATCACCGTTCACAACCCCTCCTTCCACAAACCCCATCATCAAATTGGAACCTTCTCCCTTAGCAGCTGCACCTTGTGGGGTGGCACAAGCTAACAAATCAGAGGGAATAAGAGAAGAATCGTAGAGAGAGGTTAAAGGAGGACAAGTGGGGTGAAGGATAGAGGAAGATTCTACGAAAGAAGGTTGGTTCTGAGCGAAAACTCTTAGCTTGTCCCTCCTACTTTGTTGTGGGACATGGTAATGCTCAAAACCCTCAGCCATAGGGAAGAAAAGAAAGTTAAAAAGAGAGGGGTTGGTGTAGTTGGTGATGTTGTTGCAGATGATGAAGAAGGAGAAGAGGGAAAGAGAGTGGAGCAGAAGAGGTGACGGAAGTTGCAGAGAAGAATAGTAGAAGTGATGGTGACTGTGAAAGGAAAGGATATAATAATTATCATGATCTTATGCAGCAGAGAAAGTGGCGCAGTTTGTGACAGAGATACGTGAAGAAGTGAAGTGATTTGAGAAATTGGGGTGTGGTATGGGGTTTGGTCTCTCTACACGCATCTGAAACCACTGCACACAAACTCACACACTCACTCACAAGCAAACACAGTTTCATTCTTCCTCTTTCTCTTTCTATGCACTGTTTTTAACAAGTAAATGTGGATTCTTCAGTTTCCTTCCGTTTCTCTCTCTTCAAACTCCAAAGGGAAGGTGCTCATGATACACCTTGGGGCTCGAGAAACACCGGCTATTTCCGGTAATAATCGAACAACGTTGCTCCTGTGTGTTGCAGATATTTCTGACAACCGGGTTTCTCAGTTTTGTCGTCTTCTGAAACCTCTTGTGTTATCTGTCTTTCTTAGTTTATTTTATTGTTTACTATTCAACACTCGGACTGGACAATCATTTATAATTATATTAAACTGAGATTTTAGTCTTTTATATTTTCCATGATAAATATCTTTTTATATACACTTTTGTTATTTAATACTTATTTTTATATAAATTAACGTCAAAAATAAATTTATTTAAATATAGTATCAATTATATTTTATAATAAATCATTGTGGTAATAAATTATTTATAACTTTTTTATTTTATTAAAATTAAATTTAAGGATAGGAGTAAAAGATAATGAGTTCCATATCACTTTTAGGGCTTAATTATCAATACTGTACTCTGTGAATCTTATCATTTAAATTATTTTTGTGCATTTTTTTATTAAAATTTTGAATTTTATGTATTTTACTCATTCATTAAATTTCTACCAAAATAATATGCTAAGAAAGAAGTAAAATAAAGAAGTATAAAAATGTCATCTAGAAAAATTAGTTCAAAAAAAAAGTAGGTTTTTTTTTTTTTACTTTTTACTATACTGGAATTATTTTATTAGAAATTTATAAATTGATTAAATTTGTCAAAATTAAAATTTTTGATACAATAATTTAAATAGTTAAAATGAGAATGATTTGGTAATAAAATATATAGTTAAAATAAAATATAAAATTAAAATTAAAAATTTTAATGTGTGAAAGAAATAATATGTGAAATATATTTTAGATAATAAATAATATTTTGTATGAAAGGTGAATTTAATTGAAAACAAAATAAGAATATATTAAAAAAATAGTTGCTTATAGAAGTGACATTGTATACTAATAATAATAATATAAAAAAGAATAAAGTAATGGTTGTGAGAGATAGTAGACTGTGGGGGGTGATAGGATGACGCAGGTTAGAAGGGAGTAAGAGAAAGCTTTTGCAGTTCCCAACACTCACCTTTTCTTCACCACCCTTAAATGCCTCTATTCACTAAAATGGACTCCTCTTTCATTTTTTATTTTTTTTTTAATTAAGGGTTTATTGATGATAGAACAATAATTTTTAACCCATTACCTTCTTATATTTATCTTTTATAGCATATAGATGAATTCACTTTTTATTTGGATCATTCTTCCATTTCAACATAATTATTGACTCATTTCGAATAGAATAAATCTGACACCACTGTAGTAAAATAACACTATTTCACCTCTGATTTATATAATAAAATATTATATTTTAATAAAATAATATTATTTTTTAATGTTACTAGTATTAAAGTATCATCTCCCTTTCAAATAACTTTCACCACTATTTTCGGAATAGACCGCTTTCGAACAAGATGGAACGGTCAAGTCTTACTGTTATGATTCAGATCATTTACTTTTTTTCCATATTTTAATTTTTTCATACTTTTCACCTTAACTGTCATTTTAATTGTAGCTTTTAATTTAGGTTGGAATTGTATTATATTTCCAAAATCGAGTCAACTTAATCATGTAATACAATATATTAATTTTATTATCATTTACAGTCAAATAGTAAAATAAAAGAAATATTTCTATATTTTAATAATAGATGTTTTAAAATTACTAAATTAATTATTATGTTTAATATCAAATTAATTTAATATAATCTTACAAGATTAACATTTTTTTATTAAGTTTTTTTATTGTCTCAGACTTTTTTTTTCTCTTTTCTTCTTTGATCGATGATTGACTATATTACTAATTTTGATTTTATATTTTGTTATAACTAATAATCGAAATAAATTATTTTTTTCATGGTACTTGTATATTATTATTAATATAAGGATTGTGGTTCATTGTTTAACTATCTTATTTTTTTTATTGGATATAGATCTTGTTGGCTTACGAAAGATAACAATGGTATTACTCTTTAATTACGAGAGTTAGTATCTTTCTTTCTAAACTTTGTTTACAAGTCAATGTTATCATGAGTTTCAACTCTTTCATAGAAAAAGTGTATTATATGGTCTTCATGTGCTTGTATTGCATATGCTTGACACATTTTTTCAATATTAGATATCGACTAACCTCCACTGGACCAACCTCTTTATTACGTTGAAGTTCACTACTTCTACCATGATAACCATGGAATCATCTTGTAACGGATCTGACTTTGAAATCAAAGTCGATGAAAGTGATTGGAGGCATCTCTCTCTCAAGAGTTATTAATTAGTATGACTTTCACCGATTGCATTACGTATAAATATTTTCTCTTAGTTGAGATTGAGTTTCTTCCATCCGCAAAGTCTACTGTAATTGTGTTGATAACTTCCCGAATGGGTGGGTTTCAATTTTTTATTACCTCGTCACTTGGAGGGAGATCTTGTTGATGTTCTCCCGATTATGACCTTTTTTCTCTTCATTTTTTTTGTTATTTCTCTTCCACTAATCGTGACATATCTAGATCAACCCTTCTATTTTATATTTCAATGTTAAACATTATTTTGTTGCATGTTCATAATTGTGATGATATTGTTAACGTCAACTATGGTCAACATTCAACCATGTTAAAACCTTCCTTGCCATAAGAATCAATATGGTGTTTAAAGCTTCTTCCTATAGGTGTTTTCTATTGATGTTGAGAGGAGCGAATTGTGTACATTATTGATCGTGAGGTTCCCGAATCTTGGGTGTAGGTTGTGGTTGTTGATTGTGCCATTTCTCGTATTCTTTAATCTAAACAAGAGGAGTTTTGACTTAGACTTTGTGTGTGGAAATCCTTGAGTTCCTATGGCTGCTTGAACTTAACGACATTGTGCCTTAGTTAATCTAGGTCAAATGTTGGTTTTTCGCACAAAATATCTAGAAAAGGTTTAGGTTTAAGTGTCACTACCATGTCATGTAGAGCTATATTTGGGTTCAATTTTCTTATATTCAAAGGCACTTTGCTAAATCATTCAATGAACATTCACAAAGACTCTCCCTTTCTTGTCAAATGTTCACTAGTGCGATGAAATTTTGTGATAAGGCTTGCTGGTTACAAGCTACATGTCAAACTTTACTACTCGTGTGTCTAAACAATCTACGTAGTATCTGAACAAACTCATTGTTGTCCTTTTGAGTGATGTGGGAAAAACCCGATAAAAGATGACATCATTGAATAGGCTAACTTGGGTGATGACATTATCAACAGTGAGATTTTTCTAGCTTGGTGGGAGGGCACTCTCAATGAATTCATCCATGACAGGGTTAAAAAAACCCTTTTATGGTTAAAGATGTATGAGTGGATGTGTGCTCTTGTAATCCAAGCTTTTGGCTACTGTTGAATTTTGTTCCTTCTAAAATATGTAAGGGGAAGGCCGTTACATCAATCGCTGACAACTTGGTGATTCTCATTCTGTCTCTAATTGCACCATGCTAGGCTTGTGAGAGGTAATGTGATTTTTCTCTAACATCCTTCATATTTGGGCATTTTCAAGCTTTAGAGCAACCATCTATTTAATTATTAATTTCTTCAGGTGCGATAGGTCTTTTTTTAGTTCAACAAGCAATGTTACCTCGTGTACATGATTCTTTTGCACTTCATATAATCGTGTTGCTTGTTATTTTGTCATATTCCTTAATGATACCATATGGTTTGAGAAAGTTCAATTCGATCCAATCGTCGTTGTCAAATATTCTTATAAGGACCAAGATGATCTTATAAGATTAACATATTAATTCTTTCATACTATAAGTTTTTCCTTCCACCATCTCAAGATGTTTACTTCCTTAACCAATGAGTGAATGTATTAGTTTCAGAGGATATGGATAGAAGGCTTATAGAAGGAAACTAATTATGTGATTTTGTCTTTATAGTAGAATCAAATTATCATCAATTCTGTTTATTTGTTTTTATGACATTATCAGATTGTAATAATTTTATTTTGTTTTCTTTTTTTAGCTATACATAGAATGGGTACAGTACTTGTATATATTTAGTTCTTTATTTTGAATGAAAGATACAGGAAAACAGAGAGCATATATTCATTCTCATGTCTTTTGTTCATCTTTGTTCTTCTCTTTATTTTCATAATATGGTATCAGAGCTCTAATTTGAGAGCTCTGGTTGCTACATTTATCATGGCCGAAATTATTGATCTCTCACAGTATTTTTCACCTTATCATGTTAGTTCTCAGCAACATATGGTTTGTTCTATTGGTACACACCAAGAGAGACAAATTTTTGGTGATCAGTCAAAAACAATGAATGATACTAACAGAAGTAGTTTGGAAGACGATATACTTCTAATGTCTGCAGTCATTGTGGAAAGACAGGACATGTGATTGATACATGCTATAGAAGGCATGGTTTTCCACCTTAGTTCAAGTTTAATAATAATAATTAGCAGAATCATGAAGGTTCAAAGTCAGAGGTACATTATCAGTATATTGGTTTTACTCCAGAGCAGTATCAAACATTGTTAACCCTTCTACAACAGTCTAAATCCAGTGACAATGTCTCTAATCAAATCTCTGATATTCCTTCCAACACAACAACACACATTGGTAATAAATTTCTCTCTTCCTTTAGTTCTTGGATTATTGATAGTGGTGCTACTGATCATATTTGTTCATCCTTGAGTCATTTCACT